>Ga0335085_10000294_pt1 | contig 150840 bp, 119 predicted proteins | sample Lox_Sample_45_FD_206712 | JGI IMG/M metagenome (GOLD analysis project Ga0335085, IMG submission 206712) | Soil microbial communities from Loxahatchee National Wildlife Refuge, Florida, United States - Lox_Sample_4.5 | ecosystem: Environmental > Terrestrial > Soil > Wetlands | place: USA... | reverse complement strand
TGCTGGTAAACGTCAGCGTGGCACTCGCAGCTCCAGTTGTCGTGGGGCTGAAGGTAACCGTAAACGAAACGCTCTGGCCCGCCGGGATAGTCACCGGCAGCGTTAGTCCTCCAACCGTGAATACCGAGTTGTTCGTGCTTGCGCCCGTAACCGTTACGCTCGCGCCACTTGCGGTCAGCATTCCAGACGAGCTTCCGCTGCTGCCAACCTCCACGCTGCCGAGGTTCATGGTCGTCGGACTGACAGCAAGTTGCCCAACTGCCGCGGTCCCGCTGCCGGAGAGTGGAATGGTCAGAGTGGGATTCGAAGCGTTAGATGTGACCGTGAGATTGCCGCTGGCGCTACCCGCCGACGATGGCGCAAACGAGACGCTGAAGGTGGCGCTCTGTCCTGCGGTCAGCGTAACAGGAGTAGTGATACCGGTGAAGCTGAATCCCGATCCGCTAATTGCGACCTGCGAAATCGTGACGCTGGTTCCACCGTTGTTGGTAATGGTCTCCGACAGAGACTGCTTGTTCCCGACCGTGACGCTGCCAAAGCCGAGACTCGTGGGATTGGCTCCCAGCGTGCCTGGTGTCACTCCGCTGCCCGACAATGGAATGGTCAGAGTGGGATTGGAGGCGTTAGACGTGATCGTGAGATTGCCGCTGGCACTACCCGCAGACGACGGAGTAAACGAAACGCTGAAGGTGGCACTCTGTCCTGCGGTCAGCGTAACAGGAGTAGTGATTCCGGTGAAACTGAATCCCGATCCGCTGATCGTGACCTGAGAAATCGTGACGCTAGTTCCACCAGTGTTGGTCACGGTTTCAGATAGAGTTTGCTTATTTCCTACCGTCACAGTACCAAAGCTGAGACTCGTGGGATTGGCTCCCAGCGTACCAGGTGTCACTCCGCTGCCGGACAATGGGACCGTTAACGTTGGATTTGAAGCATTAGAGGTGATGGTCAGATTGCCGCTGGCACTGCCCGCCGACGATGGAGCAAACGAAACGTTGAAGGTGGCGCTCTGTCCTGCGGTCAGGGTGACAGGAGTAGTGATCCCGGTGAAGGTGAATCCCGATCCGCTAATTGCGACCTGCGAAATCGTGACGCTGGTTCCACCGTTGTTGGTAATGGTCTCCGACAGAGACTGCTTGTTCCCGACCGTGACGCTGCCAAAGCCGAGACTCGTGGGATTGGCTCCCAGCGTGCCTGGTGTCACTCCGCTGCCCGACAATGGAATGGTCAGAGTGGGATTGGAGGCGTTAGACGTGATCGTGAGATTGCCGCTGGCACTACCCGCAGACGACGGAGTAAACGAAACGCTGAAGGTGGCACTCTGTCCTGCGGTCAGCGTAACAGGAGTAGTGATTCCGGTGAAACTGAATCCCGATCCGCTGATCGTGACCTGAGAAATCGTGACGCTAGTTCCACCAGTGTTGGTCACGGTTTCAGATAGAGTTTGCTTATTTCCTACCGTCACAGTACCAAAGCTGAGGCTCGTGGGATTAGCGCCCAGGGTGCCTGGTGTAACTCCATTGCCGGACAACGGAATGGTCAGGGTTGGATTGGAGGCATTGGATGTGACAGTGAGGTTGCCGGCTACATTGCCTGCTGACGATGGAGCAAACGAAAGGTTGAAGGTTGCGCTTTGTCCGGCAGTCAGCGTGACAGGAGTGGTGATTCCGGTGAAGCTGAATCCCGATCCGCCAATCGCGACCTGAGAAATCGTGACAGTAGTTCCGCCGGTGTTGGTCACGGTCTCGGACAGAGACTTTGTGTTTCCAACGGTCACGGAACCAAAGCTGATGCTGCTCGGATCGGCTCCAAGGCCTCCAGGTGAGACTCCAGTGCCAGCCAAAGGAATGGTCAAAGTTGGATTCGAGGCGTTGGACGTGATCGCGACATTGCCGCTAGCGCTTCCGGCGGCGGACGGGCTAAACGAGACTGTGAAGCTCGCACCCTGTCCTGAAGCGAGTGTGAGGGGAGCAGCGATTCCGCTAATAGTGAATCCGCCGCTGGCTGCAACCTGAGAGATAGTGACGCTCGACCCACCTGTGTTGGTTACAGTCTCCGACAGTGACATGGTCTTGCCAGTGATTACGCTGCCGAAGTCGAGGCTGGTTGGACTGGATGACAGGGTGCCGGCCGAAACTCCCATGCCAGACAATGGCAAGGTCAGCGTGGAATCGGAAGCATTCGATGTGATGGTGACTGCGCCAGCTGCACTCCCGGCAGCCTGGGGAGCGAACGCAACTGTGAAGTTCGTACTCTGAGAAGGATTCAGCGTCAGTGGAGCGGTAATCCCACTCATTTGGAATCCACCGCCGCTAAGAGAAACCTGCGAGATGCTGACGCTCGACTCGCCGGAATTCGTAAGAGTTATCGTTTGTGTCTGCTGGGTTCCTAGGATCACGTTCCCGAAGCCTTCACTGCTTGGATTCACAGTGAGCTGCCCTGGGGGGACTGCGCTTCCAGTCCCAGCTCCCGCAAGATTCAAAGTCGTCGTAGCGTTTGACGCATCGCTGGTGATGGTTGCCGTCGCACTGAAAGATGCAACAGCCTTGGGCGCGAACGAAAGGCTAAACGAAGTGCTTTGCCCCGCATTAATCGTCAGCGGGAGATTGGTCGCGGAAAGAGCAAAATATTGGCTTGAGATCGCGATGCTCGAGATGGTAACTCTGGCGTCCCCGGAGTTGGTGACGGTAGCAGAGAGCGTCTTGCTGCTGCCGCTCGCGACGTTTCCAAAATCCAGAGTTGATGCTGAGAGCGAAAGTGTACCCAATTGCTGGGTGTCAGATTTACCAACGCTCAAGCCTTGGCAACCGGCCAGCAACATGAGCGCGGCTGAGAGAAGTACTACGTGTACCGCTTTCGAAGAGTGCTTTTGGGGGACTGCTCTTGCAGCAAGCTTTCGCATTCTCGTGGACCCGTAGCCCCGAGTTCTGCGACTCTGTGCGCCCGGGGGATGGCTCGCTACCAGACTGGCTTAGAGGACGAGATTGCTGTAGATGCCCGAGGTACAGCACGCCAAATGGTCGGAAGGTCAATAAGAAACGCGTAATGAGGCTTGCACAGCAGAGACCTACTTCGTACGGAAGAACTGCCTTAGAAATAGATTGCTTTCCTGTGCATATAACTAGGGAGTCGAAGAGATGAAAACAGCTACCAGGATTTTTGCCCTTATGTTGGCGCTGGCTGCTGCGGCCCTTGGGCAAAATGGCTTCGCGGCTGGGCCGCCCAGTGCTGCAACCGGTCCAGGGTTTGCTGTGAGCGCCGGTTACACTTACCTCTCGATGCCGATTCCCAGCGCTGGGAACGTGGGTCTCAACGGTGTCGATGTCGCCGGCCATGTCGACCTGGCCTCCTGTTGGGGACTGACCGCAGACTCAAGCTATGCCCGTGCTTCTGACGTATTCGGTACCGGACACAATAGCTACGTCTTGACTGCTCTTGCGGGTCCGGTCTTCTATCCAATCGAGCGCCCAAATCTGCGTTTTTTTGTTCATGCTCTGGTTGGTGCCGGCCTGGTTGATAGCGCGGTGCCCGCGAGTGGTACCCAGTACGTCGGCGGATGGGTGGCACGCTTTTCCGAGGCAGTCGGGGGAGGATTGGAACGTTCCCTTTCAGGGCCGTTCGCTGTGCGCGTCGGTGGAGATTACTTGCGCACGAGTTTTGTGGACTCGAATGCCGTTGCACATCCTCAGAACAATTTTCGAGCGACCGTGAGTTTTATGGTCCGCTTAAAGGAGTGGCAGCGCGGAGGTGACGTTCGTTGAGCACGGGACATAGCACCTGTTGACCCTACCTGCATAAGAGACCTAATCGTACGGGCGCGTTGATCGATTCCCAACCGATTGTTCGGCCGCCGTCCTCGATTTCTCACGTGATTTCTGTCACTGTCTTCTGTGATCCCACTCATCGTTCGCTGGAGCATTCCACGGTATCCAAGATCACATGCCGTAGCGTGCCCGACGTGCTTCCACACCTGGGCTCGGAAAGGCAGTCGTGTTCAAGGACATCGAACATCTCATGCGCCTGAGTGTCGTGATGCTGCTGGCGCTGCTCCTATTCGTTGTCTTGCGCGCCGCAGTCGTCCCCAAGAGCTTTGGCCAGTACGGCCACTACCGAGGCAACGCCATCGCCGAGATAGCTGCTCGCCCGCCAGCCTTCGCTGGTCACCAAGTCTGCGAAGGCTGTCATACCGACGTCGTCGACCAGAAAAAACTTGGCCGTCACGCGAACGTGCCCTGCGAAGCCTGCCACGGTGCTCAGGGTAAGCACGCCGACGATCCCGCTTCGGTGAAGCCGCAACTTCCTGATACCGCGGTGATCTGTGCGCGTTGTCACGAAGCCAACAGTGCCAAGCCGAAGGGATTTCCGCAGGTTGTCAGCGCAGATCACTCCGGCGGCCTCGCCTGCAACACCTGCCATAAGCCACATCGCCCGAAAATTGAAGACGAACCCAAGACGGCAAGCGTGAAACCGACAGGAGGCAGGAAATAATGGATATCACTCGCCGACGCCTCCTGGTCCTCCTGCCAGCGGCAGCCGTTGCCTGGAAGTACATTCAGGCTGGAACGCCTGAAGCTGCTCCCAATTACAAGATCGCTGAGCATTGGTGGGGGATGCTGATCGATATCCCCAAGTGCATCGGTTGTGGCAGTTGTGTCCGCGCGTGCTCCGAGGAAAACGATGTTCCGGACGGCTACTTCCGCACATGGATTGAGCGCTACCACGTTGCGGACTGGAAGATCGAGCGCCCGCAAGTGACTTCACCCGATGGCGGCAAGCAAGGGTTCCCGCCGGCGGAGGAAGTCGGCGGCAAGAACTTTTTCGTTCCCAAGCTCTGCAATCACTGTGAAGATTCCCCTTGTACGCAGGTTTGCCCCGTTGGGGCGACCTTCGTCACTCCCGATGGCGTTGTTCTCGTAGACAAAAGTTACTGCCTCGGCTGCCGCTACTGCGTGCAGGCATGTCCCTATGGATGCCGCTTCATCAATCCCAAGACAAATACAGCGGAGAAGTGCTCTCTCTGCTATCACCGCATCACCAAGGGATTGACCACCGCCTGTTGCGAGGTCTGCCCCACAGGCGCGCGTCAGCTAGCGGATCTCAAGAATCCGAAAGATCCGATTCACGAGTTCTTGCGAACACATACAGTGCAAGTGTTGAAACCTCACATGGCCACAGGAGCGAAAGTTTTTTACAACGGCATGGATGGATCGGTGAGGTAGCGGCATTTAAAAGATCGCGGCTTTAGCGACGCCGTAGAGATTGAGGGATTGCGGATTTAGACGCAGAGAACCAGTTTAAGGAGGCTGCTTGCAAATTCCCGTTGAAGGCTTCATGTACCCGAATGAAGTGGAACTCCAGTGGAGCGTCCTCATCGTTCTCTATCCTTTCATAACGGGACTGGTCGCCGGTGCCTTCATCCTCGCATCGCTGGAACGCGTTTTTCGTGTGGAGGCCGTGAAGCCCACATACCGCCTCGCCCTGCTGACCGCTCTTGCATTCCTACTGGTCGCGCCGATGCCGCTGCAACTGCATCTAGGACATCCAGAACGCTCTTTTGAAATGTATCTGACGCCGCACCGCTCGTCCGCCATGGCGATGTTCGGCTTCGTTTACCTGTGGTATCTGATGGCCGTCTTGCTGGTGGAAATCTGGCTCGATTACCGCCGCGACATTGTTCTGAAATCTCAGACGTCAGCCGGCCTTGCGCGCGTTTTTTATCGATTCCTTACTCTGGGCTCAAGCAATCTCAGCGAGCGCTCGCTTCGCATTGACGATCGAGTCGGCTACGCGATTACTCTGATCGGTATCCCCTCAGCATTTCTGCTGCACGGATATGTCGGCTTCATCTTCGGATCGGTAAAAGCCAACCCATGGTGGTCAACACCGCTGATGCCTATTGTTTTCATCTTCTCGGCAATGGTCTCTGGCATCGCCGCGGTGATGCTGCTCTACATGCTTTCGACCCGGCTCCGGGGAAGAGAAATCGACATCCGCTGCCTCGACAAGATTGCGCAATACCTGTTCTACACATTCGTCATCGACTTCAGCCTGGAGATGCTCGACTTGCTTCAGCGGATCTATGAAGCCGATGAATCCTTCCGCAGTCTTGATTTCATGGTGCATACCAGGCTCTGGAAGTCGCAGGTGATCGTGCAGATTCTTTTGGGTACGGTAACGCCGATCGCTCTTCTAGGTCTCACTCAGATCCTCAAGTTCAGCGAGAACACGCGAAAAAAGATATTCGCGTTTGCCGGGTGCCTCACTCTAGTTGGCATTTTTGCGATGCGCTGGAATGTCGTGATCGGAGGTCAGCTATTCTCGAAGAGCTTCCTGGGGTACACAACCTACAAAATGGGGTTCGCCACCCGTGAAGGATTATTGACCGCGATCGTGCTGATGATTCTCCCGTTTGCAATTCTCTGGGTCTTGGTAAAACTCCTGCCGCCCTGGCCTGATGCGCGACCTCTGTCCGTCTCCGGTACAGCTCGGGCTCATGGAACCAGCTAGCGTACTCCGGGCAGGTTGCATATACATTCGGCCGTCTCATGTCTGAAAGCTTTCTTGCGAGCTGGAACTTTCGGTTCACCTATCGATGCGGAGCAGGGCGTATTCGGATTTGCTTGTGGAAGTCGCCATCGACGCTTCGTTCCAGCGGAGAATTAATAGCAGAAAGATCTCAAACAATAGCGCGAGTCCCAGGTAAATAAATCCTCCCTGGTGGTGTAACCAGCCGTTTAAGTAGCCACGATCGACTCGGGTGCCGAGTTCCGCAATCACAAAAATGCGCAGAGCGTTTTTCGCGACGGAAACCGGTAGCGAAGTTGCGACGAGCAGAACCTTCCGCCACGAGGATTTGAGAAACAGTTGTGCAAGCAAAAGCGTCGTTACCACCACCATCGTGCTGGAACGGATGCTGCTGCATTCTTTCGCAACCTCTATATTCAGCCCGGGAATGGATAACATAACTCCGTCCTGCACGATCGGTACGCCGGCAAGACGGAACACAATGGTTGAGGCCGATGCGGATTGTCGTTGCAGCAGCGAAGTAAGCCAAATCACGGCATGATCGGGCAGGGGAATCAGCAGAAACAGAAAACAAACTGCGAACAAATGGGTCTTGAGCGCGTGCAACCCGAAAGAAACGATCGCAGTCCCGATCCAGAAGATCACGAGTGCTGCCACACTCAAGGACAGATTGCCGCTTGAAGAGCTATGTGAGAGATTCCCTCCTGTGACAACGCGGAGGGATAGCGCGAGTGCAAGCAGAATTGCGCCCCAGATCCGTCCCGTCTGAGGTCCTTCGGGCACTTGGTCCATCTCAAGATAAATCAGCGTAATACTGATCGGAAGAATCAGCAGGACGTAAGTGTGCGCATCGCTCAAGAGTGCGAGCCGGAAGTTCGCGATCAGGGCCTGCCACCAGACGAAAGCAGACATGACGAGAAGAACGAAAAAGACGAGATAGCGGGAATATTTTGTCATTTTGTCTTCCGCACTAGTCTCTGAGTACGGGCTGAACCTCTGTGCCTGAGTCAGTCAGGTTTCACGCCATTATATTGAGTTGAACCGCCCGACAGTAGGTTACTGCCGGGCCACTTCTTCGCGATGAGCGAAGTCTGCTCGCCATCCTACGATGAGGGTTCTACTCACCCGGATGATTGATTTCGTTCGCCTGCGGGACCAGTTGACGGTAGACGTACTCTGGAACGTTGCCGTTCCAGTGGCCGGACGATTTGGCGAAGCCTACGATTCCAAGGAATAGGACGGCGATTGCGAGTGCCATTGCCCACGCGGGAAGGCGTCCTTCGTTTTGTGGGCGAATCAAGCGGGGGAGCGACATTTGCAATGCGCCTTCTGCGGGGCAGACTGATACGCATTCCAAACAGCCGGTGCATTCGGCGGATTTGATCACGATGAGTTTGTCGACTGGCAGCGCTGATGGGCAGGCCTTGGCACATTTCGCGCAGTCGATGCAGGCCTTTTCTGATCGACGAATACGTTGGGGGCTGAAGAACGACACGATACCAAGCAGCGCTCCATACGGGCACAAATACCGGCACCAGAAGTTCTGCACAAACACGGACGCGACTACGAGCATGGCGAGAACGATCACTGCGGTCTCGCCAAGATAGCGAAAGAAATTCAACATGCGGACATCGGCGATTACGCCGTAGGGGCTGTGCATGAACTGCTCGATGGTGTCCGCAGACATGTTTGCCACCGCCCAGACGAAAAAGCCGAGCAACAGATATTTCAGGCCGCGTAACGGAATGTCCAGCCAGCGTGGCAGGTGGAAGTTGCGGCGGAAAAGTTGGCGCCCGGCGCGCCAGAGATATTCCGAGAGCGTTCCCACGGGACAGAGCCAGCTGCAGAACGCTTTGCGAAGAAGGAATGCCATCGCCAGAAAGCTGATGAAGAGAAACATCGCTGCGGGATGCGTAGCCGGAATCTTTCCGGTGCTCAGCCAATATTTGAAATTCATCAAGCCGGCGATAGGAAGCCAGCCTTCGACTCCTGCTGGCCGCATCACTGCGCGGTCGCGAGTACCCATCTCGAAGCCCCGCACCCAGAAATAGAACAGCCCGCCCAGCCAGATGTTCAGCAGCAGAAAGGCAATTTGAAAACTGCGTCGATATAGTTGCGAACGATCAGGATTAAGGCGCCGAAGCAGCTTCTTCCGATGCTGTAGCTGGATGGACTGGGGCGCTGTTCTCGCGCCTTCCGCATCCGGTAACTGAGTCAGAGTTGCCATTCTGTTTTTGCCATCGGGCGTTCTCATCCCAGGGTGGCCTCAAACTCTTTAACCGCGAAGACCTCAAAGAAAGGCCGCAGAGTTCGCGAAAAAACCGCATCGCAGACTAGTTCGCGTGTGGTCCTTGCGTTGGCTCGTAAGGGCAGAACGGGTCTGTGCCGAGCGCGTCGCCGGTGTAGGCGAAGGCGCGGGCGCGGGATCCGCCGCAGATGTGGCTGTATTCGCAGGCGCCGCACTTTCCGTGAAATGTATCGGGATTGTGCAGCCCCTTGAAGACTTCTGAGTTGCGGTAAACCTCGACCAACGAGTCTTTGCGGACATTTCCACAGCGCAGCGGCAAAAATCCGGAAGGATAGATGTCGCCGAGGTTTGAGACGAAGACGATGCCGTGTCCGTCGCGAATCTGGAAGCCGTGATAGACCGAGCTGTTTTTCATCTCGGGTGCATGCATGCCGGAGTTGCGCATGGTTTCGATCGCGATGCGGCGATAGGACGGGGCTTCGGTGGTCTTCACCTGGAACGGGGAGTGTTGCGAGAGCTCGAAGACCCAGCGCATGATGCGCTCGCCTTCCTCGGGCGAGACTTCGTTCAGGGCCTTGCCGCGCCCGACGGAGATCAGCATGAACAAGCTCCAGCGCATGACGGGAAACTCATGACTGAGCAGATCGTAGATCGCTGGAAGGTCGTCGGCCGTTTCTTCTGCCACCAGCGTGTTGACCTGGATCGGCAGGCCCAGCTTTCCACAGTGACGCGCGGCGGCGATTGTGCGCTCGAACGTTCCGGGCACCGCGCGGATGGCGTCGTGTTTTTCGGCGCAGGATCCGTCGAGGCTGAGCCCGAGGCTCTGGATGCCGTGATCTTTCAGCTTAGTGATCGCTTCGTTCGTCAGCTCAGGAGTCGCGCTGGGAGTGATTGAGACTTCGAGGCCAAGTCCGTTTGCGTAGTCGATCAGTTCGTAAATGTCGCGTCGGCTGAGCGGATCGCCTCCGGTCAGGATGAGATGGGGGAGGGGATTGCCGAACTCGAGGAGCTGGTTGAGGAAGCGCGTGCTCGCCTCGGTATTGAGCTCCAGCGGATGCGCGGTGGGCATCGCTTCGGCGCGGCAATGCTTGCAGGCCAGGCCGCAAGCTTGGGTCATTTCCCAGTAGCACAACAAAGGATTTTTAGAGAAATCATGAGCCATCTGGCCCATTTTTGGAGTAGTGCCTGCGACGACCGCCATGAGAACCCCCTTCGAGCGACCCAGTTATAAAGAACCCCAGCGAGCAAGTACTAAGGTAGTTTTCGGTCTGCAAAAGGGCTGTGATTTAAATCACAAGAGGGCGTGAGGGGAAGCAAAGAATGAGGGCCCGGGAATGGAGATTAGGGTTGAGGACGCTCAGGGCTAGGGATCTGTACGCTGTTTCTGGCCCTTTGCAGTTAAGTGAGGTGACCTTCTTTGCGCCTTTGATTGTTGTGAGATATTGATCACCCCGCAAGTTGCATCAGCGGAGCTTCAAGCAGCAGCGCTCCCAAAGTATTGAAAACGGACAATTTGCATGCAGAATTGTTGAATGCGCGGAAGTGGAGTGCTCTGCAATCCCGTAGCCGCAGCGAATACGACGGCCGATTTTGGTCTGGATGTTCATTTTGCGGCATTTGCATTGAGTGTCGCCGATTATGCCGGTATGGACCCTTCGACTGCTTGGCGCTCGCGGGCAAAGTTCAATCTTTAGCTTGTTAAGGATGCCAATTCATGATCACGGCTGCGAAAAACGGCGAGCGCTCTCGCGATCCTGGCCAGTCTGAATGTGGCATGAGTTGAATGCCACGTTTCTACGGTTCGGCGAAACAATATCATCACAGTGGGGTTCTAGACCTATTGCAGCAGTCTAGGTGACGAATTTTGCTACGTTTTTGATCCAGATGCTGGGCCAAGTGGCCCGGAGTACTGTCGGCGCCAAGGGTACATGGGTGCGATGATTTATGGTAAGATTCGCGTTTCCCCGGGTTCTCTCTTATATCCTTCTATCCTCTTCAATTTTCGAAAACTGCCAAAAGAATAAGTTGCCAAGCGTGGAGAACCGCCAATGAGCAGAGATGAAATTCGGGAAAAAGTCCTGAGTATTCTGAGCCGATTTGCCGAACGGACTGGCAAAAAGGTGAAACTTTCGGAATCCACGAAGCTTGACGAGTTGGAAATCAACTCCGCTCAGATGATCGATATTGTCCTCGATCTGGAAGATGAATTTGGGGTGTCGATTGACGACACCGAGACACCGAAACTCAGAACGGTAAGCGACCTCGTAACCCTCGCCGATAAACTCGTTAACTCGTGAGTGCACCCATACAGATTTGTGATCTCTGGACCCGCGGTGTGTTCTCTGGTCCGCATTGAGAACTCTCAACTTCGAAGCGAATGCAGGTATTCTCGCACGGCGAGCTGACCGAAATGGCTAGCGTGTCCCTCGGCGTCGCCATGATGGAGACCGTCAGTTATCTTTGGATCTGCCCCTCTCTTGATGAGCAACTGCACCATCGGCAAATTGCCATTTTGCGCGGCGATGTGCAGGGCCGTTATACCCCCGCCGTGGGTTGGGCCGCCGAATGTGGCTTTTCGATTGACGGTTGCGCCGTGGTCGATGAGCCACTCGGCAGTTTCGACTCGATTGCAGGCCGCCGCCCAAATTAACGGCGTGCCTCGGTACGGGTCGGCATCGAGGTTCGCTCCGGCTTGAATGAGGCGCGCTAGAACTTGATTGCAACCGCTCTTGCAGGCCCACACGAGGGCTTCGTCCAACACTTCTTGCGGATCTGAGGATGGATACCAATCTGGAAAGCCGCTGTGTGGACGATAGAATCCGCGGGCAGCGGAAGCTTCCGGCGTGAGCAGTTTTTCTCCCCTGAAACACTTCTCAATCAAATCTAGATTTCCAAGCCCGGCGGCGGCGCGCAGATTTCCGGGAGCGAGAGAATGGCGGCCCAGTAGATCGGCAACTTCGCGATGTCCCCAGAAGAGGGCAAAGATTAATGGTGTCCCGCCCGAGCCGTGCGCTTCGAGGTCAAGATCGGCTCCGCGTTCAATCAACGCTGTGGCGATCTCCGATTGATTGGAATAGGCCGCCTGGTGCAAGGGTGTTGAGCCGCGATCGTTTGGATCATTCACGTCTGCGCCGGCCGTGAGCAGAGCGTCGAGCATCGACATCGCTTTTTCGCGGCTTATTCTGGCGGACACACTCACGGCGAGATTCAAGAGAGTATTTCCGTTAGTGCCGCGTTGTTTCACGAGTTGCGGCTGATGTTGCAGCAATGAATTCAGGGCTGCGACGTCATGTTTTTGGAGTGCATGGAACGCGGCGAGAAAGGGCTCCGTTGTCTCGGGGTTCGAAGCGGATGCGAGCAAGTTGACCCGTTGCACAAGATCGTCCCACGTATCGAAACCGTGCTCCTTCGCATAGACAAGTTGGGCGTCGGCCTCGGTGAATGGCGCCTGTCGAATTTGCTCGTCAGAGAATCCCTCGAAACGTGGATGCCAGGTGCGAATCTGCTCGAGCGCGGCAGGCCCCGCAGACTGGCGGGTCTGCATGAGCCCGTGAACGCGATCGTTGATCCAGTTCACGTCGGCGACAAAGAGACGCGTTTGGCGGTCGTGCGGAGAGGGCTCCGCGTAGGCTTTGAGTTTGGTCCAACTGGCGAAACCTTGCTCGTGAGCGATGACGAATTGGGCGTCGTGCAGAGCGATGTCTTGACGGATGACGGCGTCGTTCGCCTCAGCCCAGCGAAGATGGTTGGTCCGTAGACGGGTGAGCGCGTTGGGTTGTCCGGCGCGGAGAGCTCGGAGCAATTCACGAGCCTGTTTCTTCTGTTGTTCGAGATTCAAGAGAGCCTCCTTCGTGTGCCTGGTCCGCATGACAGGCGAAAGAGGTTCATCAGAAATGGATTCTGCGTCGAATGCAGGTGGGCGCGGCCCTTTCCGCGGACAGGACGCACCCTGCGCGCGTCTGAACCACTTTATCAGGATTAGTGGGTTCTAGCGACTCGGACGCACACAGTTTAAAGTCCCTGCTTTATTTCCGCCCTGAACGCGGCAATTGGAACCGCTGCGCGGGCGGCGTTCTTTCTGATACGGCGGTCTGCCGATCAGTTGCTTCGAATCACTTCTCGGCGAATCTTCCAGCGCACGAACTGGGAGTACGCGTAACCATGATCACCGGCGATACCTTAGCCACAGCGCGCGCAGTCGCCAGCCGGGTTGGCATCGGGAGCCGTGCCATCCAACCAAATGCCCTGGAAAGGAGGCCGCAGCCGAGGTGCTCCAGAGCGACGTTTTCGCAGACGTGTATCCTGAAGACAAATTTCACATAGTTCAGGCACTGCAACGAGCCGGAACAGTCACGGGAATGACCGGAGACGGCGTGAACGACGCTCCGGCCTTGAAGCAAGCGAAAGTTGGAATCGCGGTGGCGAATGCCACAGACGTAGCAAAGGCCGCGGCCAGTCTGGTGCTCAACCAATCCCGGCCTGACGGACATCCTCGCTGCAGTGAAGACGAGCCGCCGCATCTATCAGTGCATGCTCACTTACACGCTCAACGAAATCATCAAGACCGTGGAAATTGCCTTGCTGTTGAGTGTGGGTGTAATGCTTACCAGGAGCTTCATCGTTACACCTCTGCTCATAGTCCTGCTGTTGTTCACCAATGACTTTGTGACGATGTCGATTGCCACCGGCACGGTGTCTTACTCACTGCAGCCCGATCGCTGGCACATCCGATGGCTGGTTCTGATCAGCCTTTTGCTCGGCAGTCTAATTTTGCTGTTCTCGTTCGGGACTTTTCTGGCGGCTGCAATTGCCCTTGCCCCAGTTGCAGACACTGGTGTTCATCACCTTGGTTTTTATCGGTCAGGGCAATGTTTATCTCGTCCGAGAACGCCGGCATTTCTGGAAGTCGAGGCTTGGGAAGTGGCTGGTTATAAGTTCAGCTGCCGATATTGTAGTGGTGAGCATTCTTGCTTCCCGTGGCATTCTGATGAGTGCCATCGCACCACGATTATTGTTCGGTATGCTGATCGCCTGCGGCTGTTATCTCGCAGCTGTGGATTTTATAAAAGTCTGCTTGTTAAGGAGAGTTCCGCAGGAATTATGAGGGAGATTTCCTTCTGGAATGGCTAAGCTGCAGTTAAGCCACGTGAGTTGCCGGACGCAGGTCTGAGCTTGGCAGCCATCCTCACGAGGTCGGCAAGGGAATTAGCTTTCATCTTCTGCATAACCTGCCCTCGATGTGCCTTTACCGTAATCTCACTGATTCCCAGTTCGCCACCGACTTGTTTGTTCAGCAGCCCAGCGACAACCAAGGCCATGACCTGTTGTTCCCGGGGGGTCAGTGCGGCGTAACGATCCCGAAGTTCTCGCATTTCAACCTCTTGAGCAATCATCAGGCTGCTTCGTTCCAGGGCTTTTCGGACCGCGCCTACCAGGGTTTCGTTATCGAGCGGCTTCGTCAGGAATTCGAGAGCGCCGGCTTTCATAGCTTGTACCGACTTCGGGATATCACCATGCGCCGTGATGAAGATAATCGGCATGTCGATGTGCTCCACAACAAGCTGCTTCTGCAACTCAAGGCCGTTGAGGTCCGGAAGTGAAAGATCGAGCACGAGGCAACTTGGGATCGGCGTTCTCGGGTGCTTCAGGAATTCCTGTGCTGAAGAGAATGTTTCTGGCTTCCAATTCTCATTCCGAACCAATAGTTCCAGCGACTCGCGCACGGAAACGTCATCATCAACAATGAACACGATGGGCATGTCAGCTGACATTGCTAATGTCGCCAATCTATTACGAGATCTGCGCGTTGGCTCCATTTTATTTCCCTAGAGACCCTGTGCGGGTCCTGAAGTGCCGTGCAGTGCCGCCTTAATTGCTGTAAGAAGATCTATGTCGCTGAATGGTTTGAGCAGAAACCCAGCCGCGCCCTGCTTAAGGACTTGAGCACGAATCTCGTCATCTCTTCGACCGGTGATGAATACGACGGGAATGTGCTTCCCAAGACGCTGGAGTTCCTGCTGAAGTTCCGGCCCACTCATGACCGGCATCGCAACATCAAGGATCAAACAGCTCGTTTCGTCGACGCAACCTGATGAGAGGAATTCTTCCGCAGACGAAAAGGCCAAGGCCGCAAACCCGAATTCCCTAAGCAGGTCAGGTAGCGACTCACGCACCGACTCATCATCGTCAACGACAACGGAAAGCAGCTGTGCTTTATCCCCGCTTCCATACTTAGGGGCATCCACGACAAAACAATGCCGCATTCCATCAGCAATGTCCATTGCACCTTCGTACTGCTTTGGATGCATTTGTGAGCGAAAAACCATATTATGCCGCACCCACTGAGGCGTCAGGCCGATTCATCTTGGTGACCAAATAGCCATGGTCGCAGTCTGCGTTACCACAGAAGAGGGCGTCCATTGTACTTTGGTATTGCTTTGCTTGCGGGGGCCAAGTGACTTGACCCGTTCATGCGGCGTCCGTCGATGGATCAATACGATCGACAGGCGGCCCCGCATCAGCAGAAGTCTCGAGAGCACAGGGAATAGCAAAACAAAAGGTAGATCCGGGGCCATCATTCGGAGTGGCCCAGAGCCGTCCTTGATGAGCCTCGATAATCGATCGGCTGACGGAAAGTCCGATTCCCATACCATAGGCTTTGGTCGTGTAAAACGCTTCGAAGATCTTGCCAGCGACTTGGGGTGTGAAACCGACCCCCGAATCTCTAACGCTTAGCCGGATTTGATCCCCTTTGTACCGTTCAGTTCTGATGAGCAAGTCCCTCGGGCGATCATTAACTGCGCTCATCGCGTCCGCAGCGTTTCGAAGCAAGTTCAAGATGACCTGTTGCAGCTGGATGCGGTCACCCAGTGCGGGCGGAAGGTCATCCGCAAATTCTTGCCGAAGAGTCAGACCATTTTTCTGGATCTCAGTCGATGATAAAGCCGTCACCTCTCGAGCCGCCTCATTCAGGTCCATCCGTTCAAGAGCCGGCTCTTTCCTGCTGTAAAGCGTTCTTAATCGTGTGACTACGTCTGACGCCCGGTGCCCATCACGAATCGTGCGCCGTGTAGTCTCGCGCGCCCCTTCCAAATTCGGAGGATTCGTATTCAACATCCGCAGACATGTGCTGGCATTGGTAACGATGCCGGAAAGCGGCTGATTGACTTCATGCGCGATGGACGCGGTCAAAACGCCAAGGCTGGTAGCCCGAGCTACGTTCGCCAATTCCGATCTGGCGTTGGCGAGATCTTGTTCCGACAATCGGCGCCGCGTTATGTCCTGAACCGCGCCCATGTACTCCAATCCGCCTTCAGCGTTTGGTTTTCCTTGAGCGATCGCGATCAGGTATTTCACATGGCCGTCGGGCATCAACAATCGGTGCTCATACTCAAAAACTCCACCGGACGTTCGTGCTCGTGCGACCCTTTCGATCATCGGGATCAGGTCGTCGGGATGAACACGACTGATAATCTGTTCGATGGTCACCGTCGTTCCCGGTTCAAAGTTGAAAATGCGATAAAGCTGTTCGGACCAGGCGATCTCGTCGTTCGCCACTTTCCAGGAAAAGCTGCCAGTGCGGCTCAGATATTGAGCTTGAGCCAGCGACGCTTCACTCTCTCGTAGTCGGTCTTCGATTTTCTTGCGCTCACCGATTTCCTTTCTCAGTTCTTCGTTGGTATTGGCAAGTTCCATGGTCCGGCGCGCGACCCGCTGATCGAGTTCGCTGGATACTCGTCTCTGTTCACTCAGCAGACGCGCCTCTTGCAGCGCAAAGGAAGCCTGATTCGCAGCTACGCTTAGAAGAAGGCTTTCGGTCTGCGCAGGAAAATGCACTCGCTCGGAACCCACAATAATTACGCCGATGTCACCGTGAACCCCCAATGGCAGGGGAAAGATCGAAATATCTATGTCGGAAAAACGGATCCGCGTGGGCGGCAGCGATTCTTGGGTACCACCGCCAACCCAGTCGCCGAGCATCGACTGGATCTCTCTCGATTCCATGCTTATTCTGCACGAGTCACCAATCCGAATGAACTCCACGGGCACCGTGCCAACCGACCCTTCAAGGCGCGCGTAGATGAAATCCAAGCGAAGCATACGCAGCAGTGCATCGAGCAAAATATCAACAATGTACGAGGGCTCGTTACCGCTCCAGACTGCAGGAAGCGCGAGCAGGCTGACTAAATCGTTGATACAGCGCTGAAGGCGCTTGATCTCTTGAACCGGATCTTCAGTTTGCGCTTGCATGTCAGGCCGCCGCTGGCGCGGTCACCCGACGAGATCGACGCTGGCGAAATTCAGCCAGGAATTCGTCTGGTGGAACAAAGAAAGGGTTTCGTTGAAGGATGCCCCCGATAATGACCATCGGGTGGGTGCGCATTATATCAATCACCTCGTCGCCTCGAAACTGGCCGAGATGGTAAGTACAAATGACGGCGTCTTCGTGGCGACGCCAAACATCATTTACGCGCGATTCGAACTCGATAACATCGTCGACATGCGATTGATCTTTAACCGTCCAGTCCATGCGACAACAAATGCGACTGAGCGGATATTCACTGCCGGACTTGCCGCTGGCCAACTGCTCGAACACTGAAATCATGCGATCTGGATCGAAGCGACCATCAGGCAGGTAAACGTCGCTGTTGATGCGAAGCTCTAGCTGTCCCCTCTGCTCTGCGGTGGCTGCGTCGATCCCTGCGGCCGCCAAGCGTTGGACATGATCCTGACGCTGATCCGGATTCACGACATGAATTGCTTTGTGTCCACAGTGAAACCCATCTTTTATGAATGGGAGCAGAACCCGGTACTCCTCGTCATCATTGTTGAAGAAAGCGCAGACGTGACGCGTTTGGTCGAGCTGGGAGCCAGCGAAAGGCATGGGAGCCGTGGTCTTCTTCATAGTTCCCCCACAGGAAATGAACGGCGCCCCAATCAAAACACGGTTTATTAATGATGCACCCGCTGCGCCCAAATGTCCAACCCCCTACTTTGGTATTGATCGATACGTTCGTCCAATAGATTCGTTCGCCGCGCCTCTGGCCTAATCTTGAGGGCGGAAGGAGAAGTTCATGAAACGAGTCGCTCTCTTGCTGTTAGGGATGGCCGTCGCAACCGGTGTCGTTGCCTCCATCCCTCGTGCATCGAGGGCCGCCGCGGGCTACGATGCGCCGGTTAACGTGCTCACGATTCCAGATGGGTACCGCGACTGGAGATGGATTTCCTCGGCCCATGAAGAAGGCAGCCTCCACAGTATTGGTGCGGTCCTGGGCAACAATGTAGCGATCAACGCCTATCGGGAAGGAAAGCTGCCGTTCCCGGATGGCGCAATGATTGCCGCTTTGCATTACCGTCACGTTCCATCAGCTGAAAACAACGAGGTCTTTGGTCAAGCCCAGTCTTTTGTTCCAGGCACTCCCACGAACGTTCAGTTTATGGTCAAAGACTCAACCAAGTACGCCCCAACTGGCGGTTGGGGCTTCGGGCACTTCGGCACAGATGGCAAACCCGCCGACGTGGCGTTTATGAAAACTTGTTTCCCCTGCCACGAGAAGGCCAGTGCGACCGACCTTGTCTTTACCCGCTACGCGCCCTGAGGCCGAAAGAGCAGAAACAATGAGGTGTCGGCGCGCGCAGCATGGGTGACGCTGGGAATCAACGGGCATGCCATAGCTGGTCGCCACAAGTCTTCGGAAAGGAACATCTCATGAAATATCAGACGTACTATCGCTCTATACAAATCGATGGTCTCTCCATTTTCTACCGAGAGGCCGGGCCGAAAGATGCGCCGGCGATCGTTTTGCTTCATGGACTTCCATCATCGTCGCGAATGTTTGAGCCGCTCTTCTCCAGACTGTCCGATCGCTATCATCTGATCGCGCCTGATTACCCTGGCTTCGGACATAGTGACTGGCCGGATCCGAAACAATTCGCCTACACGTTCGATCACTATGCCGAGATCATGAATCATTTCACAGAAGCGCACGGACTCTCACACTACACGCTCTACATGCAAGATTATGGCGCGCCGGTAGGTTTTCGCATGATCCTGACTCACCCGGAGCGCGTGGAAGCACTTATTGTTCAAGACGCGGTCGCCCACAACGAAGGCTTGGGCGCGAATTGGAAGACGCGGCGAGCATTTTGGGCTGATCGTGCGACCAACGAAAGTGCGCTCCGCACGAACTTGCTCTCGTTGGCTGCAACTCGCGCTCGGCATGTCGGAAACGATCCGAATGTGGAACGTTACAACCCGGATCTCTGGATCGATGAATATTATTTTCTAAATCAGCCGGGCCAAGGTGACATTCAAAGCGATTTGTTTTACGACTATCGAACCAACGTGGATGCCTACCCGAAGTGGCAAGCATGGATGCGCGAGAAGCAACCACGGCTGCTCGTGATATGGGGCCAATATGAGCTCTCGTTCGACCCGGATGAGCCCGAACGCTATCGTAGAGACGTGCCGAATGCTGAGGTTCACATCGTCGACGGCGGCCATTTCGCATTGGATACGGCGGCAGATCAGATCTCCGCATTCGTGCAAGGATTTCTCGGTTCTTTACGCGAGGTGGACGTCCAGCTAGCGGGATAAGGCCATTTTGGCATGGCCGATGAACCGACTTGTGTATCGGGTTGGCCTTTTTAGAACGAAAGGTTACGTATGTCCGGCAAAAAGACGGCGATCATAACTGGCGCGTCGGGTGGCATTGGCGCGGGCTTGGTCGAGCGGTTTCTGAGAGAACGGTATAACGTCGTCGCAACATCTCGTGAAGCTAGTCGAAAGCTGACAGCTTCGGATGGCCTGGTTCTCGTCGACGGCGATATCGGTAAACCGCAAACCGCCAATCAGGCGGTTGATGCAGCAATCGACAACTTCGGAACCATCGATGTTTTGGTGAATAATGCCGGCATCTTTTTGAACAAGCCTTTCCTCGACTTCACGATCGAGGACTTCGACGCCCTGATCTCCGCCAATCTGCTCGGGTTTTTCTACATGACTCAGCGCGCCGTGAAAGAGATGCTGAAACAAAAATCCGGATGCGTTGTCAGCATTACAGCGGCGCTTGCCGATCGCCCAATTGCCGGCACAAACGGATCAGTCTCGATGATTACCAAGGGTGGCTTGAATGCCGCTACCCAGAACCTGGCAACCGAGTACGCAAAGGACGGTATCCGCTTCAATGCCGTAGCCCCCGGCGTTGTGAATACACCAATGCACCCCAACGACCCCGACGAATCGGTATTGCGGCCAACTGTGAAAAAGGCGACAGTGAAAGATATTGTCGATGCAGTACTGTATCTGGCAGAAGCAGATTACGTGAGTGGGGAGATCCTTCACGTGGATGCTGCCGCTCCGGCTCGTCGTTGGTAGGCCGGAACGACCCCTGCCAAACCGTCACTCTGGACCTAAAACAGGAATAGAAGGGTTTAATCATGCGTTCTGACATTGTGCCCGGAGGCGTTTTCCCCGACTACGAACTGCCCGATCAGACGGGCAAACCGCGGAAATTGAGCGAGCTGCAAGGCGACGACCCGATGATCCTCACACTGGCGCGCGGCCACTATTGTCCGAAAGAGCACCAGCAGCATCTGGAACTCGCTGCGTTCTACCCAAAGATCGCGGTGGCGTACACTCAGATCGCCACGATCGCCACGGACGACCACCACACACTCCAGGAATTTCGAGCATCAGTGGGAGCGGTATGGACATTCCTTTCCGATCCCGGCCGAATCGTGCAGAAGGATCTCCACATCCAGGAGTACACCGATCCTGAGCACAACCCAATGATCCCACATACGCTCATACTGAAGCCGGGCCGGGTGATTTACAGCGTCTATAACGGCTACTGGTTTTGGGGACGCCCCTCGGTCCTCGATCTTTGGCACGATCTGCGAGTAGTAACGAGCCAAATTCGGCCCGACTGGGATCTGAGTGCCCCTGGATTGCGCGACGCATGGAACGCCGGTAATTTTTCGCGTTTCCACGGATGGAACAAACGGGCCGGTAACGATGTCCTGGTTGCGCCAAAGAACATTATCTAAGTAGCCAGCAAATCTTCGGATGTCTTCGTCATGTTTCCTCAACTCGCACGGTTCACTGACATTCGCTACCTGCTTCGATTGATGGTGGGGCTCGTCTCTATTACCAGAGACTACAGGCATCTGAAAAATCCGGAAGCGCGCTCGAAGAGCATCGGAATGTCGAAGAGCTTCAGAATCTCTCTCGGGGTCGCCGAGGTGGCTGGCTCTTTCGGGCTCGCCTTCGGCGTGTACGCAACTCGCCGCATTCGGACTGATCCTGCTCATGCCAGGTGCGATCCAGAAGAAAATCTTCTCGTGGTACACGTGATTCTGGGGAGAGAAAGCCTACGGCTGGCACTACGGCTTGATGCTCGTCGTGATGAACCTGGTGGTCGTCTTCTCGGACGCCGGATGTATGTGGTGCTGGAGTAGCGCCTCCGCGCCGACTCATGCCAAGGTGTTGGTCCATACCATCGTCCAATAGATTCCTCTCGTTGGTTCTGGCTTCAGCGCACCTGCGTCCGCAAACAATCGAAGGACTCTCCCCGATTGGGCGATTCAACAAAAAAGGAAAGAACCACAATGTCAGCCGCGACAAGCTACGAACTGGACGATCCAATCAGCATCGGCGCACCGATACCAAAGTCCAATGGCGTTCGATTGGAGTGTGATGCATTCTTGTGCTGAACGTTGAAGTGTGCCGCTTGATGTGCGGCGTCCGCCAATTAGATGTTTTAAATTCTGGCAACCAATGGCTCTTTTTGCATCGAAGGAATAGAGCTTTAGCTCGACGGCTCAATCGCGAGAGACAAATAGGAAGATAAACCGGATCGTCTGACCGAAGGACAGAAGTGTTTATGGGCCACCCTGCAAGAGTTCCCCCGAGACAGGGTTCCAATCGGGAGTTGGGAAATCTTCCGCTCGAGCTTGTTAAGTCGCGGTTAGACGTATCGGGCCGGGGGCTCAGCAGCGCGGAAGCAGAAGCGCGCTTGAAGCAATATGGCACCAACGAACTGCCTCAAGAAAGAGTCAACCCTCTCATAAAGTTTCTCTCCTACTTCTGGGGCCCGATCCCTTGGATGATTGAGGTTGCCGCGATCCTTTCGGCCGTGGTCCATCACTGGGAAGATTTCTTCATCATCCTTGCATTACTCCTGATGAATGCCGGCGTTGGTTTCTGGGAAGAGTTCCAGGCGGGCAATGCTGTTGCCGCGCTCAAGGCAACGCTTGCGTTGCAGGCAAGAGTCAAACGCGACGGCACCTGGACAACAATTCCGACACGCGAGCTAGTTCCAGGAGATGTCGTCCACATTCGTATCGGCGACATTGTGCCCGCTGACACCCGCTTACTCGAAGGCAATCCGGTTATGGTGGATCAGTCTGCGCTGACAGGAGAATCTCTTCCGGTCACCCGTAAGTCTGGCCAGGCTATCTATTCTGGTTCGCTTCTCAAGCAGGGCGAAATCGATGGCCTGGTTTACGGTACCGGACAGGATACCTACTTTGGAAAGACTGCACACCTCGTGGAAACCGCTCATACAGTGAGCCACTTTCAGCGTGCAGTTCTGAAAATCGGAGACTACCTCATCTTCATTGCCATCGGCCTGGTGCTGTTGATTCTCACAGTCGCTCTGTTTCGCGGCGACAGAATGCTGACGACCCTGCAATTTGCGCTGGTTCTGACTGTCGCCGCCGTTCCCGTGGCCATGCCAGCAGTTCTCTCCGTGACGATGGCTGTTGGGGCGCGCACCCTGGCCCGAAAAAAAGCAATAGTCACTCACCTCGCCGCGATGGAGGAACTTGCGGGCATCGATGTTCTCTGTTCCGACAAAACGGGTACGTTGACTCAGAACAAGCTAACCCTGGGTGAACCATTTTGCGTCGCCGGAGTGAGTCCTCAGGAAATCATTCTTGCAGCCTCTCTTGCTTCCAGCGCGGAGAGCGAGGATCCGATCGACCTGGCGGTATTGAGCGGCCTGAAGGACGCAAGTTTGGCTAAGCAATACAAGCTGGTTCATTTTCAACCTTTCGATCCAGTGCACAAGCGCACTGAGGCCACGGTTGAATTCGATGCTGGTCAGCTTCAAATCGCAAAGGGTGCGCCTCAGGTCATCCTTGAACTCGCTTCGCCCACGGCTGAGATAAAGAATGCCGCCGAGAAAGCGGTGAATCAATTTGCCGCCCGAGGCTTTCGGTCTTTAGGAGTGGCTCGCAGTGACGGAGAGAATCACTGGCAATTCCTCGGAGTCCTCTCGTTGTTCGATCCTCCTAGGCCGGACTCAGAGAGCACCATTGCAACCGCGTCCCAGATGGGTATTAAGGTGAAAATGGTGACCGGCGACCAGATCGCCATCGCGAAGGAAATGGCGCACCAGCTTGGATTGGGCCAAAACATTATGGATGCGAGCATTCTCTCGCAGACCGAACACTACAAAGGAAGCCAACTCACCGAAGCCATCGATGAAGCCGATGGCTTCGCCCAGGTTTTCCCGGAACACAAGTTTCATATTGTGAAGATCCTTCAACAAGAGAAGCACATCGTGGGTATGACTGGAGATGGAGTCAACGACGCTCCGGCTCTCAAGCTCGCGAATGCGGGCATTGCGGTCTCCGGAGCCACGGATGCGGCCCGGGCAGCGGCTGATATTGTCCTGCTGAATCCGGGCCTGTCGGTGATCATTGATGCCGTTAAAGAAAGTCGCAAGATGTTCCAGCGCATGAACAGCTACGCTACTTATCGCATCGCGGAAACGATTCGGGTGTTGCTCTTCATGACTCTGGCGATTCTTGTGTTCAACTTTTATCCAGTGACTGCGGTGATGTTGGTTTTGCTCGCTATTCTCAATGACGGAGCGATTCTCTCCATTGCTTATGACCGGGTTCACTATTCGAATCATCCAGAGTCATGGAATATGCCCGAAGTTCTCGGCATCGCTACCGTATTGGGTGTTGCTGGAGTCATCGCGACATTTGGTTTGTTTTATCTAGGCGAAAGGGTTTTTCACCTCGGCCGCGAAACAATCCAATCACTCATTTATCTGAAGCTGTCCGTGGCAGGGCATTCGACGATCTTCATCACGCGCACAAGGAGGGCTTTCTGGTCTATACGGCCGGCGCCGATCCTCTTGCTAGCAGTGATCGGTACGCAGACGGTCGCAACGCTGATAGCTGTATACGGCGTTTTTATGCCACCGCTTGGGTGGCATTGGGCACTCTTCGTCTGGGGATATGCATTGGCATGGTTCGTTGTCAATGATCGCATCAAGCTGGCCGCTTATAAGGTCTTCGGCCGCCGGGGCGAGGGATTGCTCGGAAGAATGAACTGGCTCGGCAAACGCGGGGTCGCGGCGACCTCATAGCCACACGTGCGAAGGGAGAATATTTCTATGCCAGCGAACGCTCTTAACAAGATCGAACGGCCCTCGGAAGAGCCAGAGGCGGAAGTCGGTTCAACGAGCATAAGCGCCCGAACGTTGACCGAGCCGGATGAGGCGACTTTTGAGTTCGATGCCGCGCTCTCGAGTGCGGTGGAAAGAAAGAGATCAGCGCCGGTTAAACAGATCCAGGCCAAAGGGCCGCTCTCGCCGGAGATGCTGGACAAAATGCATCGCTACTGGCAAGCAGCGAATTATCTTACGGTCGGGCAAATCTACTTGGCTGAGAATCCGCTTCTTCGGGAGCCACTAACGCCTGACCAGGTGAAGCCCCGCCTGTTAGGACATTGGGGTACCTCGGCTGGACAAAATTTTATTTACGTTCATTTGAATCGGCTGATTAAGGAGCACGGTGCCAGCATCATTTATATCTCCGGCCCGGGGCATGGTGGCCCATCCATGAACGCGCACTCATATTTGGAAGGGACTTACTCTGAAGTCCACTCGGAAGTGACTCAGGACGTAAATGGGATGCGCCTGCTATTTCGCCAGTTCTCCACTCCGGGCGGTGTACCCAGCCACTGTGGCCCGCATGTGCCGAACTCCATCCATGAAGGAGGGGAACTCGGCTACTCTCTGCTGCATGCCTTCGGCGCCGCCTTCGACAACCCTGAGTTGATCGTTGCATGTGTCATTGGCGATGGTGAGGCGGAGACCTGCCCGCTGGAAGGCAGCTGGAAAGGTGTCAAGTTCCTTAATCCAGAGCGCGATGGTGCCGTGCTGCCCATTCTGCACATGAACGGGTACAAGATCTCCGGACCAACCGTCGAAGCGCGCACCCCGGACGAGGAACTTGCTGAGCTTTATCGCGGCCACGGCTACGCACCACGCTTCGTGGAAGGCGATGATCCCAATGCTGTGCATCAGTCGTTTGCACAGGCACTGGATGATTGCTATGCGGAGATTTTGAAAATCCAGCGGAAAGCGCGACAAGACGGAATAGCGCGACGACCCGTTTGGCCGATGATCATCCTGCGCACTCCAAAGGGGTGGACAGGGCCGAAGGAAGTGGAAGGCATTCCGATCGAGGGCACGTTCCGCGCACATCAAGTTCCATTGGCGAATGTCAGAGAAAATCCTAAGCATCTGAAACTGCTCGAAGCCTGGATGAAGAGCTATCACCCGGAGAAGCTCTTTGACGACGAAGGACGGTTCGTTTCGGAGTTGGCATCGCTGGCACCTGCCGGAAAGCATCGGATGGGCGCCAACCCTCATGTGAATGGCGGGCGCTTGCTCGACGAACTCGATCTCCCGGATTTCACAAATTATGCGCTCGAGGTGCCCGGCCCGGGACAGGTTGTGGCCGAGGCGCCCCGCAAACTGGGTGATTTTCTGCGGGACATCATCAAACTGAATTCTAAGAACTTCCGTTTCTTTTGTCCGGACGAAACGAACTCCAACCGCCTCAATTCGGTTTTCGAAGCCAGCGACCGCTGCAGTCTTGCAGAAATCATTCCGATTGACGACCATGTGAGCCCGGCCGGGCGAATCATGGAAGTGCTGAGCGAGCACTGCTGCGAAGGGTGGCTCGAAGGCTACCTGCTGACAGGACGCCATGGTGTCTTTTCATCGTACGAAGCGTTCGCTCAGGTCGTGGATTCTATGGCGACGCAGCACGCCAAGTGGTTGGAACAGTGCAGAGATCTTCCTTGGCGCAAACCGATTGCGTCATTGAATGTTTTCCTTACCAGTCATGCCTGGCGCAATGATCACAATGGATTCAGCCATCAGGCGCCGGGGTTCGTGGCCAACGCTCTCGCCCGACGTAGTGAAACCATCCGCGTCTACTACCCACCCGACTCGAACTGCCTACTGAGCGTAATGGACCACTGTCTGCGCAGTCGAAATTACGTCAACATCGTTACCTGCGGGAAACAACCGGAACTGCAATGGATGAAGGTGGACGAAGCCGTGGATCATTGTTCGCGGGGCGCATCGAAGTGGGCCTTCTGTTCGAATGATGGCGCCTCCGAACCCGATATAGTCCTGGCTTGCGCCGGTGACGTGCCGACGATCGAAACCGTCGCCACCTCGTGGCTCCTCCAGAAATACGTACCAGGGATCAAGGTCCGAGTCATCAACCTTGTGGATCTGGGTGTTCTGGCGACTCCCGACAACCACCCGCATGGCATGGACAACATCTCTTTCGAAGATCTTTTCACTCCGGATGTCCCCGTAATCTTTGCGTTCCACGGCTATCGTTGGGCGATCCACAGTATCGTGCACGGACGTTCCAACGAGGGCCGTTTTCATGTGCGTGGCTTTATCGACAGAGGAACGACGACCACCCCGTTTGATATGGTGGTCGTTAACAAGTTGAGCCGGTTTCATCTGGCGATGGACGCTCTGAAATATGTTCCTCGACTGCGGTCGAAGGTGTCGGACGTAATCGACATGTTCAACCGCAAGCTCTATGAGCACCACGTCTACATTCGCGAGCACCTCGAAGACATGCCTGAGATAAAGAACTGGCATTGGACGAAGGATTTTACGGATCCTGTTACTCCCGCGCCGCTAGCTAAGGGCCATCCTCGTGATCAGCTTTTTACAGATTCATAACTTGGGACCAACCGGAATGTGACTCCCTCTTGCGGATTACCACGCCCACACGGCACGGGCTGCACTAGTCCAAAAGCAACACGAGCTCGACCTCGCTTTCGAAACTCGTGTGAACTAGTCGTTGGTTACTGTGCGACAAAGCGAAACATGCAGCGGAGGAAGGCCTGAGCTCAAGTGGCAGAGCTACGTCCTTCAAGATCGCGAGCTGACCTCAGGTCAGAGCCAGCTCTCTGATGAAGCGCTTCTGAAACCCCTTCTCCCGGCACTCGAGAGGAAAAGGGTACCCGGCGCAGGAAATCTGTGCGTATTTGTGACAGCGTCTCTAATTTGAACTTTTCGCCGAACAGCGACACACTGGCACGCGAATGTTGAAACTATCGTCTTCTCCGTAGAGCCAGAAAACTGTGTCTCTGTATTCGAACCGCTGTCCGCACTGTGGGCATATCCCGTGCGTGGGTGACGGATCCGCAGCTGCAAAAAGAAAATCTCTGATCGCTCGTTTCAGATCGTCTTTATCGTGCTGATTTGAATTCTGAAATGAAGTGGGTGCTACGTGGCCACTCAACTGAGGTTTTGTCATGGGATCACTGCTTGTACTAAAACGCTAACAGGTGCCGATCGTGGCTGGTTGCGCCAAATCGCGCCACAGCGTCCGATTCTCCTGGTGCTTTGGCAAGAGGGCAATAGGAAGAGATCAGCGCTTCTGTACCCAGGCCCGGTGCTACAATGTCGGAAACTGTGGGTTCTTCAGGCGGCAAAGAGGTACCTTTCCATGAAGGAACGCCAGAGCAAACTGGAATCGCGGCAATTCCTCAGTGGTTGGAAAGAAATTGCGAGTTACCTTGGGAAGGGCGTTCGAACAACCCAACGCTACGAGCGTATGTTAGGCCTTCCGGTACGCCGCCCTGCGGGGAAGCCGAGCAGCTCAGTCATTGCGACGAAAGCTGAACTCGATGCGTGGGTGAAGGCGAGTCCGATCCGCGAAGTCTTCCATCTCAGAAATTTGCAGCCGGAATATGAACTTCAGGCAAACGCGCTCAAGACCAGCATAACGCAGATGGCACAGCTTCGTGATCAGATGCTCGCACTACAACAAGAGGTGAGGAGATCGGTAGGTTCGCTCCGTAACAGAATTTCCGAGCTGCAGGACACATTGAGTCCACGCACTCTGCAAGTCTATTCGCAGCACGACGAGCGGGCACTGGAGCGACCGGATTGGCCCGCGAAATCTGCTTTAACAAAATACCCGAAGGCAAGCTGACCGCTGGGTGGGGAAGTACTCGCGCGCCTTCAGAACACGCCGGCGGTTCAGCCGGAAACCCTTCGTCCATTGACGTGCATCTGAGAAGCATGCCTCCGCGAACACATCACACGAGGGGCCGTCCCGCTGAGAAGCTAAATGCGGATGAACTGCGGGCGACCCGTGAGCGGATGAATCGAGCGGGCGCAGAATTCCTCAAGATCGACATGGAAACTGCATTGACTTTCGTGCAGATCGCCCGCGAAACAGGTAACGATTCCAGGAAACGACGCAACGTACGGGCAGCTCGTACGGCCCATGACACAGCGTTGAAACTGATGCCCAAGCTAGACCTTACGGTTGAGGATGCTCAGGTGCTGAAGAGTAGATTGGGCCGGCTGAGATCGGAACTGGAAGCGCTCGGAGAAAGCTTCTAAGCGCCGGTTCCTTCTCCGTCTTCAAGTTCCTTATCGAGATCAGGCTTTTCCTGTTCCAGTTCGGCGTCACGGTGGAAGATCATGGTGCGGATCAGCCAGGCGCATCCGCGTCAGATTGATCGAGGAGAAGAAGTTGGAGACTTTTCGAACAGCTAAGGTTGTGCCCTAAAACCACACAAGGAGATGCTAGCGATCAGCGGTGTGGCGGAGACGCCGTCTTGCACCGTTAGCGAGAATCGGAGTTCGCGCTCCCTGATACAAGATCACTGATATCCAGTAGCGTGATCACGACGCCATCGATCTTGTTTTCGAGTGTGCGGTAAGGAGCAATGCGAAGCTTATAGGACCTGCCGTCGCGGGCCCGCACTTGTTCCGTCTTCATGATTACGTCACGCATCACATCGAGCATCCATCGTTCCAACTCAGGAACATCGATGTTCAGAGACAGATGTGTGAGAGCTTTGCCCATGTCATGGTTGGTAAGGCCGAAAATGCGCTCGGCCTCTGGAGTAAAACGACGAATGTGCAGATCCTCGCCGAGCATCACAATGGGAATGGTGGCGCTGTTGAGGATGTTGATCAAATCATTGCTGAGTTGCGCCAGTTGCTGGTTGCGGTGCTGGATCTCCTCGTTTACGGTATTGAGCTCCTCATTGGCAGACTCAAGCTCTTCTTTGGAAGTCTGCAGTTCTTCGTTTGTGCTTTGCAATTCCTCGTTGCCTGATTGAATTTCCTCGTTCGCCGACTGCAGCTCTTCGTTCGTAGCTTCCTGGGCTTCAATGATGGACTGCAGGTATTCCTTGGTGCTGGCGAGTTCTTGCTTGAGCTGCGCGATTTGCACATCTTTCTCGTCAGCGACTTCCTTGGGAGATTGCCGGAGGCCGGGTTTCGGCTCCCGAGGTTTCTGGCTTTCTTTTTCCTCGAATAACACCAGAAAATGCCGCTGATCGCGGGCTGGAGTCCGAAACGGGATGACCTCGACACGTACGACGGCTTTCTCGCTGCCGTCTTCAAGGGTGACGCCATCCTTGGAAACCGGAATCGCAGCCCTTCGGGCCTTATCGATCAACGCTCGCAATTCATAAAGCAAGCCGGAGCGGGCCATCTTCAATAAGTTGAGGCTGGCGCGGCCGGTCGGCAGTTCCAGATAGCGGTTCGTTCTTCCCCGGCTCTGCAAAATGTCCAATTCGTCATTCACAACAACGGCCGAGGGAACGTACTTGGTCAGAAGAAGACGGTCGGCTTCGCGCTGGACGTCCGAGGGTGTTTTCGCAAGCTCCTCTTCTTTCGTGGGGAGAAGCGTCTTTTCGGGCCGTCCTTCACTATCTTCGTGCGCACTAATTGTCAGACCGAAGGCAACTGGAGAGGGAACGGCCTTCTTTTGATAGATTTTGCACTTTCGCTCAACCAGATCGAAAATCTCAGCGCCTGCTCCCAGGAGGCCTTCGGTATTCCCGACCAAGAGAAAGCCAGCCGGTTTCAAAGCATAGTGGAAGATTGGAATTACTTTCTTCTGCAGCACGGGACTCAGATAAATCAGGACGTTGCGGCAGCTGATCAGATCCATGCGCGAAAACGGAGGATCGCCGAAAACATTCTGCCGCGCGAAGACGCACATATCGCGGATTGACTTGGAAATCTGATACCCAACCGGAACCTTGTGGAAGAAGCGGCGAAGGCGCACCTCCGAGACTTCGTTGGCAATGTTCTCTTTATAGATTCCAGCCCGTGCCTTCTGGATAGCATTCTCGCTGAGGTCCGTTCCAAAAATCTGAATTGGCACTTCGATGCGGAGTTCCGAAAGAGTTTCAACCAGAGAGATCGCGTGGGAATATGTCTCTTCGCCCGTTGAGCATCCCGGGACCCAAACCCGCAATGGTTCGGAGGACGAACGGTCGCGGAGAATTCTTGGGTAGACAATTTCGCGGAGACTATCGAAGACCTCGGGGTTGCGGAAAAAACTGGTGACGTTAATGAGAACGTCCCGGTACAGGGCCTCGATTTCCTGCGCGTTGCGTTGGAGTAACTTGACGTAGTCCTGCAGTTCATTGATGTGATTGATGTTCATGCGGCGCAGGATTCGCCGGCGGATGGTGGCGACCTTGTAATCGACAAAGTCGACCTTGCTGTAGCTCTTCAGCAGCCGGAAGACATCCTTCATCAGCCGCTCTTTTCCATCGAACGTTTCGCTGGAAGATTCTTGTCCCGAGGGCTGTCTCTGAACTCGCAGGAGCTCTTGCGCGATCCGGTCTGGCGGGAACACATAATCCACGACGCCGGAAGCGATGGCACTGCTCGGCATGCCATCGTATTTGGCGGAGTCGGAGTCCTGTGCGTAAGTAGTGCCAGAGTTGCCTTTGATCGCGGCCAGCCCAAGAGTGCCGTCGTTTGCAGTTCCCGACAGGATCACCCCAATCGCATTCCCGGATTGATCTTCTGCGAGCGACCGGAAAAATGTGTCAATCGGCATGTGGTGAGCCCGTCCCGGTGCCCGTTGAACCAAGTGCAACACACCGTCGGAGATCGTCATATCAGAATTCGGTGGAAGCACATAAACCCTGTTCACGGTCACTCTCATCCCCTCTGCGGCTTGGACCACCGGCAAAGGAGTCGTTCGTGACAACAGCTCGACCAGGGCGCTCTCGTGGGTCGGATCTAGGTGCGGAATGAACACTAAAGCGAGGCCGGGCTCGGAAGGTAGAGAGCGAAGCAGGTTGCTGAAGGCTTCCAGCCCGCCCGCAGAAGCTCCAATGGCAACGATTGGGAACGTTGCTGTGGCGCCTTCTTCTTGCGGTGTGTCTTGGCGCTTCTGTCTTTTGGGTGGCACCTTCTTCTTAGGCGCACCAGGCATGGCGGCACTCCGGACTCGAAGGTTTGTGGAAACGCTACATTTTAGCGCAGTGACCGCCATCCTCGCGCAACGGTGATTAGATGCAATGGGTGCATGTTGGCGCTGCCGCTGCATATCGTATTACGATATAGTTGAATCAATTTACAGTTCTTGCGCGACGCTCACACAGGGAAGTTTCGGTTCGGTGCGAATTGAGTGAATTTCTTGCCTACAAGGGAGGCCATTAGGCAAACTCCCCGATCGACCTCCGTCGCCAGTTCGACCAAGTTTTGTTCGATATGCGGCAGACCGGTTTCGTTGGAAGCCGGTAAATCAGACGAGCACGGTAATTTGGTACATGAAGATTGCCATGTAGACCGAATAAGGTTGGATGAGGAGCGGTCGCAATCGAAGACGAGGGACTCCCGCAAGTCGTGATGAACCGCCGCCAGCCGTCGTTCTACCTCTTGGCTCTTTCGGGATGCGCTGCGGAAATGGCCTGAATTCAGGAACTCCGTCAAGATATGTCAGGAAGGAAATTGCGCGAGGGAGCGAGAACAAGTCAGTCTAGGACGAACTTATATTGCAAGAGCCAAAGAGTAACAAGAACCCTCGCACCCGGGTGTTGTCGGATTAGAAAGGAATTTCCGCCGGGGTGCGAGGGTTTGTCGCGTAACCCAGCAAAGCTCCAAGAGATCGCCCGTGTTTCGACCACTTGAATACCACCGTTGAGTCACGCCCAGCATTCTTGATTACTGGCTTGAAGAGACTCACATGAACTGCTGTTCTCTGGGACCTGTCAATGTTGACAGATGTGTTGCCCTTGGAACACAGGGGAGTGGGATTTCGAAAATCTTCTGGCGCCGCTGCGAGTCGGCTCGATTAGCGTGCGGAACCCACCATCCCGAGATAATTGCCGTAACCAACGATTACGGTTGAGGCGACGAGCAGGAACAGCGCGAGGGTCAGAAGCGATCCCGCGCGAATCCCAGCACCCTTCCATTCCTTGAAGCCGATTCCCCAAAGACTGCTGAAGATGATGATGCTGGCCATGTGAAGGGTCCAGCTGGAGAATCCATATCGGCCCATCTGACTTTCGCCCATGGTGTAGAAGAAAAACTGGAAATACCAGGTCGTTCCCGCCAGGGCACATAGAAGATAGTTGCGGAGCATGGGTGCGCGGACAGTTGGATCAAATGCGGTAGCCTCGACCGCTATGGTCTGCGTCGAGGATCGTGAACTGCCGATATGTTCGACAACTTCGCGGCTGGGAGCGTCGAGAGCGGTCTCAAGGATCGGTTCCTCCTGGATGTCGTTTCCGCGAATCGCTGAATCGAAAAATTGATGTCCAGTCTTGTTTCGGCGGAGGAGAATCAGGCACCAGATAAAATTCGTCAAAAAGCCGCCGACCAAAACGACCACGAGCACCGGCAGTCCCTGCCACAGCTTGGCTGTTCCATGCTGCACCGTGAGACTTTTGATCGGATCGCCTGCCGCTAGGCCATAGGCGAAGCAGGCGCTCATGACTCCGGATAGAACCGCGACGCCGATTCCCTTGCGCAGATCGAACTCCTCGATGGCCGCCCTCTGCTGTTCCGGAGACATGACGCGCTCTTTCGCGATGCCTGCCAAGCCGGCGGCGGTGATTCCAGCGAGACATACGAAGATACCGAAGAGGATCACGCGTCCGGAATTGGTTGCGACAACCTGACTCATGAATTGGCCGCGGAAAATTGGAGGCATCAACGTCCCAAAGGCTGCGCAAAGACCAAGAACGACCGCCATCCCCAGCGACAGGCCGAGATAGCGCATCGTGAGGCCAAAGGTGAGCCCGCCGACTCCCCAGAGCAGTCCGAAGAAGAATGCCCAGAAGATGGCCGAGGACGGCGCCTCATGCAGTACGGCAAAAAAATCTTTCGTCAGTAACGAAGCAAGGATCCACGGTGCGATGATCCAGCTGAAGAATCCACCCGCGAGCCAGTAGGTTTCCCAGGCCCAGTGCCTCACGCCCTTGTACGGAACATAAAAGCTGCCGGAGGCAAGACCGCCGAGCCAATGAAAAAAAACTCCCAGTGCCGGGTTTGGATTCATTCGTTCCCCAGTGAAAAGTTATAAGTGAAAAACTTCTTCTAGCGGACGCATGGCGCGATCGGGAAGTACTCCGGGCGGCTGCACAAAGAAATCAGCCATTTCCCGCTGCCATCGCTCGTTGACTTCACGCGCTGCCATCCCGGCGCGCGCTCGTTCAAAATTTTCGGTCTCAAGATATCCGACAAGCAGGCCGTCTTCCCGCAGGAAGAGCGAGTAGTTCCCCCATCCGGTTTCGCGAAGTGCCGATTGCATCTCAGGCCAGACGTGGCGATGCCGATCTTTATACTCTTCCAGCCGTTCCGGTTTGACCTGCAATACAAAGCAGATGCGCTGCATGCGAAACGCTCCTATCGCAGATATGCTTCCGTGAGTCCGCCATCAACGGGAATGACGTGGCCGGTTGTCTTGCCACTCTGTTCGCCCGCTAGCCACACGATCGCTGCGGCGCAGTCCTGCGGCAAGATTGGGCGCTTGGTCAAAGTGCGCTGCGCATAAAAATCGGCCAGCATGCTACGCAGCTCTTCCGTACTCTCGGACTCTGAGAATTCAATCTTGTATTTCGTCAGCGACTGCATGACGCGGTCGCGCGGGAACATGGTCGATCCGGCAACGACCGTTGCAGGCGCGATTCCATTCACACGCACCACGGGGCTGAGCTTGATCGCAAGTTCTCGAATCATGTGATTCAGCGCTGCCTTGCTCGTGTCGTACGCTTCGCTGCCTCTTTTCGGGACGACAGCATTCGCCGAACTTGCCAGCACCATCGAGACTGGGAGATTCTGATCTTCGTACACCCATTCTGTACGCTTGGCCAGGAGATAGTTTCCGGTGACATTGACCATGAACGTCTTGGCCCACTGCGCTTCGGAAAGCTCTCCGTCAGTTCCGGCGACGGGATAAATTGCCGCAGTATTTACGATGATGTCGATCCCGCCAAATTGCAAAATTGTGAAATCGACAGCATGTGCAAGAGATTCGGAAGAACTTAGATCCACATGCGTGGCAGCGACGAATTCCTTCGAAGATACGGCGGCAACCTCGTCGGCGACTGTGCTGGCGCCTTGCTGATCGAAATCGGCAACGACGACGTGCGCTCCTTTACTTCCAAGCAGCAAAGCAGTCTCGCGTCCGATCCCACTCGCACCGCCGATGACCAGAGCGATCTTGCGGCTGAACTCCGCCTCGGCCGGCATGCGCTGTAGCTTGGCCTCTTCCAGAGCCCAGTATTCGATTCGAAAGGCCTCTGATCTGGGCAGCGCAACGTAATTGTGAAATTGCGTGAACTGTTTTGATTGTTCGGCAGTCCGCGCTTGAGGAAGCGGGTGGGAGATCTCGCCATCTTCCAGCGCATTCGCTCCGGCCATGACATGGACTGCGTTAATAAAGAATTCGGTAGTGATGCGAGCTTCTTTCTTGTTCTTGCCGAATCCGAAGAGGCCAAGCCCAGGAATCACAACGACGGATGGATTGGAGTCGCGCAGTTTCGGCGAATCGTTCATTGCCCAGTTGTCATAGTACTTTTTGTAGGTGGTGCGATATTCCCCGACTTCGCTGCGAATGCGAGTCTTGAGAGATTGAACATCTTCTTTGTTCGGATCCCAGTTGAGGAACCATGGACAGACGCGGGTCCGCAGGAAATGATCAGGACAACTCGTCCCAAGTGCACTAAGTTCCTTTGCCCATTCCGATCCCGCGAAGCTCAATGCATCTTCGTCCTGTGCATAGTGCGCCACCACTCGTCGATTTGACGAAACCGTGCCACGCAAGGCGGGAAGAATCTTCGTTGCGATGGTCTTGCGGTCGGCTATGGGCGGATGAGCAATGCCGCCGAAAATAGGTCCCCTTTTCTCCTGGTGCTTCTGGATGAACTCTCCCATCTGATCGATTGTCTGGATGCTATTCAGATAGCATTCACGCTGCGTCATGCCCCAGGTGAACAGGCCGTGTCCGCCCAGAATCAAGCCTTCGACGCCGGGATTCTCTTTTACCGCACGCTCGATGAGAAGACCCAGTTCGAACCCCGGCCGCTGCCATGGAACCCACACGATCTTTCTTCCGAACTCTCGATCGAATTCTTCCAGCTTGCGTTTCCCATTCGCGCTGGCTGCGAGCGCAATCGCCCAGTCGGGATGCAAGTGATCGACATGTGCAAAAGGAAGAAACGCGTGCAGAGGAGTATCGATGGACGCAGCAACACGGTTCTCGCCGAAGGCCGAGAGCGGATAGTAGCGCACCATCTCGTCTTCGTATTCCTCGCCGCGATAGAGTTCCTTCAGTTGCTCCAGGCGATCGAGATATAAAAGCGCGAATCCTGATTCGGTGATCGATCCGATATCACCCCCGCTGCCCTTGACTGCCAGAACGCGCACCAGCTTGCCAGTAAAGGGATCCGGGAGCTCGATTTTCGAACTCGTATTGCCGCCGCCGAAGTTGGTGATGCGCAGGTCGGCTCCCAGCAGATTCGAGCGATAGCGCAGCAGAGCCAGCTGATTGTCGCCCAGCTTTCGGGCCTGTTCTTCGTTCCAGAGATCCTTCAAGTACGTCGTTTCTTTGATTTCAGGCATAAATCATCTCGCAGTATTGTTCGAATCGTTCTGTCTGCTGTTCCCATTTGTCGGTGTCGGCAGGCTCGAAGACTTCCGTAGGAAAAGAACGGTCCACAATGGCGCGGACTTCTTCTAACGAAGAAGCCTCCCCGGTGGAAAGAATTTGAATGGCAATGTTTCCCAGTGCCGTGGCCTCTGCAGGTCCAGCGAGGACTCTTCTCCCGGTTGCATCTGCGGTGAACTGATTCAGCACATGATTTTTCGAGCCACCGCCAATGATTCGAATCTGCTGGATGCGCTGTCCTGAAACTTGCTCCAGGCTGTGCAGGGCGAGGCGGTATTTCAAAGCCAGGCTCTCCAGTACGCATCGCACATATGCGCCGGGTGTTTTCGGCGCGGGCTGATGTGTCTTCTTGCAGAATGCGTCGATCTCCCCGAGCATGTCGGACGAACGCAGGAAAGATTCATCGTCGGGATCGATCAGGTGCGAGAATGGCGTCTCGTTCTTGCTGAGTTCGATTAGCTCGCGATAATCAGCCGTTTGTCCGCGCGCGCTCCAGCAGTTCCGGCAGCCTTGCAACATCCATAGCCCCATGACGTTCTTGAGCAGGCGAGTGGTTCCGTTCACGCCGCCTTCATTCGTGAAATTCGCTTTCAAGGATTCGGGCGTCAGAACCGGCCTATCGATTTCCGTTCCAATCAAGGACCAGGTTCCGGAGCTTAGAAATGCTGTGCCATCGCGAGCCGTGATCGCGGCGACCGCTGATCCGGTGTCATGGCATGCCGGAGCGATCACGGGAGTTCCCGCCAAAGACTCTGGGCCCGAACTGGGGAGCAATGGCCCGAGAATTGTGCCTGGTTCAATAATTGGCGCCGGCAACTCTGGCCGTAGCCCTAGCCTTTGGATCAGATCTGTAGCCCATGCACGCCGCACGGGATCTACCAGTTGCGTGGTGGTTGCATTCGTGAATTCGCAGACTACCTTTCCGGTGAGCCAATAATTAAACAGATCGGGAATGGTGAGTAAGTGCGTTGCAGTTGACAAAAGATTTGGCGTCTGACGCTGCCCCGCGAAGAGTTGGTACAGCGTATTGATCGGCATGAACTGAATGCCGGTGGCACGATAAATTTCTTCCTTAGGGATCAGGCGGAATACTTCTTCCATCATTCCCTGCGTACGACGGTCGCGATAGTGATATGGATTCTGCAACAACTCGCCGCTCTCACCGAGTAGTGCGTAATCGACGCCCCAAGTGTCAACGCCGATTCCGGTCAGCGAAGTGTCGGAAATCTTGGTCAGTCCTTTTTGGACCTCGAGCCATAGCCGAGGCATGTCCCAGTGCAGGGATCCTCCGTACTCGACGGGTTCGTTCGGGAAGCGGCGAGTTTCTTCGATTGTGAGAATCCCGGCACGCAGCCGACCCAATACGGCTCGGCCACTTTCAGCCCCCAGGTCGAATGCGAGATACGGTTTTTCGAGCGGGCGATCAGGCATAGGAGGAGACATTGTTGGCATTTTTCGCAGCCCGTTCTTTCGTGATGCGCTCGAGGTATCCGCTCTGGCGGAACGCCTCCATTGGATCTTTCGGAAGTCCCTTGGACTCGCGCCATTCCTGAATTGCCGGCCGAACGTCAGTTGCGAAGGCATTCTGCAATTGAGACTCTGCTGCGATCAGGTCGCATTTCTTTTGTGCTTCGGCGAGTTTCTTCGCGTCCACCAGGGCTGCCTTGGCGAACAGTTGCTGTGCCACGGTCACGGTCTGGATCATTGCCTCGATCTTGCCCTTCAAGTTGTGGCTTTGATCGACCATATAAGCGATGTCCGCGGGTTGGCCGGTCTCCGACTCATAGATTCGAATCTCGTGAAAAATTCTGAAGACCTGATACGGATCAATCGAACCCATCGTGAGGTCGTCATCCGCGTATCGACGGTCGTTGAAGTGAAATCCGCCGAGCATGTTTTCTGACAGGAGCCATGCAACAATCTGTTCGATATTTTGAGCCGCGTAATGATGTCCGGTGTCGACGAGAACCCTGGCTTGTGGGCCTGCCGCGCGCGACAGCAGCAGCGCCATACCCCAATCAGCAATGTCAGTGTGATAGAACGCCGGCTCAAAGGGCTTGTACTCGACGAGCATGCGCTGATCGGGCGACAAGTGCTCGTGGGCTTCTTTCAACGCCTCCGTGAACCATTGCTTGCGCTGACGAATGTTCGCAGTCCCCGGATAATTTGATCCATCGGCGAACCACATTGAAATGTCGCGGCTGTTCAGCCGCTTCGCAATTTCGATGCTGTCTTCGGTATGACGGAGCGCGCGCTGCCGAATAGATTGATCCGGATTTCCGAAGGAGCCGTACTTGTATTCCTGATCCTGAAAGAGGTTGGGATTGATCGATCCGGGTGCGACGCCGTAACGAGCGGCGAAGCGCTTGATGTCGTCGGTACTTTTCACTCCATCCGGGCAATCCCACAAAACGTGCAGCGCAACCGTGGGACATACTCCTGTTAGAAGATGGACCTGCCCAGCATCACTAAATTTTTCTTCGGTCGTAGTGGCGGCTGCGGCCTGAATGAACTTGCCAAAACGCGTGCCTGTATTCGCAAATCCCCACGAGGGAAGCTCGATGCGAAACGTCTCTAACGCGGCATGAACCTTGTCCGTCGATGAATCCATAGGAACCTCTCCGGGTTGAAAAATTATAGTCTTTTGCGGTCATGCAGCGTGCAGTCATAGACAGGGCGGCGCAAAACCTTCTATATTCCTGCGTCACCTTCTTGTCGGAGCGGATTCGATGAATTCATTCTTCAAACGATTAGCCCTACCCGCCTTACTTTCTGCAGCGATATGCATGCAAGCCCAGGACACGAAATTTGAGCCCCAAGGCCAACAGATTCCGGCTCCCGGTTGTCTCACCATGAAGGGCGCGTGGGAAGGTGGGGGCAGCGCGTGCTCCGAATCAGAGCACGAGAGTTGGCTGGCCGACATCCAGCATTGGCGTACTGAGCGTCGTATCCGCATTGGATACGACGGTTCGCGCTATGACATGCCTGCCCTGAAATGGACGCAGTCGAGTTTTTTCCAGCCTCAGATGATGGTGCATGACCGCTACTTCTATGATCCCGTAGCGAACCGCTATACGGTGGACCGCTACGTGGATGATCTGGAAAAGCGCTATGGCGGCATCGACTCCGTACTGATCTGGCCGACCTATCCAAACATGGGGATCGACAACCGCAACCAGCACGACATGATCCGCTCTATGCCTGGTGGCGTGGCCGGCGTGCGGCAGATGATTGCTGATTTTCACCGGCGCGGTGTGCGTGTGCTGTTTCCGATGATGATGTGGGACCAGGGAACCAGAGATTCCGGGATGCCTTGGCCCGAGGCAATTGCCAAGCTCATGGCTGAGATCGGCGCCGATGGGATTAACGGAGACACGCAGGACGGTGTGCCGCTCGCATTTTCCGTTGCCTCCGACAAAGTCGGACACACACTTGCATTCGAACCGGAAGGTGGCCCCTCCGACGAAGCGCTGGCCTGGAACGTGATGACGTGGGGACAGTATGAATTTCCGTTTGTGCCCATGGTTGACAAATACAAATGGCTTGAGCCGCGCCACATGGTCAACATCTCCGATCGCTGGAATCGCGACAAAACCAATGATCTGCAGTTTGCATTCTTCAACGGCGTTGGCTGGGAGAGTTGGGAAAACATCTGGGGTATCTGGAACGGAATTACTCCTCGTGATGCGGAGGCGACTCGCCGTGTAGCGACGCTGGAGCGCGCGCTGGCGCCTTATCTCGTCAGCAAAGATTGGGAGCCGATGTCTCCGATGCTCCGCTACGGAGTCTTCGCGAGCCGGTGGCCGCTGGCGGACCAGACCGTATGGACTATCGTGAATCGTAATGAATACGACGTCGATGGGCCTCAGATTGAGCTTCCGGCCGAGAATGGCATGCGCTACTTCGATCTGTATCACGGAGTTGAACTGACTCCAGCTAAATCGGCAGGGAATCGGGTCGTCCTGGATTTTTCGATTGAAGCGCACGGATACGGAACGCTCCTGGCGACGCGCAACGCACTCGATGGGAACATTCAAAAGTTGATGGCCAAAATGAAGCAGCTGACGGCGCAGTCGCTGGCCAGCTATTCGCATGAATGGAAAGTCTTGCCGCAGCAGATCGTGCCAATTGCCGCAACGAAGGCGCCTTCGGCGACGCCCGCCGATATGGTCAAAATTCCCGCAGGAGATTTTCGCTTTCGAGTCGAGGGGATCGAGATCGAAGGCACGAATGATATCGGAGTTGATGTTCAGTATCCCTGGGAAGATTCTCCGCGGCGATTCCACGATCATCCCATGCGTGCGAAGTCGTTCTGGATCGACAAGTACCCAGTCACGAACGCACAATACAAAAAGTTTCTCGACGCGACTCATTATCATCCGCAGAACGATCTGAATTTCCTGCGCGACTGGAAAGACGGGAACTATCCTTTAGCCTGGGACAATAAGCCTGTCACGTGGGTTTCATTGGAAGACGCGCGCGCCTACGCAACGTGGGCCGGAAAACGTCTGCCGCACGAATGGGAGTGGCAGTACGCTGCGCAAGGAAATGACGGACGCTCATACCCGTGGGGGAACGACTGGAATGCGGACGCAGTACCGGCGTCCGACAAGAGCCGCACCATGCGCGGACCCGACGCCGTCGATGCACACCCGCGGGGCGCCAGTCCCTTTGGTGTGATGGACATGGTCGGAAATGTCTGGCAGTGGACCGAAGAGTTTCAGGACGAACACACTCGCGCGGGCATTTTGCGGGGAGGCAGCTACTATCAGCCGCAGGGCTCGATCTGGTACTTCCCGCAAGCGTATAAGCTGAATCAGCACGGCAAGCTCTTGCTGATGGCACCGAGTATGGATCGCTCCGGCGCTCTCGGATTTCGGTGCGTGCAGGACGCAGAATAAGGTCTCCACAATATAATGCTCAGCCATGCGACGACTGATCTTTGGTACTGCCTTTTTTCTCTTGCTGTGCAGCTTTGTTTGCGGACAGACTCTCACCTCTTCTGAAATCGCAAAGATCGACGAGGTCTTCAGCGATTACGCCAAGCCCGATTCGGCGGGCTGCTCGCTCGGCATCTATCGCAACGGCTTAATCGCTTATGCGCACGGCTACGGAATGGCAAGCCTCGAGCTGGGCGTGCCGATCACGCCCCAAACTGTTTTTGACATCGGCTCGACCTCGAAGCAGTTCACCGCCTTTTCCGTTTTGCTGCTGCAGCAGCAGGGCAAGCTTTCGGTCGATGACGACATCCGCAAGTTCATGCCTGAGATCCCGGACTACGGCCACCGCATCACGCTGCATCACTTGATGACGCATACCAGCGGCATGCGCGACTATGCCGGGCTCTTCGATCTGGCCGGTATCCCTGAGCAGAATCTGACGAACGATCAGGATGCAGTCGACCTCATCGTCCGCCAGAAGGCTCTCAACTTCAATCCTGGCGATGAATGGGACTACAGCAACACGGGTTTCTTCCTGCTCTCGCAAGTTGTGAAGCGGGTTACCGGAAAGACGCTGCGTGACTTCGAGCAGGAAAATATCTTTACACCGCTCGCCATGACCAGCACGCAAATCTTCAACGATCACTCCCTCGTGATTCCGCATCGCGCAACGGGCTACAGCTACGATCGCGAGCGCAAGGCATTCGGCGTCGAGATGTCGAACTTCGAGCAGACTGGTGACGGCTCAATCCAGACCAGCGTGGAAGATCTTCAGAAATGGGACGAAAACTTTTATACCGCCAAACTCGGCGGCCCGGACTTGATCAAACAAATGCAGGTAGTGGGCAAGTTGAACAATGGCGAGGAGCACGGATACGCCGCAGGCCTTGAGATCACGAAGTATCGTGGACAACCGGTAGTTAGGCACGGAGGAGCATGGGCGGGATACCGTGCCGAATTGATGCGTTTCCCGCAGCAGCACACATCCATTGCGGTGTTGTGCAACGTTGCGCAGTCGGTTCCGGAAACGCGTGCGAATCACGTTGCAGACGTCGCTCTCGGCGGGGCGCTTGGGCCCATGCCGGAAAGGCGTGCGGACAGAGGCGCTGTGACGCTCGCCTCAGAACGCCAGCAGCACTACGTCGGAGTCTATCGAAACGACAAAGACCAATATCAACGCATCGAACTCAAGGACGGAAATCTCTGGCTGGCCAATTATGGAATTGAGTTGATTCCCCTATCGTCCAACAAGTTTGGCTTGAAAGACACTGATGGCACTATTTCCTTTTCAGAGGGGCAGATGGTGCTACAGCTTTTGGAGACCGAGAAGCCCGACAAATACACAATCATCCAGACCCGCACGCCTAAGGATCTTAGGCAATTTACCGGCGATTTTTACAGCGCCGAGCTCGACGCAACGTGGCAATTGCGTGTGAACGATGGTCAGCTCACGGCGCACGTGAAACACAGTGATTCACCGGACATCATCCTTCGTCCTATCAACGAAACCACGTTTACTCTCGAAGGAGGTTCGCTGCGATTCGAGAATAACAGTGGTGCTCCCAAACGAGCTCTTCTTACGGTTGATCGCATTCGGAACATCGAATTTGTAAAGAACTGATTGAAACTTGTATTGGGCGTTTCAGGCGCCATGGAAGCGACACAAACATCGCATCACTAGATATTGGCGGCTAAATATCGTGCTACTCGATTCCCAGTTGCCGCTGAATCTGTTCGAGAGCCACGCCCTTGGTCTCCGGAACCATGGTCTGCACCCAGATCAATTGCAGGATCATCATCCCCGTGAAAAACGAAAAGATGTATCCGGCTGGAAAGGCGTCGACCATCTTCGGAAAGAAGCTCGTGAGCAGCGCGGCGAAGATCCAATGCGTAAAGCTGCCTAGGGTCTGTCCTTCGGCGCGATGGCGGTTCGGGAAAATTTCGGAGATGAATACCCAGATCACCGCTCCCTGGCCAATCGCATGGGCCGCAATGAACGCGAAGATACAGACTGGGACAATCGAGTAGTGCGCATTGAAGAATGCCCACGCCGTGAGTCCTAAAGAGCCGATATACCCGAACGATCCGATGTAGAGAAGCGTGCGACGTCCCAGCCGATCAATCAGCCATAAGCCCACGAACGTGAATACCAGGTTTGTAATGCCGATACCAATCGACTGCAGCAGAGCGGCTTTGGCCGCAAGCCCAGTGAGTTCAAAAATTCGGGGAGCGAAGTAGAGGATCGCGTTGATCCCGGAGAGCTGGTTGAAAAAAGCGATTAAGAAGGCCAAGACGATCGGTTTGCGCAACCGCCACGACCAGAAGTGACCGGACGAGACTTGCTCGGTCGATGCTGACATGATTTCGTCAGCCTGAGCTGCGATCTCTGATTCCGCCAGTTCAGGTTCCGTCTTTTTCAGCACGCTAAGAGCGGCCGCCCGGTCGTTTTTTCCAGTGAGCAGCCAGCGAGGACTTTCCGGCAGTCCCAGGCAGAACAGTGCGTAAAGAAGAGAGGGGAACGCTGCCACGCCCAACATCCAGCGCCATGCATTCTCGCCAACTCCCGCCAATGCCGCATTCGACACGAATGCGATGAGAATACCGAAGACGATGTTGAACTGGAACATCCCGGCAAGGCGCCCGCGGTGCTTGGGCGGAGCGATCTCAGAAATGTACATGGGCGCGACAACCGTCGAGATGCCGATGCCGAGCCCGCCGATGACGCGTGCCGCGATGAAAACTTCGACGTTGGATGCGAGCGCCGAGCCAACGGCGCCGACGAAATAAAGAACACCGATCCAGAGGAGAGTGGCCTTACGTCCGAAGTGATCGGCTGGCCAGCCCCCAACCAGAGATCCGACTACGGTTCCGTATAGAGCTGAGGCCATTGCGATGCCGTGAACTCCGGGGCTGAGTCCCCAAAGCGCCTGGATGGTTTTTTCCGCACCCGAGATGACGACCGTGTCGAAGCCGAATAAGAATCCGGCGAGCGCCGACGTGAGCGACCAGAAGAAGATGCGACCGTTCATAAGTTGGGACGCGCGCAGCTTACCACAGAATGCCCATTTTCACGCGTGATTCGGCGCTCAGGAGAAGCGTCAATCCTTCGTGAGAGGAAAATTCTTCTCTCGCCAACCGCGAATGCCGCCGTCCATCGAAATTGCCTTGGTATAGCCCATCTTCTGCAGGTTGTCGGCGGCGAGTGCCGAGCGGAATCCTCCGCCACAGTACAAAATCATTTCGGCATTGAGATCTGGCACACGGGCTTCGATATCGCGTTCGATGATGCCCTTGCCCAGGTGAATCGCGCCGGGCAGATGGTCTTTCGCAAACTCACTTTCTTCACGGACATCAACGAGCAAGAACTTGTCACCCCGATCCATTCGCTTTTTTACTTCGTCCACATTGGTTTCACGAATACGGCTGCGGGCGTCGTCAACAATCTTCAAAAATCGCGGAGGGTGCTGTTGCGCCATAAAAATCTCCTTTTATGATCAGTTCCTCCAACATGGTACCAATCCGTCGTCTGGATGCTCCACCCTCGGCGAGGTCAACGAGAAGTAGGTTTATCACTGTTCAGTGCGCTTTCCGTTCCAGTAGCATAAAAGTTTGCCCCGGAAGAATAAGTCGCGACGGATTGGATTGGCCCGTGTTCTTTCAAAGCTCGGGTACTGCTCGCGTTCACAAGCGGAGCAACTGATTCGTGCAGGTAGAGTCCGCCTGAATGCGAAGCTTTATTGCGATCCCGAAACGCCGGTCGATTCGGGCGGCGTTGTGATCGAAGTTGATGGAAAGCGCATTGGAGCTGAGCGAAAGATCTACTTAATGATGAATAAGCCGCGTGGCCTCGTCACTACCGCCTCGGATGAGAAGGGCCGCAAGACCATTTATTCCATCTTGCGGGAAAGTGGCGAACGTTGGCCCTGGCTCGCTCCGGTCGGTCGCCTTGACAAAGCCAGCGAGGGATTGTTGCTTCTGACGAATGACTCCGAGTGGGGAGCCAGGATCGCCGATCCCGAAACGCATCTGGAGAAGACTTATCACGTGCAGATTGATCAAGTGGCAGATGAGGAACTCCTGCGTGTCCTCGAAAAGGGCGTCCGGACAATCGAGGGAGATTTTTTGCGAACTTCGCGCTGCTTATTGTTGCGGACTGGCGAGAAGAACTGCTGGCTCGAAATTGTGCTCAAGGAGGGCAAGAACCGGCAGATCCGGAGAATCCTCGACGTGTTCAAGATCAACGTTCTGAGACTAGTACGGGTCGCCATTGGGCCTCTGCAACTGGGCACGCTTGCCAAGGCACAATATCGAGAGCTTGCGTCGCAAGAAAAAAACTCGCTTGACCTGGCGACCAAGAAAACATCAAAAGCTCCTCACAGAGGTCACAGGGTCACACAGGGTACAACCGATCGATAGCGCTCACTGTTATGAACGACCTTACATCTTTGACTGCAATTGACATTGCGCGGCGAATCCGCGAGAAGAGAATTTCCCCAGTGCAAGTTGCCGATGCGCATCTGGCGAAGATCGAGCGCCTGAATCCGAAACTGAATGCTTTTGTGCACGTCGATGCCGAACGCGTTCGGCGCGAAGCCCATATTGCCGAATCGGCCGCTATGCATGGCGCCACGCTTGGACCGCTGCACGGAGTGCCCGTCAGCATCAAGAGCTCGGTGGATGTTGCCGGCTTGAGATGCGAAGCAGGCTCCCGCCTGCGTGCTGGCCATGTCCCAGAGATCGACGCGCCTCTCGTTGCGCGGCTCAAGCAAGCAGGCGCCATCATTCTGGGTGTAACCAACACTCCCGAAATGCTGATGGCGTGGGAGACTGACAATCTTCTCTATGGCCGAACCAACAGCCCGTGGGATCTCGATCGCACACCCGGCGGCTCCAGCGGTGGGGAAGCGGCAGCAATTGCCTCTGGAATGTCCGCCGGTGGTGTTGGCAGCGACGGTGGCGGATCGATTCGCGTTCCCGCCCATTTCAGCGGCATCTGCGGTTTAAAGCCCACTCCCGGACGCATTCCTTCGACCGGGCACTACCCGGAATCAGGGGGCCCATTTGCCTGCCTGGGTGTGGTCGGGCCAATGGCGCGAACGGTAACCGACCTGAGAGTCCTTTTCGAAGTCATGCAAGGTCCAGACCATGGCGACGTGTGCTCGGCTCCCGTCCGTCTACATTGGCCCGACAGAGCCGAAATCAAAAGACTGAAGATCGGCTACTTTGAAGATGACGGCCGCACTCCGGTCGCACCGGAGATCCGCCAAGCGGTAAAGACCACGGCTGAAGCTTTGACGCGAGCGGGGTTTCAGGTTGAACCATTTCGTCCAGAGGGCTTGGATCAAGCCCGTGAAATCTGGCGAAAGTTTTTCGTTAAGATCGGTGGAGATCTGATTGGCCCGATGTTCCAGGGCAGACAAGGTGATTTGAGCCCGACACTAAGGCAATTTCTGGAAACATCGGGACGGGAACCGGTTCTGAGTGGAGATTCCCTGCTGCAGGCCTGGTTCGCGCGAGACAGCCTCCGAACCAGGTTCCTCGCGCAAATGCAGAAATACCCGATCCTGCTGTGCCCACCGGCGGCCATTCCCGCATTTCGCCATGGAGAGCGTGCGTGGAAAATCGACGGCAAGACAGTGGAATATCTTGACGCCTGGAGTTACACAGCGTGGTTCAACTTGCTGGGAAATCCGGCAGCGGTTGTTCCGGTAAACCCATCCACCGAAGGCCTGCCGGTCGGTGTGCAGATCGTTGGACCCCCATGGCAAGAGGGGGAAGTGCTCTCGGTCGCTGAGATTGTTGAGCGTGACTGCGGCGGATTGAAGGCTCCGCCGATTCATTGAATTGGGCCGGCTGAGTCACAGCCACTAGTATGTTTCAACTATTCCGCCATCATCCTCGTGCCGATAACTTTGTTGATGCGCTTCGCCAGCCGTCTGTGGGGTTGACGTAGTCTTTTTCCGTCCGCATCGCGCATTTCGGAAATGCCTTCACCTGGGGGAATCATCGGTCGACTTCTGTGGTGGCTGGCTCTATTTCTGGCCATATCCGCAGCATATCTCTATACCTTTCCTCAGGCGAACATCCCTTACGCAGGGGTTGTCTTGCTTCACGCCTTCGGTGGAGCAGTTGCGACAGTTTTGCTCTTGCCTTCGCTCGTGCGTCTTCTGCGAACAGGCGGCCTTGCCACCCGCTCCGGATGGCTGCTGGTCGCCCTGGGTGGATTGATCGGGATCGTTCTGATCAAGACCGGCACGTCGCGCAGTGAATGGAACAAGCTGTACGCGCACATCGTGATTTCAGTGGCCGGCGTTGCTCTTCTTATGGCAGGCTGGCTCACGAACCGGGCTGCAGAGAGCCAAATCGGCCGTCCACATATGTCGTCGGCGCTCTGGCGTACGGCGATTTGCCTGGCCGTTTTTGCCGGCCTGGCTTTCGGATCGCGGTACATTCGCGAAAGCTGGCAAACTCGCAACCGGATTCAGAATCCGACCATGCCGCCCGACACCATGAACGGAGAGGGCGACGGCCCGCAGGGATCGTTCTTTCCAAGTTCCGCGCAGGTCTACGGCAATCAGAAGATTCCCAGCAAGTTCTTCATGGAGTCGGACTCGTGCAAGCGGTGCCATGAAGACATCTATAACGAGTGGTACAGTTCCGCGCACCACTTCTCGTCGTTCAACAATCAATGGTATCGCAAGGCGATCGAATACATGCAAGACACGATCGGCACTAAACCTTCGAAATGGTGCGGCGGTTGCCACGATCCTGCGGTGTTGTATGCCGGCTTGATGGACACACCGATCAAGCAGATCGTGCACCGTCCCGAAGCGCAAGCTGGGCTGGGCTGCATGATGTGCCACTCCATCGCCAACGTGAAGAGCACGATGGGCCAGGCGGATTTCTATCTGGAATATCCGAAGCTGCACGAGTTGGCGGCGACGAAGAATCCCCTGGTGCGCGAGCTGCACGATTTTGTGATCAAGCTGAATCCCGAGCCGCACCGCCGCGTCTTCTTGAAGCCGTTCATGCGCGATCAAACTGCGGAGTTCTGCTCCTCGTGCCACAAGGTTCATCTTGACGTCCCGGTGAATAATTATCGGTGGTTCCGCGGATTCAACGAGTATGACAATTGGCAGGCGAGCGGTGTTTCCGGGCAGGGAGCGCGTTCGTTCTACTATCCACCGAAGCCCGCGCAGTGTGCTGATTGCCACATGCCCCTGCAATCGTCGAAAGATCAAGGCAACATCAACGGGTTCATACACTCGCATCGATTCCCCGCGGCGAACACGGCCGTTCCAACCGCCAACGAAGACGCGGCACAGTTGAAGCTGACCGAAGATTTTCTGAAGAACGGGCAACTCACGGTCGACATTTTTGCCTTGTCTCCCGCGCAAGCTCCGCTGAAGCCGGGCGCAAATACCCAGACGGATCTTTCAACGACCTTCGCGGTAGGAGAAGAAGCTGAAAGCAAAGTCACGTCTGAAGGCGGTGGCGAGACCGCACCAATTACTGCGCCACTGAATCGCGTTCAGCCAGCCCTGCGGCGGGGAGACACGGTTCGCGTCGATGTCGTGGTTCGAACAAAGAAAGTCGGCCATTTCTTTCCCGGGGGCACCGTCGATGCCTACGATACCTGGCTCGAGTTGAAGGGTACCGACGACAAAGGACAGACCATCTTCTGGAGCGGTATGGTCGAAGACAACGGCCACGGACCGGTGGAGAAGGGCGCGCATTTCTATCGGTCGCTGCAGATCGACGCCCACGGTAATCCGATCGATAAGCGCAATGCATGGGCAACCCGCGCTGTCGTTTACGTGCGTCTCATCCCGCCGGGAGCTGCCGATACGGTTCACTATCGTATGCACATCCCAGATTACGCGGGAAGCAAGATCACATTGCACGCGCGGCTATGCTATCGAAAATTCACCTGGTACAACACGCACGAGGCCTTCGCGGGCGTCCCCGATTCCTCGAAGCCGAATGCTGTCGGTCCTGACTTCGACGACCGCCAGACGTTGTTTACCGGGTCACTGGTTGGAATCTCGGCAAAGGAGGAGAAAATTCCAGACCTGCCGATCGTAACGGTTGCCGAAGACCAGGTGACGCTTCCCGTCGTTGCTCACACTGCGCCCGCGGAACAGCCGAGGACAATCGTCCGCAAGGAAGAGTGGCAGCGCTGGAACGATTACGGCATTGGACTATTCCTGCAAGGAGATCTAAAGGGCGCGGCCGCAGCATTCCAAAAAGTCACGGAAGCCGACCCGAGCAATCCTGACGGCTGGGTCAATATCGGGCGTTGCGCCGTTCAGGAAGGCGATATGCCGCGTGCGCGCATTGTGCTCGAGAAGGCGTTGTCGCTTTCTCCAAATCTCGCACGGGCTAATTTCTTCTACGCCAAAGTTCTTCGTTCTGACGGTAACTATGACGGTGCGGCTGCCCGGCTTAAGACTGTGCTGGCGCAATATCCACATGACCGCGTTGCCCTCAACGAATTAGGGCGCGTACTTTTCCTGCAACGCAAGTACAACGATGCTGTCAAGATTCTGCAGTCTGTGCTTGCGGTCGATCCCGAGGATCTCCAGGCGCACTACAACCTGATGCTCTGCTACAACGGACTGGGCAACGAGAAACTGGCGAAAGAACATCAGGAACGGTATTTGCGCTTCAAAGCGGACGAGTCATCGCAGGCGATCACGGGACCATATCGTCGGTTGCACCCGGAAGACAACAACGAGCGCCAATCGATCCATGAACACGTATCCGTACCGCTGCCGTTGAACACTGCTTCGCATCATGTGGGGACAGCCGCCTCAACTGCCCGGCGGGGCGAAGCGAGCCAACCCTCCATCGCGTCAGCCGGAGCTTCCCGATAAATGTTCCTTCTAATAGGTGAATTCACTACGAACTCACGGAGTCACAGGGATCTTTCTTGTTTTTTCTCAAGATTGCTCCGTGTCTCTGTGTCTCCGTGGCTGATCGGTCTTTGCCTTGTTGCGACCGGCTCTGCCCAAATTCATTTTCGCGACATCACAACTCAGGCCGGAATTCATTTCACGCACAATAATGGTGCTTTTGGAAAGAAGTGGTTGCCAGAAACCATGGGCCCGGGCTGCGGATTCATCGACTATGACAACGACGGGTATCCTGACATCATCCTGACCAACGGTGAAGATTTCCCCGGACATCCGCACGGGGGAGCAACCACTCTCAAGCTCTACCACAACAATCATGACGGCACGTTTACCGATGTCACGCGCAGGGCCGGACTGGCGGTCCCCATGTTTGGGTTAGGCGTTGCCGTCGGTGACTACGACAACGATGGGTACGATGATCTCTTCGTCACGGCGCTGGGGCAGAGCCATCTCTTCCACAACAACGGCAACGGCACATTCACTGACATCACAAAGTCTGCTGGCATGTGGGGTCCCAGCGAATTCTCAACCAGTGCGGCTTGGGTCGACTATGATCGCGACGGGAAACTTGATCTGGTCGTTGCGAACTACGTGCAGTGGACGACGGAAACTGATCTCTATTGCACGCTCGATGGCGCCCACAAGTCGTATTGCACTCCGGAGTCGTACAAAGGCACGTCTGTACGCCTCTGGCACAACCTTGGTGGCGGCAAATTCGAAGATGCGACACAGAAAGCCGGGCTGCGCGATCCAACCTCGAAGAGCCTGGGCGTTACGATCCTCGACTACAACGACGACGGCTGGCCCGACATCCTGATCGCCAACGACACCCAGCCCAACAAACTCTACGTGAATAAGAAGAACGGCACATTCGAAGAACGTGGCGTGGCTGCCGGAATTGGCTTCAGTGAAGACGGCGTGGCGCGTGCCGGCATGGGCACCGACGCTGCCGACTACGACCGCAGCGGATATGCCAGCATCATCATCAGCAATTTCGCCAACCAGATGTTGTCGCTCTATCACAACGAAGGCAATGGACTTTTTGTAGACGAAGCCCCGCAATCGGAAATCGGGCGCGACACGCTGGTCACGCTTGGTTTCGCGTGCTTCTTCTTCGATTATGACAACGATGGTTGGCCCGACATCTTCGTTGCCGACGGCCACATCGAGAACGAGATTGAACGCGTACAGAAACGAGTGAGCTATGCCGAACCGCCGCATCTATTCCGGAATCTCGGCAGTGGCAAATTTACTGAAGTCACCGAACAGATGGGCAAATCGCTGGCGACGCCGAAAGTCGCGCGCTCCGCGGCATATGGCGACATTGACAACGATGGTTTTCCCGATATTTTGCTGACCACCAACGCCGGACCGGCATATCTCTACCACAACGAAGGTGGGACGAATCACAGCCTTCGCATCAAGTTGGTCGGAACGAAGTCGAACCGCGACGGTATTGGCGCGATCGTGCGCCTTTATTCTGGCAATGACCGGCAATGGAAGATGCTCCGCTCGGGATCGAGCTATCTCGCGGCTCACGAGTTGGTCTTAACATTCGGCCTGGCCGCGCACGCGAAGGCTGATCAACTGGAAATTCAGTGGCCCAGCGGACAAATCGACAAACTATCGAACGTCAACGCCGGGCAGACCATCACACTGCAGGAAGGGAAGGGCATTACTGGAAACCGGCATTACTCGACTCAATCAGCAAAAAACGAGGACCACGCAGTTGCACGAAAGTAAAAGAGCTTGCGATTGCAGTCTTTCCTTCGTGAACCTTAGTGCCCTTTGTGGTTAAATCTCTAACGGAATGATTCCGAAAATCTCCGCCGCCCTTCTCACCGCAATTCTAGCGGCCCTCAGCCTGTTTCCGTTTGCCGCAAAGCCCGACCCGGTTGAAGCCTCTCGCCTCAACAATCTCGGCGTTGCGTACATGAATCAGCAATTGTTCGAGAAGGCCTTGAAAGAGTTTCAGGAAGCGAGTCAGGCGGACCCGAAGTTGACAATCGCGCGGCTGAATCAAGGCGTCGCGTACCTGAATCTGCAAAAAATCGACGAAGCGAAAGCGGCGCTCGAAGATGCTCTCAAAGCCGATCCGAAGATTCCAAACGCGTGGTACAGCCTCGGCCTGCTGGCGAAGAATACGGGCGACGCGCAAGCCGCCATCGAAGCATTCAAGAAAGTTATCGAGATCGATCCCAACGACGCGGATACCTGGTACTTCCTCGGCACGTCGTATGCACAGGCGAAGCAGTTTACCGAAGCGATCGAGGCCTTCGAGCACGCGCTAAAGATCAACAAACTGCACGCGTCGGCGGAGTTCGGATTGTCCCGCGCCTACCAGCAATCTGGAGACACCGACCACGCCCGCGAGCACCTGAAACAATTCCAGTACATCACACAGAACAAATATGGGTCACCGATGAGCCTGGCGTACGGCGAGCAAGGACAATATTCGCGCGCGGTGGAGTCGCCACTGATGCCCCTGAAGCCCCCAGCGCAGATCAAGGTGCAGTTTGTGGATGTGACCAAGGAAGCGGGGATCCTGTCGGCCGCAGGCCCGGCTCCGAAGGACTGGTACAGGCTGCTCGGCTCAGGTGCGTGTTTCTTAGACTATGACGCCGATGGTCGTCCAGACATCTTCGTCGCGAGCGGTGGCCCGCAAGGGGGGCTCGGCCTGTATCACAATCTCGGCGGCGGTCGGTTTGAAGAGGTCACGAAAAAGGCTGGACTCGATCCGAGTGTGCAGGCCGTTGGTTGTACCGTGGGTGACTATGACAACGATGGTGCGACCGACTTGGTCCTGACTTTCGGAGATAAACCGGTGGCGCTGCTGCACAATGAAAAGAACGGTACATTCAAGGACCTTGCAAAATCAGCTGGCATCAACTCTGGAATGTATTTCAATTTCGGCTTGACCCTGATTGACTACGATCACGACGGCGACTTGGACTTGTACGTGGCGCGCTTTCACCCTCATGGACTATCGGTTGATCCGCCACAACTGGACGCAAACCTGGGGAGCAGCATTTTCCGAAATAACGGCGACGGATCATTCACCGAAGTCACCGATCAGGTCGGTCTCGATTCTCGGGAACTCGGGATGGCAACGGCTGCCATTGGTACGGACTACAACAACGACCGAGCCATCGATCTCTTGGTTGCCGATAGGGGGCCGACGATGTTCGAGAATCCCCGAGAAGGAAAATTCGTCCAGCGCAAGCTGTGGACGGGCTCAGACCTAGCGCCCGTGGTTGCAGAAACGGTTCTGGATCTTGATCACGATGGTTGGATGGACATCGCTTTTACCAGCATGAGCGCTCCCGCAGTCACACTCTGGCGCAACAATCACGCCAAGTCATTCGATCAAGTGAAACTTCCAGAAACGAACTGGGTGCGTGCTTATGGCATCGCGGCATTCGACTATGACAACGACGGCTGGGTGGATCTCGTTGCAGTTGGAGAGACGAAAGAAGGAAAAGGCGAAGTCCGGCTCTTCCGCAATTTGGGCCCTGATGGATGGAAAGACGTCACCACCGACGTCGGCCTCGACAAGATTCATTTCGAAAGCCCACGTGCCATCATCACTGGCGATTACGACAACGACGGTACGACCGACCTGCTGATCACGCAGAATCACGGGCCCGCCGTGCTCCTGCGGAATGAAGGCGCGAACCAGAATCACTGGCTGAAGCTGTCCCTCAAAGGACTGAACGATAACAAGTCGGCGATCGGAACGAAAGTCGAAGTCTTCTCCGCCGGCAATCGTCAGAAGTTCGAAATTTACGGATCGAACGGATACCTCGGCCAGAACTCTACGGATATCGTCGTCGGCCTCGGGCAGTCGAAAAACGCGGACATCGTCCGCATGTTGTGGCCCAGCGGCGTGCTGCAGGATGAAATTGATGAAGCCGTAGTCGCCGGCGACAAGCGCCATGAAATTCTCGAAATCGACCGTCGCGGCAGTTCCTGCCCAACGCTCTTCGCGTGGAATGGCGAGCGCTACGAATTTGTCGCCGACATGCTCGGCGCGGGCGTAGTCGGCCACTGGATCGGCCCCAACCAGCGCGACATCCCGCGTCCAGTCGAGTACATCAAGATTCCGACAGGGCTTGTTCAAGCCAAAGCATCAAACCTGCGAACGACCGACGACCAACGACCGACGACGGTTCTGTCTTTCCGCTTCATGGAGCCGCTCGAAGAAGCCGTTTATCTCGATCAGGTGCGGCTGATGGCAGTCGACCACCCGGCGGATCTTGATGTCTTTCCAAACGAATACTTCGCCTCGAGCCCGCCGTATCCGGAATTCAAGGTCGTCCTTAGCCGTGAGGCCAAGCCGCCTGCGGGTGCCTGGGACGAGCACGGTCATAATCTGCTGCCAGATCTGCTTGCACACAAGTTTGTAGGCGATTTCCAGCTGGAAAGATTTGCCGGTTTTGCCAAGACTCACACCCTGACGCTCGATTTGGGTGCGCCGTACGATGGCGGCCCTCTGTGGCTGCTGGCGCATGGCGAAATCGAATACTTCACTGCGAACAGCATGTATGCGGCATCGCAGGCGGGGCTAACGCCCATTTCGCCATACGTTGAAGCGCTCAACCCAAACGGCAAGTGGAAGCGGGTAATCGACGACATGGGATTCCCCGCAGGTGGTCCACGCACAATGACGGCTGATCTGACCGGCAGGCTTCCGCGCGGTACGCAGAAGATCCGCATCACAACGAACCTGCAAGTCTACTGGGACAACATTCTCGTGAGCCGCACGCCTCAATCCGGCAACGGTCGTCATCCTGAGCGGAGCCGTTCTTCAGGCGGAGCGAAGGATCTTGCGATCAACGACGCTGATCTGCGATTGACAGCCGTGCCACTTCTGCATGCCGATCTCGAGTTCCACGGCTATCCCTACAAGATCGAGGGCCTGCCTCCCGGCAACGTGAAGTACATTTACGAGAAGGCGAGTGCTACCGGTCCATACACGCGCCCGTTCGGCACGTACACGCGCTACGGCGACGTGCTGCCTCTCCTGACTTCACTCGATGACAAGCTTGCCGTCTTCGGCTCCGGAGACGAGGTGCGGCTGGATTTCGATCCGTCGAAACTGCCTTTGCTTCCGAAAGGCTGGGTGCGCGACTACTTTTTTGCTGCGAATGGCTACGAGAAAGACATGGACTTCTACGCTGCGGCAGGGAACTATGTCGCGCCATTGCCATTCCTAAGCATGGGAGACTATCCGTACTCGCCGAAGAAGTCCTTCCCGCTCGACGACCAACACCTGAACTATCTGCTCGAATACAACACGCGCCACATGTCGGGAAATGAGCAGCGGGGATACTGGTTCGATTATGGGCTCGGCCAGCGCTGAAGCACTCCCGGCTCGCTCGAATGACATTTCGTAGAACGGAAATGGGGAAGCCTACGGAATCGTTTTAATATTGACATTCCCGCCCCTGCCATAATCCAATAGCGATTCTCATGGAAACAGCCGCTAGCGCCTCTTCTACTGCGCCCCGTCTCCGCCGCACTCTGACTCTTTGGGACCTAATTCTTTACGGGATAATCGTCATCCAACCGGTTGCTCCCATGTCAGTGTTTGGAGTATTGAGCGATGCCGGACACGGGCATGTCGTTACCACTCTTCTCATCGCCATGGTGGCGATGCTGTTCACCGCGTTTAGCTATGGCCGCATGGCGCGGGCGTATCCCAGCGCGGGATCGGCGTTCACCTACGTTGGGCAAGAGATCAATCCGGCGCTAGGCTACGTTACCGGATGGAGCATGACAATGGATTACATGCTCAATCCGATGATCTGCATCATCTGGTGCAGCCAGCAGGCTTTCGTTTTTGCGTCGCACGTGCCGTACTGGATGTGGGCGATTTTCTTTGGAGCGGTTTTCACTTTCCTTAATATTCAAGGCATTAAGACGTCCGCCCGCGTGAACACGGTGCTGGCGGCCGCAATGGGGGCGGTGGTCGCCATCTTCTTCATGGTTGCGGCGCGTTACATATTTGGAAATCCGCACGACGGCGCTTCGTTTTTCACCCGCCCCTTCTATGATCCTTCGCTTTTTAATTCCAAGGCGGTGCTCGCCGCGACGTCGATCGCCGTCCTCAGCTACATCGGCTTCGATGGCATTTCCACTCTCTCGGAAGAAGCGGAAAATCCGAAACGGAACATCCTGCTGGCAACGGTTCTTACTTGCTTCGTGATCGGCATACTTTCCGCACTTGAAGTGTATGCGGCGCAACTCGTTTGGCCGGCGAACCAGCCGTTCCCCAACAGCGATACGGCATTCACTTATGTTGCTGGGCGCGCCTGGAAACCGATGTTCGCCATTCTCGGATTCACGCTGCTGGTCGCGAATTTCGGTTCGGGAATGGGCGCGCAGATCGGCGCAGCTCGACTGCTCTACGGAATGGGTCGCAGCAAGGCACTTCCGCAATCGTTCTTTGGCGTTGTCGATCCGAAGCGGCATGTTCCGCGCAACAACGTCATCTTTGTCGGAGCGATCGCTCTGGCAGGCGCGCTGCTGGTGAGCTTCGGTTTGTTTAGCTACGGGCTGGGCGCTGAGATGCTCAACTTTGGGGCACTTATCGCCTTTATGGGAGTAAACATGGCGGCATTTGTGCGCTACTACATGCGCGAAGGGAGGCACAACGGCATTCCGCCGCTCGTGCTGACCGGATTGGTGATCGCCTTAGTTCTATGGCCCGGTTCGCATTTGCCGCTACTGATAGCTGCGGGAATCGGCCTGGCCATCATCGCCGTCTGGACACCTCCACTCGCCGGATTCACGATCTGTTTCTTCCTTTGGAAGAATCTGAGTTGGAAAGCGTGGATTGTCGGTGGCATTTGGATGATCGTCGGCATCATAGTGGGAGCGTGGAAGACCCGTGGCTTCCGCGGCGATTTGGTCAACTTTGAGTTGCCGCCGGAAGAAAGCTAGAAATTCAAGAGACGGAGCTGATAAAACAAAAAATCCCACTTCTCCCGCTTTGGGGGAAGTGCGGTGACCATATTTTTTACGTCATGAAACCGTAGGTCCTTCCGTCCGCAAAGCGCGCGAGCCTCAGAGCGACAGGCGGCCAACCCTCACTCCACGTTCCAGCCGCTCACTTCGACTATCGGCTTCGCTGCTCCCAACTCGGTCGTACGATACGTGGCCGTGATCTCGCGCTTTTCGCCCGGTAGCAGGGAAATGTAGTTGTCCTCCCAAATCACGGGAAGGATTTCTTCGCCCTTAGAACCTTTGTCGACTTTCAATCGAATGAAAAACGCCAGGTTCTTGCTCGGATTTTCAATCGTCACATGCGTGATCGACTCCTCGCTCTTCCGTTCGGTGTGCTCGGTGACTTTCAGCTTCACCTTCGGCATCTGCGAGATAGCCGTGAAGTCGGCGAACTGGGCCGTCGGAGTCATCCACCAGGTACTCTTTGCCCAGTCGATCACCTCCGGCTTGGTCGAAAGCCAGTAAAGATTCGATCCAACCTGTTTCCCGGTTGAATCTTCCAGTCGCAGCACGAGGAAATACGTGTTGCTCAGACCGGAGACGTCCGGCAAGGTGAAGATTTTCGCCGTACTGTCGGCCCCAGCATCGAGCGTGTTCTCTTGTGAAAATTTCTCGCTGGCGTCGAGATTGTAGATCTTCGTGATAAGCTTCAACCCTTTCGCTTCGGTGTACTGGCTGCTGACCACCCAGATCGAGTGGTCATCGTATCCGTAGATCGGATGCAGGTCTTCTAGCGCACGCTTGGCACCGAAATATCCGCCCCCTGGACGCAGGTAGTAGTCATACAGGTGCCAGATCATCGAAGGCCAGGCGTTATTCAGCATCCACTGGATCACGCCCGCCGACTGATACTTGTTCCGGCTGTACGCCTCGTACATCGCACGCACGCCTTCATAAGTCTGCATCTGCGACTTGATGGCAAAATCTTCCACGTTGTCAGACTTGCCGTAGCGATTTGCGAGAGCCTCGCTGAAAACGTTGATTGTCTTGAACTCGCCACCACCTGCGTGATGGTTCCATACGTCGTCGATCGGCCACAGGTGATCTTTGCCAACCATGGCTCGGATGCTCTCGACCGGCGGCACCGCCGGTCCCATGCTGGTTTCGCTGTCGAATCCGTAACCGCCGCCGCAGCCACCCGGATTACAGAGTTTCCGTCCCGGTTGCCCCTCCGGCGTGTCGACTTCCCAATAGCTGGGTGCGACATATTCGTACGGTCCGCTCATTTTCATGCCGCTATCGCCAGTAACGCTCGTCTTCTTCCCCGTTGCAGAGGAGACGACGGGATTCGGCCAGAGTAGTTCTTTTTCTACGTCAAGATAGGTCTGCTCGACGTCCGGCGGAGGAGGATTGTCACTGCCGTTCAGCCACATGACGAGGCTGGGATGGCTGCGCAAGCGATAGATCTGATCGCGCAGTGACTCTTTCGCGATATCGAAATCTTTGGGCTGCCAACGGGGCCAGCGCTCCCAGAAATCGCAGCAGCACCAGCCGGCCATCACTAGAATGCCCTTCTTGTCGGCTATGTCGAAGAACTCCTGGGTCTCGAGTTTGCCTTCCAGGCGGACGGTGTTCAGGCCCATGTCTTCGACATAGCGGAATTCGTCATGCATGCGCTGCGAGTTCTCCCGTAGCATCATGTCGGGCGTATAGCCGGCGCCGCGGATCAGGATCTTCTTGCCATTGATCGTAAACACGCGTCCGCCGGCGGAGTTCACTTCGGAAGTAATCTCGCGGATGCCGAATTCCGTATTTGACTGGTCGCTTGTTGCACCGTTTACTTCGAATTGCATCGCGAGCTTGTACAGATTTGGTGTGCCCATCTGCGTAGGCCACCACAGCCGCGGATTGGTAAACACGAGCTGTGAAGACTTATCAGGCGTGAACGTCACGTCCTTGGATTCGTTCGGTGCGAGTTCGACATCCTGCTCGAATGTGATGCTCTCAATTTGTCCCTTCAGCTTGCCCTTTACAGCTTCATTCGTGCCGTTCTTGACCTGGGCAGTTACAGTGAGCTGCGCGCTGTCGTTCGCGGGGGAGCTTACTTTCGATACGACGGTCGGATAACGCAACGCCACCGGCCCGCTCGTAGTCAGGTAGACTTCGCGCCACAAGCCCATGTTTTTGTCAGGCGGCGCGGGATTCCAATCGACGAAGGTGATTGCTAAGTCGTGCTCCGTGGGGGAGAACACCTGTGCGGCGAGGACGTTCTCAGCTCCGGGCTTGGCCGCGGCGGTGACGTTGAATTCGTAGGTGCGCCAAGCTCCAGCCACATCATCCGAGTTGGCGATCTGCTTTCCATTCAGCCAGATATTCGCGCGATAGTTGATGCCGTTAAACTTCAGCCACAGCGTCTTACCTTTATACGAAGCCGGAACCGTGAACGCTTTGCGATACCACCAGGACACCGCATACGGACTATCGGGCTGCATCGCGATATTGGAAAAATTGCCGCCAATGGGATAGGTGACTCCCGCGAAGCTGCGCAGGTTCATCCCGGGGAAGGGATCGGGCAGAGTCTTATCTTTCACTAGCGCCGCGACCACTGTCGTAGGAACTGCTACATCGTGCCACCCCTTAGGAGAGAACTGCAGAGTCGAAATGACTTCGCCTTTGGCTTCTACCTTTGAGGATGTTTGGAGGGTCCACCCATCGCGGAGAGCCAGTTTCGGTTCTGCCTTGGGTGCAGCCGGCTTCGATTGAGCGTGAGATGACTGACTAAGAAGTACTCCGGCGAACAAAACAAATATTATCGTGGCCGACCGCCTGCACAGTTTCATGATGCTCCTTTGCCGTCGCACAACATAGACCGGCACGGATTATTGGAATGCTCCGCCTGAATGGATAACACTTCTATTAATTCGTTTCAATAGCGGAGTTCTCATACGGTGGATTATCCGGCTCTGATGTCATCCTGAATGGCGAAAAGCGGCCATGAAGGGCCGTATGTCCGCAGTCGGGAATGAAAGCACTGTCGACGGGAAGGTCGCGAACTCATCCAGTATGTGCCTAGACCACGGGGGCTTACGCCTTACTGCATCACCGGACACCACTCCATCGCTAGTTTATAATTAAAAATTCGCCTCTCTACTCCGGAGTGATAAGAACATGATTCGGTTTTTGCAAACGGCTGGTCAGACGACCAAGTACATCCTGGGCGGGCTTCTGCTCATTATTTGCGCCTCGATGGTGATCACACTGATCCCGGGCGGTCTCGGGAGCGATTTCTTCGGCGGCGCCCCGGGCAGGGGCATTGTAGCCAAGGTCGGCAATAACGAGATCACGGCGGATGACGTCAGGACGACCGCGCGTCAGATGCTCCAGCAGCAGATGCAGGGAGCCAATAACGCCAACATGAGCATGTTGCTGCCGTTCTTCTCGCAGCGCGCCGCCGAGCAACTGATTTCGCGAGAGGCGCTGATTACTGAGGCGGAGCGCATTGGACTCCGAGTGACGCCGGACGAAATCAAAGACGATCTGCAGCACGGCCGTTATGCAGCCACGTTTTTCCCCGGCGGTAACTTCATCGGACAGCAGGAATATGAGGACATGCTGCAGCGCGCTAACCTCACCCCCGCCAAATTTGAGGAGGCCGTTGGCAAGGACATTCTGATCGGCAAGCTGCAGGCTTTGATCTCCGGCAGTGCCAGCGTGAGCGAAGCCGAAATTCACGAGCAGTTCATCAAGCAAAATTCGAAGGTGAAATTCGAGTACGCGGTGTTGAAGCAGGATGACATCAAAAAAGGCCTGCACCCGACCGACTCCGAACTGAAATCATTCTACGAAACCCATAAGGCGAGCTATGCGAACTCCATCCCGGAGAAGCGCAAAGTGAAGTACGCCGTCATCGATAATGCGAAGACCGAAGCATCGGTCCAGATTACCTCAAGCGATTTGCAGAAATATTACGATGATCATCGCGACCAATACCGCGTACCCGAGCAAGTGAAAGTCAGTCATATTCTGATCAAGACGCCGCTGCCGGGTCCCGACGGCAAAGTGGATGAAAAGGGAGTGGCCGAGGCGCAGCACCGGGCTGAAGACCTTCTGAAGCAGTTGAAGAGCGGAGCCAAGTTTGAGACTCTCGCCGAGAAGTATTCAGAAGATCCAGGAAGCGCAAAGCAGGGCGGATCGCTGGGATGGATCGGGCGAGGTCAGACCGTCCCTGAATTCGAAAAGACGGCATTCTCGCTTCCCAAGGGCCAGATGAGCGATCTGGTGAAGAGCAGCTACGGCTTCCACATTATCCGCGTCGACGACAAGCAGGACGCACATATGAAGACGCTCGACGAAGTGAAGTCGGAGATCGAGCCACAACTGAAGCACCAGAAGGCGCACCAGATCGCCCAGCAGGATGCGCAGAACCTTCTTGCCGATGCGCAAAAGAATGGTCTCGATGCGGCGGCTGCAAAGCAGCACGTTCCGGTGATCACGTCGGATTACTTTTCTCGCAGGGATATGCTCCCCGGCCTCGGGCCGTCGCCCCAGTTCATGGATGCCGTGTTTGCGGCGACCGACAAAGCGAAGCCTGATATCGCTCCCGCTTCGGATGGAACGGTGGTTTTCGAACTGCTCGATACCAAGCCTGCCGCGACACCAAGCTTTGAGGAAATCCGCAGCCGCGTCGAAGACGAATTCAAGAACGATCAGTCCCGCACGCTTCTCAACCAGAAGGCTCAAGAACTTTCCGACCGTGCCAAGGCAGAACACGACCTGAAGCGCGCCGCCAAGGAACTGGGTGCGACGATCAAGACCAGCGATCTGGTCCTGCCCGATGGACAGGTTCCTGATGTCGGCTCAATGTCAGGTGCGGCTGCCGTCGCCTTCAGTATGAAGCCGGGTGAAATCAGCGGGCCGATCAATAACGGCAGCGACGCTGCAGTGCTCTCAGTGCTCGAGAATCAACAACCCTCTGACGCTGATTACGCGGCCAAGCGCGATCAGATTCGCGACCAACTCATGCAAGGCAAGCAACAGGAGCGCTTCGCGCTCTTTGTTTCAAACCTTGTCGACCAAATGAGCAAGTCCGGCAAGATCAAGAGAAACGAAGAAGAAATGAAGGCTCTGACTCGCTCCAGCACCGAAGCGGGAATGTAAGCGGCGGTATCATGTCTTTTGCACGTGCTGCGGGCATTCTGCTCCATCCAACTTCTTTGCCGTCGCGCGGCGGCATCGGTGACTTCGGTCCTGCCGCGTACCGCTTCGTAGATTTCCTCGCGTCTTCGCGCCAGGGGATCTGGCAAGTGCTGCCACTCGGTCCTCTCGGATACGGAAACTCGCCCTATTCCTCCACCTCGGCGTTTGCCGGAAACCCCCTGCTGATCAGCCTGGAACGGCTTGCCGAGCATGGCTGGATCGACCGCCCCAACCTCGATCAGCTTTCTTCCGAAGTTGGTCCCGTTGAATACGAGAAGGTGTTTGTACAGAAGCTTCCGTTGCTCTTCGAAGCTGGACGGAATTTCTTGCGCTCCGGATCCTCCGATGCTCTGCGGCAGTTCGAGTCCTTCTGTGCCAACAATGCCTGGTGGCTTGATGATTTCGTGTTGTTTGACGCACTCCGGGCAAAGTACAAACTACAGCCCTGGAACGAATGGCCCAACGATATTGCCGTGCGCGAACCGGATGCTCTGCAGGATGCGCGCCACGAGTTGGCTGACGACATCCGGATTCGCAGCGCGCTGCAGTTTGCTTTTTACGAGCAGTGGCACGCATTGAGGAAATACTGCGCGGAACGCGGGATTCATGTGGTTGGCGACGTCGCGATTTTCGTAAATTACGATAGTGCTGACGTCTGGACGCATCGCGAGCTTTTCCGGCTGAACGAAGACATGAATCCGGAAGTTGTCGCCGGAGTTCCGCCCGACTTCTTTAGCAAGACGGGCCAGCGCTGGGGGAATCCGCTTTACCGATGGGATGTAATGAAGGAGAAGGGCTACGAGTGGTGGATCCAGCGCCTGCGTTGGGCCACGCAGAATTGTGACTACATTCGTTTAGATCATTTCCGCGGATTCGATCAATTCTGGGAGATTCCCGCCGGCGAAGAAACGGCTGTCAACGGACGCTGGGTCGATGGGCCGCGCGACGATCTCTTCACCCACCTGCGACAAGCCCTCGGCGGTCTGCCATTTTTTGCGGAAGATTTGGGCTACATCACTCCGGAAGTGCACGCATTGCGCGATCGACTGCAGATTCCGGGGATGTGTGTTCTGCAATTCGGTTTCGGTGACGAAGGTGCTCACATGTACCTGCCGCATCGATCGGTGGGAAAGGTGATCTACACCGGGACCCACGACAACGACACAGTCGTCGGATGGTGGACTTCGGCAGCGCCTGAGCACGAGCGGCGCAACGCAGAAGCTTATGTGGGCAGATGCGACGATGGCATTCATTGGGCATTCATTCGCGCCGCACAGACTTCGCCTGCGGAACTGAGCATCGTCCCGTTGCAGGACGTGCTCGGCCTCTCCAGTGACGCGCGGATGAATACCCCGAGTCTCAATGACGGCAACTGGCGCTGGCGGCTCGACGCGAATCAAGTCAAGCCCGAACTGGCCCCAAAGCTGGCTCTATTGGCGGAAATTACTGATCGACTGCCCAAAACATTCCCCGCATCATCCCGCGAAACTTCGTTCGCTTAAGCGCCCGTCCGGTCCGCCGAAAATTGTGAACATCGTGTTACAGCCTCGCCCTTTCCTCGTAAATCGTGTATAGAAAAGACCGGGGACAATTTCACCGTGTCTGAAGCAATCATCGAAGCCGTCGGCGTAGAGAAGTCGTATCCACAGCCTGACGGCACGCGCATCCAGGTCGTCGGAGCGACGAACCTTGTTGTGGAACAAGGCAAGATCATTGCGCTGCTCGGCCCGTCGGGATGCGGCAAATCCACGCTTCTGCGCATATTGACTGGACTCTCCGAACCTTCATCCGGCCAGCTTCTATGGCACGGCAAAGGCCTCAACGGCCAAACTCCCAATGTCGCGATCGTGTTTCAGAGTTTTGCGCTTTTTCCATGGCTTACCGTTCTTCAGAACGTTGAAGCACCGTTAGAAGCGAAGGGAGTGCCCGAGGTCGAACGAAGAAAACGTGCCTTGCGCGCGCTCGATACTGTGGGACTCGATGGCTTCGAAACGGCGTATCCCAAAGAGCTTTCCGGCGGCATGAAGCAGCGCGTCGGATTCGCCCGGGCGCTGGTCGTCGAGCCTGAAGTCCTCTTCATGGATGAGCCGTTCTCGGCACTTGATGTTCTCACTGCCGAAAACCTGCGCAATGAACTGCTCGAGCTATGGTTGAGCAAGAAGATGCCGACCAGCGCGATTTTCATCGTGACACACAATATCGAAGAGGCCGTGATGCTCGCCGACCGCGTCATGGTTCTCGGACGCAATCCAGCGCGAGTGCGTTCCGATTTCAATATCCGGCTGAAACATCCCCGCGACCGCAAGACGGCGAAGTTTGTTGAACTGGTCGACTACATCTACAAAGTGATGACCGAGCCGGACGCCGAGCATGCCCTGCCGGACGCCGAGACTACGGCCGAGATCATTTTGCCGAAAGGCGGCATTCCGAAAGAAGCCTTAAAAAGGCAGGAAGCCCCCGTTCGCACGGCCAAATATCAGATGCTTCCCCATGCGAGGGTTGGTGGCATCGCGGGCTTGATCGAACTCTTGCGGGACCGCGACGGCCGCGAAGACTTATTCCGGCTGTCAGAAGATTTAGTCATGGACGTCGAAGATCTTCTGCCAATTCTGGAAGCCTGCGTCCTTCTGGGATTTGCCTGGCTAAAGGAAGGTGACGTTCAGATCACACCCGCGGGAATCACCTTTGCCGACGCGGACATTCAAACTAGAAAAGTGCTCTTCCGCAAGGCTTCGCTCGAGCATGTGACGATCCTGAAACAGATCGACAGCATTTTGAAACGAAAGTCGGACCACTCGATTGCGGACGAATTTTTCCACGACATTCTCGACGAGTACTTCGCTGAAGACGAAGTGCAGCGTCAGTTTGAAACGGCGATGAATTGGGGACGCTACGCGGAGATTTTTGATTACGACCGCGAAACCGGAAAGTTAACGCAGGCCGAACAGCCTCCCGAGTCGCACACTACGCCTGCAGGAACGCCGAATCCATAACGCCTGACGCAAAAGAATGAAGAAGACCATCAGCCTGCGCGGATTCTCGGCGTACCGACTTTGGACGCAATTGCCATCCGTTGAGATCTCCTATCTCCCCGATCTGCTGATGTTCGCAGCGGCGATCGCGCTTTTCTATGCGGTGCTGATGGTCGGCCGCGCATGGCTTGGTCCCTTCACTCCCGAAGTCGAAATTCACCGCAGCCCCTGGGCCTTGCCCGCCTACGCAGGATATTCACTTCTGCGCATCAGCATCGCCTATTTCCTCAGCCTCGCTTTCACACTTGTTTATGGATACATCGCTGCCTACAATCCGCGCGCGGAACGCTTCATGATTCCGCTGCTCGACGTTCTCCAGTCGATTCCCGTCCTAAGCTTCCTGCCCGGCGTGATGCTCGCCATGGTCGCATTATTTCCGGGGCGGCAGCTTGGAGTCGAATTCGGAGCGATCCTTCTGATCTTTACCGGTCAAGTCTGGAATATGGCATTCAGCTTCTACGCCTCGCTAAAGAGTATTCCGAAAGAAATGCGGGAGGCGGCCAGGATCTACGGATTCAGCTGGTGGCAGCGTTTCATCCAGATGGAACTGCCCTATGCAGCAATCGGCCTCGTTTGGAACTCGATGATGTCGGTTGCGGGCGGCTGGTTTTTCCTGATGGCCTGCGAAATGTTCGTCCTGGGCTCGCGCGACTTTCGCTTGCCGGGCCTGGGATCTTACCTGCAGACCGCCGCCAGCAACGGCGACACGCCGGCGATTCTCTGGGGAATCGCCACCATGATCCTGGTCATCGTTTTGCTCGATCAGTTCGTGTGGCGTCCTGTCATCGCATGGGCCGAAAAGTTCAAGATCGAGCAGGTGGAGAGCAGCGACGCTCCGCGCTCATGGGTCCTGAACCTTTTTCGCCACTCTCGATCGTTGGCACAGCTGCGGAAACGTACGGTGCAGCCTCTCGGCGAACGGTTGATGTTGTACTTCGCGCGACCGCGTTCCCCCGAAGAGACGGAAAAAACAAGCCAGGCGAAGCTCTGGATCACGCGCCTCCTGGCTGTCGTTCTGCTTACAGCGTTGGGCTACGGCATCGTGCGTGTGATCATGCTACTGACGGGGCTCGATCACCCCGAGATCCACGAAATCGGCATTGGCCTTGTGGCGACATTCGTACGCGTCAATCTCGCCTTACTACTCGGCGCTTTGTGGACGATTCCCGTCGGCGTCGCGATCGGATTCAATCCGCGGCTTGCTCGCATCGCCCAGCCACTCGCGCAGATTGCTGCCTCGGTTCCGGCGACCGCGCTCTTTCCCGTCGTGCTACTTCTTCTCATTCGCGTGGGGGGAGGGCTTGGCATCGCGTCCATCGTTTTCTTATTATTAGGAACACAGTGGTACATCCTGTTCAACGTCATCGCGGGTGCTATCGCGATTCCGACGGACCTGAAGGAGTGCTGCTCAGTCTTCCGGCTCGAAGGTCTCACGCGCTGGAAGAAACTTATCCTGCCCGGCATCTTTCCTTATCTCGTCACCGGCCTGGTCACCGCTTCCGGCGGAGCATGGAACGCCAGCATCGTTGCCGAATATTCCCAGCTCAAGGGACACATCTACACAACCGTTGGATTGGGTGCGACGATCAGCCAGGCCACGGATACCGGAAACTTCGATCTGCTTCTAGCTGCCACAATTATGATGGCAGCTACCGTGGTCACCATCAATCGCCTCGTCTGGCGTCGACTTTACGGACTAGCCGAGACGCGTTACCGCCTCGAAACCTAAAGCACGCGCGTCCTCGATCAATTCGCTTTGGTTACTACAGGTTACTTTCCTGCTTCCTCATCCCTCTCATTTCATCGATTTTTAACGTGCGCGTCATCGTGTCGCAACGCGCGTGCCGTATGCCTATACCATGCCATCCAACCAACTTCAGACGGATCAGTCGCGGGGAGAAGTGTTATCACGCGTGGCCCATTTCCCCGGCCTTGCCGGAAAGTTCGCTCCGGTCGGGAAAGTAAGAAATCTCTACCATCGCGCACAGCGTGCAGGTGAAGGTTTTCGACTTGAGAATCTGCTGGCCGAGATGCGGATCGAGCTTCGCGTCGGCGCCGGTGATCAGGCGAGAATCCCTGCAAGCGGTCCCGTGGTTGTGATCGCCAATCATCCTTATGGAGTGCTCGATGGCGCGTTGCTCACTGTCTTGCTGACACGTGTTCGTCCCGACGTGAAGGTACTCGCAAACTCTCTCCTCGGCGACATTCCCGAGCTTCAACGACACTGTATTTTTGTCGACGCCTTCGATACAGATCACTCGGGCGAAACAAATCGAAAGGCTGTGCGGGAAGCCCTCGCATGGCTCCAACAGGGCCATATGCTCGCGATTTTTCCGGCGGGCGAAGTTTCGCATTGGAAAGTGCCGCCCGCCCAGATTGCTGATCCCGAATGGAATGATACGGCCGTCCGCTTGATTCGCCGAACAGGTGCCACGGCGCTCCCAGTCTTTTTCTGCGGACACAACAGCGTTGGATTTCAAGTTTTAGGAATGATCCATCCCAAGCTGCGGACTGCTTTTCTCCTGCAGGAATTTCTGAAGCAGGAGGGCCGGACGGTTGAAGTCCGCGTGGGAAGCCCTGTTTCGGCGGACGCGATTCCGTCCTTGTCCGATGACCGTGAGGCCATTGACTATCTGCGTTGGCGTACTTACTTACTAGCGCGTCGTTCCAAGTCGCACGCTTCATGGCCCAGCGCTATGCGAAGCCGGTTCGTTTCCAGGATCCAGGAGTCAATTGCAGGTCCACTTGAGCCTGAATCGCTGAACCAAGAGATCGCCCACCTTCCTGCAGACCGCTGCCTCGCCGAAAACAGCGACTTTGCCGTTTACCTGGGCGTCGCGAATGAAATACCGAATCTCCTTTTGGAGGTGGGACGACTGCGCGAGGTAACATTTCGCGGTGTAGGAGAGGGAACTGGCAAAGCGCGTGACCTCGATTCCTTCGACGAATATTACTGGCACCTTCTTCTCTGGAACAAAACGAAGCAGGAGTTGGTCGGCGCATACCGAGCAGGCAATACCGCTGAAATCATTGCCAGTCGCGGCATCGACGGTCTTTACACCAGCACTCTCTTTCGCTACGACAGTCGTTTGTTCGAAAAGCTGGGCCCAGCGCTGGAGCTCGGGCGATCGTTCGTGCGTCCCGAATACCAGCGGCAGTACGCTCCCCTCCTCTTGCTCTGGAAGGGAATCGCCCGTCTCGTGGCGACTCACCCAGAAATTCCAGTTCTGTTCGGCGCTGTCAGCATCAGCAACGATTACAGTCCTGCCTCCCGTGAAATAATCTATCGTTTCTTTGAATCGCGAATGCAGGAAGACGGGCTCGCTGTCCACATTGTGCCGCGCCGCAAGTTCCGCCCCGGCTTGCTGCGAAATTGGGATTGCCGCGCCATGTGCCGCAGCCTTCGCGACCTTGAAGAGCTGCCCATCACTGACGTCGAGTCCGATGGAAAAGGACTGCCGATTCTATTGAAGCAATATGCCAAGATCGGCGGAAAGCTGCTGGGGTTCAATGTCGACCGTAAATTTTCCGATGTCCTCGACGGCCTCGTGCTCGTAGACCTCCGCCAGACCGAGCCGGCAGTGCTCGAACGCTATATGGGTAAGGCAGCGGCAGCCGAATTTCACCGCATGCACGGCGTCTTGACTACTGCTTCGGAGTAGGAAGGGAACAGGTCTGCGAAGCGTTCTCAAGTGCGCGATCGAGTTCGCCGCCCATGCGGTCCATCTCTTCCGCCGGCAACAATTGCTGGAGACGCTCAAACAGCTGCCGTTCTTCCTTGCGGACGTGTTCCGATAGTTTGCGGGCGAAATCAGTAATTTCGTCCGACCGCATCTGTCCAGCTTCGGCCTTGGTAAAACACGCGCGAAGCGAGGCGTGCTCGCCAAGCAACTCGTCTACCAGCGAGCTCAATTCAACAAAACGGCGTGCCGCGGGAAAGAGAGTCTGCTCCTCAGCCGAAAAGTGAATCTTGATTTCAGCCTCGAACTGCTGCGCCATCTCCGTCTGCCACTGGAGCAGCTTCGACTCCTCAATCGGTGAGGCCCGCTCGATGCGCACGCACAGCGCCAGCGCATGTTGATGCTGTCGCGATAACGGGACCAGATTCTTATCTCGAAGCATATGTGTGCTCAGGAGTTGGCGGTGACCAGCTTTGGATCAGAGGTCGCAGACTCGTTCGGTGATTCCGCTGCCGCGCGCACGGTCAGCCAATCGGTCCGTACCCGTTCCCACTCCTGGATCAGCATTCCGTTCCCTTCAAAGAAGCCGCGGATGCGGTATCGTTCCCAGCCCGCGACCTCTTCAAGAATGGGTGCCAAAACCGCGAGCGCGCTCGTGCTCAGCACAGTTCGTTTCGCGATCTGCGAAACATTGCGTGATTCGGAAACCGCGATGGTCAATCCATCGCGCGAGTTAATGTGCAGCATGACGTGAATGTCCGAACTGCCGTCGCCAGTGTAGATGACATGATCCGGCCCAACAACTTTCTCCACAAGCAGGTTATCCAGAAGTGCAACCTTTCCGTACCCGGCTACAGCTCGCACGATCGTGTCGATCTCGCCGGAGGCGTGATAGCGAAACTCCGTGCCATAGATGTGATCGGATGGAACGATGTCTTCCAATGCCGATTGCACGATCTCGACCGGAGCTGCCGAAAGCACGTAGAAATCAAACTGAAGCCCGTCAATCCCGGAGTCGAGCAACTGGTAGAGCAGCTTGATATCACCCTTTAGCCGGATACGTTTTCCTACTTCGCGCAGATGCTCTTTGCGTACCTTGGCCCTGAACTCGGGATCGTGCAACAGCAAATACGCAAGCTCCGCGCCCTGCTGCACCAGATTGATCTTGGCCATGCCTTTGGCCTTGCGCTCGAATTCGTCAATGGGTATGCCGACAAGTTCGGCCAGCACATAGCCGGAATCGTTGAATGTAAGCGTCTGATCGAAATCGCTGGCGAAGATGTATCGTTTCAGAGCATTGTCTGCCATATGCTATTCGATTCGAGCGGCATTCAGCTGCACCATAAAAAGAATTGATTGGGATTATATGCTTGTAAATTCAGCGGTTTCGGCTGTGGCAGTCGGCTAAAAGGTTCTTCTCGCGGCACTGCGTTAGCCGTGCCGAAAGCGTATGAAGCAGAACCTACGACATTTTCATGTCATCACCGGTGGCCCGGGATCAGGCAAGACTTCCCTGATTGAGGCCCTGCAATCGCGCGGCTTCATGTGCTCAATCGAAGCTGGCCGCGGAATCATTCAGGACCAGGTCGCTATCGGCGGCTCGGCGTTACCTTGGCGCGATCGAATGTTATTTGCCGAATTGATGCTGCAATGGGAGATGCGCTCCTACCATCTCGCCGAACCAGGAACCGGCCCCGTGTTCTTTGATCGCGGCGTTCCCGACGTGCTCGGATACTTGCGTCTCATCGGCCTTCCGGTCCCGGAGCACATCCGCAAGGCTGCAAAAGAATTTCGCTATCACCAAACCGTATTCATTGCACCGCCATGGCGCGAGATCTTCCATCAGGACATCGAACGCAAACAGGACTTCGACGAAGCGCTACGTACCTACGAATCTTTGTTCGAAACGTATAAGGAGCTTGAGTACGAGCTTGTGGAGCTTCCGCGAGTCACGGTTCAAGACCGAGTCAAATTCATCCTGGACCGTCTCGGAATGAAATAATCACCCGTTGAATGTGCTGCAAATTGGGACGGGCTGGCTTTACTAAATCCTATCCACGCGTCCAAAATAGAAGGTTCGACTTCAACCCGATGCAAGAGGAGCCTCATGGCAGTAGCGACTGGTGAACTGATTCGCGCAATGAATTACGTGGAAGACATCACGGCGACCCTGCGCCGCATTTCCATCTACATCCCAAGCATGAGCGTCGACGAGCGCAAGCGTCTGGCCGAAGCCATGCGTGGAGCCGCCGCCGGCATCAACTCCACTATCGCCGAGCTCGAAAAGGCGGAGAAGTAGGTGGCTGAAGTCAAGACGATTGCTGTCATCGGCGCCGGCATTATGGGGCGCGGCATTGCTCATGCTGCCGCGCTTGGCGGATACCGCACCATCCTCGAGGACCTGCTGCCCGGCGCGCTGCGCAAGGCGGAAACAGAAATCCGCACCAATCTCGACAAGGCCGTTGAGCTGAACAAAGTCACGTCCGAGGATGCTGACGCCGCTTTCCGCCGGCTCGAATATGCGGGATCGGTTGAAGAAGCCGCGCGGGACGCGGATCTCATCATCGAGGCTGTTCCTGAGGAGATGGAATCGAAGATCGAGATTTTTACGTTGCTCGACAAGATTTGCCGGCCCACTACGATTCTCGCTTCGAACACTTCCTCGCTGAGCGTCACTGAAATCGCCAGCGTGACCTACAGGGCAAAAAAGTGTTTGGGGATGCATTTCTTCAATCCGGTGCACAAGATGAAGTTGCTCGAAATCGTGCGCGCACTGGAAACTGATGACGAAACTTTGTCCACTGCCGTCGACGTCGGCAAGCGTATGGGCAAAGAAGTTGTCGTGATCAAGGAAAGCCCCGGTTTCATCACCAGTCGCATCAACGCCATGATCGGCAACGAAGCCTTCTATATGCTGCAGGAAGGAATCGCTTCGGCCACGGACATCGATAAGGCGCTGAAACTTGGCTTAAATCATCCGATGGGGCCATTCGAACTGGTGGATCTCGTCGGACTTGATACGCGACTTCACATCCTCGAGTATCTGCACAAAACTCTGGGAGATAAATACCGCCCCGCACCCCTTCTGGTGCAGTACGTGAAGGCTGGCAGGTTGGGACGAAAGTCCGGCCGCGGAGTCTACGAATATCCGGAAGTAAGCCGATCAACGTAGTCGTATGATCCTCGCGCCAATCCCTCTCAGAAAGATTTCTTCCGAGAATTTTCTGCCACTCGCACCTCCGCCTCAGCGCAAGAATTTGCACAGCACAATCTTCTGATTGCACGGATCTAATTAGCGTGATAGCATCCGCACCCGACCGTTGATCCTGTGGATCATCAGGAGACTGGTGATTCAACCATACGAAACTCCCCTCAATAAACCCTGACTAGGAGGAAAGACGATGCACTCACGCAGAATTATGGGAATGGTGCTCGTAGCTGCTACCTTGCTATTGCTCACACCGTTCGCGACTGCAACCATCAATGCTTGCGATAGTTACGGCCAAGACTGGCAACTCAATCTCGCTGTATTCGGTGGAACGTATCCTTCGACACAAGTAGTCACTGGCTGCCGCGATTGCGACAATTCTTTGGGATGCGGTGGTCCGCTCATATTGGATGGCACGCTCGTAAAGGCTAGTGGCGGCGCTTCTATCTTCTCAACGACTGCTTACAGCCCGGCAGGAAGCAGCTGTTTCAGCACCCACTGGTCCGGCAAGGTAAGCGGCGGAAACACCATTACCGGAAACGTTTCGAACAACAACGGCCCCTTTGGGAGCTACACGCTTACTGCGGGAAATTGCGCCGCCGCTGCCCGCGGCAACGATCCAGCTCACGGTGGACAGCCCACTTGGAAGCTACCTGAGTAAACGAGACGACTCGGTGTACATACCCCATCGCGTTTGTTGTAGCCTCTCAATCAGGAGGCGAGACGTGCAAGCAGGAAGCGCACGGCTCGCCTCCGTCTTCAAACTCTCATGATCTGAGTCGCTCATCGTGAACAGAATCCATTCGTTTGTACTTTGTTTGATAGCAATCTTCTGGGTGGTGTCGGTTACTTCAGGACTGGCAGGCTCATCGATTCAATCGGACTCTCAAGCTGAAGTGGGTCATGGGGGTGCTGGCGCTGCCGAGGTCGACCCAAAGGCAGCAGCCATACTACGCAAGGCACAAGAGGCTTTCGGAGGCCTGCGTCGTTTGCAAGCCATCCATGACGTCACGCGCGAAGTTGAGATGCTGAACCTCGCGTCAAAAGAGAAAGCACGAACTACTTCGCAGATCATTTTTCCTGATGTCATCCGCCTCAGCACTGAGAGCCCATTGGGAGAAGTCACTGCTTTCAGCGATGGCCAGTCGGCCTGGGCATCTTTTGCGTTGGGGACCGATGACCGGCTGCCCGAGTGGCAAATGAAAGCCTCGCGGCAGGATCTTTTCCGACAACTTGAGTCCCTTCTGCAGAGCGATCGACTCGCTGGCAGGAAAGTGGAATTCGCAGAACATGGCCAGGTTGAAAAGAAAGCCGCAGACATTCTTAAGATTTCATCCCCATCCTCAGGAAGCGTTCGGCTGTGGGTCGATGCGGCCTCGGGGGATGTGCTCGAACTGGAGTATCAGCGCGTCGTGGCGCGGGGGGAAGGCCCGCTGGTTACCGATTTCTACAGCGACTACCGCTGGGTGAATAAGACGGTGCGGGTTCCGTTTCACACTCACACTATCAGCGACGGCCAGCCATATATGGACACGCAAGTCCTACGCGCGGACTACAACCGTGGTCTCAAAGTCGAAGTCTTAAACCAGAAACCTCAATCCAAGCAGCGCTAGTGAGGAGTGGGCTGTGGCTGCATTAGCCCACACGGCCAAGCTGCCTATTGTCCCTTTGCTCACTTTGGCCTTGCACCTATCGCGTGTTGTTGGTTGCACTCTTGGGCCGCGACAGGCCGCACCCGTCCGGGTTCTTCTTAGAGAAGCGCCTCGAACGAGAATCTTCAATACCAGCCGGAGGGACATATGCGCCGAATGTTTTGTGGGGTTTTCTGCAGTGCGCTGCTTGTGAGTGCGCTCGCGTTCGGGCAATCTGGACAATCTTTGGGTGACGTCGCCCGTGCAAATCGCGAGAAGCAGGCGGCCCAGGATGCATCAGGTACGCGGCCGAAGGTGATTACAAATCAGGATGTTTCTTCTAATCCAGGCGAAATCACTGAGTCCGACGCATCATCGCCGATGACGATGGTCTCCGGCGTTAGCCGGCCCTATGAGAGGGCTTCCGATGGCAGGCTTGCTCAGCAGGATCTCACCGAGCAACGTGCCGGTACGCAATGGAGAGAACGCATCCTGGCGCAAGAGAGCAAGATCGCCGAATTACAAAGCCGGATCGACCAACTGAACGCGTCGATCCATGGACCTAGCGGAGGAGTGCAGTACGAAGGCCCGTACAACCGTTATCAGGCGCGCCAGAGGCAGCGGCTGGGGCAGATGCAGGCGACACTCGATCAGCAGAAGCGAAAACTTGATCTGATGCAGGAGGCGGCGCGTCACTCCGGCATGCACACCACTGTCTACGATCCGTAAATTCCTCGGAATTGGAAGGATCAATGCGAACCGCTTAACTGGAGTTTGTCGGTTAGGGTCGCGTGGCTGGCGAGCAAGCTAACCTACAATTGCTTATTCGTCGGTTAGCTTGACCTGAAAGGAAGTCGCGGAGGGGCGAAGCGGCCTACCTGCCCCCGTGTAAGCACTCTTCCCGAACACGGGCGCTAGCGCCGCCCAAAATTGAGGCCCGCGAGGGCAGAGGCCTTGTTCGGCGCTACGCCCTTGCTTGCGACGAGCACGTGGAAGCTTTCTCCCATCCCTGCAGGAGTGACAAGATGCTTTAACTGGAGTGCAACTTTTGCGCGCTCTTGTGGCAGGCGGCATTCCTCAAACGCATCGGCAAACTGATTTGCTTCGCCAATTCCCATTAGAAACTGCGACTGCGTGACCAGTTTCTGAACTTCAAAGCCACGTTCCTGCGTGACGGCGGCTAACGCCGTGAAATTAACGTCAGCCGTAATGTCTTGCTCGCCTGGAGCTTCATAAGGATTCGCGCTCACTGAGTGCTGCCGAATCGCTTTCAGAGTTCCACGATGTCGGCCAGCGAGCAGTTCGTCGCGCGTATAGCCGTAATCGATAACTATCAGAAATCCGCGATCGACGTTACCGGCAGCTGACATCGCGTCCTGTGCCTGGAGTGAAACCTCCACACGCTCGTCGTCCTCCGGATGAACAGAGTAGCGATCGAGGAATCCCATTTCTTCGGAAGATGGTGAAGTCCAGGCTTCCAGAAATCGCCCATCGTGGCAGTCAACGCGAAGCGATCCTCGCGAGCTGAGAACTTCTACCGGAATGGCATCAAAGAATTCGTTCGCGAACACAATGGTGGGGGTATCTCCCGCCCCAGATTTGTCAGGTGCGCCGAAAGTTGCCTTTCCCGTTTGCAGTCGGCGGCTTAATGTTTTCGAAATTCGTTCGCGCAACGGAGGCGATTGCTCCACCAGTTCGTAGGTCAAAGCGGAGAAGAATGCGGGAAATTTCTTCTCCGACCAGTCCATGACGTCCTGGGCGAAGAGACCGCGCCCGGGGCCTAGTTCGCGGATCAGTATGCCCGGCGGCGATCCAAGGACGCGCCACATTTCATCGAATTGTCGCGCCAGGAGTCGTCCAAACACGGCGTGCAGATCGCTCGATGTATAGAAGTCGCCAGCTTTCCCGAATTGCGCTGCATTGCGTGAATAGTATCCAAACTCCGGATCGTAAAGGCACAGCTCCATGTAGCGAGAGAAGGGGAGTGGCCCGCGTTCCTGGATCTCCTGCTCGATTTTTTGCCGCAGCTCGTTCACAGTCCTTTTTTCTGCCGGTCGGCGCGGTCCTGTGGCGTGCGAATGAACATCTCGACGAAGTAATCGTGGAGTGCGTCATAGAGTTGTCGCTGAAAGCTCCACTCGAATTGCGGATCGTCGAGGTCGCGAGGATGCAGGTCAAAGTAGTAGGTGTGAACCGGCACGCTTTCGTCTTTGAACTTGATGATGACTTCAACACCATCGCTCTTTGCGCGTGCCGAGAAGTTCAGCAATGGATGCTCATATAGACGAAGTTGGGCCACTACACGATCGAGGCGAACTTGAGATGTTTCTGGCACCGATGGATTGTAGAACAACGAAGTAATTCCGCACGAAGGACGTAAAACTATACAACAGTGGAACGAAAGTTCGTTTTCGTGGGCAAAAACATGCCCCCACGCCTCCGGGGAGGAGCGTGGGGGCCCCGGGTAACGTTCAGGCGAGGGGTCTCAATCCCGCCTAACCATCTGATCAGAGATACGCAGCCGGATTCGGTAAAGTTCCCGCTGTCGTGTACTTCCTTAGACCCAGCGGACTGGAAAAAGGTTAGCCGGGGAGACTGATCCAAATTTTTTAAAGCAGGCCGCCGGAATGTCGATAGCCAATGTAGCGAGGAAATAAAGGGGGTCGATTGTCACGCCAACAAAAGTTAGCGCCGGTTCTCATGATGAAGACGCAAGTGACGCTGCTTGAGCCGGTTTTGCCCACATTCACTCTCGACGTACAGAAACGCCTTGTGACTGTCAGATTCACCGGGCCGGTGACTTTCGATGATATTGCTCGATATGCCAAGAGCCTTCTGGCCCATCAGGATTTTCAGCCGACCTTTTCAGAGATTGCCGACTTGAGAGAAGTCTCAGAACTCAACTTGCAAGCCAACGAGTTCCTTAAGCTGGCAGATAAGATCGATCCCTTTTGGCCCGAGGCGAAACGCGCTTTCGTTGTGGAAACCGCAGTTCAGAATCATGCGGCGCGCATGCACAAGATTCTGCGCAGCGACCGAAAAATTGAAATCTTCCAGTCGCTCGAAGAAGCCGAAAAGTGGATTGCCGCGGAATAACGGATCAGCAGCTAATTGAAACTACTGACTGTTTTTCTCCTTGGGTCGCTCGTAGGCCTTCTGTAGATATTTCCGAGCTTCCTCAAGTGCGCCGAAGGTATTGTCGTTGGTCTGGAGAGCTTGCCGGTACTGTCCCACGGCGCGCTCTCGCTGGCCGGTGATGTCGAAGATCTTACCGAGTTGGATGCGGCTCCAGACCTCGGTCCACCGTGGATCTCCGTCTCCGTCAATGGCGGCGCGGTAGGCATTCGCTGACGACTGGTAATTCCGCTGTAAGAAAAAGATCTCTGCAATCCGATAGTGCGCCAGAGAGCTGTTCTTGTTGAGGTCGAGCGCCTTGTTGAATTCGGTAAGCGCTCCTGACAAGTCTCCCTGTTGCTGCATCGCCTGTCCGCGCAAAATAGACGACCGCAACTTCACGTCACTGGAGTTTGTGAGGACGTGATGGTCGGGATCGATCGAAATACGACGAGGTCGTCCAAAAGTTTCGATCGTGAATGGAGAATTCGTGCCGACAACTTCGATTCGCTTGTTCTCTGTCTTGCCGTCGGTATCGATTCGAAGATCGACCGGCATGCGAAAGAGATCGAGATCCTGAGCGATTTCTCCCGTGACACGGAAGCCGGGAGTCTTTTCTTCTTTGGGATTCTGAGCGCTCGCCCCGCCTAGACGATAAGTGGTGTACTTCACCTTGAATTCCGGAGCGCCGGTCGAGTCGAGCCACTGCGAAAAGAACCAGGTGAGCTGATCACCGTAGTTTTTCTCGGCAACTTCGCGGAAATCGTCAGTCGTGGCGGACTTCCCCGCATATTCAGCCGCGAACTCGCGCATGGTTTTGTTGTACTTGTCTTCACCTAAGACCCAGCGCAGCATGTGGAGAATCATCGCGCCTTTGTCGGTGGTCAGCGACTGAAACTCGGTCGAGAACATGTCGAGCTTGTTAGCACTTGAAAGAGGCACGGTGTCATACGCCAAGGCGCCGACCGACATATCCTTCACAGCTTCTTCGAGTCCAGCTTCGCCGGCCGCGTTCTCGACATACATGGCCTCGGAGTAACGGGCGAATCCATCGCAGAGCCACCAGTCATCCTTGGTAGCCGGGCTGACTGAAACGCCCCACCATTGATGGGCAATGCCGTCAGCCAGCAAACGGTAATTCGTCTTCTCTGTGATGGACGGACCTGCCAATCCCACGAGCTCGGGAGCCCAGGTGTAAGGCAGCGTGTCGCCGGGCAGTTCAACGATATTCAGCTTTTGCGAGGGCGCCAGACCGTAAAGAGTTATGAAATATGTGAATTCCTGGACGGCAGTGGTCGTGTAGGCAGGAGCGACGTTCTGATGCGTAGGCTTGAAGAAGACGTGCAGGTCCATACCGGCTTCGTCGCTCTTGTACTCCTGGAAAATCCCGGCCACGATGGTCCCAGGAAAGCTCGGCTTGTCGGAGACAAAGGTAAAAGTCTTTGTAGGCAGTACGCTGGTAGTTGCCTTTTTTGCCGGAGCCACATCAGAAACGCTGCTTTTGCCGCTTCCGATCACCAGCATGTGAGCCGGCAGGGTAATGCTGATCGTCGACGTGAAGCGATTGATCCCATACCCATTCACTGGGAACCAGCGTCCCGCATATAACAGATAACTTGTGTCGTCGCCGATGTACGCCAGGCTCAGGCCCGGAACGGGGCTGTTATCGGCGGTTTCCAGCTGTCCTTCGTATTCGAAGGTAAGAGTGGTGGAAGCGTCCTTCGACAAGCCATTGGGCAGCGGGACTCGGATCGTGGAGTCTTGCGTGATGCGTTCGGCAGACAGAGCCTGGTTCTTTTCGTCGAGTACTCTGGTGACGCGCAGATCATTGTGCAGTTCGAAGACCGCGATACTTAAGTCCTGCAGGGCCGTGAACTTAACTTTGGCACGGGCAGTGATCTGGTGCAGATGAGGCTCCAACGTGGCTTCGATCTGGTAATCGTCGACCCGCAGCCGCGATTTTTCGGCTGCTTTGGCCGGAAGGGCCAGCACCAGTAGGCATAAAGTCAAAAAAACGGTAAAGACGCAGAGACTGCGCCGCAGGTCGATCAACATTCAGGAGAGTCTCCAGGAAATGATAACCCATTTCCTATGATGAAGATTCTGACGCAAAAGATGCTGGGAGCACAAGGTTATCGCGGGCAGACCCTTTCGTTTCAAGCCTTAAGCCTGGGTTACTGCTGGGGGTCGCGGGAGTGGGAGGTCAGTTTTCGAAGGAAGAACTCTTGAATGACGGCGCTGCCGGCAGTGCCACCGATCCCGATCAGGGCGTTTTCAAACGTCAGGCCCAAGCCGTTCCGGTCGGATGCAGGGTAGTAGAGGTTTGAGATTGCACCCGAGGTCAGACTTCCCAGCATGCTGGAGTAGTTGGGCTGCCAGTGCCGATTGTCTCCTTTGCAAATCACAGCATTTGCCACGGCGTAGAAGAATCTGGATTTCTTGCTGCCTGTCCCCTTGTAAAAGTAACGAGGATCCTGTTTGAAGAGTGCCGGGTACACCATATTTCCAAAAAAGACTCCGGTCACAAAATCGGCGTAAGCTGCCCCAAAGCGTTTCGCGTATCCTTGTGCGCCCTGTCCATAACCGCTGTATGTGTCGGTAGCTTGTTCAGCTCCAGCCGAAATCCCTGCTATTACGAATGAAACGGGGTCGATGGTGAACTTCCAGCCAAGCTGAAATTTCTGATGGGCAGTGAGCGGTTCAGGATCCGGCCCGTAGCTCACGTAAAAGTTCGGGACCACGCCGAAGACGCGCTGCTTTTCTTCCACGTGAACCTCTTCTGCGGCAATTTCTTCGCGCGTCTGAGTGACCCGTACCTCGACCGTGGTAGCTACGACGAGTTGAACCTCAGGGACGATGAACTCCTGCCCTGCGACCAAATCCCCCGCCTTGGTCTGATCGGCGAAGCCCGAAGCAGAGATGGCAACCTGGAAAGGTCCGGCTGGCACATCCGTGAATGTAAAGGCGCCATTGTCCCCAGACTGCGTTTGAGTGCTGTATGACCCAGCGGTGAGCGCGACTTTAGCGTTGGAGACTACTGCGCCATCCTTGTCGACGATGGTCCCGATAATGCTTCCGGTCGCCGTGATTGGCGTTGGAACAGGATTATCCTGGGTCGGAGTCACAACAGGCGAGGCAGGAATGTCTTGTGCAAGCATCGAAACAGCAGGAATCGTGAGGACAATGGCTACGAGCCATAGTCTGACGTGACAATCGAGGACAGCCGGAAAGAGACCGGTTCTCGCATAATTTACCCTACCTCGACCGTTCAGGACCGCTTTTACTCCCACACAACCTCCGATTCGTTCTACTAGGGCAGGAAGCCCCCTCTTGTGCTCTGAGACTATTGTTCGCGAACAAGTTACGCACAGACGGGGTGCGCGCTGGCTGCTATCTTCCAGCTATAGATGCGTCTACATTACCAAACGACAGTATGATCGGTGCGGCACGATCGGCAGGGTGGGCGCTGGGACTATTGCCGGCTTGACTTCCACGCAGCTTTGCCTTTACGAGCGCCAGCCCTTGAAGCATATGTTGACGGGGGTCCCCGTCGGGCAGGATGCGTTTTAGGGCTGTTACTACGTTCCCGGCGGTAAATTCATGTTGGACGAGTTCGGGAACGACTTCTTCTTCGGCGATCAGATTCACCATAGCGAAATGAGTCACCTTCACGCGCGGTTTTCCCAACATATAGGTGAGGGGCGAAACACGGTAGACCATCACGAATGGCGTGTTCATCATGGCTGCTTCGACCGTAGCTGTACCGCTGGCCACAATACCTGCCCGGGAGTGAAAAAGTGCAGGGAGCGCTTCCGAAAGCAAAGCGATTTTCTGTTGGCCGATGAGCTTGCGCAGGAATTCGCGGTCCAATGTCGGCGCAACTGGCAGCAGAAACTCGTATTGGTTGCCGAGCTGTGCCGCCGATTCCAGAATTGTTGGCAGATTCATTCGGACTTCTTTGACCCGGCTGCCGGGCATCAGCGTGATCCACTGCTTGGCAGGGTTGAGTTGATGTTGAGTCGCGAACTCGTCCCGCCGAATTGTGGGTGACGGCAGTCCGGCGAGCGGGTGACCAACAAAAGTCGCATCCACACCACGGTCGCGATAGAACTTCTCTTCAAACGGGAATATAACCAGCGCCTTGTCGATGTACTTGCGCAGCAGGCGGACGCGGCCTTGTCGCCATGCCCAAAATTGTGGCGCTACATAGTAAATCGTCGGAATCCCGCGACGTTTCATCTGGCGGGCGACACGCCAGTTGAACGCGGGGGAATCGATCACGATGGCAAGATCGGGCCTGCGGCGGTCCGCTTCATGGAGCAGATGCTTATAAAGGCCGAGGATCTTTGGAAGATGATTGAGGATTTCAGTGATACCGACGACCGCGAGATCCTTGGCATCGACAACAGTCTCACAGCCAGCGGCGCGCATTTTCTCTCCGCCGACGCCAAAAAATTCCATGGAGGGATCGAGGCGTCGCAGAGCCTCAATAAGTTGAGCGCCGTACATTTCGCCTGAGGCTTCCCCGGCGGAGATTAGAATTCGCACTGAGCAATTGTAAGGGAGCGGCGCCTATTGCTGGCTGCCTTGCCGCTTTCCGCAAGCATCCAACGGCGTTTGATAACATCTTGCCGGAGCTGTGGAGGAGGACCACTTGGCCGAGAACAGGATTCCCGAAGGACAGTCAGCGGTCGGGGTACAGGGGAGTGGAAATTTGCGCGTGTTGGGTATTGTGCTTGCCGGGGGCAAAGGGACTCGTCTTTCTCCTCTGACCCGCGAGCGCGCGAAGCCGGCGGTGCCGTTCGGCGGCAAATACCGCATCATCGATTTCGTCCTCAGTAACTTTGTTAATTCCGGGATCTATTCCATTTATGTGTTGACGCAGTTTCGCAGTCAGTCTCTGTTACAACACCTGAGTGAAGGGTGGCAATTGGGCGGCGTCTTGAAGAGCCAGTTCATCACCAATGTTCCAGCGCAAATGCGCTCAGAAACGGAGTCGTGGTATCAAGGCACGGCCGACGCCATTTTTCAGAATGTCAACCTGATCGAGCAGTCCGATCCTCATCTTGTTGCCATCTTCGGTGGCGACCACATCTACCGCATGAATATTCGAAGCATGATCGACTTCCATCTTTCGAAGAAGGCCGAGGTGAGCGTTGCGGCGATCCCGGTGGCGCGCCAGTATGCGATAGAGTTCGGCGTTATCGAAACCGATGCAGACGGCCGCATCATGGGATTTCACGAGAAGAAGGCAGACGCCCCAACCATGCCCGGCGACCCGAAACGCGTCTACGCGTCCATGGGCAATTACATCTTCTCTACATCGACGCTTCTCGATCTACTCCACAAAGACGCGAAGGATCCCAAGAGCCGTCACGACTTCGGCATGGACATCTTGCCAAAACTGGCAGGTATCGCGCCGATGTACGCGTACAACTTCGAGGACAATCGCATCCCGGGCGAGGCGGCGGATGCTATCCCTTACTGGAGGGATGTGGGAACCATTGATGCCTTCTATGAAGCAAACATGGACCTGACCCAGGTGAAACCTGATCTCAATCTCTACAACCGTGAATGGCCGGTCCGAAGCACGAGCTATCCTGAGCCCCCGGCGAAATTCGTCTTCGATGAAGAGGGACGACGTGGACATGCACTCGATAGCATCGTGTCGAGCGGGTGCATCATCTCGGGGGGCTTAGTGAGGAAGACCGTCTTGGGACGCGGAGTCCGAGTAAATTCCAATGCTGTGGTCGAAGACTGCGTCATCATGGACAACTGCGACATTGGGCGCCGTGCAAAACTGAAACGCGCGATTCTCGACAAGAACGTGCGCATTCCGCCCGACACCGAAGTTGGTTACGACGCGGAAGCGGACCGCGCGCGTGGATGGCACGTCACGGAATCGGGCATCGTTGTGATTGGAAGGCAGTACAGCTCTGTTCCCATGGCGACAATGTTCGCATGAGAGAACTCTGTCGGTAATCAATCATCTGATATGAAATTGCCAGGCTTGCTTCTGATAGCTGCGTTGGCTTTAGGAATTGCGTTTTCGTGTGCGGCCTTCTGCCAAACGCCACAAGCAACCACACATGTCGAACGGCCAACTCCGCCTACCCGCGACCCGCGCACGCCGGGATACGTTACGGCCAAAGAACTGCCCGATGGCTTGGTGCCGCTTGAAGGTGCCGACGGAAATTTCATCATCGGCCCGACGCATACGCCTGCCTCTGAACTGGCATCCGAACAGACGCTTCAGGGGACAGTCGTCGAATTCACGATGAGTTCCTCCGACAGCAAGATCTTTCCGGGCATCGCGCGCGACGCGAATACCTTCGGAACACCGGATCCTGCAGACCCTACAAAACTGATCCTAACCACGAGTCATTCAGCTCCGTATACGCGAAAAGTCGCCGTGTACGTGCCGAAATCGTACGTTGCAGGCACAGCGGCTCCGTTCATCGTGGGAGCTGATGGGCCCGATCGCCTGCTCTTCACGGCTCTCGACGGTCTGATCACCGAACACAAACTTCCACCAATCATTGGCATTTCCATCGGCAACGGCGGCGGCGATGCCCAAGGCAGCGAGCGCGGCCTGGAGTACGACACCATGTCCGGTGTCTATGCCGAGTTTGTCGAGAAAGAGGTTTTGCCTCTGGTCGAAGCCAAAGCGCATGTGAAGCTCACGAACGATCCAGATGGCCGGGCAACCATGGGTTATAGCTCCGGGGGCGCCTGCGCTTTGATCATGGCGTGGTATCACCCGGAGTGGTACCACCGCGTGCTGGCGTACTCAGGAACGTTTGTCAATCAACAATGGCCGCACTCGGCTGAAACGCCACACGGTGCCTGGGAATTTCACGAGCACCTGATTCCGAACAGCCCGGCAAAGCCAATTCGTATCTGGATGGAAGTGGGAGATCGCGATCTGTTCAATCCCAACGTCATGCGCGACAATATGCACGACTGGGTTCTCGCGAACGAGAAGATGGCAAATGTGCTTGCAAAGAAGGGCTACCACTACCAATTCGTATTCGCGCGCAATGCCGTTCACGTGGATCGCGCTGTTCGAGAGCAGACTCTGCCCGAGGCGCTTGAGTATCTCTGGAATGATTACTCGGTGAAAACCGCGAAGTAAGCTGATTCGGCAGGATTATCGCGAACTGAGGCGATCCCATTCAGCTTAGCGTGTAGAACTCCAATTGGCCTCGATCTTTGGCGGATGCAGCAGCGTTTGCAGCACGACGCAATACTGTTCCGTTTTCTCCTGTAAAGAGCGTAGCTGTTCCGGAGTTGCCTCGGGTGCATCCACATCGAACTGGGCGCGGATGGCTTGAAAACCCACTGGCACATCTTTGGAAATGCCCAGCGTCCCCTGGAGGTCCATGTCGCCGCTGACAGTAACTTCGATCCGACGAGTTGGAATTCCCATGGCCGTCGCGACTAGTTGGCAGGTAAGCTGCGCACAGGCCGCAAGAGCTCCAATCAGCAGATCGCCGGAACACGCCGCTGTGCCCGTGCCACCTACTCCTTTGTGAGCTTCTGCCTGATAGATCGCACGACCAATATCGATCGAACACGACAGAGGAGTTGCTGTTTCCGTTCCCTTTGCGGTTAATGTAATGCGCGAGCTCGTCGGCTCCCGTCGATACTGTTCTTTCAACGGCTTTTGAAGCGATCTGATGTCCATCAACTCCTCCGGTTGTCTTCGATGACCGTAATAGAAATTTTCTAAACTCCGAATTTCTGCCGGTAAGCGCTTGGCGAGATTCCAGTGTGCCTCTGAAACAGGCCACGAAAGAATGCGACGTCCTGGTATCCCACAGCCTCGCTGATCTCCTGCATCGTTCGGTGGTTGCTTTCGAGCAGACGTTTGGCTGCAGCAACTCGCAGCTTCTGCAAATACGCTAATGGGCTGTCCCCAGTTGCCTGTTTGAAGCGGCGTATGAAGTTGCGCAAGCTCATCCCTGCACGGCGCGCCGGAGCCTCCAGGGGAAAGGGACGATGAAAGTTTTCATGCAGCCAATCCTGCGCCATTGAGATAGCTTCGTCGTTGTGTTCGGTTTTGAGCGGAACGACAGCGAATCCAGCCTGCCAGGCGCGCGGCGTTTCAATCAGCAAGGCCTTCGAGCTCTCCATCGCAACGTCGTGTCCGCAAAATTTTTCCACGAGATACAGACTCAGATCGAGCGCAGCATGCACGCCGCCTCCGCAATAGAAGCCGCGGTCTTCCGTCACCATTAACTCGGGCATCCATTTCACCTTGGGATATTTCTCCCGGAACCTTTCGGCGAGTGCCCAATGTGTGGTGGCACGCTTGCCGTCGAGCATGCCCGTAGCAGCGACAAGCCCAACGCCGGAACAGACGCTCGCAATCTCAGCACCTCGCTTATGACATCGATTGAGCCATGGGACAACGGGTGCGTTACGTTCGACGACATCGTCCAAACTCAAGCCTGTTGTCGGAATGAAGATGAGATCTGTCTTGCGCACATTGTGAATCGACGTCATCGGCTGAATGTGCAGGGGGCCATCACAGAGGACAGGCTTGCCATCAGCGGAAGCCGTTGTCACATTGAAGCGCGGCTTCGTCGGCTTTCCGGTGAGGTGGTTCCACAGAAATCCCGCGTGGCGAAACACTTCCATTGGACCGACCGCCGTCGAGGAAAACGTCTGATCGAGAAGCAGAACTGTCACGTCAATCATGAATGCTCACATTTTGTGTTATGGCGTAAAAACCTATCTACAATGGCATATCTGCCATCTTGTTGCAACACGTCTTTGTACGTATTTTTGAATCATCGAATGCAAGTTGTTCGAGAAATCAGCAATACAGGAGGCGCAGCAATTATGGTAACGGCTCAGCAACTTCCAACCATCGTCAACGGCGTCAATATTGACAATCTTTTGACAACCATCGACGCGATCAAGGCCTCGCCCGCCATTGCGAAGTTCAACTTTCGGATTCAGAACCGATGGGAAGGTTGCGGGCGCAACCGCTCGGCCGTCAGCGGATTCTTCGGAGCGGGCCAAGAACTCTCGCGAGCGAAATCATTTGTCGTGCACGCGGATGAACCCGCCGTTCTGCTCGGCGAGGATTCGGCCGCCAATCCAGTGGAATACCTTCTGCACGCCCTGGCTGCCTGCTTGACGACCTCAATGGTTTATCACGCTGCGGCACGCGGGATTCAGATCCAGGCCGTGGAATCTTCATTTGCGGGCGATATCGACCTGCACGGATTCCTTGATCTCGATCCCAACGTCCGCAACGGATATCAGGGCATTCAGGTGACGTTCAAAATCAAGGCCGATGTGCCCGACGAGAAGTTGCAGGAGATTGTGGAATTGGGAACAGGGCACTCGCCTGTTTTCGATTCGCTCACCAAGGGTGTGCCGGTTTCCGTCAAGGCTGAGCGTCTGTAGAAATTGGACCCATCGCCTATCTATCCCTGAAGATTCAACCAGTTCATACCAATTCATTCCAGGAGAAGATCGTGACACTAACTGTGAAGGCAATTCGAACTTCGGCAATTGGTTTTGTGCATCTGGCGATGATGTGGGGCGCCGTAGCAGTGATGCCGCTCTTCGCGCAAGACACGGCGCACGACAACCATCATGCGTCATCCAAACTCGTAGAAGATGTTCGCAAGAATACGCTGCAATTCGTGAACGTGAACAATGCCATCCCGGCGGGATATCTGCCTCAGTTTGGCTGCGTCAGCGGTCAGGACCATGGCGCGATGGGCATCCATTACATTAACGGAACTCTCGTGGACGATGGCCTGCTGGATGTGAAATATCCTGAGGCGCTGATCTACGAACCGGTTGGAAATGCGCGGCGGCTGGTTGGAGTCGAGTACATCGTGGACGCCGTTACGTGGCTGGCGAACAACGACAACATACCTCCTACTCTCGATGGACAGGACTTCAACTACGTTGGTTCGCCGAACCGGTTCAACCTGAATCCGGTTTTCGAACTGCACGTGTGGGCATGGCGCGACAACCCGCAAGGGGCTTTCGTGGACTTCAACAACAACGTTTCGTGCGAAATGCAGTAAAGCCTGATAGGTGCAAACAAAATCCCGTCCACCATTGGATGGACGGGAGTGCCTTTGTCGATATCAATGCTGATTGGTGTTTCCAAGTCAGAAAGCCGGAATGGCTAAACCGGCAATTGGTCTTGCATCCAGCCGGGCGCTTCTACTTTAGGCTCAGAGGTCAGATCGATGACCAGACGCTCCAGCACCATCCGTTTGCTGACAGGATTGGAACGAAGGGCAAGATCCGCTTTGGCCACGAGGCGGATCGCGCGCGTCAAATCGCGGCGGGACTTGTAGCGTCGGGCCTGCTTGATGATGTCGTCGGCGGCGAAAGGCGGCACGCGGAATCCCTGCCAAAGCGCCGCCCACAACATGCGCTGATCGCGCACGTTGCGCTCGAGAATGATCAGCATCTGGCGAAAAGTCTTCGCCAGCATGTACACATGCCCGATCGACGCCTCTTCGCCTTCACCCGACGCCAGAATTGCGTCCAGAACTTCCAGCGCGCGCACCCGGTCCTTGCTCGAGATTGCGTCCGTCAGTTCATAGAGCGAACGCTGCTTGGCAGCGAGCACCATGGTTTCGACATCGCCCAGCGTGATGCGCTTCTTTTCGCCAACGTAGAGAATCAGCTTTTCCAGTTCGTTGGAGATCATCATCATGTCGCCGCCGAGCGAGTCAACAAGTTCGCGAGCACCGTCGGGCTCAATCTTCACCGCACGGCTCGTACAGTAATCGGTAATCCAGCGGACAGCCTCGCCTTCCTCCACGCGCGCCAGTTCCACGATTCCGCAGTACTGCCCCATGGTGTCACGAATGCGCTGGTAGCGCTCCTTGTCCTGCATCTCCATTTTGCGGACGTCAGCAGGAATGCTGATGTGATCGGCAACAAAGACAATCAGCGCGTCAGGATTGGGATTTTTGCAGTACTCCTCGATCGCTGCGAGTTTCTCGTCATTCGATCCACGGCCGAACAGATTCTTGACGCCGCGCACAAAGAATACCTGGAACGGCGCCATCAGCGAAGGCGTCCGGGCGCGGTCCAATACCTCAGCGAGATCGTTTTCCGCGAGATCGAATTCGAAGAGACTGAAATCGCGCAGGTCGGGCGGCACAAGGTGATCGAGGATGGCGTCGCGGAAGCGCTTGCGAAAGAATGCCTCGTCGCCAACGAACACATAGGCCGCGCGCATCTTGCGCGACTGCAGGTCGCTTACAAATCGCTCAGCTTGGGCGAAGGCACGCATCAGTTCGGATAAGCAGCGAATCGCAGATTCCTCTGCGCTTCGCGCTTCGGAATGACAACGCACTAAACCTTGACTCTAGCATCCGGTGCGCGGTTCGCCTAGTTGGCGAATCGTGAACTAGAGTCAGAAGCCCTCCAGAATGTTCGACACCAGGGTCCGCGCGAAGTCTTGCGAGAGGCGGCGGAACGCGGGGGAATCTTCCTCAAAAAATGTCGCCAAATCCTGGGAAACTTCGTATTGCTCCCGGAAAAGATACGCAGGGTTCTGATACAAGACCTTGCCATTGCGATCGGTGAACGAGACCTTCATGCTCACCACGACCAGAACGCTTGCAGCGCGTCCAGTAGCCGTGTCGTACGTCAATGGCGAAGCCGCGGTCGAAAGCACGGTTCCGCGCAGGGTAGCGTCGGCGTCATCTCCCGCGTCGTTCACGATTCGATAGCGTGTTCGCGTGGTGAACTCGCGTACGACCGAAGCCGTCAGCATCTGCTCAATGCGGTAATTCAGCGTCTCGTTCTTGAATGCAGGTATGGCGATGGTCTGGACGCTTGCAGGAAGTTGCGAGGTATGACCGGCAGTGTGATATCCGCAGCTGATGGTCAGAAAGAGAGAACCAAGCCCGAGCACCAGCCCGGCCAGCTTTGTCACTGAATCTTCCCCGTGGGACGAGTCGCTGTCATGCTCTCCGCGCACTCCACGGCGGTGATCGCGGAGAGACGAAGATTGTCGGCCGCAGCCCACAACCACACACCATTTGGATTTACAGGGTCAGACTTGATCGCCAGTTGAACGTCGCCTTGCCCTGCGGAACTTACATTGCTAGGCGCATCTTCGTCCGTGGATGGAATGCTCACATGATCACCAGCCAACGCCTCTGAAAAGGTGGAGAGATCGACTGGCTTTTCCATCTCCAGGAAGATTGCGGTCGCGTGTCCGTGGAAAATCGGTGCCTGCAACAGGATCAGCGACGGCTCGAGCGCATTCGCGCCTGCAATTCGTCTATAGTGACGGAGCACGCGCGCTTCGACCGAGTCCAATGAAGGCTGCGATTTCGGCCCATACCGCTCAACCAGATTGAAGGCCACCTGCGCATCGAAAACATCTTTCGGTAGAGGCTGAAAGGAGAGCAGATTCACGGTCTGCTGGTGCAGTTCGTCCATCCCCCGTTGTCCATGCTCCGAAGCAGGTTCAAAGATGGTCGCGACAGCGCGCCGAACGACGCCGGTTTTCTTCACACGAAGGAAAAGCAGTGCGAGAATTACTGCAACTGGGTGCGCGGTCACACAGGGACCAGGCTGCAATTCCGGGGCCGCGACTTCGCCGCGCTCGCGCTCGATCCACAAGGACCGCACGGTGGCCCCAGGTTCGTTTTCCAGCACCGACGATAGATCGATGATGGCGCTGCCGGCATCCCGCGCGTCTTTCCAACTGCGCCGCGTGCTGTCCTGATCCGATGCGAAGAACGTAAAGTCCACATGCTCGAACTGCTCGGCCCGAACGCGCTGGATGAAGCTGACCTCGTCGCCCATGGCCTCAAGCTGGCCCATGGATTCGTCGTCATCGAGCAGGCGGATATCCGCGGCGGGGAAATTGCGCTCGTTGAGGAGCTCAGCGACCTCTTTGCCCCTCAGTGAAGCAGCGCCAACAATCGCGGCACGGTACAACCTGCTGCGCACCATGCTGGTAGAAGCCGGCGCCGTTTTTACTGGATCGGTCATGAAGCTTGCGATGCCTCCTTATAGGACGGCGGTGGAGGACCGGAACGCCGGCGGAAGATCCACTGCAGCCGCCAGAAGACCCCAGAAGCCATGTAGAGCAAGGCGATCGCGAATAGAACTTTGCCGGAGTAGAAATAAATCAGCGCGAAAAGCGCCGCGAGAAGAACGATGAGCCGGAAGGGATGCCGCGAGCGAAAGTCGATGTCTTTGAAACTATAAAACCGCCACGTGCTCACCATCAGATAACCTACAGTGGTGACCATCGCCGCCCATGCGACCGCCGTGTAAGGCGAGACAAGCGGGTCGCCTTCCGCGAAATGGACGACGGCAGCAACAACTCCTGCGCCCGCGGGAATTGGCATTCCAACAAAATACTTCTTGCCCGGCCGCCCGGGATTCGATGGCTGCGGATTCACCGTAATATTGAAGCGGGCGAGTCGACTCGTGCCCGCAATCAAGAAAAGAAAGCTGGCGATGGCGCCAAGTTGGGTCAGCTTGATCGCCCACGGACCTCCGCTAAGTAGCACCTCGGGCATCAGGTGGAAGCCCCACGTCCAGGCCAGCATAGCGGGAGCTACTCCAAACGTGATGGCATCGGCCAGGGAGTCGAGTTCCCGCCCAAAATCGCTGGTAGTTCCGGTCATGCGCGCAATACGTCCGTCCAATCCATCAAAAAGCACTGCGAACCCGATTGCCTTAGCTGCGTTGTCAAGGTGCCCATACTCGGCCAAGGTCGCGTGCATCACTTCCAGAATGGCGTAAAACCCAAGCGCCATATTCGCGGTGGTAAATAGGGACGGAAGAATGTACATCCCCTTGCTGAAACGGCGGCGCGGCCTTGTCGGATAGTCTTCCATCAGCGCACCTTCTCCGCAGCGACTCCCACGTCGCTAACCACGCGTTGCTGAGTAGGCAAATAGGCGAGCACGCTGGAGCCACCTTTGACGTGGTCCCCAAGTTTCACATTCGGCCGGGCCGAGGCATCCATCATCACATCACAGCGCGATCCGAACTTGATGAGCCCGATCCGCTGGCCGCGCTTCACGTGATCTCCGATTTTGGGATCGAAAACGATACGGCGTGCCAGCAGCCCGGCGATTTGTTTGAAAATCACTCGTTGCCCGTCGCCTTCAACAGTCACTATGTTCTGCTCGTTCTCTTCCGCCGATGCCTCGCCCATCGCATTCATAAATTTGCCACGTTGATACCGGATCTCGCGAATCACTCCGCTAATCGGCGTGCGATTCACGTGAACATTGAAGACATTGAGAAAGATGCTGAGCCGCAACTGCTTGTCTTTCCCGGCCTCGATCACTGAGACATCGGTTACTTTTCCGTCAGCCGGAGACACCACCGCTCCCGCCTCGGCTGGAATTGCCCTCTCGGGATCGCGAAAGAACCAAAGGAAGAACAGAGCGAGCAGGAGCGGAATGATGGCCCAAACGGGGCGTGTAAGCCATCCGAGCAGAATAGCGGCGGCGATTAGGGCCAGACCGTAGTAGTAGCCGTCACGAACCATGGGGGATATTTCAATTATAGACGTGGGCGCTCGTGCGCCAATTGCCGCGTCTATTCCGTAAGTATAAATAAAAAAAGGCGCTTCGTTCGCGCCTGCGGAAGATAGATTGATCCTGAGGCGGCAACGCCGCCGGCAGATTGGACAGGATGACTACGCTACGTTGACGCCGTACTGCTGCCGATACTCGCGCTCAATCGATTCCATTTGATCTTTGAGGCGCAGTTTCAGCTTTTTCAACCGCACTTCTTCCAGCTTTTCGTCTTCGCTGAGGTAGCGTTTTTGGGTGAGAGAATCGAGACGTTGTGCGTACTGCGTGTGCTCCTGAACCAGCCGGCGGAACTCGTCATGGCTGTTCAGGAGTTGGTCTTTCGGAGTCAGCATCCAGCAGACCTCCAAACCTGAATTATGAGGCCACGTTAACACAGCTGTAACATGTGGGCAATCCCAAAAAAGTGGTGCATTACCCTAGATGCAGTCTAGGCGCTCTTGAGTCCGATGATAGAGGATCGCGTCCTCTAAAGGATTGTTGTAGTAGGACTTACGGCGGCCAGTCTCCTCAAACCCAAGCTTCTGATAAAGCGCGCGGGCTGCTTTGTTCGACTCTCGAACCTCAAGAAACACTTCATTGCTGTTGACTTGTTTTGCCCTGACAAAAAGGTCGTTCAATAGGCACGTTCCGACACCTTTTCCCCGAATTTCGGGGGCGACCACAATGTTCTCAAGCTCCCATTCGGGACCGATGTATTGTGCAATGAGGAACCCGAAAATTGTGGCGTCCTCTTGGCGTTCAGCAACCAGAGCAAGCCTCGAGATCGCCGAGTCGCCGGCCAGAAGCGATTCATATTGCTGCTCACTCCAATGCGCTGCGGTCTCGGAAGAATTCTCAAGACGCATTATCGAGGGAATATCATGAGCCGTTGCGCGCCGGATTGTTATCTCAGGGTTGATGTTCAAGGGAATGCCGATTCGCTAAGAGCCAAAAGCTAGGAGTGAGAGGTTGGCTTCGAAAAAATCTCCGCATCGGTGCGGCGGAGGTAGTTGGCCTCGAGTTGCTCGGGACTGACAGTCTCGCCCGCCTTCAGCTTCTGAAGTCCCAGGATACCCACCTCTTCGCTACGCGGGCGCCTCACGTTTCTTCGGACAGAATGTTTTTTTGATTCCGACACCTTCTTTCCCAGCGCATCGAAGATCGTTTGGTCTGGCGTCGAAATCCATTGCAGAACCCCAGATTCCAAAAGCGCGGCCAGATTATCCAGACTGAGCAGCGACTCGCCCACAGCCTTTGGAGAGCGGCGAGCCTCCGACCTGACTTCGTACTCTCCGACAAACGCCTCGCCGCGTGAGGCATCAAGCGCCACCGCGTACCGCAGCATCGCGACGGAAGGGGTGTCATGGCTTGCTGCAATCGACAGACTGAAGGGGGCCAGCACTTCCAGCACAGACACCGGAACAATTGGTTTCTGCAGAATCTCCGCAAGCGCTTTAACTGCGGCTAATCCCACGCGCAACCCGGTGAACGATCCAGGTCCGGATACAACGATGAACGTTCCAATATCTGTCTTACGAAATCCGTGCTTCTCAAGAAGGCCCGAGATCTGTGGAACCAACTGTGCCGAAAATGTTCCTCCAGCAAGGGCAATTTCTTCGACCAGTTCGACTCGGTCGGGATTTGCGCCGCTGCCCGTGCGGACCAGGCCGACGAATCCGTCCTTCCCCGATGTGTCCGTGATGAGAAGAAGCATGCGTTGTTGATCCGTTAAAATCCGACCGAATCCGTGACCGATTTATCTTCAGCCCTGCACCAATTCCAAGAGCACCCCGCCCGCACTCGAAGGATGCACGAAGACATACTGATGCCCGCCCGCACCCGTCTTGATCTCTTCGGACACCAGCCGCACGCCATCTTTCTTAAGTCGTTCGACGGCGGCACGCAAGTCTGGAACCTTCATGCAAACGTGGTGCAGTCCTTCTCCGCGCTTGGCGATGAACTTCGCAATCGTCGAATCTTCCGAGGTCGGCTCCAGCAGCTCCAATCGGCTGTCGCCGACCGGAACCATGACCAGCCGTACCTTTTCGTGCTCTACAGTCTCCTCGGGAGACACACTCAGCCCGAGCTTTTCGTAGATGGACTTCGCCGCCGCCAACGATTTCACCGCGACGCCGAGATGATCAATCTGAAAGTTCATGGTTTCCTGCGACAGCCAAAACGTTGTCATTCCGAAGCCGCCCGGAGTTGCCGAAGGCAAAGAGGACGGCGAGGAGTCTGCTGTCCACGCCTACTTCGCCGCTCTCGCCGCGATCTCCTCAATCAGCGTATACGGATCCCGCTTATGCTCGGCAACTTCCGCCGCGAGCTTGGCGATGCTTTCGCCGCTAAGCTGCGCGCGGGCTTTTTCAAGCATCGCATCGCGCAACATCTCGACCAGCCGTTCCTGCCAATTCTCGACGCTTTTTTGCAGGGCGCGGTTCTCTCTCTGAAGGTAGTTTTCGTACTCACCGATCGCCGCGGCTAAGTCTTTCAGGCCCGCACCTTCGCTCGCCACTGTCTTAATTATCGGCGGTGTCCACCCATCCCGACGCCCTGCCAGCGATTGGAGCGCTCGAATCTCGCGCTCGACGCGTTCAGCCCCCTCGCGATCGCTTTTGTTAATGACGAAAATGTCGGCGATCTCCATAATGCCTGCCTTGATCGACTGGACATCATCGCCCATCCCCGGGACAAGAATCACAACGGTGATCTCCGCCAAACGCACGATGTCGACCTCGTCCTGCCCAACGCCAACCGTCTCAATCAGGATCACGTCGCGGCCGGAGGCATCGAGTACCGTGGCGACATCAGCGGTAGTTCGGGCGAGACCGCCGAGCGATCCACGGGTCGCCATGCTGCGGATGTAAATCCCGGAATCGGCAAAGTGATCTTGCATGCGGATGCGGTCCCCGAGAATCGCTCCGCCGGTGTAGGGACTGGTGGGATCGACGGCAATAATTCCCACGGTACGCTCCTGCTTCCTATACAGCTTGGCAAGTTGATCGACGAGAGTGCTTTTTCCCGCGCCAGGCGCTCCCGTCATCCCAATCACGCGAGCTTTGCCCGTATGAGGGAAGAGAGCCTTCAGCAGAGCGGACCATCCGGCGGCTCGATTCTCGACGGCAGAGATGGCGCGAGCAAGAGCGCGTACGTCGCCCGAGCGCAGCGAATGAATCAAGAGATGTGTCTGGGTTGCCAAACGATCAGTGTAAAGCAGCGGAAGCAAGCTCGAAAGCCAAAGCTCTATGAAGTTACGATGGCACCACCCGGCCCAATGTTTAGTATCTTGCGCGCCAATTTTCCAAGTATCGGATACTCCGCCCACTGACCACTGCCGGCCTTCACCCCATAGATGATTGCGAGCAGCAGCTTCACTAACCAGAGTGCAATAAATCCCAGCATGAAGAGGCCGAATACCAGGAACAAAAGCGGCGGGGCATTCGAAGACCCACGTTGTTGAGTCAGAGAACCGAATGATATCCCAAGAGTAATGGCAACGAAGAACCCTGCCATAACAAACATCTCAAGAAACAGACAGAGCCCTTGGAAGAGCAGCACCTGCAGCGCATGAAATGTAATGAATCGGGATTGACGCTTAATAAAGAAGATGACGAGTGGCGCAATCCAGCCGCCGACCAACTGCAATACGTGGCAAAGCACTGCCATCGTGCGGTCATCCGATGTCGTATCTGCTTGAAGTTGGGCTGCCGAGCTATCCATCATTTGCCGAGAAATCTACCACAGTTCCTCGAAAGCATCAGTGAGCTCGAATTGAACCCAGGCACAATCCGGGCCAGATTCTCCGCCTGACGAACGGCTGCGCTCAAGCTGACGCCACTGAAACTCAGTCCTTCAGCAGCTGCCGTGCAATCACCAGTCGCTGAATCTCGCTCGTCCCCTCGCCGATCGTGCAAAGCTTCACGTCCCGATAGAACTTCTCTGCCGGATAGTCCTTGATAAACCCATACCCACCGTGAATCTGCACGCCTTCGTTCGCGCATTTCACCGCAACCTCGCTGGCAAAGAGCTTCGCCATCGAGGACTCCTGCGTGGACTTCATCCCTGCATCTTTCATCGATGCGGCGCGCATGGTGAGCAGCTTGGCGGCGTCGATTTCGGTGGCCATGTCGGCCAGCTTCCACTGGATCGCCTGAAAATCGCTGATCGCTTTGCCGAACTGGCGGCGCTGCTTGGAATATTTGAGCGCGCTTTCAAACGCGCCTTCCGCCATGCCAAGCGACAAGGCCGCAATCGAGATGCGGCCGCCGTCGAGAACTTTCATCGCGTCGGGAAATCCCTGGCCTTCGCCTCCCAGCAAATTCTCCGCGGGGACCACGCAATCTTCGAAGATGAGTTCAGCCGTATCGCTGGCGCGAAGCCCGAGCTTGTTTTCTTTCTTGCCCGGCCGAAATCCTTTGGTGTCTTTTTCTACCAGGAACGCTGAAATGCCATGAGTGTGCGCCGTTCTATCCGTGACGGCTAGGACTACAACCACATCGGCATAGTGACCGTTTGTACAAAAAGTCTTGGTGCCGTTCAGCACCCACTGGTTGCCTTTGCGGACGGCGGTCATGCGCGCGCTGCCCGCATCGGATCCGGAAGATGGTTCGGTGAGCCCCCACGCGCCAATGAACTCTCCAGTCGCCAACTTGCTGACGTACTTCTTCTTCTGCGCTTCGTTCCCGGCCAGAAAAATATGATTCGAGCACAGAGACGTGTGCGCCGCGACAATGATGCCGACTGATCCATCCACGCGTGAGAGTTCCTCGATCGCGGTGACATACTCGACATAACCCATGCCCGCACCGCCATATTCAGGTGGAAACACGATGCCCATTAACCCGAGCTTGCCCAATTCCTTGATCGTCGCCAGCGGGAACTCCCCGGCTTCGTCCCACTCCATGACGTGCGGCTTGATCTCGCGCTCAGCAAATTCGCGCACACTCTTCTTCAACTGCAACTGCTCGTCGTTTAATTGGAAGTCCACGTTCCCCTCCGCCCCACAGCGGTAAAATGCAGCGCTTGAATGGCTCAATGTGCGGAACTTTCGATTAGAACATAGAGAAATGAGCACACAAAGTTACCGCTGCGCCAGCTGAGCCGGATAACGCCAGTCCGCATAAATACTGGTGATTTCGCATGTCCGGGGAGCGCCGCCAACCGACCGGATGGTTTGGCCGATTTCAGTTCTTGGCGGAAACTTCGTCCAGGGCGAGGAAGCGCTGGAATACCTCATTCGAAAGTAGGCGGCCTCGAGATGTGAGACGAACGACATTGCCGGAGGCATTCACTAGTCCGTCCGATTCCAATTGTTGAACGATGGGGAAGACCTGCGCGACGGCGGTATATCCAAACTCATTGGCAATTTCGCGCAGGTCGACGCCACGATTCAAACGCAGCCCAAGGAAGAAGCTCTCTTCGAGCGCGTTCGCCAGGGTGACAATCGTCTTCTGAAGGCTGGTCCCGCCCGTGTACTTCTCCAGCGAATCAGAGGTCGAAAGGCGCACCGCCTCGGTCTCCGGGGCTACCGATCTCAGCATCGAGTGTGCGTCCACACCAAAGCCGAGATATGGCTGCCGCGTCCAGTACTTGAGGTTGTGTCGCGATTCGAATCCCGGGCGGGCAAAATTGGAAATTTCATATTGCGAAATTCCGGCTGCATCGAGAGTCTCGCAAGCTGCCAAATAGAAGTCAGCCACCGCTTCATCATCGGGAACAAAGTGCGCGTGATAGCGCGTGCCTCCCGCGATCAGCTCTCTCCCAAGGCGCGATTCATCGTCCACCTCCAGCATGTACACGCTGACGTGCGGAGCGCCAGTCGCGATCGTCTCGCGCAAAGATTCCACCCAGGTTTCGGCAGTCTGATGCGGGAGACCGGCGATCAAATCAATGTTGATGTTCGAAATGCCCGCAGCCCGCAGTCGTGCGATGTCATCGAGAATCGTAGAGCGCTTGTGCAGGCGCCCAACTGCGGCAGCTTCCTGATCGATGAACGACTGCACTCCCAGGCTTACGCGATTGACGCCGCAGCGTAGCAGCGTTTCAAGAACATGCGGTGTCAGCGTTCCCGGGGCGCATTCGACCGTCACCTCAGCATCCGAGGTGACTGAAAACTCGGATCGGACAGCACGGAATATGCTCTTCAACTGATCGGGGTCGAGCACCGTAGGCGTTCCTCCGCCAAGGTAGATCGAATCGACAGCCCTTTCGCAAACACCACCGATCTGCTCTGAAGTTTGCCTCGATTGCGCAATGTCCTCACACACACGCTCGACGTACTTCTCGAACACCGCCTTCGAGAACACATCAGACGCGAAGTTGCAGTAGCTGCACTTCGTTCGGCAGAATGGCACCGAGATGTAGATCCCTAGACTCACCGCTTTCATTATCCCAAACCTTTTCCATCCTTCCGGCAGTCTGAGCCATCTATTTGGGGTACCCTGTTGGAAGCGCCTTTCGGCGTGATCTGCCCGCTCGTCCGGTACGCCGCGAACTCATGGCCCAGGAAGAAGAGGTATTAGGAAAAGCGTATGACAGCCGTTTGATGCGGCGGTTGCTCACCTACCTGCGCCCATACGGGTGGCAGGTTGGGATCGCCATTGCATCGATCGTCCTGAAATCGTTCGCCGACGTGATGGGGCCTTATCTCGTAAAGGTGGCGGTCGACCGCTATTTGGCTCCGGCACCCGACGCGGCGTCCGGCATGTGGAACTGGCTCAGTCCGCGGCCACTGACTGGAATCGCGCAAATCTCCAGCATCTACCTCGGACTGCTGCTCCTCACCTTCGTTCTCGAATTCCTTCAGACCTACTTCATGCAATGGACGGGCCAGCAGGTCATGTTCGACTTGCGCAGCCAAATATTTCGCCACCTGCAGCACATGCACGTAGCCTTTTACGACAAAAATCCCGTCGGACGTCTCGTCACCCGAGTCACCACCGATGTTGATGCCCTGAACGAGATGTTTACTTCCGGCGTGGTTTCGATCTTCGAGGACTTCTTCGTCCTCGCGGGCATTCTCGGAATCATGCTCTGCATGAATTGGAAGCTGGCGCTGATCACGTTCGCGGTGCTCCCCTTCATCGTAGTCGCAACCAAACTCTTCCGCGACAAAGTTCGCGATTCGTACCGGCGGATTCGCGTCGCCATCGCCCGCATCAATTCATACTTGCAAGAACACGTCAGCGGCATGATGGTGCTGCAGCTCTTCAATCGCGAGCGTAAGGCCTACAAGCGGTTCTCCGAAATCAACCAGAGCCACATGGACGCGTTCAAGGACGCGATCCTCGCCTATGCCGTCTACTATCCCGTGGTCGATTTGTTTTCGTCGGTCGCGATCGCCTGCGTAATCTGGTGGGGCGGGCAAGACGTAATTCGCAACCTGTCAGTGAAGACGGTGGAATTCACCCTGCATCCGCATTTTGGTGTGACGCTGGTCGCAGCCACCGCTTCGCTCGGCGTGCTGATCGCGTTCACCCAGTACGCAATGCGTTTCTTCCGCCCGATCATGGATTTCAGCGAGAAGTACAACATCCTGCAATCGGCGATGGCAGCCAGCGAACGCATCTTCAAGCTGCTCGACGCTCCAGTCGAGGTAGTATCGCCGGCGATAACGAAGAAACCGCAAGGCCCAGGCCGGATCGAGTTCGACCACGTGTGGTTCGCCTACCGGGAGATTGAATCAGAAGAAGACAAGAGTGCCCCTGGCAATGGTCATGCGGGAACGGCCGCCCTCGGCCGTCAGGTCGAGCGAAGCTCGACTCCCACTCCCACCAACTCCACAGCCCTCGATCCCAAATCTCCCGATTGGGTGCTCCGCGACGTCACATTCGCGATCGAACCCGGAGAGACAGTCGCCGTGGTCGGCCACACCGGCGCCGGCAAGACCACGCTGATCTCGTTGCTGCTCCGTTTCTACGACGTGCAGAAGGGCGCGGTGCGCATCGATGGGGTCGACGTAAAAGAGATGGATCTCATCGATCTCCGCAGCCGCTTCGGTGTTGTCCTCCAGGATCCATTTCTCTTCACAGGAACGATCGGCGGAAACATCCGCTTGGGCACGCAGCGCATTCAGGACGCACACGTGCAGCAAGCCGCCGAGGACGTGAATCTCGCCGAGTTCATCCGCGCCCTGCCGAAGGGATTCGACGAAGAAGTGCGCGAGCGCGGATCGACGCTCTCGACGGGACAGAAGCAACTCATTTCGTTTGCACGGGCGTTGGCACACGATCCGAAGATACTGATCCTCGATGAAGCCACCTCTAGCGTTGATACCGAAACTGAATTCCGCGTCCGCGATGCGCTCAGCAATATGGTCGAGGGCCGCACCTCGCTCATCATCGCGCATCGGCTCTCGACGATCCAGCGTGCCGACAAGATTATCGTCATGCACAAGGGACAAGTCCGGGAGATGGGCACGCACCAGGAACTACTGGCGAATCGCGGGATCTACTACAAGCTCTATCAGCTGCAATATAAAGATCAGGAACTAGAAGGTGTGGGGCGTGCGCCCTCGCGCGCCAATGCGGGCGAGTCAACGGTCAGCGCTGACGACTAAAGCGCTGCGATCAAATCTTCAAGAAGAGTTTCCGCCGATACATCCAACACAAGATAATCCAGAAGACCAGCATTACTCCGATGCCGTATGCCACGGGCAACAATGCCGGAGAAACTAGCGCGGAGATCACTTTCCCCATGTTGGTCTGCAGGGCTGTGCGGACGAAATCCTCCATGGTCCAGCTCATGACGTAGATTGCGATCGAGTTCATGCCAACGACAATCAGCGGAAATGCCCAGCGCTTCCATCCCTTCCAGTCGATAAGCGCATAGAACCCGGCCAGCATCAGGATGACGAGGCCCCCGCTATAAAGCGTGTACGACGAGGTCCAGATGCGCTTCACAATCGGGCATATTCCGATCCACTGAAAGATCAGTCCAGCCAGCACCAATCCGATTCCGGCAATGACGAGGCCGCGCAGCTTCTCCTCTTTGGATTTCGTACTCTTGAGCCATTCTCCGGTTAACAATCCCAAAATCATCGTCGCCAGCGTCGGAATGAAGCTGAGCGTGGACCATCCGCCTTCGTTGTAGACGAAAGGCGACTCACGCGGAAAAAGATTCAAGAACCAGACGTCGAATGCCCACGACAAATTGGAATTCTTGTTGAAGTGCGAGAGGAAGCCGGTGTAGTTGTGCTCCCATCCCTGAGGCACGCCGACCCGCGTGTAATCGAAGTTAGGGCCAGGAGCCGGATACAGCACAAAGGCGCCCCAAAATACGATAAGGATCACGAGCGTGACAATCACTTGCGTCCGCACACGCGTAAAGGCCAGCAGGAACAGGAAGACATACCCAAGACCGATCTGTGTGAGCGTGTCTTCAAACGTGAAATATGTCTGGCTGTGATGGATCGACCGCAGCAGAATGCCGAGCACAATCAGAACAAGCGCTCGCCATACTGCGTGCCCCAACAACTCCCAGAAGTTCTGACCTTTTGACATGCGGCTCGCGATCGAAAATGGCATCGCCGCGCCAACAAGAAACGAGAATCCCGGCTGAATGAGATCGTGCAGCGAACATCCCTGCCAATCCACATGCTCGGTGTTGTAAGCGATGAAAGCCCAGATCGCGCTGTGCGGGAAGGATCGTGCCACCTGCGGCAGGCGCGTGGCTTCATTCAGCATTAGCAGCATGATCGTGCCACGAAAGGCGTCCAGCGAGCCCAGGCGTCCACTGCTTTCAGGCTTCTGCCCGGATTCCTTGATAGGGACTGCTGCGCTCGGACTCTCGACTTGCACGCTCATGAGTGGACTCCAGCCACGATTCTCTATCCCGCAAACCGCTCCGACTCCGGCCGCGATTTCCAGTGGCCCCGCGTAAAATCAGGAAACTTCTGCGGCGCGCCATTCGCCGCCACCGATGCTTCACTGAGCGGCGTTGGAGAGCTCCAGGCCGCTGCATCGTACACGTCAATGTCCGGCACCAGTCCGCGCTTCAGGCAATCCATCAGGCGGAAGTTCATGATGTAGTCCATGCCGCCATGCCCGCCCGTCTTGCGAGCCATCTCGCCATTGTTCTTCCACAACGGATGCTCGTATTTGTCCTGGAAGGCGTCCATCTTCTGCCACTCTTCGTCTTTTTGCCCATCGATGAAAATCCGTGGTGGATAGTCCTCGAAAATACCCTTCGTGCCCTGGATCATGTTGATCCGGCTATAGGGCCGTGGGTTGACGACGTCATGCTGCAGGAGAATCGTCCGGCCATTGACTGTCTTGATAATGCTGGTGTTCATGTCGCCACAGATATATTTTTCCGCGCGTTTGGGATCGCTATCGGGGAAGTGCTCCTTCACGTATGCGCTCAACGACGCCTCACGCGAACTCACCGAGACCATGTAATCGAAGCGATCGCCGCGATGGATATCCACGTAGTGTGCAACGGGCCCGAGCCCGTGCGTCGGATACAAGTTCCCATTACGCTGCATGTGCGGGAAACGTCGCCACAATCCCTCGCCTTCATTCGCGGTCAGAATGCCACGGAGATCATGCAAGTAAGCACCTGCGCCATGCGTGATCTCGCCAAACACTCCATCGCGCACCATCTGCAGCACCATCATCTCCGATGATCCGTAGCAGCAGTTTTCGAGAATGACGCAGTGCTTGCGTGTAGCCTCGGAGGTATTCACGATGTCCCAGCATTCCTGCAACGTTGTCGCGGTCGGCACTTCGACGGCGGCGTGCTTGCCGTTCTTCATCGCATCGAGCGCCATCGGAACATGCCAGTTCCACGGAGTCGCGATGTAAACGATGTCGAGCTGGAGTTGATTCAGGTTCTTGAAATCCTGCTCGCCCTTCGTAAAACCAGCAGGCTGCGGCTGGCCGGCGTCGGTCACCATTTTCTGCGCGTGAGCGACCTTATCGGGGACAAGATCGCAAATTGCCTTTACATCCACCCCATCAACGGAGAGCAAGTCGCGCAGAAGGCTCGTCCCTCGTCCTCCAACGCCGATGATTCCAAGTTGTACGCGCTCTCGTGCCTCAAAAGGAACGCCGATCATCGTCGCGTTTGAGGTTTTTGGAGTTGCGGCAAAAAGATCGTCTTTCAGAATGTCGTTCGCAATGACAAGTCCCGCTCCGCCCATCGCGGTGCGAACCATAAAATTGCGGCGCGAGATGTTCTCCGGCTCTTGATCGTGGCCCATGTCTTATGCCCTCCCGCATGATTCTAGTCTGGGGCGCAAGAGTGTGCTCTCGCACAGTGAAACCCGTGCCAGATCTCACTATGCCAGTCGTCCTCGAATGAGTTTGCAAAAGAGAAACGGCCGACCATTGGATGGTCAGCCGTTCAGTTGAAAACTTTAAACTCGAAACTGTGTACTGTCCTTCTACTTCATCGCCGCAACGCGCTTGCTGAGCCGGGACTTATAGCGCGATGCGGTATTTTCGTGCAGCGAGCCCTTCTGGATGGCCTTATCGAGCGCAGAAACGGTCTTGCGATAGGTTTGCTCGGCGGCGGTCTTGTCGCCCTTGGCGATGGTCTCGCGCAGGTCGCGCAACTGGGTACGGAGAGATGAGGTGTTAGCGCGGTTGCGCGTTGTACGGCGTTCGGTCTGGCGGGCGCGCTTCAGCGCCGAAAGATGATTTGCCATGTCTGGTTCGTTACCTTCGTGTCTTCTGAGAGATATTCGGGTGGGTCCGAATTTCTTATTATAGGGGTGCAAGTTGTGAACGGTCAAACCGTTACACCAGCAGTGAGCCATGAGCGATCGCCATCTCATTCGTGCCCGTAGCTCATCGCTCCTAGCTCGCAGCTTCTTATGACAGACGGACTCGATCGACTCAAAGTTCTCATCAACTCCTCAACGCCCATCGTCGTGATGGAGACGTCGGAGGAGATGCGCGCCGTTAACCTCGTCCGCACGGCTTGCTCAGAACTGAACATGGCGACCTTCGAGTGGAGTATCGCCGACGGCTTGGTTCGTTCCGGCAGCAATGGTTCGGCTGAAGTCCACAAGCCGACGCCCCGGCCCGATCAATCCGCCGGATGGACCAAGGTCAATGCCGGAACGCTTGCCCAACCGCATACCGTTCTCGGCCCCGGCGGAAGTGAAGCCGACCGACTCACTCGAGCCGTGACGTCTTTGATGGGGCATGAAGCAGCAACTGCGGCGGCAGGAGGCTCGATCTACAACACCCGCGAACCCGTCCAGGCGCTGGCCAATATGGAATCGATGACGGTCGAGGCCGTCTTTATCCTCAAGGATTTTCATCGCCATCTGGACGATCCGGTGGTCGTTCGTCGCCTGCGAGATGTCGGACAGAAATTCTCGACGAACCGTCGCACGGTGATCCTCACGGCCCCGGAACTCACCGTTCCGCCGGAACTTATCAAGCTGGTGGAGTACTTCGATCTTCCGCTCCCGGACCGCGACCGCCTTCACGAGATTGTCAAAGAAACATTTACGCGCCTGTCGAAGACGTATTCTCTGAAACTCCAACTCGACGCCTCTGGGGTGGACTCCATCGCGGCTAATCTTCGCGGCCTCACCGAAGAGGAAGCGGAACGCGCCACGTCGCAGGCATTGGTAACGCGCTACGCGTTATGCTCCGAAACGATCACCGACGTTCTCGATGCCAAAAAGCAATTGCTGCGGCATTCAGGAATGCTGGAATTCGTCGAAACCTCGGACAATCTGGCTGCAGTTGGTGGGCTCGAAAACCTGAAGCAATGGCTCGGCCAGCGCCGCGGCGCCTGGGAAGATTCCGCCCGCGAATTCGGCCTTGAACCACCGCGAGGCATGATTATCCTCGGCGTGCAGGGGTGCGGAAAATCACTGTGCGCTCGCGCAGTGGCCGGGGAATGGAAGCTGCCTCTCGTCAAATTCGACACTTCAGCCGTCTACGACAAGTACATCGGCGAGACCGAAAAGCGCATTCGTAAAGTCTTTCAGGTTGCCGAGGGCCTCGCGCCTTGCGTGCTCTGGATCGATGAACTCGAGAAAGTCTTTGCCGGGAGCGGCCCGGACTCCGCCTCCGCAGACGCCGGAGTCTCCTCCCGCTTGCTTGCCTCATTCCTCTCCTGGATGCAAGACCGCAAGTCTCCTGTTTTTGTCGCTGCGACTTGCAACAACGTCACCGTGCTACCACCGGAACTGATCCGCAAAGGGCGCTTCGACGAACTCTTCTTTGTAGACTTACCAAACCAGGCCGAGCGGAAGCAGATCTTCTCAATCCAGCTCACGAAAAGGAAACGCAATCCCGCCGAATTCGACTTGGACAAGATCGCCACGTCCGCAAAGGGATACTCCGGCGCTGAGATCGACGCTGCCGTCCAGGGTGCAATGTACGCTGCCTATTCCGAAAAGAAGCCGCTTTCGACGCAGCACCTGCTGGCGGCCATCGCCCAGACCGTACCGCTATCGACGACACGCTCCGAAGAGATTGCCGCCTTGCGTGGCTGGGCCCGGACGCGCGCTGTCCCCGCCTCGCTGGCCGACGCAAGTTCAGCAAATGCCTAGGGTTTGCTCCCATTGACGCCCTCCGATATCCGGGGTACGCTTTAACTAATGGTAGTGACTTGCCCGCTGGGCATGCGCAGTTCGATCATTCCCGTCTCCAAGCAAAATCCTGCTTTGTCTGTGAACAGGTACTGGTGTGCTCCGTGTTCGCCGGAATTCGACAGGCAATCGAATCCTGCGTCCCGGCCTGCGGAGGCGCGCCACGTTACACATAACGAATGAAGAAGAGCATCGGGGTAAGCCCCAACATCGAAACGCTGTTCGGCACGCGCGATCAGAACGTGCGCCTGCTCGAAGACGGCCTGAACGTTACCATCAACCTCCGCTCGAATTCCATCGAACTGGAGGGCGAGCCTCGTGATGTCGCCCGCGCCGAGCAGGTGTTCACCGATTACGAGAGCCTGCAACGCTCCGGGTATACCTTCAACAATGGCGACTTGAACAGCATGCTTCGCGTCCTGACCACGGATCCGAATTCAACGCTGCGAGGGTTAGCGGACGCTGGCAAACAGCGTTCCTTTGGACGCAGGAGTGTCCAACCCAAGAGTTCCAACCAGAAACGCTATCTCGAAGCCATTGAAAAGCACGACATGGTGTTCGGCATCGGTCCCGCCGGAACCGGGAAGACGTATCTCGCGGTCGCGATGGCGATCTCTGCGCTTTTGGCCAAGCGGGTGAACCGCATCATCCTGGCGCGTCCCGCTGTCGAGGCCGGCGAACGCCTCGGATTTCTGCCCGGCACTCTACAGGACAAGATCGATCCCTATCTCCGTCCTCTGTACGACGCGCTCTATGACATGCTCGATCCCGAAAAAGTAGATCGCTATCTCGAGAAAAATGTCATCGAGATCGCTCCTATCGCCTTCATGCGCGGCAGGACGTTGAATGATTCCTTCGTAATTCTCGACGAGGCCCAGAACACGACCTCCGAGCAGATGAAGATGTTCGTCACCCGTCTGGGCTTCAACTCCAAGGCGGTCATCACAGGAGACATCACGCAGATCGATTTGCCGAATGCCCGGCGCAGTGGGTTGCTCGAAGCGATCGACGTGTTGAAGCCGGTAGAAGGCATAGCCTTCGTGCACTTCGACGAAGCCGACGTTGTTCGTCACCATCTTGTGCAGCGCATCGTACGAGCCTATGACGAGCACAAAACACGGGCCGCGGAGCAGCAGATGCTTCTCCTCGCGGAGCCAAAGAGTGATCCTCCATCAATCCCCGAAAAGCAGTCTCCGGCGATAGAAAACAAGATCACCCCGGCTGAAGCGGAAGGATAAGCAAGTCTCGAAGTGCGAGAGGGCCAACGTTGCCCTCTTTTGTATTGGTCTCAAATCGACGAAAGAGGCGTTCGGTGGTGACGCTCAAAAAAAAGATTACCGGCTTGAGCGCAGCTTCCCTGCAGCGGTTCATTCTCCGCGCACGCAAGGTGGCGCGCCTTAAAGGGACAGTCGACGTTCTCATCACCAGCAGCGGCGAGATGCGTTCTTTAAACGATCGTTTTCGAGGCAAGGACAAACCCACCGATGTCTTGTCGTTCCCGAGCGAATCCTCAACGAACGTTGCCCAACAAACGCCATTCGCAGGAGAAATTGCAATCTCGGCCGATATCGCCCTCGACAATGCCCGCCGTCTCGGCCATCCCGCGGCGGCCGAGGTGAAGGTTCTTGTTCTACATGGAATTCTCCACCTGGCAGGCTTCGATCATGAGCGCGATAATGGACGAATGGCGCGCAAGGAAGCCATTCTGCGCAGCACGCTCCGGCTCCCTTCATCCTTGACCGAACGGAGTAATGCCCGATCTGAAATGCGCACTAACATCCACCGTAGAGTTCCGGGTTCGAAAACCGCTGAGAGGACGGCATGAGTATTGCCGTCATTTTCGTCATCTTGCTCTTGGTGGGGCTGCTTACCCTGGTGTCATACGTCGACCGTGTCTACCAGGAGGCCGGTCGGTTCCTCTCTCGCGAATTTCAAGACAATATCGATGTGTTCGAGCAGAAAATCGAGCCAGCGCTGAGGATCGGCCGTAGCCGCGCTTCGCTCTCGATGGCGGTTCTCACGCAGTTGACCATCGCCTCCATCGCGATGCTCATAGGCTTCCTGGTTTTTCACGATTCCGATTGGAACATTTATGACGTTCTACAGGCCGTCATCGGTTTGCTACTGATAGTCATCGTTTGCAATCGATTCCTGCCTTTCGTGTTCTTCTCCCGCACCAAGGGTGAATGGCTGATGCCATGGGTGCTCCTGCTGAAAGGGCTGATCTATCTGGTCATGCCTCTGACCCTCGCCGTCGGTTTCCTGCAGTCGGTCGTTACGCTGACTCGCCAGAATACGTCTGAGGAGCCCGAAACCGCTGCCGAAGCCGTAGATGCGCTCATCGAGGCCGGACAGGAAGAAGGCATCATTCAGGAAGGCGATCGCGACCTGATCCAGTCCGTCGTCGAATTCAGCGGCAAGACAGTGCGCGAGGCAATGAAGCCGCGCCCCGTCATGTTTGCACTCCCGGCCAGCACATCTGTCGAGCAGTTCATCGAGATGTTGCGGGCAAAGCACTACTCGCGCGTCCCGGTCTACGAAGGCAACATTCACAACATCAAGGGAATCGTCTACACGGCGGATGTATTGCAGGTCCCCGACACCGAGGCGCATGTCCGTACCCTCGATTCGATCATGCGCCGTGACGTCTACTTCGTTCCCGAGAGCAAGCTGGGTAGCGACTTGCTACGCGAGATGCAGAAGCAAAATATTCGCATGGCAATTGTTGTGGACGAATACGGTGGCGTTGCCGGATTGGTCACCATCGAAGATCTGGTCGAAGAGATCGTCGGCGAAATCCGTGACGAACGCGATAAGCCGGAAATCATGCGTGACGGAGACCGCGGATTCATCGTCTCCGGCGGCATGGACGTTGATCGCCTCGGCGAACTTTTTGGCACGAAACCCGAAGGAAAGGAATCTGCTACCATCGCCGGGCTGGTCAGCGAACTTGCCGGCAGAATTCCACGCAAAGGCGAAAGCGTCGAAGATGACGGTCTGCGCTTCGAGGTCCTGGAATCGACCGACCGCAAGATTGAACGCGTGCGGGTATCTGCTCTGCCGCCGCAGCAGTTGAACCTGATTGAAACGGCTTCCGGCCCTCGGCTTTCGGCTTCCGGCAAGACCGGAACTTCCGACTCCGGACGCCGGTAGCTGAAGCCCTAACCATGCCATTCCGCTCTGGATTCGTTTGCATCCTCGGCCGCCCCAACGCCGGCAAGTCCACCTTGCTGAACGCTCTCGTCGGCGAGAAGCTCGCCATCATCTCGCCTAAGCCACAAACTACCCGCAATCGCATCCAGGGCGTCGTACATATTCCAAAGCGCAAGGGCAAAGACGGCGGCCAGATCGTCCTCATCGATACTCCCGGAGTCCACAAGCCCGACAGCTCTCTCGGCCGCAAAATGATGGTCGAAGTCCGCGAAGCGCTCGAAGGTTGCGATCTCGTGCTCGTGATCATTGACGTTACGCACAAGCTCGATCCTCGTGATCAGTTCGCCCTCGATCTGATAAAGCAGTCAAAAGCAAAAGCCTTTCTGATTCTCAATAAGATCGACGTGATCCACGAAAAATCAAAGCTCCTGCCGATGATCGAGGAGTACCGCAAGCTCTACGATTTTGCCGAGGTAATCCCGATTTCGGCGCTCAAGCGCAAAGGGCTCGAGGATCTGTTGCAAGGAATCATCGCAACACTGCCGGCGGGCCCGGCATATTTTCCTGAAGATGAGGTCACCGATCAGCCAGCACGGTTCATGGCGGCCGAAAGCATTCGCGAGCAGGTGCTCTTGAACACGAGCGAGGAGATTCCCTATGCAACCACGGTGATCGTCGACAACTTCGAAGAAGGGAAGCGCCTCACACGCATTGCCGCGACGATCTATTGCGAGCGCCAGGGTCAGAAAGGCATTCTCGTTGGCAAGGGCGGGCAGATGCTGAAGAAGATCGGCACCGCCGCGCGTATCCAGATTGAACGCATGCTCGGGACCAAGGTTTTTCTCGAACTCTATGTCAAGGCGGAGCCGGGTTGGCGCGATTCGCGGACGTTCGTGGAGGAACTTGACTGGCGACGGCAGCTCGAGCACCGTATGATCGCGCAATGGTCGGAACTGGATTCCGAAGAAAGCCCGAGTAGTTCATAGCACGTCCCTAAAGACCGGGAGATACCAGGGGTGCACGAAAGGAATTCCTTTGTGAACCTTTGTGCCCTTGGTGGTTGGAGTTTTGGACTTGCCGCGGAGTGCACGGTGACAATAACGATTAGGTCGTGTGAGTGTCGCGCGCCGACCGCGCTTATTGCCGATTTCCACATCTTCCCGCTAGAATCATGGAGCCGCATGCCATGGAGATAGTCGGGGACGAGAGAGCCTAAAGATGCCAGCTGGGGATTCTGCCGAGCCACAACTCCCGGAGTACGACTTCGATCCTGAGAAATTGACGCTGCGCGTACGCGTCTCTTTGGCGGCCGATCGCAAATCCGTCGATCCCGTAGTCGATCAGGTGATGCAGGCCGTGCGTGATATGAAATGCGCGAACGGCAAGGAAGACGCCATTGAGTTAGCTTTGCAGGAAGCGCTGGCCAACGCCGTCGTTCACGGCGCGAAAGAAGATCCCACAAAAATCATTGAATGTCTCGTAGCCTGCGATGAACAGCGCGGCATCCTCATCATCGTACGCGATCCCGGCGAAGGCTTCGATCCAGGCGCGATTCCCACCTGCACCGTAGGCGAGAATCTCTACTCCAACCACGGCCGCGGCATTTTCCTGATCAACCAACTCATGGACGAAGTGAAGTTCCGGAAGAACGGAACTGAGATTCACATGGTGAAGCGGTAGCTGATCCAGTTCTGAGTTAATTACTTCTCGTGTTTGTCCAGCCCGAGCATATCCGCAAACTCGTCAAAAGTTTCGGCGCAACGCACCCACGTGTTAGGTCGTGGATTTTGCCATTTAAGGCGCATCACCGACGGATTGGTCCGATCCTGGCGGTAATCTAGCACTATGCAGGTATCGGACCCAAGGCCAAAATAGCCGATATCAATAGCCAAGTCAGGCGAGATTTCCCCAAGCGCTCCCCATTTCGACCAGAACGTTCCCTGCCTCTGGTCCGCGACTCGATCCGCAATTGTGCAGAACGGCGGACCGGCTAGATATATCCCGTCCTCCTCCGGCGCGAAGAGATGGATCCGGTCCACCGAAACGAGCGAATGAAGATTTTGTCGCTGTGCCTCGGCGTGAGTCCGCGGCCAGAGCCCCGACTCAATCAAGGACGTGAGTCGCTTTGGAAGAGGCAAAGAACCCACCACACTGAAATCGTCACTCATCGTTGTTTGAATTGAGCCTACTCTTTCGCCGCAATCCCCAACGCCTTCATCTTCCGATACAAATGACTACGCTCGAGTCCGAGCACTTCCGCTGCCCGCGTCACGTTCCCATGCGTCTCATCCAGCTTCTTCAGGATGTAATCCCGCTCGTACGCATCGCGCGCCTGATGCAAAGTAGAGAACTCGCTCTTCGGCGCCCGCCGCCCGCCATCGCGATACACCAGCGGCGGAAGATGCTTGGCATCAAATCGCGTAGTCGTCGGATTCATGATCACAATTCGTTCGATCACGTTTCGCAACTCGCGCACGTTTCCCGGCCAGGTATAACGCATCAGCACTTCAATGGCTTCATCAGTGATTTCGCGTGGGCGTCGCCCGTACGTCGCCGCAAGTTCTTTCAAAAAATGCCGCGTGAATAGTGGAATATCTTCCTTGCGCTCGCGGAGCGGCGGAACGAAAAAGGGAATCACATTAAGCCGGTAAAACAAGTCCTCCCGAAAGTTCCCCCGCGATATTTCCTCTTCCAGATCCTTATTCGTAGAAGCAATCACCCGCACATCAACCGTAATCGTCTCGTTGCTTCCCACCGGAGTGAATCGCTGCTCTTCCAAAGTCCGCAGTACTTTCGACTGCGTCTTCAAACTCATGTCGCCAACTTCGTCGAGGAATAGCGTGCCGCCGTTAGCCCGCTGAAACTTGCCTTCCTTGTCGGCCGCAGCTCCGGGAAACGATCCCTTCACATGCCCGAACAATTCGCTCTCAATCAGGTCTTCTGGGATTGCGGCACAGTTCATCTCAACGAATGTCTCGTCTTTTCGCAGGCTCTGCCCATGAATCGCGTGCGCCACCAGTTCTTTGCCCGTACCCGATTCGCCATAGATCAACACTCGCCCGTTCGTCGGTGCCATCAGTCCAATCTGCTGCCGCAGCGCCTTCATCGGGATGCTGTCGCCGACGATCACGCTCTTTGACTGAAGTTGCTTCCTGAGATCGACGTTCTCCCGTTGAAGCTTCTGCGACTCGATCGCGTTCTTCACTACGATCAGCGTCTTCTCAATGCTGAGCGGTTTCTCCAGGAAGTCATACGCGCCGAGCTTGGTTGCCCGGACCGCGGTTTCGATATTTCCGTGGCCAGAGATCATCACGACCTCCGGCGGATTGTCGAGTTCGCGGATGCTCGCAAGCACATCCAGACCGTCCATTCCGGGAAGCCAAATATCGAGGAGTACCACGTCGAACTTGCTCTTACGCAGCAGGTCGAGACAGGCTTCGCCGCTCTCCACCGACGCCGCGGTGTAACCTTCCTCGGTCAAGATTCCGGCCAACGAATCGCGAATGCCGGCTTCGTCGTCAACGATCAGAATGCTATGCATGCTTGGAGAGGAGCGCAGGTTGCGTCAACTCAAACACCAGCGGAAGCTCCACGATGAACCGAGCGCCCACCGGCTGATTCTCTTCGACGCGAATCGACCCATGGTGATCTTCCACAATGCGGCTCACGATCGCAAGTCCCAGTCCGGTGCCGCGCTTCTTCGTCGAGAAATAAGGCAGGAAGAGCTTTTCTTTCAGCTCCCGCGTAACGCCGTGCCCGCTGTCGGCAACGACGATTTCAACGGCATCGCGGCTGGCCACCAGCGCAGTAGAGACCTCAATCTCCCGCACGACTGCATTCTGGGTCGCTTCCGCGGCGTTGTCCACGAGATTGGCCAGCGCCCGCTTGATCGAATCGTCGTCGGCCATCACCTTCGGCAAATCTGGCGCCAGAGACAGGTTTAACCTGATTCCATCCAGCCGTCCGTCGAACATCGTGAGAGCGTTCTCGATGATCATGTTGATATCGCTTGGCTGTGGCTTCGCCACGGGGAACCGGGCTAGCGTAGAGAATTCGTCTACCAGCCGGCGCACCGTTTCCACTGCCCCCGCAATTGTCTCGGCGCACGAACGCATAATTCCCGGAGTAGCCGGATCGTTCTGGGTAGCCCGATCGAGATGCCGCTGAATACGCTCAGCAGAAAGCGAAATCGGCGTCAGCGGGTTCTTGATTTCATGCGCCACCCGTCGCGCCACCTCGCGCCAGGCGGCCTGCTTTTGTCCTTTCAGCAGGTCCGACAAATCTTCAAACACGATCACGTACCCGCTGCGTTCCCCTTGCTGCCGAACTAACGGCGCGATCGTGACCGCGACATTCAGCGATCCATGCGGCAGCGGCATCTCCATCTGGCTCGTCGTTAAGCCCATGCGGTCCGCCCGGCGGAGCAGCGGTTCAAAGTCTTCGACCACCTCCGCTGGGAAGATCTGGGCCAAGGTTGCACCCAGCGTGATCGGAAAGGCCTCCGCCGTTCTTCCCTCCGGATGGAACATGCGCAGCAGCGCCTGATTTGTATGGGTGACCTGGCGATTGGCATTCAGTGACAACACGCCCGTTGGAATGCTCTCAAGGATGGTCTCCATCTGCTGACGTCGCTGATCCAACTCGGTGTTAACGACTGCCAGATCGCGTGTGGAATTTTCGAGCTGATGCCGGCTTGCCTCGAGTTCCTCAGCCATGCGGTTGAATGACCGGACGAAGTCTCCAATCTCATCCGCCGCGCTCACATCCACGCGGTAGTCCAGGCGTCCGCGAGAGATCTCTTGCGTTGCCTCAGCCAATGCAGCCAGCGGCCTCGTCACCAACTTGGCGAGGAACAGCGCCAGCCACGTGCTCACGAACAGCACCACCATCGTGATCAGCAGAAGCAGTCCAATATAGGTCTGCCGTACGCGCCTGCGCTCGCGGCTGAGCTGGAAGTAGCGCTGCTGACCGGCTTCGACCTGATGTATGGTTTGAGAAAAATCACGCGGCAGCGGTATCGCAACCAGGATGAGTCCGTCATTGGGAACCGCCGCGCTGCCCAGTATGTAATCGGTATCCTGCCACGTGAACTGTACCGCCCGCCCGGATTTGGCCTCTTTGATCGGCAAGAAGCGTTTCAAGACAGGCCATGGCACAGGAAGGTTGTGACTGGCCTCAGCGTCGTCGCCCCGCAATGCGACAGCGAAGCCACCCTGCAATGTGATCTCGTGATGCTGGAATTCAGATGTGACCGCGTTGAAGCTATGGCCTTCGAAAGCCCGCCCGACATCCGGTGAAGCTGCAATCGCCGCTGCCTCTGCCTTTGCATTCTGCTCGGCATATTGCGTGAGCAGCGCAACCATGGCCTGCGTGTCGGAGTGCACCTGCTCCACGGGCGTCGAAAACCACTTGTCGATCGAGCGGTTCATCAGGCCATAAGCGAACCAGTACATCACCATGACCGGAACAAACGACAGCAGCAGGGCGCCCGCGACCATGCGCGTGCGGAACTTCGATCCCACCACGCCCATCCGCCGTTCGGCAAAAAGCTTGAGTAGATTGCGCGCAAGAACAAACGTCAAAGCGACGAACAGAAGCGAGATCAGCAGTGACAGCGCATAGAATACGATGGCCTGCTGGTTCGTTTCGGCATCCAGAATGGTGTTATTGAACGCTGTCTGCGAAGCGAGCACCACGAATAACGCGATCACAGCTACTGCAAGCAGAATGATGACCTGCTTTCTGTCATACCGCTTCGCTGGCCGGATTGGTGCCGAAGAGTTCAACCGAATCAAGGGCGCACGCTGATGGGCCCCCACCTCTCCGCATTATAGATGCGACAAAGATCGTAAGGACGCGGCGGACTGCGGGTTTCAGTTGACTCTCTGGGGAACTGCACGGAGTGCTGAGAGCACTGCGTCATACGCCGGCTTCGGTTTGTAACTGGGATCGAAAAACAGGCCCGCGCCCCGCGTCCCATGAGAGTGGGATCCAATCCACGACCATTTGTCCGTCAAGCCCCAGGTTTGGAAGGCCGTGCAGCCAGAATGTTCTAGGCAGGCTTTCAGCACGCTGCTGTAAACGTCAGCTTGAAGTTTCAAATCCGCACCAGTCGCCATTCCATCCGGCCCGAGCGGAAGCGAAACGTCCAATTCCGTGATGTGCACCTGAAGTCTCAACATCGTCAGTCGGTCGATGTTCGCCGCAAACGCATTCGTATCAAATTCCGGCGTAATGTGCATCTGGAGCCCAACCCCGTCGATCGGTACTCCGCGCTGCTTGAAACCCTTCACCATCCTATAAACGGCATCCGACTTGACGTTCAGTCCTTCTCCTTCGGCCTCGTTATAAAAGAGTAGAGCGTGAGGTTCCGCTTCATGCGCCCAGCGGAACGCCTGCTCCACATACGCCGTCCCTTTGCCGGACATTCCAATGCCCGGGGCGTTATACCAGATGGAATCCTTCGCATCGCCTTTTTCATTGAGTGCCTCGTTGACTACGTCCCACGCGAAGACTTCCCCCGCGTAGTGTTTCATCACAATTGCAATGTGCTCGTGAAGCAGTTCCGACAATTTCGCCGGAGTGAAGCGTCCCTCGGTAAGCCACTGTGGATTATCGTGGTCCCAGACGAGGCAATGCCCCCGAACCTTCATCCCATGAGCTCGAGCGAATCGCACGACCTCATCGCCTTCGCGGAAATCGAACCCTCGCTCGCGACGCACAACCGACCACTTCATCGCGTCCTCGGCTTCGATCATATTGAATTCGCGGGCCAAGGTCGCAGAATAAGGGGCCTCGGTAAATAGCGATGGCCGGACGGCCGCGCCGATCAGAAGATGAGCCCGGTCACCCGCACTGCGGAGCGTTGTCGGTCCCTCTGCGGAGGCGAACAAAATCAGCATCAGGGTGGATGCGCATCTCATCCTGACCGAAAACTTGACCATTCTTATGGCTTACTCTCAGGCAAGAAACGCTGTAAAGGACATCCGTCACATTTCAGCTTCGATTTCCCACAATGGTACTTTCCGACGCCGACCAGGAGGCCATGCATTTCGTTGTAGACCTGCACCAGCGCCGTTCGCTGAACTGTGCTCATGGCTGACGGAGGATGCACTGCCCCGGGAAACCCAGACTCGAGGGCGCGTTCATATGGACTGTGCTCCTCCTCATCACTAATTGGTTTCAGCGCATGCTCAACGAACAATCGGATGTCTTCGTAATCTGCCTTCTCCGGCAGAATTCCGTGGCGATCCAGAACACGTCGCGTGTAAGCATCCACCACAAACACCGGATGATTGCCAGCGTATAAAAGAATGGAATCGGCAGTTTCTGGCCCAACACCATTCAACGAAAGTAATTCCTCTCTCAACTTCTCCGTGGGTTGCGCAAGCATCCGGTCTAGCGAACCGTCATAGTTTCGATCGAGAAAGGAAATGAAGGTCTTGAGCCGCTGCGCTTTCTGACGGAAGTAGCCCGACGGGCGAATGAGCCGCTCCAGTCGCGCCAACTTTAACTTTCGGATACCGTCTACGCTTAGCACCTTGGCTTGCCGCAGATTTTGAAGCGCCCGTTCCACGTTGGTCCACGCTGTGTTCTGCGTCAGATAAGCTCCCACGATGACTTCAAACTGAGTTTCCGCAGGCCACCAGTGCTGACGGCCCCAAGCGCCGTAGAGTGCTTTGTAATACGTCTGAATCTCACTCGCCTGACCTTTTTTAATATTCTGAGTCATTGCGGCTGGAGCGGATCCGTCCTTCCTCGGCCTGGTAACTCACTCAAAGGACGATAACACTTACTGAGGTCCATGTACCTGCGTGGAAGTGCTTGTCCCGGAAAGCTTCAAAAGCCGCATTTTTAGGGGTTTCTCGCGTGAAAACCCCTTATTCCTCGCGGGGTCCAAGTACTTCGGTAAGTGGTGCGGTAATGCACTTGCGTTGACAATTTATGTCAACGCGGCAGAGCTGCATTCTCTCCCATGATGCGCAGCCGGTCGCGCTATGTCTTGCACGAGTGTGAGGCATCGTTCCACCTACGTGGTCAGGAGATCTGCGTATGTCGCAACGGCTGGGTGATCTTCTCGTCAAAGAGAAAATCATCACTCCAGAGCAGTTGGAACAAGCGAATAAGGTTCAGAAAGAGCAGAGCTGCCGCCTTGGCTCTGCCTTGGTGAAGCTCGGCTTTCTGACCGACGAGGATGTCACCAACTTCCTTTCGCGCCAGTACGGCGTCCCGGCCATCAACCTCTCCTATTTCGAAATCGATCCTGCCGTCGTAAAGCTGATTCCGTTCGAGACGGCCAAGCGCTACCAGATTCTGCCCCTGAGCCGCGTCGGCGCGTCGCTCACCATCGCCATGGTCGATCCGACTAACGTCTTCGCCATGGACGATATCAAGTTCATGACTGGCTTCAATATCGAGCCGGTGGTCGCCTCCGAGAGTTCCATTCTCGCCGGAATCGACAAGGCCTACGGCGCCACGAAAGAAGAGGACCTCGAATCCGTCATGCAGTCCATGACGGAATTGGGCGACGAAGACGTCGAACTGCAAGCCGAGCAGGCCGAGATCGGCCTCTCCGAACTGGAAAAGGCAGCCGATGAGGCTCCAGTCGTTAAGCTGGTCAACGTCATTCTTGGCGATGCAGTCAAGCGAGGCGCCAGCGACATCCACATCGAGCCTTACGAAAAAGAGTTCCGCGTCCGCTTCCGTATTGACGGTGTTCTGCAGTCGATCATGTCTCCGCCCATGAAATTGCGAGACGCCATCACCTCGCGTCTCAAGATCATGTCGAAGTTGGATATCAGCGAAAAGCGGCTGCCGCAAGACGGCCGCATCATGCTGAAGATGAACATTGGCGGACGCAAGAAGCAGCTCGACTTCCGCGTCAGCACGCTACCAGTCCTGTGGGGCGAAAAAATCGTGCTCCGGTTGCTCGACAAAGAGAACCTTCGCCTCGACATGACCAAGCTCGGCTTCGAACCCGAGTCGCTCGTCAAATTCGAGAAGGCGATCTTGAAGCCATACGGCATGGTGCTGGTCACGGGTCCCACGGGATCAGGCAAAACGAACACGCTGTACTCTTCGATCTCCCGCTTGAACCAACCGGATACGAACATCATGACCGCCGAAGACCCGGTCGAATTTCAATTGGGCGGCGTAAACCAGGTGCAGATGAAGGAGCAGATCGGCTTGAACTTCGCCGCCGCCCTGAGATCCTTCCTGCGGCAGGACCCCAACATTATTCTCGTCGGCGAAATTCGAGACTTCGAAACCGCCGAAATCGCGATCAAGGCCGCTCTTACCGGACACCTCGTTCTTTCTACGCTTCACACGAACGGCGCTCCGGAAACCATCACCCGTCTGATGAACATGGGTATCGAACCATTCCTTGTCGCTACGTCGGTTCACCTGATTTGCGCTCAACGTCTCGTCCGCCGAATCTGCAAAGACTGTATCGAGCCAATCGATGTACCGCCGCAGACGCTCCTCGATGCCGGTTTCACTCCGGAGGAGTCGAAAACGGTAAAGATTCAGAAAGGCAAAGGCTGCACTGTTTGCAACAACACGGGCTACAAAGGCCGCTGCGGTTTGTACGAAGTCATGGAGGTCGATGACGAGGTCCGCGAACTGGTTCTGGTCGGAGCCTCCGCAGTGGAGTTGAAAAAGAAAGCAATCGAGCGCGGCATGCTCACGCTGCGCCGCAGCGGTTTGATCAAGGTTGCGGCTGGCATGACTACGCTCGAGGAAGTTGCACGCGAAACGATTCACTAAAACCAACGACCGACGACCGACGACCGACGACGCAGTTAGAGATTGAAATCGAAAGGGAACTTCACCATGGGTTTGTCGTTAAGCGATCTGCTCAAACGAATGCTGGAGATGAATGGCAGCGATCTGCACATTACCACCAACTCGCCGCCGCAGATCCGCGTGCACGGTCACCTCGTGCCGCTCGATCTGCCGCAGATGACTCCGGCCGAGACCAAGCAGCTGGCCTACAGCGTGATGACCGACTCGCAGAAGCACCGCTTCGAAGAAAGTCTCGAACTCGACTTCTCGTTCGGCTTGAAAGGTCTGGCCCGGTTCCGCGCTAACGTCTTCAATCAGCGCGGCGCCACCTCTGCGGTTTTCCGTCTCATTCCGTTTGAGATCAAGTCGTTCAACCAGCTCGGGCTGCCAACCGTTGTCAGCAAAATGTGCGACAAGCCCCGCGGCCTCGTTCTGGTCACGGGACCAACTGGTTCCGGCAAGTCAACCACGCTGGCCGCAATGATCGACAAGATCAACAGCGAGCGCCACGACCACATTCTCACCATCGAAGACCCGATCGAGTTCGTGCACATGAACAAGAACTGCGTCGTGAACCAGCGCGAACTGCACGCTGACACCAAGAGCTTCACCGACGCTCTCCGCGCCGCTCTTCGTGAAGACCCGGACGTCGTGCTGATCGGCGAAATGCGTGACTTGGAAACCATCGAGTCCGCGCTGCGAATCGCCGAAACCGGTCACTTGACCTTCGGCACCTTGCACACGAATTCCGCAACATCGACCATCAACCGTATCATCGACGTCTTCCCGGCTCACCAGCAGCCCCAGATCCGAGCCCAGCTCTCGCTCGTGCTCGAAGGCATCATGTGCCAAAGCCTTGTGCCCAAAGTCGACGGCAAAGGCCGCGCCATGATCATGGAAGTGCTCGTGCCCAACGCGGCTGTGCGCAACTTGATCCGCGAAGACAAGATCCACCAGATTTATTCGTCCATGCAGTCCGGACAGGACAAGTTCGGAATGCAGACGTTCAACCAGTCGCTTGCTACGGCGTACTTCCAGAAGCAGATTTCGCTGGAAACCGCCTTGGCACGATCCAGCAACGTGGACGAATTGCAGGAAATGATTAACCGTGGCGCCAGCCTGATGAACCGTCCGACATCGGCGGGTTCGTCACTGGCACGCGGAGCGGCTACCTCCAAACACTAACAGGGCGGAGGAGCTGCGTGAGCAGCATCAGTTTCAGCGAGCAAGGCACGTCAGTGAGGAGAGGCTAAACCATGCCAGTCTTTACATTTTCCGGGAAGGACGCATCAGGACAGAAAGTATCGGGTGAGCGCCTGGCCGCCAACAAGCAGTCACTAGCCCAGGCACTGCGCCGCGAGCGCATCACGCCCGGCGCCATTCGCGAAAAGGGCAAGGAATTTTCCATGCCCACCTTCGGGTCAGCCAAAGTCAAGACCAAGGACATCGCGATCTTTTTCCGCCAGTTCTCGGTCATGATTGACGCCGGTCTTCCGCTCGTCCAGTGTCTCGAGATTCTGGCCGCGAACCAGGAAAACCCTTCTTTCCAGAAGACGCTCACCGGTGTACGGACCACCGTTGAAGGTGGTGCCACGTTGGCCAACGCCATGCGCCAGTACCCTGTCGTTTTCGACGACCTCACCACCAACATGATCGAGGCCGGTGAAACGGGCGGTATTCTCGACGTCATTCTGCAGCGCTTGGCGACCTACGTCGAAAAAGCCGTCCGGTTGAAGGCTGCCGTCAAGTCTGCTTTGATCTACCCAATCGCTGTCGTCGGCATGGCCGTTTTGATCGTCGGCGCCCTGCTCAAGTGGGTCGTCCCCATTTTTGCCAACCTGTTTGCCGGCCTTGGCGTCAGTCTGCCTCTTCCCACCCGCATCACGATCGGACTCAGCGCCTTCGTGCAAGCCTTCTGGTGGGTCTTCCTGGCCGGTGGAATTGGTTCGTGGTTCGGCGTGAAACAGATCCGTAAGGATCCCCGTGGAAAGTATTATTTCGACAAGATGCTCTTGCATCTTCCTGTCGTCGGAAGCCTGCTGCGGAAAATTGCGGTCGGCCGCTTCACCCGTACGCTAGGCACTCTGATCACCTCGGGCGTGCCCATCCTTGAGGGTTTAAGCATCACCGCCAGAACCTCGGGTAACGCCGTGCTGGAAGAGGCTCTGATGAAGGTCCGCAAGGCGATCGAAGAAGGCCGTACCATCGTCGACCCCCTGCGCGAATGCGGAGTGTTTCCCAACATGGTGACGCAGATGATTGGAGTCGGCGAAGCGACCGGCGCCATGGACTCCATGTTGCAGAAGATCGCCGACTTCTACGAAGAGGAAGTCGACGCAGCTACCAAAGACATGCTGGCCATGTTGGAACCGGTCATTATCGGTATCCTCGGCATCAGCATTGGCGGCATCGTCATTTCGCTCTACATGCCGCTGTTCGCCATGATCGCCAAACTGGCTGGATAGAAAAGCAGCTTTCAAAGTGGAAAGGTTTCAAAGTTTCAAGGTCAAAAGCCGCGAAAACTTTGAAACCTTGAAACTCTGAAACTTTGAAACCTCGGGTTTTCAATGCAATCGACGTTTGACGAGCGCAATTGGCTGGTCTGGCTGGTTCGGGTCCGCATTTTCATCCTGACGCTGCTCCTCGCTATCGAGTTGGCGATCGCGCAGTTTAGCCCGGCGCCCATGCCATGGCGCTTGTTCCTTACAACAATCCTGTTCTGGTATAGCCTGTCTCTCTTCTATGTGCTTCTGCTCTCGTTTTGGCAAGAGCATAGGGTGCAGGCCACTCTGCAGGTTCTCACGGATGTTGTCCTGGTCAGCCTCGTCATCCACGAGACCGGAGGCTGGGACAGTTCGCTGAATTTCCTTTACCCGCTGGTCATCATTGTTGCCAGCGTGCTGCTGCCAAGAGTCTGGGCAGGCCTTATTGCCGCACTCGCGTTCATCCTTTATGGCAGCGTGCTGGAGTTGAATTACTACGGGGTCATCAAGTCGTATTGCACCACCCATCCAGAACTCAAGGCACTTCAGGCAATCATTTTCGTCAACCTGTTCGCATTCTTGGCGATCGCCTACCTCGCGGGCTTGCTCACCGCAAAACTGCGTCAGGTTGGGGTCCAACTGAAAGACGCAAGCGGAGCCCTCGAAAGCCTCCAGGCCCTGCACGAAAATATTATTCACTCCATCAGCAGTAGCTTGATCACGACCGGCCTGGATGGCCGCATCACGCTGGTGAATTCGGCGGCGCAGAAACTCCTGGAGCGCACACCGGCGCAGTTGATCGGGACTTCAGTAACCCATCTATTTCTCGATCCGTTGCCCTCAGCCAATTCACAGCAGTCCCAGGCGCATGCGGAAGTCCGCTTTGATCCGCCGACACCGGCAAAGTTCCGCAAAACTCTGCGGGTGCGGGTAACGGCTCTGACCGTGCCGGACCGTGGAGATCTAGGCCATGTTTACGTTTTCGACGATCTGACCGAAATCCGGCGTCTGGAACGCGAGGTCCGCATGCAGGACCGTCTGGCTGCGGTCGGCCGCCTCGCCGCAGCGATCGCGCACGAAATTCGGAACCCCCTGACTTCCATTGCAGGTTCGGTGAGCATGCTCTCCGGCGTCCCCGAAATGAACGAGGATCATCGCCGTCTGCTCGACATCGTCACGCGCGAGTCGCAGCGCCTGAACTCCATCATCACGGACTTCCTCGCGTACTCGCGCCCCAAGCAATATCACTTCGACAAAGTCGACCTGATCCAGCTCGTCGAAGACACGCTAACGCTCATGGATCATCGCATGACGGCCGAGAAGACCGGCATCACGATTCATCGCAATTTTCCGGTCGACCAGGCCCTGGTTGTCGCCGACGGCGACAAGCTCAAGCAGGTCTTCTGGAATCTCTGCGAGAATGCTGTCCGCGCCATGAAGAATGGCGGTACCTTGACCGCCGCTCTCGAACCCTTGAGCGACGACTGGCAGATTTCCTTCATCGATACCGGCGCTGGAATGACCCCACAGCAAATCGAAAAGATCTTCGAACCCTTCCAGTCGAACTTCGAAGGCGGTACCGGGCTGGGACTGGCTATCGTTTATCAGATTGTCCAGGCTCACGAAGGCAAGGTGTGGGCCCGCTCCAAGCCGGGACAAGGAACCACGTTCGTACTCCGCCTGCACCGCCTCGATGCTGATCAGACCGCGTCCACTCCTCGGAAGAGTGCCGGTTCTGAAACTCTTCCTGAAAGAAGCAGGCAGCCGCTGACCCTGGCAGCAGGAGGAGGTGCGCGTGGCTAACATTCTCGTTTGCGACGACGAGCGCTCCATCTGCGAAATGCTCGACATCTCCCTTCGCCGTGAAGGGCACAAGGTGGAAACCGTCCAGTCCGGCCAGAACGCGAAAAGCAAAATCGATGGCGCTCTCTACGACGTCATCATCACCGACATCAAGATGCCCAACATCGACGGCATCGAAGTGTTGCGCCATGCGCACAAGATATCCCCCGATTCCGCCGTAATTTTGATTACTGCGGTCGACGACTACGAAGCCGCCGTCGAAGCCGTAAAGGCCGGGGGAGCCTCCGACTACATTCGCAAGAACCCGGGCCTGGTCGATGAGATCAAGTTGGCCATCAACCGTGCCCTCGAAAAACTCGCTCTCAGCAAGCAGAATTTTGCGTTCCGCCGCGATGCTGCCACTCGCAACTCTCTCGACAACATTATTGGCTCCAGCCCGGCAATGGAGAAGCTCAAGCAAACTGTCCGCACCGTCGCATCCACCGCCAGCACGGTGCTGGTCCATGGTGAAAGCGGAACCGGTAAGGAACTCGTCGCGCGCGCCGTGCACGTCTGCTCGCCTCGCGCCACAGACGCTTTCGTCTCCGTCAACTGTGGCGCATTTCCCGAGACCCTGCTCGAAAGCGAACTCTTCGGATACGTGAAGGGCGCCTTTACCGGTGCCAACCAGAACAAGCGCGGGCTCTTCGAAGTCGCCGACGCAGGAACCATCTTCCTCGACGAAATCAGCGAGATGACCCTCGCCATGCAGGTGAAGCTTTTGCGGGTATTGCAGGAACGTAGTGTCCGCCCGGTCGGGGGCACCAGCGAGATCGCCATCGACGTCCGCGTGATCGCCGCTACCAACCGGGAGTTGGACAAAGCGGTCGCAGAAAACCTCTTCCGCGAGGATCTTTACTATCGGCTCAACGTGATTCCTATCCGAGTACCTCCTCTACGGGAGCGGCGGGAAGACATTCCTCTTTTGGCAAACCATTTCCTGAAGAAATACGCGACCGCGGCCGGACGCAGCATACTACGCGTCAACTCCGGTTCTCTGGATTCGCTTTGTGAATACGAATGGCCGGGGAACGTCCGTCAACTCGAGAATACTGTCGAACGTGCCGTTGCTCTGGAAACTAGTGACGAATTACGCGTCGAACTGCCGGCGGAGCGTCCAAAAGCCCGAGCTGCAGCAGCCGCCGCCAACGGATCCGGGCTGCCGGAAGTCGGCGATCAACTTACTTTTCCCCACGGCTTCGGCATGGAAAACTACGTCGCCGGGATCGAGCGGTCTTTGCTCCAAAGCGCTCTCAACCAGAGCGGCGGTGTGCAGACGAAAGCGGCTGATATTCTCGGAATCTCCTACCGGTCCTTCCGTCATCTAATGAAAAAGTACGGACTCTAACAAAATCCTCAGGTTTTTGCTGTGGAAATGTTGAGTGGGCAAGGGTTCTAGGCCCAGCGTGCTAGGTGCCATCGTGTAAATTGTGCCGGACGCGCCTGTACGGTTGGAATTTTCGTCTAAGGTATTCGCCTGACTTTGGAAACGTTTTCGCTACATTGGTATTAGCCCCACGCACCGGATTCGCTTTTTTTCATCGAAAATAACAATCGCTTCCACTGTGTTGCCGTCGCATCTTTGCGACTCTTCCTTCGCACATTACATTTCCCGATTGTACAGATGCGTGTTTTAACGCGAGTTTGCTGTCGTCATCGCGTCGAAACGCCCTGCAAAGCTTTTTTCGACCGTTCGATTCCAATTTGGGAATGCCTCGTTTGTCTGCAAGTGCCTGTGGAAAAGACTTTTGCACGATTTCGCTCAAAATTCGGTTCACTATGGCAACGTGGATGCTATGGGATTTGGTAATTAAGCCGCGCACCTCATCGGTGAGGCAAATCCAAAAAAAAGGGAGGATGGGATGAAAGAGCAGACTGTTCGGCTCGGTCCGCGCGAACAGCAGATCGTAGACTTGCTTCTACAAGGCTGCGATAACGCCGAAATCGCCACCCAGCTCAATATGGCACGGCGGACTGTGAAAGCTCATTTCAACCGGCTGTTCCTTCGTTTCGGAATTACCGGCGGTATTAAGCGAGTCAAACTCGCGACCCTGCTGTACCGGAGGCAAACATGTCAGCAAACGAACGCTATGGAAACCGTACCCCAAATGAACGTGAGCACAGAGTCATCCAGCTTGTTGCCGAAGGCCTGAAGAACAAAGAAGTCGCAGATGCCATCGGAACCACCGAGCACGTCGTGAAGAACTACCTTCGTGTCATTTACGACAAGCTGGGCCTGTGGAATCGCGTCGAGCTTGCTCTGTGGTATGAGTCCAGGCGAACGCCAGCAGCGCTGCTCATGAACTAGGAGACGCTGAACTGCCGGGGTGAGATCAATAGGCGGGCGGAACGAGGAATTGTGCTCCGCCCCGCCGCACTCCGTTGTTGACGCTCGAACCTAGTGGCACCCGAACGCCTGCAGGTTACGCAATCTTTCGCCCGCTCCCGTGATACCTCTCTCGGCGGCCGAATCCAGCAGCACGCGTCCCTGCTCACAGTTCTTCGGAACTCCATCTCCTCTTAGGTACAAATCGGCCAGCATCAGCGTGGCCTGGCCGTTGTGTTTCGAGATGGATTTCCAAAGCCATTTCGCAGCTTCGCCGCCGTCCCGAGCGCGTCCGTCCGTTCCGCTCAGGTAGCTTTGCGCCATCGCAAGCTCCTCAGCGCCATTTCCTACGGCTGCTGCGCGAACAGGCTCTGCTTTCGCTGCCAACGGGTGCGTCTCACTGGCTCTCACAACCTTATCGGACTTTTGCGGCTCGTCTCGGCCATCAGAAGCTGGAGACTCAGCGGGCTGTGCGCTCTCGGAAGCAGCTTGCACCGGGGCGGGCTGCGTTGCTGCAGATTTCTCGGTAGACGCCGGAGCCGCCGGTTGTGCAGTTTCCGCAGCGGGGGCTGGCGGAGGCGCGGACGCCTCATTTCCGGCTCGCGAGGATTGCGCTCCTCGCCACGCAAGATATCCAAGTCCCACGATCAGGATTGCCAGCACCGCCGCAACGTAATATCGATATGAACTCGATCTCTGCGGTCCGTATTCCCAATCTTCCTCTTCCGCATCATCAGGTACACGCAAGCTCTGAAACAGCGACAGGTCACTGTTGGCAAACGCCGGCGTGTAAGAAGACGAGTCTTGCTCCTCTGCGGACGCCTCTTCTGCATATTCCTGGCCGTCGTCCGCGGCTACTTCCTCGTGAAATTCCCCGACCGATCGTTCGGGCGCTGCGTTTGCGCTTTCCGCTTGCGCGTGTCTCTGCTGACTAGAATCCAACTGGCTCTCTCTCGCGCGTGGATCTTCGCGCTCGAGTTTTTGCCCGCAATTTCCGCAAAATTGATGAGAGGCCGGATTCTCTGTCCGGCAGGCCCGGCAATACACGACTTCTTCACGCTCGTCCGGCAACGCGGTGCTCAGATCTCGCGACCGTGCGAAAGGCGCCATAACGGGTCTGCGTTGCTGTTCCTCGCGGCGCTGCTTCTCTTGCACCAGTTCCTGTAATAGTTCTACGACTGCTGCATCGCGCCTATCGGGAGGATTAGTGAAATACACCTCCGCCCAGCGGTTCATGTTCTCGGCCAGCAATGGATTTTGCAGAGGATTTAGCTCAGGCGCCGGAACGCTGTTCGCCGACTCCGATGGTTCGCTTGTGCGTGCCAAGAACTTCTCCTTGGAAGACGGATTCATTTGTGAGGTGGACCCCTACGTATGATTGCACGCCTCAGACCAAAGGTTGTCGATTTCTATCCGCCAGGAGTTCCTCGGCGGGCAACTCAGTTACAGGGTTTACGGTACGCCGGCTCAAACTGGTCCAACTGTGCTTCTCGCTGGCTCGTGAATCTGCCCTTCGGCGTCTTGCCATACAAATCCGTTCCCGGACAATAATAAAGCCCGGTGCGCTCATCGACCCAAACCTGCGTCCCTGGAGTTCCTTTGTCTTCTGGTGGTGCCGGAGCTTCCGCCAGCCCGAGTTGAATCAGTGTCCGGTCCCAGAATGAGAGATTCGCATCGGCGGTCTTCGCACGCGATGCCGCACCCTGTCCCTGTGCGTTGCTTGCTCCTACGGAGTGATTTGACATCATTCCCCAGAAGATTACGCAGATGACGAGGACCACAGAGATAGCCAGGTAAATATCTCCCCGTCGCGCATTCCAGAATTGTGCGAATGAGCTGCGGGCCGGCGCCAATTTCTCCAGGAAATCCTTGGCTGCGGCTGCTGAACTCCAATCACCCGGCCGCGATACTTTCTCGATCGCGGTCGATTCTGGCGCGTGATCTTCCTCTGTACCCGTCACCACTGGAACGGCGGACTCCTCAACCGCCGAACTTTCTTCTACAGAATGTTCTTCGATGGAACTCTCCTCTACCGCCTTCAACAGTTCTGCAAAATCTGGTAACTGGTCTTCTTCGGAATCGGACGGAATTCCCGACAATGAAGGTACATCCGGAGGCGGCGCCTGCACCGCCGAATCGTGTACTTCAACCTGAGCGGGCGGTCCCTCAAGCTCCGTAGACTGGAACTCGAGTTCCGGTTGCATCCCCGTCTCATCGGCCGACGCCACTTTCTGCGCTGCGTCGCTATGAGATTTATTTTCCAGCGTTCGAATGTCGACTGGGAGAATGTCACTCGCCGTTTTCACCGGTTGCGGCTCTGCAGTTCGGGGAGAGCCGCACTCCCCGCAAAACTGCTCCTCAGCCGGAATGTCGCGTCCGCACTTACTGCATATCGAGATCGTCGCTCGGTCGACGGTCGACGCAGTTCCTGCTTCGCGGCCCGCAGGCTTGTCGACCAGTGCTGCGAGATTAGGTTGCAGCTTCTCCAGAGCCTCGAGCATCGCGGCGCGCTCCGAGGCGAGTGATTTCTTCCACGTTACTTCTTCATCGCGGACCAGAGTTTCGGTCACCAATCCAGCCATCAATTGACACGTATGAATGTCCTGGTCGGTGAAGGCTCGTGGCTTAGCGTAATAAAGCTCCAGCACTCCCGCCACATTCCCCTGCAGGAACGCTGGCGCAGCGATCAACGATTGAATGCCTCGATTCCGGCATTCTTCCGTGTCCATCCCGATTTCCAGGTCGGTGTCTTCACAGCGCAAAACCTGCCCACTGTCGATGCACGATGTAGACAGCACTTTGTCGATAGAAATTGTGCTGTCTACCGCAGGAGCCTTTGGCCCCGCTACCGCCCGGTAATGCATGAACTGCCCATCGACAAAGCCGATCGCGGCTCCCTCAGCGTGGCTGATCTCGAGCACACGTTCTGCGATCAGAGACAGCGCACTGTGCAGTTCCAGTTGGCGCACTTGAATCTGCCGCTGCGTCTCTACGATTCTCCCCAGCCTGCTGGTGTCCTCCGACTGACTTGCCGGTTTCTGGGGTACTGGCGCAGATGCCTGCTTCTGAGCAACCGCCTTGGAATCCGCTTCCCGGTCCTGTGCCTCAATCTCAGCGCGCTTCTTTTCTAGCTTTTGCGCGAGCTTCTGGCTTGCCCCGTTGCTCTCCTGGAGCACATAGGCTGCTTCCAGCAGTTTGTCCAGAGTTCGCTCGTCGAAAATCGGTTTACCCTTTTCTTCTGACACAGTTGCAGTTACCACCAATGGAAGCCGCCCTCACTCTGCAGTCCGCTGCGTGCAGGAATGCGGCTTATGTTATTGCAAGTCCTGCGCCAACCGGCAGGAATGAGTCTCCTGTGAAGCAAAGATTTGGGCTTTTGGAGGACGGAGCATGTTAACAGCGCCTTGGCGGAGGCCCCTGATCTTGCAATAGTTTAACGCCTAAGGAGCCCTCTCGCGACAAATGTTACAGGAACTTACCCGCCTTGCGCCCCCACTTCCAGTCGTTTCAGCAGCGAACGACGGTAAGGGTTACCGTGCAAGAATGTGCACATTCGGGCAATTCCTTACCTCTAAGCCAGGGACGGCTCCTGGCTTGCGTTTCCTCTCCTACGGCTCAGGTAAAAGTAGACGGCCGGGGTAATGATCAGCGACAGCACCATCGAGACCAGTACTCCCCCGATTACAGCAATGGCGAGCGGTTGCAGCATTTGCGATCCCGCTCCTAACGCAAAGGCCAGCGGCAACATGCCTGCCATCGTGGCGAGCGCAGTCATCGCGATTGGACGCAGCCTGCGCCGCGCCGCCAGCAGCATCGCTTCTTCGGGAGACTGCCCCAGAGCGCGCATCTTCTGATCAGCATCGAGCAACAGAATACCGTTCTTCGCCACAATCCCAATCACCATGATCACGCCCATGAATGATGAAATGTTGAAGGTCGTCCGCGTGATCACTAACGCGATGAACACCCCGGAAATCGAGAGCAGCGCGGACGAAAGAATTGCGAGAGGAGCGGCGAAGCTCCCGAATTCGAACAACAGCACAATGAACAGCAGCATGATCGCCAGAATGAGCACGATCACCAGGTCGTGGAAATTGCTTTGCTGCTCCGCGTATTGTCCGCCGTACACCACCCGAATGCTCGACGGAATATGCAGGCCGTCCACCGCTTTCCGCACATCCGACATGCCGCTGCCCAGACCACGATCTTCAAGTCGCGCCGTCACGGCCACATCGCGCTGCAGGTTTTCCCGACGGATCTCCGTTTGGCCGGGCGTCTCGATGATCTGAGCCAGAGCTCCAAGAGTCGCCGTGTGCCCGGTACTGCTCACCAGCAAGGTGTCCCGCATTGCTTCGAGGGTGGCCCGATTACCGGCAGGGAAGCGCACCCGCACGGTGTACGCGCGGTCATTGGTGATCACCGGCATCGTCGCAGGTTCGCCTTCGAGAATCGCCGAAGCATCCAGCGCAATTTCTTCAGCCGTAAATCCCGCTCTCGCCGCAACGCTCGGATCAACCTGAAACGTCACTGCCGGTCCGCTAATCGTATTCTCGATTCCATTCAGAACGTCGACCACGCCATGAATCTTTCCGATGGAATCGGCCACTTTCGGAGCCCACTCCTCGAGTTGCTTGGGATCCTGCGAGAACAGCTTGATCTGGATCGGCTCCGGTGCCGAAGTCAGATCGCCGATCATATCCTGCAAAACCTGGGTGAACTCAATGTCCAGCGCAGGCTCCTCTTTCTTGATATCGGCTCGTACGTCGGCAATGATCTCCTCAATATCGCGGTCGCGCTTCGACTTCAGTTTGACCAGGATATCGCCGGTGTTGGCTTCAGTCACCGCCGCAAGCCCGAGCTGCAGACCTGTACGCCGCGACGTACTCTCGACCTCCGGCACTTCGTGCAACATTTCCTCAATGTGCGTGATCACCCGGTTTGTCTCCGCTAGGGAGCTTCCAGCGGGCATGATGTAGTCGAGCACGAATCCACCTTCATCCATCTCCGGGAGAAGATCCGTATCTGTGAAGTTGAAGCACACCAATGCAATCAGCACCAGCGCGATGCTGAAAATGATCAGCAGCCTTGGTCTCTCCAATGCCCGGCGAAGCCAATGTTCATGGAACTTGATTACGCGCTGAAAGAATCCACCGACGTGCTTCTCTTCCGCAGCGAGCAGCCTCTGCGTTTCGTCCTGAGCAGTCGAAGGCGTTGCGTCTGTTGCGGCCGTCTCCTCCGGTGTCCCGTTTTTTTCGTTTCTTCCTTTGATGAAGTACTGACTCAGATTCGGTGTCCAGGTCATTGCCAGCGCAAGCGACGTGATCAGCGAGACGCTCATCGTGACAGCGAGCGCACGAAAGAATACCCCATAGACTCCGTTGATTACGACGAGAGGAATGAACACAACGATCGGGGTGATCGTCGAACCGACCAGCGGAATCGTGATCTCTTTGAGCGCGCTCCGGATCGCTTCGATGCGACTTTGACCAAGATCGCGGTGCAAGACGATGTTCTCAACCACAACAATGGCATCGTCAATCACGAGTCCCACAGCCGCGGCCAGGCCGCCCAGCGTCATCAGGTTGAAAGTCTCGCCCATCAGCTTCAACACAATGAAGGTGACCATCACCGTCACTGGAATAACCAACCCCGCAACCAGGGATGTGCCCCAATCGCGCAAAAAAACCACGAGAATGATCGAAGCAAGAATCAGTCCCAGCAGGATCGCGTCTCGCACGCTCTTGATCGATCCATTGACGATGATGGACTGATCGTAGAAAGGTTCAATCTTGATTCCAGGCGGCAGAGTCTTTTTGATGTTCTCAATCTCGTTGTGAACTTCTTGAGCGACTTGAACCGTATTGCCGTCAGGCTGCCGATTGATATTGAGAAGCACCGCCGGTTTCCCATTCGCGGTAACAACCGTATAAACCGGCTTTACGCTTGGAGCTACGGCGGCCACATCTCCAATGCGGACGGGAATCCCCGTTTGGGTGTTCTTGATAACGGAATTAGCGATCTGCTCTGGTGTCCGCACCTGCCCATTCACCAGGCCCAGGTAAAGCTGATGATTGCGTTCGAGCAGTCCGGGAGAATCGATCAGATTGGTGCGCCGCACCGTGTCCAGAATGTCCGATACCGTGACGTTCGCCGTGAGCAGCTTCGCCGGATCGGGCATGATCTGAAATTCAGGTTCCTGCCCACCTTGGATAATGACTGTCGAGACGCCCGCCAGCCGGTTCAGCCGCGGTTTCATCTCGTACGTCGCCATCTCCCACAATCTTGTCTGCGGCGTTGTGTCTGAGGTGACGCTGTATGCGATGACCGGAAAGGCCGCGAATGTCAGGCGGTCCGCCCGAATCGTCGCGGTCGAGGGCAGCTCTGGCTGAATCCGCGAGATTGCCGCATTCACATATTGCAGTGTCTGGAACATGTCAACGTCCCAGCGGAAATAGAGATCAATCTCGGCCGATCCGCGGCTGGTGATCGAGCGAACACTCATTAACCCGGGGACGCTGTTTACCGCCTCTTCCAGCGGACGCGTGATCGTGACCATCATCTGATCAATCGGCATCACACCGTTGTCGACGCCAACCAGCACGCGTGGAAAGTTCGTCGACGGAAACACCGATACCGGAATGGTGAATGCCAGGTACGCGCCCAGCACCGCCAACGTAATGATCAGGAAAACGACCGGACGCGAATGTTGCGCCACCCAGTACTGATTCTTGGCCCCAGCTTTCGGTGAGTTCACGCCATCGCTCCGCAGCGGTTATTTGTCACTCGATCCCTCACTCGGAGCCTTGCCACCCTCGGCAGATGGCTTCGCCTCGTCCGACGGAGCGTTGGCAGCTTCGATTTTGATTTTCGTTTTATCCGGCAGCCCGTACGCGCCATTGGAGACCACCTTGTCTCCCGGCTTCACGCCTTCCAGGACTTGCACGCCATCGCCGTTGCGAATGCCAAGCTTGACTGCCTGTTGGTGCGCCAGCCCGTCCGTCCCTGCGATCATGACGGTCGTCGATCCATCCGCCGCCGTGAGCACCGAACTGGTCGGAACAACCAGAGCATCGTTCACAGTTCGGGCCGTAAGCGAAAGCTGTACGCTCGTTCCCGGCTTCAATTCATGCTTTGGGTTTTTCGCCTCAAGCCAGACTTCGACGGTGGTGCTGTTCGGATCCAGCGCCGGACTGACTACCGTCACCTTTCCCTCGATCGGCTTCTCAATCCCCGGTACCGTCATGCTTCCTTGATCGCCCACTTTGAGCGCGGCGGCGTCACCTTGCGGAATGTGCGCCTTCGCAATCACCGACGAGATATCCATCACGGTCAGAAGCGGAGTGCCCGCCGCTGCCATCTCCCCCGGGTAAAGCGGACGATCCGTGATCACGCCACTGATGGGACTTCGTATTTCGGAATAGCTGAGTTGCGCCTCCGCCCCAAGATACTTGCCCTTCGCCGACTCCAGCTGCCCAGCAGCTGCCTTCAGCTCCTGTTGTTTGCCGATCGCGAGCAACGCGTCGAGATGTTTTTTTGCAATTGCAAACTGGTTCCGAGCTTGCGTCAGATCCACGCGCGATTGATCCAGTTCTTTGCGAGGTAAAGCGCCCTGCTCAAACAATTGCTGTCGGCTCTCAAAGATCTTTTCCTGAGCGTCGAGTGCCTGCTGCCCCTGCTGCGTGTCGGCCTCGGCTTTCTGGATCTCCTCCGGCAAGCTGGCTGCTGTCGTGGTCTCGTATGCCGCCTGCGCCTGATCGAGTGCGCCCTTGGTGTCCTGCGCCGCGGCTGATAGATCGCGATTCTCGAGCACCGCGAGCAGTTGCCCTTCCTTGACTGCGCTGCCGCGCTTCACCAGAAACTTCTGCACCGGAGCGCTGATCTTCGGCACGATCGCCGATTGCGACACAGGGAACAACACTGCTTGAGCCGTGATCATGTGCTGGATCGTTGTCTTTTCGACCGGAGCCACTTGCACGCTGACAACCGGGCCTTGGTCCGGCTTCTCCGAGGAACATCCACACGCAATCGCGAGGATCGAGGCTGAAGCGACTCTCATCCACGAGAGCCCTCGAACACATCCGCTTGTCTTGGAAAATGCGATTTCGATTCCGTCCATGTATTCAGAAGCTTCCAGTCAATGTCTGAAGATTTGCCACGGCTACACGGTAACGCGATTGTCCATCGTCATACGCATTGCGCGCCTGCGTCAGCGTGTTCTGCGCATCCACAACTTCCAGAACAGTCGACTCTCCCGCCTGATAGCGCAAGGTCGTGAGCCGCAAGCTATCGGCTGCCATCTCCGCGGAACTCTCTAGCGACTCCATTTCGGACCGCGAGGTCTTGGCCTCAAAGTAAAACTGCCGCAGGTGGCTCAGCAGTTGCCGTTGCGCATACGAGAGCTCGACCTGGGCCTGATCGCGCCGCAATTTCGCCTGCTTCAATTTGCTGCGGTCCGCGCCCCAACTGAAGATCGGAATCTGCAACGTGGCTACCGTCGAATAGCCAAGGTTCCGCACGCCATTGCTCGTGATCGCGAACTGGTTCGAGTCGATCCCATAAAAATAATCAATGCTGAGCGAGGGCAAAAGTCCGCCCCACGCCGCCGTGACTTCATGATCCGACACTTCATAAGCCGCAAGCGCCGAGCGCAGATCAGGATTGTTTTTCTTGCCTGCCATCTCCACTTCGTCAAAGGTCGGCAGAGGTTCTGGTGTCTGCAGATCATCAACGACGGTGTAGTCCTGGTTGAAGTCCGGGAACAAGATGACGGCTAAATCAAGTCGGCTCCGTTCCATATCAAGCTGTGCTTCTTGCAGATCACGCTGCTGTTGCTGCGCCTGAATCCGCGCCTTGATCACGTCCGCGTGCGCGACTTCACCGCCCTTTTCCAGCTTGATACTGATATCCAGAAACCGTTGCGCCTCCGCATCCGCCCGCTGTGCCGTCGCATATTTACGCTGTGCCACCACAAGTCCGTAATAGGACTGCGTTACGGTGACCACCAGCCCGCGTTCTGCGATTTCCGCTTTCGCCTTCGCCAATGCCATGGCAGCCGAGGAACGCCGGTAGTCGCCGACATTCGTCAACGAGAGCGATTCGTGCACATCCCCCTGGCTGATGTACTCGTGCACTCCGTTGTTCGCAATGAATCGCGACGTCGGACATCCCACCGTACTTGACTGGCAATTCACCGGAGCGGCCCCTACACCCTGGGTATAGACGAACGAAGTGTTGTAATTCACATCGGGCAGCAATCCAGCCCGGGCCTGCACCCGGTCCTCCTTTGCCAGTCCCAGATCCGTAGCCACCGACCGGTATTGCGGATCATTTTGTCGTGCCCGCTGCAGAGCATCCTGCAGTGTGATCGTCACAGGTGCGGCCTGCGTCGGCGATATAAGCGTGACCTGTGCATAACTGCAGCCGATCATCCCCATCAGAACCAAACTGAGAATTCCCTTAGTCCCGATATGGGAACTGACGATCCGATCAGGAGAATGAAACCGGGAAAAGAAACTCACGTGCCACCTCGTATCTGAAGCAGGAAACCAGATCGCACTAAACGTATGACGAGTAAGAGGGTTGTGGACGCAAACGCGTTCGCCCGCCCCCCTCGTGAAACGAAACTCGCGGAGTTCTCGCCCGTCCCGCCCTTCAACGTTCCAATTGCTCCGACTCGATTACCGTTGCGTGCTGATCCGAATTAGAACTCGCTCAGCCTACCACCTCATTCCTGAAAGCCACCTGAAAACCACGGTTCACGCCTAACTGGCAGTTACTCAGGTATTTAGGAATCAACCGCGGGACGGTAAAGAAATGGCGAAGCCCGTGCAAGAGCAACCTGTTTCATCCACCATTCTTAGGAGGAACGATGATCGATCTCGAACTTGTAAAAGTCACGCCCCGCGATCAGCAGGTGCTGAATCTGCTCGTTCAGGGCTGCAGTAATAAGGAAATCGCCGGTCAACTCAATATCAGTCCACGTACCGTGAAGCAGCACCTGCGCACGCTGTTCCTTCGCGCCGGCATTCGCGAGGGCCGAAAACGCGTCAAATTGGCGACCGCTCTCTTCAATAAGCAGGAGGCGCAATCATGACACCGTGCGAACGCCTCACCACCAAGGAAATTCAAATCGCTATTCTCGTCTGGGAAGGCATGACCAACCGTGAAATCGGCCGAATTGTCGGCACCACCGAGCAGGTCATCAAAAACCATCTCCGCAGTATCTTCGACAAACTAGGCGTCTGGAGCCGCCTCGAGCTTGCCATGTACGTCGCCGCCCATGGTGGAAAGACGTGGCCTAATGTAGAGCACTCTGCCTATCGTGCAGTGGCAGTGGGCGCCGACTGAAGAGGCCTAGGTTTTCCGGCAAGCTGTCTGGATCGGCGCGACTCTGCAAAAGCTTTCACGAGAACCGGTCTGGCCTGGATGATCGCGCTATCCATCTTGCTGATAATACAGTCGCTTGCCGCGAATGCTGGAGCGGTATCGAAATTGCTCTTTTCGTCTTGATGGACCGGGCAGGCTCAAGCCACGATCGAGCCGGCTTCGCATCCCCGGGCGAAACCAGCAAATGGCCTATAAAGAAACGTTCTGGATGGCATGTGATTCCACCGAGCAGTTGCGTGCGGAGTATGGCCCCTTCCACACCCGTGCCGAAGCGGAGCTAGAAGCCAAGAAGTTGGGCTTTGGATACCTCCTGCGTTACGAGCACATGCTCGGCCCTCAGGAGGAAATCGAAGAGGTGCGCTGCGTTTTTGTGGAACTGCCGGGCGCTGCGCCCATCGGAATAGAAGTCACGCCCGTGACCCTGCATACCCGCTGCGCCACCTGCGGAGAGGCTTCCGCCCACGATACGCCCTGGAAAGCCGAAGTCTGGGCCGACATCCACGAATTCGAGCACTCCCGCCACAAAGTCCGGCTCTTTGAACACGCCCGCGGTAAAGGCCTGAAAGAAATCGGCGACTGGCGCGGATAAGAGGCAAAACCGCAGAGGACGCCCAGTACGCAGGGGAACCTCAGTCTTCGGTTGCCCCAGATGATTTCTGGTTTTAGCTAAGAGCAAAAAGCAAAAAGCCAAGAGCCCGTTTTTCTTCGTGTCCTCAGCGTCCTCTGCGGTGTTGGTTAGGGGATTTAGTTGGAGAGTCCACTAGCCGCAGCCCGATCCAAGAACCAGATCAGCTTCCCATCTTTCGGCTGCACGAGCTTCGAAGGATACTGCTCGCCCGACGCGTCGCTCTCGAGTACAGCCTTCAAGGCGGGGGCCTTATCAGTTCCGCTGACGAGGAACGCCACGCACCGTGCGGCGTTGATCAGCGGCAGCGTAAACGACAGCCGGTGCGTCTTGAGTTTTTCCACCCAATTCGCAATCACTAAATGCGATTTCTCTCCGAGTCCAGCGGTCCCGGGAAAAAGGGAAGCCGTGTGCCCATCCGGCCCCATCCCCAGAAGAATGAGATCAAATTTCGGAACCGCGTCAGCCGATACCTGAAAGAATTTTCGTAAAGTTTGCTCGTACGCTTCGGCTGCCGCGGCAGCATCCGGGTTCTCTGCCTGAATTCGCAGCACATTCGCCGGTGGCACCGGCACTTTCGACAGCAACGCCTCATCCGCCATTCGATAGTTGCTGTCCGGATCCGTTGGAGGCACATGCCGCTCATCGCTCCAGAAAAAAAACATACGGTCCCAAGGCAATGACGACTTGGCATTCGTGGCAAGCAGATGAAAGAGGCTTCTCGGAGTGGAACCGCCGGACAACGCAATCGTGAAGCGGCCGCGGGAATTTACGGCGTCATCGGCAAGATGCAGCACTTCTTCCGCCGCCGAGGCAAACAGCTCTTGTGGAGTCGTGAGGATACGGATTTCGCCCGCGGAACTCACGATAACTACCAGCCCCTGGCTTTCACTGAGGCGCAGCGCGCCGCACCCAGAAGTCCGACCTTTTCATTGATGACGACTTGGACTGGCATCGCCTCCACAAGCGGTTTCATCCGTCCTTTATCGAGGAAGGATTGCATGAACGTCGGTTCCTTCAGCTTGGGAAGAATCTTCGGCGAGATCCCACCCGCCAGGAAAAGTCCGCCCGTCGACATGGCTTTCAATGCGAGGTTCGAAGCCTCGGCGCCATATACCGACACGAAAAGATCCAGCGCCTTCGAGGCGAGCCCGTCACTTCCGTTCAAGGCAGCACGCGAGACCGCCGCCGCTGGATCGCCTTTCTGCATGGCTTCTGCAAGAGCCCGGGACTCTTTCTCGTGGATGGAATCTCGTAGAAACTCGTACACGTTGACCAGACCCGGCCCGGAGAGAATCCGTTCATAGCTCACATGACCGAACCGCGCGGCCAGGTACTGCAGCAATTTGACTTGGAGATCAGTCCGCGGAGCGAAATCGGCATGTCCGCCTTCGCAGGCAAAAACATGATGCCGGTTTCCGTCCCAATACAGTCCTGCTTCTCCCAGGCCGGTTCCGGGAGCTACTACCGCTTGATTCCCACGCGCCGATCCGCTGCCCGCATTCAACGCGACTAGATCCGCAGTTCCCAGCGCGGTAATTCCCCACGCAATTGCTTCCAAATCATTAATCAACAATGTGGCAGGCAAGTGAAACTGATCCGCCAACCGTGCCTGTTCGATGACCCAGGGAAGATTCGAAGTTTCAACCCTGCCATTGCGTACCGGACCTGCGATCCCAAAGCAAGCGGCATCCGGACGAGCCCCGGAATCGTGTAAGAACTTTCCTACAATTTCTCCGAATTCAGCGTGCTCACGGCTGGGAAAGACTCGCTCAGAAACGAGACGAAGATCACCGTTCTGGGATTGAAAATACGCAAGCCTGGCATTGGTCCCACCAATATCGCCGGCCAGAATCATTTTTCGAAGTTCCTCCACCGGCGGCCGTCACGTTCTAACAACTCGTCGGCCTCCTTGGGTCCCCACGTACCTGAAGCGTAGTTGGGGAAGTTGCGCGGGGGAAGCGCTTTCCAAAGATCGAGTACGGGATTCACTACCGACCATCCCGCTTCCACCATATCGGCGCGTTGAAACAGCGTCTGGTCGCCGATCATGCAATCGTGCAGCAAGCGCTCGTATCCCGTGCTCGGCTGCTTGCCAAAGTATTCCTGGTACTCAAAGTTCATGTCCACCGTGCCGAGTCGCATCACCGGCCCGGGAACCTTCGCCGCGAACTGCAACGAAATGCCCTCTTCCGGCTGGATGTGCAGCACCAGTTGATTTGGCATCAGGTGCTCGACCGGAGTATCGCGGAAAAGCACAAAAGGTGCTCGCCGAAACTGTATCACGATATGGGTATTCCGCACCGGCATCCGCTTACCCGTGCGCAGATAGAACGGCACATCCGCCCACCGCCAGTTGTCGATCGAGAGCTTCATCGCCACGAACGTTTCTGTCTTCGAATCTGCCGGAACATCCTGCTCCGCTCGATATGCCGGTACGCGTTTGCCGTCCTCGGTACCTTCGCCGTACTGTCCTCGCACGGATCGCGTCAGCACGTCCTCGTCGCTCATCGGCGTGATCGCATGCAGGATCTTTGCCTGCTCATCTCGCACCGCATTCGCGTCGAAAGAAATCGGAGGCTCCATCGCCGTCAAACTGATGAGCTGCATGATGTGGTTCGGCACCATATCGCGCAATGTGCCTGCCGTGTCGAAATAACCTCCCCGGCTCTCCACGCCCACCGTTTCCGCCACCGAGATCTGCACGTGATCGATGTAGCGCCGGTTCCACACGGGCTCGAAGATTCCGTTGGCGAACCGAAACGCCATGATGTTCTGCACAGTCTCTTTGCCGAGGTAATGATCGATGCGATAGATCTGTTTCTCATCGGCGACTTTCAAGATTTGCTGGTTCAGTGCCCTGGCTGATTCAAGGTCGTGACCGAACGGTTTCTCAATGATCACCCGCCGCCAATGCCCGTTCGACTGTTCCAGGAATCCGTTCGCGGCCAGCTTTTCGATGATTGGCCCAAAGAACTTCGGCGCGACCGCCATGTAATAAAAAAAGTTCTGTTGGGTGGAGTGCTCCTGGTCCAGCTTGTTCAGCGTGTCCTTGATCCGGCCGTAAAGCGAATCGTCGTCAAAGTTACCCGCAAGATAATAGAAGCGCTGCTGGAACCACTCCCATAGATCGTTGTCGATGCAGTCTCCGCAGTAGTTCTTGATGTCCTGATAGACCTCTTTGCGGAACTCTTCGTCAGACCACTGGCTGCGTGCAACCCCCAGCACCGCGAACTCGCGCGACAGCAAGCCCGCGCGCGCCAGATTGTAGAGTGCCGGCACCAGAAGCCGCCCGGTGAGATCTCCAGCCGCTCCAAAAATCACCATTACGCACGGGTCGCCTTGCTTCCCGATTCGCGGCAGCGTCACTTTCGGTTGTTCCACAGCTTGAGCCATGAATGATTCCCTTATTTGGTCTTCTTCTGCGATCTCTGCGGTGAAGCTTTCTGTCGTTGGTCGTTAGCCGCTAGTCGCTTGCCACTGTGCCGTTGAGCCTTAAGCTCTTTAGCGTGCTTCGCGGAAAACCTTGGCGCACTTCGCGGTGAAGGTTTTAGTTGTTGGTGTTCGGTTTGAGCCAACGACCGACGACCAACGGCTAACGACCTGTTTTTCCCCCAGCCTCAATATGCCCACCAAACTTCTGCCGCATCGCCGAAAGCATCTTCTCGGCAAACGTATGCTGCTGCCGCGACCGGAACCGCACAAATAACGCCGCGCTCAGCACATCCACCGGCACAGCTTCGTCAATTGCCGCCTGAATCGTCCACCGCCCCTCACCGGAATCCTGCACGAACCCCGTATATTCGGCCAGCGTCGGATTCTCCGCCAAAGCCATCGCCGTAAGATCCAACAGCCATGAACTGATGACGCTGCCGCGCCGCCAAACTTCCGCAATATCGGGCAGATTCAAATCGTACCGAAGATCTTCTGGCAATTCCTTGCTGGTAGCGTTCTTGAAAATATCGAAGCCCTCGGCATACGCCTGCATGATCCCGTACTCAATGCCGTTGTGCACCATCTTCACAAAATGCCCAGAGCCCGACGGTCCACAGTGAATGTAACCCTCTTCGGAAGTTCCGCCGAGCTTCTCGCGTCCCGGTGTCCGCGGAATATCCCCGCGCCCCGGAGCCAGTGTCTTAAAGATCGGATCGAGCCTCTGCACCGCCTCGTTCGGCCCGCCAATCATCATGCAGTACCCGCGGTCGATCCCCCACACTCCTCCGCTGGTGCCGACATCGACGTAATGAATCCCTTTGCCCTGGAGTTCCTTCGCTCGCCGCACATCATCTTTGAAATACGAATTCCCGCCGTCAATGATCGCGTCCCCAGCCTGCATGTGCGACGCCAGCTTCTGGACAGTCTGCTCCGTCGGGCCACCCGCCGGAACCATAATCCATACAGCTCGTGGCGGCTTGAGTTTCGAGATCAAATCTTCGAGAGACGAAGATCCAGTTGCGCCTTCGCCAGCAAGCCCTTTAACGGCATCGGCACTCAGGTCGGACACGACCAAAGAATGCCCGCCGCGCATCAGCCGCCGCGTCATATTCGCGCCCATCTTCCCCAATCCCACCATTCCCAATTGCATCACGATCTCCTAACCTAAGTGTGGCACGGGCGCCTCGCCCGCGTGGTTTTGAAGTTTCCCGAAAGCGGCAACGCCAGGGATGCCCCATTTTTCGCCGCAGTTGCGAGAAGTGGGAATAACAAAATCCAAAATCACCGAACCCCAGCTAGGAACTCTTATCCACAGCCGCTTGCAGCGCAGCCAGCCCGTTCTTCAAGTCTTTCCCCAGATGCACCCGCAGCGCCCGCCGTCCTCGCTCCGCTAACACCTGAAAATCCCCGCGAGCCTGCGCAGCCTTCACAACTCCGAACGTATACTTCTGCCCTGGCACCGGAAGTTCCACAGCATCGTCACAAGTGATCTGCAAGAACACGCCGGAGTTCGGCCCGCCTTTATAAGCCTGCCCGGTCGAATGCAGAAACCGCGGTCCAAATCCAAGACAAGTCGCGACATGCTTCTTATCACGCACCGCGTGTCGCACCGCCTGCAAACTCTGCTCATGCTCCGCGTTCATCTGGATATATCCCAGGACAGCAAAATAGTCGCCAGCATGAATGCGGTTCAGATGTGCCTTCAAATAGCCGGCGAGCGATTTCTCTCCGGCAGCCTTCGCCAATTCCGCGGCATTCTTTTCATCGGTAAACAGCTTGATGCCGTCGCTTTCCAAAATCGGTTTCTCGGCCGGCAAGGATCCTTTCGTCTCGTACTCAGTCGTTAATGCGCGGGTAGCAACTTTGCTGGCTTCCACGTCCGGCTGATTGAACGCATTGATCCCAATAATCGATCCGGCGACCGCGGTCGCGATCTCCCACCGGAAGAATTCGGCGCCCAAATCGTAGATGTCTGCCATCGTGATCCGCACCACCGGATGCCCCGCCTTCTCGATCGCCGCCACTTTCGCATCCTGCTCCGCGTCGGCTTCATTCTCCAGACGGAGATAAACAAAGAGGCGATCATTCCCATACACATCTGGGGTAGACAAATGCTCCCGGTCCACAGGAATGACCCCTTTGCCGATCTTCCCGGTAGATTCCGCCAGCAACTGTTCCAGCCACGCTCCCAGATCGGCAATCCCGTGCGAAGTGATGATCGTAACTTTGTCGCGCCCCGAAACCGCCGCACTTCCAAGAATGATCCCCAGTACGACTGCCGAATTTTCTTCCACGCTAACGCCGGCACCGCAAGCGCGCACCATCTCGTCCGCGCGGTCGAGAAATTTCTTAGTGTCCAGGCCCATCGCCGCAGCCGGAACCATCCCAAAATTCGACAGCGCCGAATACCGTCCGCCAATCGACGGACGCCCAAAGAAAATATGCAGGAACTTGTCGTGCTCCGCCACCTGCTGCATCTTCGATCCCGGATCGGTGACCGCAATAAAGTGGCTGCCAACTTTGTCCGAGCCCACAACCTGCTTCGTGCGCTCAAAGAAATATTGTTTGAAGATGTTCGGCTCGAGCGTACTCCCCGATTTGCTGGAAACAATAAAGAGGGTCTTGGGAATTTCGATCTGATGTTCGAACGCCTTGACCTGCGCCGGATCGGTCGAGTCGAGTACGTGCAGAGTGGGGAAGTGTGGAATCCGCCCAAACGTCATTCGCAGCACTTCCGGACACAAGCTCGATCCGCCCATCCCCAGTAGCAGGATGTGCTCGAACCCGCGCGCCCGCACCTCCTTCGCGAGCTTGTCTAGTTGCTCGTGCTGCGCCTTCTGCTCGTCAACAACGTCGAGCCAGCCCAACCACTTCGATTCATCGTCACCGGTCCACAGGCTGGCATCGCGGTCCCACAACTTTTTGACCTTGCCCTTCGACTGCCAGTCGGCAATCGTCGATTTCACACTGCTGGCAAGACCTTCTGGAAGGGAAGTCTTCACTCGGCTCACGATCGGTCTATCCTTTTTGGTTGGTGCTGCGCTCCACTGCGGCCAATAGCTTTTCGAATGCGTCAGCGAATAACTTCACTCCATCTTCCGTCAGTTGGTCCGTGACTTCCTTCATCGATATGCCCGCCTTCGCCAGATCGTCCATCGTCTTCTGCGCGCCCGAAATATCTTCGGTCAGGCTATTGCGCAACTTTCCATGATCGCGAAAGGCATCAATCGTCGCTGGAGGCATCGTGTTCACCGTGTCCGGCCCAATCAGCTCCTCCACGTAAATCACATCCCGGTAATTCGGATTCTTTGTGCTCGTACTGGCCCACAGCACCCGCTGCGTCTGCGCGCCCTTTGCCGCCAGCTTCTCCCATCGTGGCCCGCTAAAAATCTGCTGATACTTCTGGTAGGTCAGCTTGCCATTGGCAATTGCGACCTTACCCAGCAGACTCTTGTACAGCGCCTGCTGATTCGCATCGGAAGTACTCTTCAACTTATCGTTTAACTTCCCGTCGATTAAAGTATCGATGCGGCTGATGAAGAAACTCGCCACGCCGGCCATCTTCTTCAGATTCCCGCCACGCGACGCCAGCGTCTCCAACCCGGCAACGTAAGCCTCGGCAACCTTTACATAAACTTCTTGCGCAAACAGCAATGTCACATTGATGTTTATACCTTCACCGATCAGCTGTTGAATCGCGGGAAGTCCGGCCGTCGTCCCCGGCACCTTGATCATCACGTTTTCGCGCTGGACTGTCTTCCACAGCCGTCGCGCCTCATCAATCGTCTCCTGCGTCTTCATCGCCAGCAGCGGCGACACTTCCAGGCTCACATATCCATCGCGATAGTTCGATCCTTCGTACACTCCCCGCAGCGCATCCGCCGCATCTTGGATATCCCGAATCGCGATCTGCTCAAATTTCGCCGTCGCGCTCAGCCCCTTCTGCGTCGCCAGCGAATGCAGCATATCGTCGTACAGCGAACTGTCGGCGATCGCTTTTTCGAAAATGGCCGGATTCGAGGTCATCCCTCGCAGCCCGTCATCTTCAATCATTCCTTTAAGTTTTCCTGTCGTGAACAAATCGCGCCGGATGTAGTCGAGCCACATCGACTGTCCGTACGACAAAAGTTGCTGCAGAGGATTTTTCGTGCCCTTCGATTGTTCCAGAACCCCAGTTGGCTGCATGATTCCTCCCTATTCTTTTGGATGACAATCCCTGATGAAGGGACGCAATCGAACTTGTTGGACAAAAAACTACTTAGCCGCCATCACCGCGCGCGCCGCTTCAATCACCTTATCCACCGTGAACCCGAAATACTTCAACAGATCCTTTAACGGTGCCGATGCTCCAAACCGGTGCATCCCGATATTTTTTCCCTTGCTTCCCGTGTATCGCTCCCAGCCGAACGTCGCCGCCATTTCCACCGAAACCCGCGCCGTCACATCCGGAGGCAGAACGCTATCCTTATAGGACTGATCCTGATTATCGAAGATCTTCCAGCAAGGCAGACTCACCACGCGCGCCTTCACGCCCTCCGACTTCAGCTTCTCGTAAGCATCGACGCAAAGTGACACCTCACTGCCCGTCGCGATAAGAATCACATCAGGCTTGCCCTGCGAATCCGCCAGCACATACCCGCCCTTCGCCACGCCCGATGCCGCCGCATACTTCGTCCGATCCAGAGTCGGCAGATTCTGTCTCGTCAGCACCAGCGCCACCGGCGTGTGCTGCTGCTTCGCGATGATCTTCCAGCACTCCGTCACTTCATTCGCATCGCCCGGACGCAGCACCAGCAAATTCGGCATCGCCCGCAGCCCGGCCAACTGCTCAACCGGTTGATGTGTCGGCCCATCCTCGCCAACGCCGATCGAATCGTGCGTATAAATAAAGACTGCCGGCAACTGTCCTAGCGCCGCCAGCCGGATGCTCGCTTTCATGTAATCGCTGAAGTTGAAGAACGTCGCCCCAAACGCGCGAAGTCCCGAGATCGTCATCCCGTTCACTGCCGCGCCCATCACGTGCTCCCGCACGCCAAAGTGCAGATTCCGTCCGCGATAATTGCATGCCGAGAAGTCGCCGTCTGCCTCTTCGAATTTCAGAGTCGTCTTGTTTGAAGTCGCCAGGTCCGCCGAGCCCCCAATCATCCACGGTATGTTCTTCGCCACGGCGTTCAGCACCTTGCCGGAGCTTTCGCGTGTAGCCACTCCCTTCGCATCCGCTGGAAAAGTCGGCAGATCTTTGTCCCATCCCGCAGGCAAGTCATGATGCTGGATCTTCCTCAACTGTTCAGCGAGTTCCGGAAATCTCTGCGAGTATTCGTTGAAGGTTTTCGACCACTTTCCCCGCAGGTCTGCCCCGCGTTTTCCAACCACTTCCTGGAAGTGTTCCCGCACCCCATCCGGCACCAGGAACTTTGCATCTTCCGGCCATCCATAAAATTTCTTGACAAGCTTTACCTCATCCTCACCCAGCGGCTCGCCATGTGCCGCATTCGTATCCTGCTTGTGCGGCGACCCGTATCCAATATGACTGTCCACAATAATCAGCGTCGGACGGTCCGTCTCCTTCTTAAACACCTCGTACGCCCGCGAGATCATCTCCAGATCGTTTGCGTCCGCCACCCGCGTCACATTCCATCCATAACCGATAAATCTTGTAGCGACATCCTCGCTGAACGACCAGCTGGCTGGCCCGTCCAGCGTGATCGAATTGTGGTCGTACATCCAGCACAGATTCGACAGCTTCAAATGTCCCGCCAGCGATGCAGCCTCGCCGCCGATCCCTTCCATCAAATCGCCATCCGAGCACATCGTGTAGACATTCCAATCGAAAATCTCATAGCCCGGACGATTGAATGTCGCCGCCAGCCACCGGCTCGCGATCGCCATTCCCACGCTGTTGCCAACCCCCTGCCCGAGCGGCCCCGTCGTCGTCTCAACGCCCGAAGTAATGTGCGATTCCGGATGTCCCGGCGTCCGGCTTCCCAACTGCCGGAAATGCTTGATCTGATCCATCGTCACGGCGAGTTCATTCGTGACGTGCCCTTGATCGTCCACCTGCCGCACTTCCGCCAGATACAGCAGCGCGTACAACAGCATCGATGCATGCCCATTCGACAGCACGAACCGGTCGCGGTTCAGCCACGTTGGATCCGCCGGATCATAGCGAAGAAATTTTTCCCACAGCGCATACGCCACCGGCGCCAACCCCATCGGCGCACCCGGATGTCCCGAGTTCGCCTGCTGCACCGCGTCAATCGCCAACGTGCGAATCGTATTAATGCAAAGAGTATCTAACTGTTGTCCTGTAACTAAAACCTGTTCGCTGACGGCCATGCGACTCCGTTCCTCCAGCCTGTAAAAATACACGCGGCTGGTCTCTCTCCGTTTAGAGTTCGATACCAGAGAAAGGGTGCAATATCGAAAAAGTGTATCAATTTCCGCGAACCAGTGGATTGCACAGAGATGAAAACCCGAAATACTGAACCCCGCCTAACAGGTAAGCGAGCATTGAATGTCCCGGAACATTGTCATCGCAATGAAAAGCAGTTTCGTTCCGAGGAAGGACTTTCCGTTGCGCGCCACTGCTAGCAGTTTTCCCAGTTGTTCGCATGCCATCGATTCGCTATGGTGGCTGGCAACCGTCTTGCCACTTCGCCGTTTTGCGTCTCTCCGCACCCCACAGGAGCCAATTCAATTTAGAGAAGGAGGATCCCATGCCAGCTAGGAACCCTAAAGAGACATTCGTGCTGCTTCTAAGCCATGTACGACGGAGCACGGAAAGAGCAGCCTCAATATTCAACGAACTCGGTAACCTCGCGGAAGATCCACACATTAAAGACGCTCTGGAGGCCCGCGCATTTGTTTCGCAGAGCGTCCTCGACAAGATTGATCAATGCTTCAAGCTCATTCAAGAGAAACCTGTACAACTCAGTGGACGCCTTGAGGATATCTTTCTCGAGGACTTCCGAAAAGAATTAAAGGAAATTCAATCCACCCCTGCCAGGCGCCTCTTCGTCTTGGCAAAACTGGTACACCTTGTACATCTCCAGATCGGAGAGTATGCCGCCCTGACTGCGGCAGCCGATCTAACCGGTAACTACGGTGTTGGTGTTCTCCTCGAAAGTTGCCTGGCAGACAAACTTGCCTTCGTGGAACGCACACGCCGCATTATCCGGCACATCGTCGAGGAACGAATCGCTGAACGGAAAGACATGGAGCACGTTGCGGCCTGAGAGCATTCAGGGACCCGTACTCCACCCTGCACTGACTTGCAACAGCCGCAAGGGAGTGCAGGGACTTTGATTCTTTAAGAAACCCGCAGAGCCAATCATTTCCAGCTAACACCACTGCAATTTGTGACAGTTGCTCCCCAATCCCTATGAAACTCAAATAGTCTCCGGCAAGGTAGAAGGACCGACGAGTGAACCGATTTCTGGTAGTGGTGTTGATGGCGGGATCGTGCACGCTGTGCGGTCCCATCGCGCAGGCGCAGACAACATCGTCACAGCAGGGGACTGATCACGTTATTAACGATCAGGATTTGAGCCTGCTTCGGAAAGATCTTCGCTCCAAGCGAAAGCAGCTCATTGCGGCAAACTTGAAACTCACGGACACGGAAGCGGCGAAATTCTGGCCCATCTACGATCAATACACCCAGGAATTGGTAGCAATCAATGACAAGAAGTTTGGTCTGATCCAGGACTACGCCGACAATTGGGGCAAAATGTCCAACGATCAGTCTTTGTTGTTCTCGCGCCAGTGGTTGGACATGGACATTCAAATCGCGCAGCTCCGGCAGAAGTATGTGCCGATCATTTCCAAAGCGATTGACGGCAAGAAAACAGCAACGTTCTTCCAGCTCGATCGCCGCATCGCGATGATGTTGGAAATCCAGGTGTCATCGCAGATGCCGCTCGTACAGGAACAAGATCAATAGCGATTGCTCAGGCGCCACCGGTGCGGAAGCTTCGAGTCTGCTGCGAATGCCATGACAAAAAAACCGAGAGCACGAACGGGCCTCGCCACGACGTCGACCATGGTGCTGGCTTCTCTGGCCTTTACTGCCATTGCGACTCCACAGTTGCCGGATCCGGGCAAGGCTCCCATGACCCGTCCGCAGCAGATGCAGATGGGCTTCCAGGCGGCTTCGCAGGTCTATCAGCAGATGCCGGTGTTGCCCGACACGAGCCCTGAGACGCAATACATCCGCAAATTGGGAAAGCGGCTGGTGGCGACTATTCCCGCGCAGAATTCTTGGCCATTCGAATTTCACACGGTGCCGCAGAAAGAAATCAACGCCTTCGCTCTACCCGGCGGCCCCATGTTCGTTAACGTCGGCACAATTACGGCGGCATCGAATGAGGCCGAACTCGCTGCCGTGATGGGTCATGAAATGTCTCATGTCTACATGCAGCACTCTGCGAAACAACAGGGAAAGGCACAGACAACGGAAACCATCGCTGGCATTGCCGGGGCCATCCTTGGGGAAACCGAACATGGCGTCATCGGTTCGATGGCGCAAGAAGGTCTCAAGTTCGGGGCGCAGGGGTTGATGTTGAAGTATTCCCGCACCGACGAGGCACAGGCGGACCATGTGGGCGCCATTATTTTGTACAAAGCCGGATACAATCCCCAGGCCATGGCCGATTTCTTCAAGAAGCTGGCAGCCGAAGGATCGGCTGGGCCGCAATTCCTGAGCGACCATCCGAATCCGGGAAATCGCGAAGAGGCGATCCAAAAAGAGATTGCATCTTGGCCCCCTCAGAAATACAACACCGGCGACGGTTCCTTCGCTGCAACACGTCAGCACGCCGCCGGCCTGAAAGTGTATACCGCGCAGGAGATTGCGCAGGGAGCCAAGAATGGACAATGGGCAAAATTGAATAAGCAGAATGGCGGAGCCTTCGAGCCTTACAAGAAGCTGCTGCACGGCGACGCGTACACAACTTACATTGACACCGCTCTAGGGACGGTCGTGATGGAGTTCTCCGACGAGCAGGCCACGCGCGGCTTCGGAGGAAACGTCACCGCTCCTGCTCCGATTCGCAACGACCTTCCCGAAGGATTGCCGCGCGCTCGCATGGTCGTCACCTGCACGCTCGACGCTTCGGGGAACGTCAGGAATCTGAAAGTTCTCGAACCCGCTTCCGCGGCGATGACCGCGAAAGTCGTAGCCGCGCTCCGCTCCTGGAAGTTCCAGCCGGCGATGAAGAACAATCAGCCCGTCGAAGTCACCGCAATTCTCGGCTTCGGCATCGACACCAACGACCGCTTCTGAGTTTAGCTTCTAGCTTCTAGCTCCTGGCTTCTAGCCAAACACACATCCTGCACGCCGCACGAGGGCCGAACCCTATCACTCAGGATTTCGTGCGGGCAGCATCCAGCACGGTTTTCGCGATTGCCGGCAGATTCTGATGGATCACTTCGGCAACGTCGGCGCGCGCTTGTTGCAGGCTCGTACTGACAGGTGGCTTTCTGGGCCTGTGCGCGATTCTTCCGTCCTCGTTGATGTAAGGCTCGTCCTGATCAGGATGTTCGTCGGACCACTTGCGTAGCGCTGCGTGGTCGTGCTCGCGCTGCTGCGCCTGTTCGCGGGCCTTGATTCTTTGCTCGGCCTCGATGCGCGCCATCACTCCTGCATGATGCATAGCCTCTTGCACGTGCGCTTCGACTTCGTCTAACTCTTCCTCGTCATCTTCTTCTTCAAAATCTTCATCGTCCCAGGCGTTGCAGTCCAAGGGGATGTCGCGGGCGTCGCGCGGATTGAGGATCACCTGATGCATGCGCGGTTCAAACTTCGTGCTGCGCAAGTTGGTACTCGCAGTTTGCAGCGCGTAGAGAAGCAGGCTGGCAGTTTTGTGCTCGATCTGTCCGGTGAGGATGAGACGCATGATTTGCATGATGGCCATTTGAATCGAGTTGGCATCTTCGAGGACGGGAAGAATAAAGGTGGCGACGCCGCGGCGTCGGCGGTCGGCGGAGAGATGGATGCGCTCGTCCTGAAAGCGCTTGTGAAAGAAACAGAACCGGTTGCGGCGCAGCGCGGGCGACCCGCACTGCGTGCCGTTGACTTTGATGTGCTGACAACGATCTGGATATCCGTACATTTTTTGTTTTTGCTCCTACCCCCCTCCTGGGTGGTTCTTTGGAATCATCGAGTTAGGGGAAAATTTCGTTTTTGTCTATTGGGCTCAAGTAGATACGGGCAAAATATTCAAAACATGGGAGTTTCGAGTTTCAGGTTTCGAGTTTCGAGTTTCGAGAAAAGCTTTTCACCACAGGGGACACAGAGGGCCACAGGGAGCCTTGTTCGACTCGGGCTTTCTCGGCGTCATCCTCGACGGAGCCGGGTTTCAGGCGGAGTAAAGGATCTCCGTTACCACGGGTCTGTGAGAGGGAGATCCCTCCGCGCGCTGGTGAAAGCGCGCGCGTTCGGGATGACGCCTTCGAGTGTGGAATTGGTCCGGAGTTCCGGAGAAATTTCACCACGGAGGCACGGAGTCACTGAGAAACCTTTTTCTTGTTTTTCTCTGTGTCTCTGTGGTGAAGAGAATTTTCTCCAATGCTCACGCTGGCCCGCCCATTGGCGAGCCGTTTTGGTGCGCAGCGGGTTTTCAAAGAACGAGTACTGAGCCGCGAGTCCTGAGTGCGATCCCCGTGTCCTCGAGTTCTGAGTTTTCAAGTTGGGAGCCGGAGAGGGTCCCAAAACGAAGCCCCCATCGGACCTTTGGTCGGTGGAGGCTAGCCACAACTTACGGCTAAGCTAACCTCTCAGAAATGGGTAAGGATTTCCGTGAGCGCGGTCACGGCGCAGGGTGATGCGGAGCACGCGGGGCGCCTGCGTGGCGAGCTTATAGCGTCGGCAGCATCGTACCCGCCCGAACCTAGCCGGCACGGATAGGCATTTTGAGTGCTATGGCGATGTTTCGACAGCCTACTTCCGAATGGCGTCGATCGCTTCCTTCGTCTCCTGATTCGACGCCTGAATCCGCGCTTCGGGATTAAGTTCAAGTGCGCGCTTCCATTTGTGGTTGAGGCCCCCGATTTCCAAGTCCAAGGACGCTATTCCCCCGAGTCGCCCCTTCAAGTACACGGCGTCGGCGTTGGACGAGATGGGCGTTAATGTGAAAATGACTTCCCCACCTTTGACGCTCCAGCTGTCGACCCGATAAACATCCGCGCCGTAGCTGTGGAGAGTAGGGGAGGGCGGCGATACTCGGGCGCAGTATCCCGTCGAATCTGCGCTGAGTTCAAGGCGCGTGAAGGTGAGGTCGTCGCTATCGAACCCGATCCAGACTCCGGCTAAATCCTTTGCCGTTTGCGGAGCCGGTTTTCTTTTTTCCGCGACAGTGGCATGAGCAACGAACAGCAGCAGGGTAAGTAGTGTAAAGCGGAGAAGATTCATAATCTCGATTCTGTCGACTGAATGTTGTAAACAGGCCTTAACACAAGCGTGCGCTTTTCGTTCGCCTTTTGGCGCGATGATGAGCGTTATCGAGATGTTTCAGCACTTACGGCATTGCGTCAGCAGCCCTCGAAGGTTCCCATGAAGCTCAATAAGAGCAATGCAGCGGGGAGCAGGCCAATCGCCCACCACCACTTGTCCTTAACCGCCGCCCAGAGAATCGCGATTGGAGAGGCTAGACTGGCTACAAGGACAGCCCACGAAAGCGGTCTCGCGGACGAACCGCAGACGGATGAAAAGGTCTGAACGCACAGAAGCATCCCCCAACCCACGGCGACACCGGTAATCCCTGCGACGCCGAGCTTTCGTTCTTTCGTCCACGAAGTTTCGTTCATCAGGTCCCATCATTCTCGCCTACGCTGCATTGATATTCAACGTAACTATTGAGAACAGGCCTTATCACTCTTCAACCTAGAGGAAAAGGTTTTTCCTGATAGTAGATGAGTGAAATCGCGATTTTTCTACAACCATTCAGGAGCTATCCGGCCATATGCCATGTTTGCACAGGCACCCAGCGCTCAATTAGCTGCCGAATCTGGGGATATTCTGGAAGTGCTGCGGGAATGAA
>Ga0335085_10000293_pt1 | contig 150923 bp, 127 predicted proteins | sample Lox_Sample_45_FD_206712 | JGI IMG/M metagenome (GOLD analysis project Ga0335085, IMG submission 206712) | Soil microbial communities from Loxahatchee National Wildlife Refuge, Florida, United States - Lox_Sample_4.5 | ecosystem: Environmental > Terrestrial > Soil > Wetlands | place: USA... | reverse complement strand
GATCTCCTCTCGCTCCCCGCAGCCCTTTCCATTTCTAGTTTTGGCTACGGATCATCGTTCCTGGTCCGCTACGTTTCCGGAGGCTGGCTGTTCCTCAAACCTCTTGGAACCTTCCCCACTATGCGCTCGCTACGCCCGGCGGTCAATCGTTTTGTGTAGGTCCGGTGACAAAATCCTCAACTTTTTATGTCAACGATATCAGGAGATTACAAAAAATCGACCGTGCATTTTTTGTGGATAAACCCAAGCTGGCGCGATCTGTTTGGCATACTGGACGCGACATGCGCCGTTTGATCATTCGCCCCGGGGCGATCGGCGATTTTATCGTCTCCCTGCCCGCGCTGGAGTGCCTGCGCAGCGAGTGGACCGAGGTCTGGACGGCCGCGCCGCACGTTCCGCTGGCGCAGTTTGCCGATCGCGTGCGCTCGATCGCGTCCACGGGGCTGGACCTGCTCGGTATCGTCGAGCCGCCTCCGGGCCTGGTGGAAACGCTGCGAGGCTTCGATTCCATCGTCTCCTGGTACGGTGCGGCGCGCCCGGAATTCCGCGAACTGACGGCTTCGCTGGGCCTCCCGTTCACGTTCCTGCCGGCGCTGCCGCCGGAGGGCGCAGGGGTCCACGCGAGCGACTTTTACCTCGATCAGGTTCGCGCACTGGCGCCCTGCACGAGCGACGGCATTCCGCGGATTCGCTGCGCCGCGTCGCCGCACGAGCGTTTCGCCGTGATCCATCCGTTCTCCGGAAGCGCGCGCAAGAACTGGCCGCTCGCAAAATTCCGTGCGCTCGCGTCGCGGCTGGAGCGCGCGATGCCGGTTCACTGGTGTGCCGGGCCGGAGGATCCGCCGCTCGCGGGCGCCGTGCGGATCGCCGATCTGTATGAGCTGGCCTGCTGGCTGGCGCGGGCCCAGCTTTACGTCGGCAACGATAGCGGCATCACCCACCTGGCCGCGGCCGTGGGAACGCCCGTGCTGGCTCTCTTCGGCCCTACCGATCCCGACGTGTGGGCCCCGCGCGGCGCAGACATCCGGGTCGCGCGATTCACCAGGTAACGCGGGCGATCTGTTCGGTGTTTTTCGGTTCTTGTGCAGAAGCAATGCCTCGGCGGTCGAACCGGCGGCGCCACAGGACACGGACGAGCGCCGCCAGACAGAACACGATCGCCAGCGCCGTCCCAGTCGCGGGTTCGGGTAGAGGTGCCATCGTCACTCCGGCAGGAACACCCATCGTTAGCGCCGCGCCGCCGCCGCCCTGAAAGTACTGCAGATCGAAAAGGTGCTGTCCGGCGCTCAGACTCACGGTCCCCTGCCGCACCGTATAGCCCTGGTAAAACGCATTGTTCACTACCAACTGGCCGTCGATAAACAGATAAGAGCCATCGTCGGAGCCGGTATTGAAGGTGTACGATCCGCTGGTGGCTACGTCGAAGTAGCCCCTCATCTCAGCGGAGAACTGCTGGGTCAGCCCGAACGGCATCCAGTCGGAATTGGGAAGCCCGAAGTTTACGGTGTCAGTCGGGATATTGCCCACAAGAGTCGCACCGGCGGGAATCAGGCCCGCTGAAGGGGAGCAGCAGGTTAGGGAACTCGGGTCCTGATAGATGTCCATTTCCAGGGTCGGGACTTCGTACACGTAGCTGACACCCGCGGGCAGCGTGGAAATCAGCGCGTTCCCGCCCCCACCCTGGAAATATTGAATCTCCAGGGCATGGGTTCCGGCGCTCAGGTTGATGGAGCCTTGCCGCTCTGTCACGCCCTGATTGAAGTTGTTGTTCACCACCAGTTGGCCATCGATGAACAGCAGGGAGCCGTCGTCGGAGGAGGTATTGAAGGTGTAGTTGCCGGCTGCGCTCACCTGGATCGTCGCGTGAATGTCGGCGCCGTAGTTACTGGTGAGACCCAAGGGGTCCCAGTTCGTGCTGCCGCTGCCGAAATTGATGTCGGCAGAGAAGAAACTGCCCGCGAGCGTGTCGCCGGAAAAGTCCAGGGGGCTGCCGCCGGTGCCCGCATTCCCCGGCAGTCCGGAGTACACATCGACGATGGCTGCCTGCGCGGTGGCAGCACACAACAAGAGAACCAGTAGCTTCATGCCGGCCCCTCCAGCCGGTCGAGTATATCACTTCCAGTACTCAGGTACCGCGCAGTCTCGTCGCGCAGAGCCGCGTGTTACATTCGTGGTGTGTTCCAGCGCATTATCTGGATTGTGCTCGATAGCGTCGGGATCGGCGCCATGCCGGACGCGGCCGATTTCGGCGACCCTCCCGGTGGAGACACCCTGGGCAATATCGCGCGCCTTCGCGGACTGAAGGTGCCGCACCTCGCCGCGCTGGGGCTGGGCAACATCAAACCTCTGGCCGGCATCGCGCCGAGTGATGCGCCGGCGGCGGATTACGGCCGCTGCACACTGGCCTCGCCGGGCAAAGATACCACCACGGGCCACTGGGAAATGGCGGGCATTCATTTGCAGAAGCCGTTTCCACTCTTTCCGCACGGGTTTCCGGCGGATGTAATGGACGAATTCGAGCGCCGCACGGGCCGTCATGCGCTGGGCAACAAGGCGGCATCGGGAACGGAAATCATCCGGGAACTGGGTGCCGAGCACATGCGCACAGGCTCGCCGATCGTGTACACCTCGGCCGACAGCGTTTTCCAGATTGCCGCGCACGAAGAGGTGATCCCGCTGTGGGAACTCGACAAAATGTGCGAGACGGCGCGCGAGATTCTGCGCGGTCTTTACGAAGTAGGCCGGGTGATCGCGCGCCCGTTCGTGGGCGCGCCGGGCAACTTCACCCGCACCGCCAACCGCCACGACTATGCCGTGCCGCCGCCCAAAGGCATGCTGCTGGACCGGCTGGAAGAGGCCAAAGTGCCGGTGCACAGCGTGGGCAAGATTTTCGACGTGTTTCTGGGCCGCGGCATCGAGGATTCGGCCAAGACGAAGAATAATGCCGACGGCATGGCCAAGACGCTCGAAGCCATGCAGGAGACCGATGGCGGCCTGATCTTCGTCAACCTGGTGGATTTCGATCAGCAGTACGGCCATCGCAACGATATCGAAGGCTACGGCGCGGCGCTGGAAGAGTTCGATGCCTGGCTGCCCGCATTCGAAGGCGCGCTGCGGTCGGGCGATCTGGCGATCCTGACGGCCGATCACGGCTGCGATCCCACGATTCCCGGCACCGACCACAGCCGCGAATACGTTCCGCTGCTGGCCTTTGGACCCGGCGCGCGGAGCGGCATCGATCTCGGGCTGCGCGGATCGCTGGCGGACATCGGGCAGACCGTAGCCGCCAATTTCGGCGCGCAGATCGCCGCAGGAACGAGCTTTTTACCCCAAATTCTATGAGAAAACCAGTCATGGCGGGCAATTGGAAGATGTTCAAGACGCCCGCGGAAACCAGTGCATTTTTCGAGAAGTTCGCACCGCTGGTCGCGAACTCGAATCATTGCGAGATCGTGATCTGTCCCCCGTTCACGGATCTGGCGGCGGCCGTGCAAGCCGTCCGCGGAACCCGCATCGCCATTGGCGCGCAGAATATCGCCTGGGCGAAGGAAGGCGCGTTCACCGGCGAAATCTCCGGACCCATGATTGCGGGCGCGGGCGCTACCCACGCCATCATCGGGCATAGCGAGCGCCGGCAGTATTTCGGCGAGACCGACGAAACGGTCCTCAAGCGCACTCAGGCGGCCCTGGAATTCGGCTTGAACCCGATCGTCTGCGTGGGCGAGCGCCTGGAAGAGCGCGAAAGCGGGAATACCGAAGCGGTGCTGGTGCGGCAGTTCGAAAAGGGCATTGCCGGCCTCAGCGAGCAGCAGTTCGCCAAAATCGTCATCGCGTACGAGCCGGTGTGGGCCATTGGAACGGGCAAGACGGCGACGCCGGAGATGGCAGCGGAGGCGCATCGCACCATTCGCGCGCAGGTGTCCGGGAAATACGGCAAGGAGGCAGCCGGCGCGGTTCGCATCCTGTATGGGGGCAGCGTCAAGCCGGACAACACGAAATCGCTGATGGCGCAGCCGGAAATCGACGGCGTGCTGGTGGGCGGCGCGAGCCTCGATCCGCTGTCGTTTGCCTCGATCGTGAACTTCTAGAGAACGCGCGGGCGGGCGCTCCGCCCGAATTTAGTCCGCCCGCGCGCGGCCAGAACAACGGCCAAACCGAAACTGCAGGGAATCCACGTAGACGGCTCAGGCACTACATCGTCGGACGCCGTGAAGCCGTATGCGTATTCGTAGGGCGTGGTGATATCGCTGGTCGCGGGGCGCTGGAAGGCCACGGCGAGCGTATGATCGCCGTCGGTTACGATCTTCTGAAACGAGAGCACTGTGCTCTGCACCTGGCCGGGATTGGGTGAGTTGAAGGTGTACGCCGCGACCACCTGCGAGTCCAGCAGCACTTCGGCGATGCCGCCGAAGATGTTAAAGAACGTCCCGCCCTGTTCGGCAATCCCTACGGAGCCCGTGAGCAGGCCGGCGGAGGCCGTAACCGTCTGCTCGATGCCGGCGCCTTCCGGATCGCCGCTTCCGTCCGCAACGTTCTGGCCGACATCGAACTGCACCGCGTTCCCTTGCGAGCCGCCCGGCGGTGTGAACGGGAGCACCGAAGGTTCGCCGGCTCCAGGCGTGCCGTTGGACGTGGTGAAGACGGTCCAGCCGGTCAGGCCGCCGGAGAAATTGCCATTGGAGATCACCTCGTCGGCGAATCCCGCACCAGAGAGTAGCATGCCCACCGCGATGAGCCAGAGGGCGCGCTCGAACAACATGTTTTCACCATAAGGTGTAGCCGGAGCGCACCACAAGAGCCGGGCTGCAGCGGTTGTGAGGCCTCCCACCACTACACCCGCCGTGCGGTGATGAACGTCCCGGATCAGGCGAGGCGGCGTGCGATCTCGGCTAAAAAACGCTCTTCGTCTTCGACGGTCATCTTCACTTTGAGGCAGTACAGCGGCAGTGGCGCCAGCAGATCGTCCGCGTGTTCACAGAGATTGACAGCATCCTTTTCCGTAGTGACGATGGCTTCGGCTCCGGAGGCCTGAAACTGGTGAGCAATGCGCCGCAATTCGTGCACGCGGTAGCGATGGTGGTCGTCGAACTCCAGCCAGTCCACGAGTGGAATCCCCATGGCTTCGAGCGTGCGCCGGAAGGATTGCGGATTGCCCACGCCGCAGAACGCGGCGGCATGCTGGAACGGAGGGCGGCCGGCCGGGAGCGTGCGGCCGGTGCGATTCTCCACCCAGCAGTCGGGCTCAACACTCCCGAGAAAGACAGGCGCCTGCGGATTGTAGCGGCGGATTTCGCGCTCGATGGCGGGCGCGAGGTTGGACAGGCGGCTGCGCGTGATGAGGATCACATCGGCGCGCGCGATGCCATCGAGCGGTTCGCGCAGGCGGCCCAATGGAAAAAGGCGGCCGCCGCCGAAGGGAGCGATGGCATCGATCAGCAGGATATCCACGTTGCGGGCGATGCGTGCGTGCTGAAACCCATCGTCCAGCAGCAGGATATTGGAGCCGAAGCGGCGGCGCAGTTCCATAGCGGAAACGTAGCGGTCTGCGCCGATCCCCACGGCGGCAAGACCGGAACGGATGAAGATTTGCGGCTCGTCGCCGGAGAACAGGGGGCTGATGCTTTGGCCGGGCGCGAGTTCGAGGTGCGATTCCGGAGAGACGCGTTTGTAGCCGCGGGTGAGGATGCCGGGGGAATACCCGCGCTGCCGGAAGCGGTCCGCCAGCAGAAGGACACAGGGCGTTTTGCCCGTGCCGCCCATCGTAAGATTGCCCACGCTGGCGACCGGGGCATCGACTTTGCGCTGTTCGCGCAGCGCCTCTTCATAGCGCCGCCTGCCGCCCCATTCCCAGACGCGCGCCAGCAGCACGGCGAGCGCATACCAGGGCATCGGCGGGCGGTAGACCGGCAGGCGCGAGCGGTAGAATTCGAGGATTTCGCCGGCGGCTCGCGCCGTGGCGCCGCGCCTCGCTTCCGCGCACGCCAGAGCGCGGCTGCCGATCCCATCGCGGGCGGCAGGGTCGGCCAGCAGGCGGGCAAGGGAGGGCGCGAGTTCCGCGGCCGAGCCGATTTCGACGAAGGCGCCGGCGGAGCGGAAGTCGTCGGCAATCGCCTGGAAGTTTTCCATGTGCGGGCCGGCAATCACGGGCTTGGAAAACAGTGCGGGCTCGAGAATGTTATGGCCGCCGCGTTGCGCCAGGGATCCGCCCATGAAGACGATATCCGCCAGCGCGAAAAGGCCGCTTAGTTCCCCGATGGTATCGAGCAGCAGCACGCGCGCCGTATCGTGCGCGGCGGGCAGTTGGGAGCGGAGCGCGAAGGGGATGCCGCGGGCGCGCAGTTTTTCGGCAGCGGACGCGAAGCGCTCCGGCTTGCGGGGGGCGAGGATAAGGAGCAGATCGGGATGCCCGGCGGCGAGTTCGCCCCAGGCGGCGAGGACGGCATCGTCTTCGTCGGGATCGCCGGGTGCGGCGGGCGGCATGGTGCTGGCGGCGATCCAGATTCGGGCGGGGCGGCGCGATGCGGCAAAGACGGCGGCCGGCGAATCCGGCGCGGCGGGGCGCGGCTCGAAATCGTACTTGAAGTTGCCGCTGGTGAGGACGGACTCAGGCGTTGCGCCCAGCGCCAGAAAGCGCTCGCGGATGGCTTCCGTCTGCGCCAGAATGCGATCGGCCAGCGGCAACACGGCGGCGAAGAAACGGCGCAAAAGCTGGTAGCGCGGAAATGCGCGATCGGAAATGCGGCCGTTGACAATGAGGAGGGCGGCGCCGGTGCGGCGGGTTTCGGCGAAAAGATTGGGCCAGATCTCGGTCTCCATCACCACGACGACAGAGGGTTGGAGAGCGCGCAAGACGCGGCGGACGGCGAAAACGGAATCGGTTGGTACAAAGAAGATGCCGTTCGCGAGCTCGGCGAGTTTCTGATCGGCGGCGGCCCGGCCGGCAACGGTCGAGGTGGAGACGAACAGGCGGGTCTGGGGCAGTTCGGCACGCAAACGGCGCAGCAGTTCGATTGAGCCGAGCACTTCGCCGACCGAAACTGCATGCAACCAGATGGCGCCGGGGCCGGTCTGTCTAAAGGAGCGCGGGAGAAAGCCGAACCGCTCGGGGAGCGAACGGAAGTAGACGCGGCTGCGCAGGCCGCGCCAGAGGAAATAAAATAAGAGAACAGGCAGTCCAAACGCCTGAAGGACCCGGTAGAGGAAATAGATGCCTTTTGTTTTCAAACGTTTGGCTCTTTTCATGAGTATAGCCGCGGCGTTCGCCGCGGACAAGCAGCCGGCCTTCAAAGCACCGCCGGCGGCCAGCCTGCCGCATCGCCAGACGGCCGACAAGGTGACCATTGCGGTGGATCCCTACGTGGAAGGCGAGAAGGTGAAAACCGCCTTCGGCAAGCTGGTGCCCTACAACTACGGAGTGCTGCCGGTTCTGGTGGTCATCCAGAACGACAGCAATCAATCGATCCGCCTGGACAAGCTGAAGGCCGAGTACGTGGCGCCGAATGGCGAACGGGTGGTGGCAACCCCTGCTTCGGACGTGCGCTACGCGCGGGGTCCGACGCGTCCGGTACTGGTCGGCGGCCCTGCCGGCAGAATCACCGGACACGGAAAAAAGAACCCCCTGGACGCATGGGAAATCGAAGGGCGCGCGTTGGCCGCCCAGATGCTGCCGCCGGGCAATTCGGCCAGCGGCTTCCTTTATTTTCAGGCGGACATACTGCACGGCGCCACTATTTATCTGAGCGGATTGGCGGAGGCGGCCACCGGCAGAGAGTTGCTGTATTTCGAGATCCCGCTGGACTGAACGCGCCGGGCGGGACGTCGTCGCGCCGGCGCTCCGGGCCGCCGGTGCCGTTCGTAGCTCCAGCAACTTTCCAGCGCACAAAGTGTTCATGGTTGTACCATAGACTCTCGTGAACTTCAGGTGTCTCAAGACGGTCGCCGCGGCTTTGGCGGTATGGCTGGCGGGCGCGGTGGGGCATGCGCAGCAGAACACCGGCGCCACTTTCGGCACGGTGGTTCAGTTGGGCGGGACGCCGTCGGACGTGGTGCTGGATGAATCCCGCCATCTGCTCTACCTCATCCGCAATACGCTGAACGTAGTCCAGGTCTTCGACTATACGACCGATCAGGTCATCGGAACCATCTCGGTCGGCAGCACGCCGCTGGCCGGTGCGATGTCCATGGACAATCACTGGCTCTACGTTACCTGTAACGGCAATTCGACGCTGAGCGTGATCGACCTGACCCAGGATCGCGTGACCCAGACGGTGCTCCTGCCCTCGAAGCCGCAGGGCGTGGAAGTGGGGGTGGACGGGACCGTGCTGGTCGCCATGGCGGGAACCATCACGTCCGGGGTCCCTACAGGCACACTGAGTGTGTTCAATCCGAATCTGACAGGCAACCAACTGGTTTCGGTGAACGTGCCGGCGCTGCCGAGCACCCCGGCGAACCTGCCGGCGACTTCCGCGGCGCTGCCCTCGACCACCTTCAGCAGCAAATTGCTGCGCACGCCGGACGGCAATTACATCGTCGGGATGGTGTACCCGTCCACCACCACCACCTACGCCTTCGTGTATGAAGTCTCGTCGCAACAGGTCCTGCGCAACCGCACTACCACGGGAACCTCGACGGTGCTTTCGATGTCGCCCGACGGCTCGCGGTTCATGGCTGGGCTGACGCTCTTCGATACGGCCACGCTTTCGGTCATCGGGCAGGAAAACATCGCCAACGCGCCATTCCCGATGACCAACAACTTCAACAGTGCGCAGGGAATCGGCGGCAGCGTGTTTTCCCCGGACGGGAAGACGCTGTACGCGGCTTTCAACACGCAGCCCACCACCAATCCGCCGGCGGCGCCGAACTCCTCGACCCTCCTGATCAACGACCCGACGAACCTGGGGATCCGGCTGGGCGTCAAGCTGCCGGAAGCGATCGTTGCCAAGATGGTGATCAGGAGCGACGGTTCCGAGGCGTGGGCACTTTCGGCTTCGGGGCTGATCAATCTGCCGCTGGGGCAGCTTTACAACTACCCCGTCATCGCGCCCCAGACCACGGCCGTGTTTCTCGCGATGGACGATTGCAATCGCGGGCTGGCGCAGGGAACCCTGCAGGTCAACAACCTGGGCGGCGGCAAGCTGAGCTACAGCCTGACCGAGAACACCAGTTCGGCGGCGCTGGTTTACCAGCAGTCGAGCGGCCTGGCGCCTTCCAACGTGATCTTCACCATGGAGCCGGGGCGCAGCGGCGTCACACGCCAGCCGGGCACCAACATGTGGACGGGAGCGGGGACAGTACAGGGCACGCCGTTCTACGTCTCGCTGGCCTCCTCACAAGCCATCAACATTCCGAACACCATCAAGGTGTACATGAATTACCGGCAATCGGATCAGCGCGGCCTGATTTTCCCGGTGCCGACCACCCCCAATGCCAATCCCAGCGGCACGACATCGTCCGCCACCCAGACCAACGAAGGGCTGCAGGACCTGGTGCTGGACGAGCCGCGCGGGCTCCTGTATATCAGCAACTCCGGCTATAACCGCATCGAGGTATTCGACACGGTGAACCAGGTGTTTCTGACTCCGATTCCGGTGGGCCAGATGCCGCACCAGATGGCGATGAGTTCGGACGGCAATACGCTGTACGTGGCGAACACGGGCGGCGAATCGGTCAGCATCTTGGATCTGAATCTGCAGCAGGTTGTCGGCAACGTGACATTCCCGCCGATTCCGCGCAACGGCACCGTGGCCCAGATCTATCCGCGCTCGCTGGCAGTCGGGCTGTTTCCGAGCCTGCAGATTCTGATGTCCAACGGGGCGCAGTGGGAGTGGGATATGAACCTGGCGGACAGCGCGCTGCCGCGAGCGGCCAATACGGCGGTCATTCCGACAGCGGTAGCCGGCTGCCCAAATTGCGGAATGCTGGCCACGCCGGACCAGTCGTATATCGTGACGCTTTCCGGCGACGGGCACGGCTATGTGTACAGCGCGACCGCCGACACCTACATCACCGGGCGCCTGCTGTTTTCGACGATTCAAGGTTATTACGGTCCTCTGGCTGCCGCCCCGGGCGGAACGTTTTTCGGAGCGAACGGCCTCATCCTGAGCCCGTCGCTGAATACCACCGCGGGCGCGGCAACCCCGAGCACCGTGGGGCCGATCACCACGCAGCGGAATGTCTTTGCGATGACGGCTCTGAACAACAGCCAGTTGCTGCGGCTGACAACGCCCGTGCGCACCAGCATCACCTCTACCACCGTGGACGATTCGCGCACGACGCTCGAACTGGTGGACCTGAACGCGGGCACCGACACGCTGGAGGCGGTGGTGCCGGAGAATCCGCTGCTGAGCGTGTTTGGCACCACCCGCACCAACATCGCACCGCGGCAGATGGTGGTGGATTCGACCGGAAGCACGGTCTACGCGATCACCATCTCGGGCCTGAGCGTGATTTCTTTGACGCCTTCGGGGAATCCTCCCACGATCGCGGCGACGAGCGGGATCCTGAACGCGACCGACGGGAGCACAAACATCCAGCCGGGATCGTTCATCGCAATCCGCGGGCAGAACCTGGCCTCGACCGCAACCGCCACCACGGTTCCCGCGCCGAGGGTGCTGGGAGGTTCGTGCGTGACGTTCGGCGATGTTTCCGTCCCGCTGCTGAAGACTTCGAACGGCGTGATTCAGGCGCAGGTCCCGGACACGATTCTGCCGGGCACGCAGGTGGTCGAGGTGCGATCGCTCGCGACCGCGCAAGACAGCGCGCCGGTCACCATAATGGTGAAGCCGGCGGGAAGCACGAGCCCGGCGCCCGGTGCCGGCGGAACGCAGAAGCCGGAAGAGGGAAGGCGCCCCGCGCCGGTGAAGCAGTAGGGGGCTGGAAAAAGCAGCGCTCCTTCCAATCGCGGCTCGGAATGGAAGCCGCGTGCCCGTGAAGCACAATCAACCTGATGGCGGCAGGGTGTCAGTGGAGGTCGCGGCTCGAAATGAGGCTGTGTCCCGATTTCCGAACCGCGACTAAAAGGAGCGGTACTCTTCCTTACTGCTTGGCGTGCTTCAGCTTTTCGCGCTGCTCTTTCAGCACGGCTTTGCGGCTGAGCTTGATTTTGTTGCCTTCCAGGGCCAGAACCTTGACCAGGATCTGATCGCCTTCCTTGAGCTCGTCGCGGACATCGCGGATCCTGTTTTCAGCGATTTCGCTGATGTGCAGCAGGCCATCGGTGCCGGGGAAGATCTCGACGAACGCGCCGAAATCGACCAGGCGGACCACTTTGCCGAGATAGGTCTTGCCGACCTCGGCGGTGGCGGTGATGTCGCTGATGATCTGGATGGCTTTCTTGGCCGAGGCTTCGTCGGCGCTCGCCACATGCACAGTGCCATCGTCTTCGACATCGATCTTCACGCCGGTCTGCTCGATGATGCCGCGAATCACTTTGCCGCCGGGTCCAATCACGTCGCGGATCTTATCGGTCGGAATATTGAGGGTGTAGATGCGCGGCGCGTACTGCGAGATGGCGGTCTTCGGCGCGGGCATGGCCTCGTACATCTTGTCGAGGATGAAGAGACGGCCGCGGCGCGCCTGCTCCAGCGCTTCGGTCATAATTTTCACGGTGACCCGCGGGACTTTGATATCCATCTGCAGGCCGGTAATGCCATCGCGCGTGCCGGCGACTTTGAAGTCCATATCGCCGTAGTGATCTTCGGCGCCCGCGATATCGGTGAGAATTGCGTACTGGTCGCCTTCCATGACGAGCCCCATGGCCACGCCGCCGACATGCGCGGCCATGGGCGCGCCGGCATCCATCAAGGCCAGAGACGCGCCGCAGACGGTGGCTTGCGAGCTGGAACCGTTGGATTCCAGAATATCGCTCACGACACGCATGGTGTACGGAAAATCGGTCTCGCTGGGGATCAACGCGGTGAGGGATCGCTCGGCAAGCGCGCCGTGGCCGATCTCGCGGCGGCCGGGACCGCGCATGAAACCGACTTCGCCGACGCTGAAGGGCGGGAAATTGTAGTGCAGCATGAAGCGTTTGGAGGCTTCGCCGGGCTCGAGCAGTTCGATGCGCTGCTCGTCTTCCTTGGTGCCGAGCGTGACAGTCACAAGCGCCTGGGTTTCGCCGCGGGTGAACAGCGCCGAGCCGTGCGTGCGCGGAAGAACGCCGGTTTCGATGGTGATGGTGCGGATTTCATCGAAAGCGCGACCGTCGGGACGGCGGTGGTTCTTCAGCATTTCGTCGCGGAAGATGCGCTCCTTGAGAGCGTCATAGCACTTGGAGGCTTCGGCCTGCTGCTCTTCGGGCAGGGCTTCGACGGCGCGCTTCTTGAGGGCGGCTACGCGCGAATAGCTTTCGTTCTTGGGGTACTTCTCGGTATTGAGGGCGTCGGTGAGTTCTCCGCGGACCTCTTTTTCGACGGTGGCGTAGAGCGTTTGATCGAGCTCCGGAGCGCTGAATTCCCGCTTGGGCTTGCCGGCGAGCCGGACGAGTTCCTCGATGCTGGCGGCGATCTTTTTGCAGCACTCGTGGCCGAATTCGATGGCGCCGAGAACCTCCTGCTCGGAGACCTGCTGCGCGCCGGCTTCCACCATCACGATGCCTGCGCTGGTCCCGGCTACCACGATGTTGAGCTTGGACTCGCGGCCTTCGGTGTAAGTCGGGTTGGCGATGTACTGGCCGTCTTTCATGCCCACGCGTACGCCGCCCAGAACGTAGGGAAACGGAATATCGGAAATGGCCAGGGCGGCGGCGGCGCCGGCGATGGCGAGGGAATTCGGGTCCTGCTCGGGATCGGCCGAAAGGACCATGGCAATGATCTGGGTTTCGTTCAGGAAGCCTTCGGGGAAGAGCGGCCGGATGGGCCGGTCGATGAGGCGGCTGGTGAGAATCTCTTTTTCGCTGGGACGACCCTCGCGTTTAATAAAGCCTCCGGGGATTTTGCCGGCGGCGTAAGTGTATTCGCGATAATCCACCGTGAGGGGAAAGAATCCGGCCCCTGGCTTCGGTTCATCGGACATACAAGCGGAGACGAGGACCACCGCGTCTCCGGCGCGAACGACAACGGCGCCGTTCGCCTGCTTGGCCATACGGCCTGTTTCGAGGGTCAGCTTATGGCTTCCCAGATCTACTTCAACTTTGTGCATCATGCTTTCTAAAAAACCTCCAACCTCGAGACCGGAAACCGGTTCCGGCCTGGAGCGACTGGGCAAACCTCGCGGCTCGCCGAATGAGACTGGAGTTGACAGGAAAGGTTGCTCCTTGCCGACCGAGGCAACGCGCCCCGGCGCGGCCGGAAGCCGATTGGGTGGTGATGCCCTGTGATTCTACGGATGAACCCGGGCTGTTTCCCGCAAAATGGACTAGCGGCGAATGCCGAGACGTTGCAGAACCGCTTTATAGCGCTCTGGATCCGTATCGCGCAGGTACGTCAGAAGCCGGCGACGCTTGGCGACCAGGGTAAGCAAGCCTTTGCGGGAGCCGTGGTCTTTCTGGTGCGTCTTGAAATGCTCCGTCAGCAGCGAAATGCGCTGGCTCAACAGGGCAATCTGTACTTCTGGCGACCCGGTATCGGTTTTGTGGCGCTGATTCGTGGAGAGAATCTGCCGCTTTGCTTCGATCGCCAGTGCCATTCTAGGGGTAATACTCCTTGTCTTCTCTTAATCTCGTTTTGGTACGTTAAACAGGATAACACAGTTGCGGGGTGAGTTTTGCAGCCGCGTGCGACGGGTATCGGCAGCAGTCAGCAGCGCCCGGCGGTCGGGGAATCGCCCGGTGAGACTTAGGCGTAGCCTGGTGATGCTACAATTCACAAACACTGGAGGCAATCCGATGCGAACTTCGTTGTTGATCTGTGCGGTCCTCGGTGCCGCCGTTTTGTGGGCACAGCAGCCCAAGGAAGAATCGGGAGCCCGGGAGCTGTTTTATGCCGCGATGGTAAAAAAGGATGCGCCGCCGCCGGTGCATCGGACAGCGGCTGCGCGGACCAAGGGTCCGGCACAGTCTGCGCCCCCTGCCGACGCGGTGCACATGGGGCTGCGATACAACCTGGTGCTGGTGGACGCGAACACGGGGAAGTCGCAGGATGTGGCCGCGGACCGCATATTCCACGCCGGAGAGTGCTTCGCCATCAATTTCGAATCCAACCGCGCGGGGTTCCTCTATGTGCTGGCGAAGGAATCGAGCGGGTCATGGCATGCGCTGGTCCCCTCGCCGGATCCCGATATGGCCGACGAAAGCAACGTCATCATGCCCCAGCAAAGGGTGCGGGTGCCGCTGCGGCACTGTTTCGAGATTCAGGATCCGCCGGGAAGCGAGACGTTATTCGTCGTGCTTTCACGCGAGCCGCGCGATTCGTTCCAGATGGAGGAAGGCATTCGCAACAGCCAGACCCCGGCGCCCGCCGCGCCGGCCGCGCCGGAAGCAGCCCCGCGCAACATTCCCGCGGTGCAGATGGCGGACGCGGGGGTCTCCAACGCCGCCGTGGAGAAGATGCGGGAGCAGTTCGGCACGCGCGATATCGTGATCAAGCGCATCAGCCAGCCCGTCGCCAGCGGCGAACCGGCGGGAAGCGTGTACGTGGTGAATGCTTCGACGCGGCCCTCGCCGAATCTCGCGGCGCAGATCGAAGTCCGCCACCGGTAAGGCGGCGGGCGCTACCGTCTCGATGTCGCTTCCGGCCAGCCGTAAATATGGTCGTGATCCGTCTGCACGATCAGGCGGAAGGGCTGTTTTTCGAAGCTGTCCGCATTGCCTTCAAATTCCAGCACGGTGCCGGGAGCGGCGGTGTTCCGGAACGCGACCGGCACCTTGAGCACGACATCTTCAGCGTTCGGCTGATCCAGGGAGAGCGCAATCTCGGCCGGCCGATTCTCGGGTGAGACGCGCACCACCGTCCCTTTCAGCCGGGGAAGCGGCGTAGTTTTCAGGGTCTCGGTGAAATATTTGTCGGCGTCGGGCGACTCCAGTTGACGGCGAATGCGCAGCCAGGCGAGAAGCTGCGGGTTGGTGCGCGCGAGTTCCTCATCGGCGTGCCGCGCGGCCGCGGCGGCGGCGGTTTCGATTCGATAGCCCGGAGGCGGAACGGTGTTGGTCGCGGCCGCGGCTTTGAATTCCTCCAGGCCGTCCGAAGAGCCATGATAAGCGGCATAGAGGCCGTCGGAGAGAGCGGCGATCTGGCGCCGCTGGTCGTCCGGAAGGGCGCCTTCGCCGCGCTGGCCGGCGGCGCGCTCGAGCAGCCAGAGGCCGGCGGACTGTTTTTCCGGCTCCTTTTCGAGGCCGGAAACGATTCCCATCCAGACGGCGATCTCGGCGCTCTTGGGGCTCTTTTCCAAATACTGCCGGAATTCGCCCTCGGCGCCGGCCAGATCGCCGCGCTGCCACGCGATCCATCCCAAGGTACGGTGGGCGAGCAGTTCTGTGGGCTGCTTGCGCTTCTGAAACACGGCATCATCGAGATGCGAGAGCAGCGCGCGCGCCGATTTTTCGCCGGCTTCGAGCGCATCGGGCGGCGCGTCTTTGACTTCGGGCACGAGCGCCGTGCACCAGTAGAGGCCCACGGCATTATCGGGTTGGGCGGAGAGCATCTCCCGCGCCGATTGCAGCATGCGGACCGTATCGCCGAGTTCACGATAGGAGGCCAGATAGAGTTCGAGCCGGACCTGCGCCATTTCCGTTTTGGGATACTTCTGTTTCCACGCGTCCAGCAGTTCGACGCGCTTGCGCGCCGAAGCTTCGGAGCGTACGGACATGACGATATCGTATTCGCCGTGGTCGGTCCAGGTTTCCGCGCCGGCGAGAGAAGTAACCGCGAGAAGAGCGGTGAGAATGGCGCGCGGTCTCATTGCGGGCTCCTCAAAGTAAAGGTCGCGACGCTGGCGGCGGTGACCTCGACAGTCTGGCTGCTGAGAACTTTGCCGTCCTGCATGGTGCGGACTTCATACTTGCCTGGAGGCACGGGCACACGCGCCGGCAGTGCGCTCGCCACCGCCTGATTGTTCAGCAGAATGGGGGTCGTGCCGGGCGGGCCGGCGAATTCGAGGAAGCCGGAATCGGGCGCCGGAGTGGCCGACTGCGCAGCGGCGCCGATTCGGCGGATAACGATATCGCGCGTCTCGCCCGCGGGTACAATTTCGACGTGAAAGATAGCCATCGCGACTTGCGTATCGGGGGCTGCCGCGGGAGCTGCGACCGGTGTGATCACGGGCGCGGGCGGCGGCGCCGGGGGAGTGAGCGCGCTGGTGAGTTCTTTGGACCAGCGCGAGAGATCCACGGGCGAAGCCTGCAGGAAACGGTCGGCGGCTTCGAAATCCGGTGTGTGCAGCGCAATGCCGGCGAGTACCTGCTCGATGGGCGGCGGCTGCGGGACGCCGGCCTGCAGGACTCGACCGGCTTCAGGCTCGGCGGGAGCGAGGGCCTTCAGCATGGTATCGGCTTTATCGAGCGATGCGGTGGTGCCGCGCACGCGAATCTCCTGCAGCAGGCGGACGGCATCGGGCAAACGGTCGCTCAGGAGATAGGCGTCGACGCCCTGAAAGGCGGCATCGAGAGCGAAGGGATCGAGCTTGAGCGCCTCTTCGTAGAGCGCGGCGGCGGCGGGAAAATCGGAGGCCTCGTAGCGCGTTTCGGCATCGCCGCGCGCCTTCAGATACGGCAGTTTTCTCGTCGCCACGGCTTCCAGGGTGCCGCCGGGCTTCTTCTGCGCCACCTGGCCCACGAGCCGGATAGCCTCGCTCCAATCGCCGCGCTGCTCGCGGGCCCGCGCCTGCGCCATCCACTGCTCGGCGAGGCTGGCGTCGGTTTCGGCGGCGGCATTGGAAGGCGGATGGAAATAGAACTTGCCCGTGAGGTTCGAAATCGACCAGGGAACCTGCCGCGATTCGGTCTCGCTGGAAACGCGCGACCGCACCTTGGTGAAGACCTCATCGAGCGTGAGGCCGGGTTCCCCGATGATATCGGCGAGCGCTTCGGTGAAATAGCTGTCGCGGCCGTTAGGGTTGTCGGCGGCCACCTGGCCCGGTCCGGTCGAATAAGCGATATATGTCTCCTTGCCGGCATTCTGCGGCTGCGCCAGGCCGGCTTCGAGCGATTGCGATTTCGCGACCGGATTGCTGCGGCACGCGTCCAGAACCACGACGCTGCGCTTGGGACGGTTCTTCAGCGCGTCCAGCAACTGGGCCATGGAGAAGCAGCGGAACTTGGCCTGGATGACGCTGCTGGCGGCGGCGAAATCCACCGGCACGAGAAAGTTTTCGTTTTCGATCTGCACGCCGTGCCCGGCATAAAAGAAGAGAGCGGTATCGTCCGGACCGAGCTGTTGCAGGAATTCGGCGGTAGCCTCTTCGAGCGCGCTCTTGGTGGCGTTTTCGCGCAGAATGGTGCGGAAGCCGGCGCTGCGCAGGGCCTGATCGACAAGGCGCGCGTCGTTGACGGCGTTCTTGAGCGGAGCTTCGGCATAGCTGTTGTTGCCGACGATGAGCGCGATGCGTTTGCCCTCCTGGGCGCCCGCTACGGCGCAACAGAGCGCCAGGGGAATCAGAATCGATACCGTTCTTCGCATACAAAATCTCCGGCGGCGCGCTAGCGGAAGGTCACCTGCCGCGAACGATCGTCCAGCGACGGATCCTTGTCGCAAGCCGCGGCGGTGAGTTTATCGCCGTTGTAGGTGTACTTGATGCGGGCGGTCTTGCCCTGGCTTTGAACCTGTTCCGCAACCAGGTGGTTGCCCGTGTATTCCATGGTGCGTTCGTAAAACTGGCGCCGCTGCGCGCCGGAGCCCTGGTAGCCGCGGATGGCGGCAAGCTGCAGGCCGTCCCATTCGAATTCCAGCACCGTGTCGCCGGGCGCGGCAGTGGGCGAAGCGACTTCGCGAGCTTCGGCGACGCGGCCGCGCGAATCGTAGACAACGCGGAAGTAATGGATGGCATCCCAAACGAAAGGCTCGAAGAACCGGTTGCCCGAAATCGTGACGGCGACATTCTTGCCCGTGAGCTGCTGCACAGCGGCCGGATCCACGTGCGGGTTGTTCCAGAGAATGACGGAGGAATACTTGTAGACCTGGTCGGGATCGGCCGAAGGCACGCGCGGCGCGCCGCCGTAATCCGCTGCAATGACTTGCGGAAACGCGGGATCGTAGGCGAACGCAATCCTTTTTTCGCCCGTGGCGTGCTCGGGTTTATCGAACGTCGGGACGATGGCGCCCGCGCGGTCGCCGTCCCATTCGAAGGAGACACGCATCTTATTTGAAGCGTCGATGCGCTCGATTCGCGGTTGAAACGCGAGGCTGGACGGGCAGTAGAAAACGCCGGCGGGCAGGCGCATGCCGGAAAACCAGTTGAGATCGCCGGAGAGCGGCGCGGCGGCATCGTTCAGAGAGGCGGCCATCAGGCGCGCGCGCACGCGCTGCTCCTGGTCGGCATCCAGCGTGTTGGAAACCTCCAGGTAGCGATCGAGGAACTTTTTGCCGTCGGCGGAGTGGCGCGTCACCAGGGAGGCCAGCCCGGCTTGGTAGAGCAGTTCGGGGTCGTCATCGCGGGCGCTGAGGGCGCGCAGGGCCAGGTCGCGCATCTTCTGGTAGCTGCCGTCGCTCCAGGCGGCGCGAAGCTGCACTTTCCAGTCTTCGATGCTGCTGGTGCGCTTGAAGAGCAGATCGTTGCGCAGATTGCTGGCCGGTTCACGCTCCTCTTCGACGGCGCGCAGGTCGTACTCGTCGAGCGTCTTCAACGCCTGGTTGAACTGGCCCATGGCGCCCAGAATTTCGGCCTTTTTCAGCAGCACGGGGAGCGAGCCGGCGTCGATGGCTTCAGCTTCGAGAGCGCTTTTGAGGGCGAGATCGAGCTTGTTCTGTTCCTTGTAGCCGGTGGCGAAGCGCAGCGCCTGGTTGATGGCCTCGCGCTGGCCGGGGCTGAGCTGAGTGCGGCTGCCCACGCGATCGCTGGCGACGCGCCGGGAATAGTCGGTCCAGGCCATGAGGACTTTCTGCTGCAGGATCTTGTCGGAGGGCTGGCGGAAACTGGCAAGCCGGAATTCGTTGTAGGCGGCGCCGAATTCGCCCTCTTTAGAGCGCTCTTCGCCCGCCTGGCGGTGCTGTTCCAGGCTGTGATGCAGGGCGTCGCCGTGCAGTTTGGCGATTTCCGGAAAGGCCTGCTGATAGCGTTCGAAATCGCGATCGGCCAGCAGAAAATCGTCCCAGTCCTGGACCGCCGCGAACGCGCCAAGCACGGCGGATTTGCGCCCCAGCCAGGCCTTGCGGGCCGCCAGTTGGTTCCGCAGGCGCTCGTGCTCGGCATCGTGCGGGTCGATTTCGGCGGAAAGTTGCGCGAATCGCAGGGCATCCACCAGCACGCTCACTCCCACGGTGCCGCTTTCGAACTGGTCGTAGCGGCGCCGCATGGCTTCAGCGACAAAACGATCGAGCGACGCCATGGCAGGATCCGAGCGATACTGCTTCACGCTGGCGGCGATCAGCACAAGCTGCGTGTCGAAGATCCTGTTCTTGCCGCCGATCATCGCCAGTGCGCGGCCATCGGTGGCGCAGCGCGCAAGCTGGGCAGGCCCTTCGGGCAGGAAGGCGACGAATTCGGCGAGCGGAATCTCCGTGGGAGCCTTGTCGTTGGCGGTTCTCTTGTATGCGATCCGCGCGGTCTTCCAGATGCCTGCGGCGTCGGCGGGTGCGTTCTTGGGCGTGCCTTCGGGAAGGATGTATTCGATGGCGCCATCCTCGTAAGAGGCGATCACCTTGGCGTCCAGGTCCTGCAACAGGGTGCCGCCGAGTTTGACCGACTGTAGTTTGCGATTCGGAGAAGCCGGATCGGCGCCGAGGGAGAGCACTTTGTCCTTCCCGTTGACCAGGATTGCGGCGGCATCGGCAAACTGGAACCCCTGTGCCGTGCGGGTAATCAGAATGCCGGCGTGGAGCGGAGCGGCGAGACAGAAGATAGCAATGGCGCGGTGAGACAGAATCATCGAATGTCACCTCAATCGATGGTCAGGTGGGTACGAGTGTAGACGAGCAGTTCGCCGATTGCAACCAGAACGTACGGGGGGAAGTACTGGGATCAATAGAACCCGGCACGCGACCGGTTTCCCCGGCCGGCAGCCAGGGCGAGCAGCCCGAGGTCCCGGCGCCTAATGCCAAGTTGTTAAACATTGTTACATTTTCGTCCGTCTGCCCCACCGGGAAGGCGAGACTCCTAGACGCAATCACGTTGGACCCGGTGGCCGACGGCCCTATCTGTCCGATTGGCGTCGTTGGGCATGGCGGTGTGATTCTCTCCGGCGGCAATCTGGATCTCGAACGCCGTATCGGGCATTCAGGAATGTACGGCGCTATACTGCCGCGTATGATCAAGCATCTGGCACTGTTGGTTGCTATCGGTCTTCCGGTTCTGGCGCAGGTAACCGCGAGCAACACGATTACCGTGACGGCTTCCCGCAACAATGCCGCAACTCCGGACCTGGTGGCGTTTACGATTGCGGTGGATACTCCGCTGACCACGACACGCGACGACGTGATCGCCGCGCTGCAAGGGTCGGGCATCGGACTCGCCAATTTCACGGGCGTTTACACGACGTTCCAGAGCGTCACCCAGGCTCAGTCGACGGCGTACACGCAGGGCCTGGAATGGTCGTTCGCGGTGACGACTCCGATCACGAGCCTGAAAAGTGGGATCGCGCTGCTGAACGGATTACAGCAGACGCTTTCAAAGAGCGGGTTCAGCCTTTCCTATACGATTCAGGGACTGCAAACCTCGGCGGCGGCCCAGCAGGCGCAAACGTGTTCGCAGGCGGGGCTGATTGCGGATGCCCGTGCGCAGGCGCAGACCATTGCGGCGGCGGCCAGCATGCGGGTGCTCTCGATTGTTTCGATGGCAAGCTCGGTTTCGAGCGCGGCTCCGGCTGGGTGTTCGCTGACGGTGAAATTCTCTTTGGGGCCGGCGATATGAGGTGGGCGATTCTGCTTGTGGCAGGCGTCGCGGCGCAGGCGCAGAGCACGATCACCGTGACTGCCTCGCGTCCGGTGAACCCGCAACTGGACCAGGCGGTGGTTTCCGTGACAGTCAATGCTCCCGTCACCGCCGGGCCCGACGATGTGTTGGCGGCACTCGCCGGGTCGGGCGCGACGTTGAGCATGCTTTCGCCGGCTTACGTTCCGGGCGCGTGGTCCTTCACGATGCCGGTTGAATTTTCCGGGCTCAAGACGGTGCTCGCAGCGCTGACCGCAGACCAGCAGGCAGGGCAGAACTCCGGCTTCGACGTGCAGTTCAGCGTCTCGGCCTCTCAGAGTTCTTCGAGCGGGCAGACGTGCCCGTATACCGCGCTGTTCGGCGATGCTCAGGCGCAAGCGCGTGCGTTGGCAGCGGCGGCAGGAATGAAGGTCGGCGCGGTGACCAGGCTTTCGGACGGGAGCGACGTGGAGCAGAATGTGCCTACGGCAGCGTACCGGTCAGGGGATTTTTCGGCATTCCTCGTGAATTCGCGGATTGCATCATGGTACGCGCCGCCTGCCCTCATCACCTCGCCGATTTCGACTCCGGCTTGCACGATGGTGGTGCAATTCCAATTGATGTCGCTGTAGCGGCTATCTCTGGTTCGACTTCAGAACCTTTTTCCGCAGCCGGATGGATTGCGGCGTTACCTCGACGAACTCGTCGTCGCGGATGAATTCGATAGCCTGTTCCAGATTGAGAATGCGAGGCGGCACCAGGCGGATGGCTTCATCGGCGGTGCTGGCGCGCATGTTGGTGAGCTTCTTTTCCTTGACGATGTTGACATCGAGATCGTTCTCGCGTGCGTTTTCGCCGACGATCATACCTTCATAGGTATCGGTGCCGGGGGTAACGAAGATCTCGCCGCGTTCCTGCAGGTTGAAAATCGCGTACCCGGTGGCTTTGCCGGGACGGTCGGCGACCAGCGAACCCGTGGGCCGCATGGGAATCTCGCCCTGCCACTCGATATAGCCGTGGAACAGCGAATTCATGATGGCGGTGCCGCGCGTATCGGTGAGGATTTCGCTGCGCAGTCCGATAAGCCCGCGCGAAGGGATGTGGAACTCCAGGCGCACGCGGCCGGAACCGTGGTTGATCATCTTGGCCATCTTGCCTTTGCGCGCGCCGAGCTTTTCGATGACCACGCCGAGGAAGCTTTCCGGGCAATCGATGACCAGCAGTTCGACCGGCTCCTGCAATTTGTGATCGATGGTGCGGGTAAGGATTTCCGGTTTGCCGACCATCAGCTCGTAGCCTTCGCGGCGCATCATTTCGATCAGGATGGCGAGCTGCAGTTCGCCGCGGCCCATCACTTTGAAGGTGTCGTGACCGAGCTCTTCCACGCGGATGGAGACGTTGGTGAGCAACTCCTTCTCGAGACGCTCGCGCAGGTTGCGGGAGGTGACCCACTGGCCTTCGCGCCCGGAGAACGGCCCGGTGTTGATGGTGAAGGCCATCGCGATGGTGGGTTCGTCGATATGGATCTGCGGCAGCGGCTTCGGAGTCTCGGCGCAGGTGACGGTTTCGCCGATGGTGATGCCTTCCACGCCCGCGATGGCCAGAATATCGCCGGGGCGCGCGGCGGTTTCGTCCACGCGCTTGAGCCCTTCGAAGGAATACAGCTTCGTAATTTTGGTCGTTTGCAGCGAGCCGTCGCGCTTGGCGATCGCCACCATGTCGCCGTAATTCAGGCAGCCCTGAAGCACGCGGCCGATCCCGAGCCGGCCGAGGTACTCGCTGTAGTCCAGGTTGGCGATCAGCATCTGCAACACGGCTTCGGGATCGCCGGCGGGAGCGGGAATGTGCTCGAGGATGGCATCGAAGAGCGGGCGCAGATTGGTCGAGGGGTCTTCCATGGTGCGCTTGGCGATGCCGGTCTTGGCGATGGTGTAGAGCACCGGAAAGTCGAGCTGGTCTTCGGTGGCATCGAGATCGATAAAGAGGTCGTAGACTTCGTTGAGGACCTCCTGCACGCGGGCGTCGGGACGATCGATCTTGTTGATCACCACAATCGGCGGCAGCTTGGCTTCGAGCGCTTTCGAAAGCACGTAGCGGGTCTGCGGCAGCGGACCTTCGCTGGCATCCACCAGCAGCATGACGCCATCGACGATTTTGAGCGCGCGCTCCACCTCGCCGCCGAAATCACTGTGGCCCGGCGTATCCACGATGTTGATTTTGATGCCCTGGTAGCGGATGCCGGTGATTTTGGCGAGGATGGTGATGCCTCTCTCGCGTTCGAGCTCGTTGGAATCCATCACGCGCTCGACGTGCTCTTCGTTTTCGCGGAAGATGCCGCTCTGGTTGAGCATGGCGTCGACCAGGGTGGTTTTGCCATGATCCACATGGGCGATGATGGCGATATTGCGGATGGATGCGTTGGTTGCCTGATTACTCTTCATGAATCACGTCGATCGGGTTCAAGCGCGAGGCGACTCGCGCGGGATACAGTCCGGCTAACACGGTGACGCACCACACCAGCAGCAGCGCGCCTGCAAGCAGTCCTAAAGGGGGATGAAACTGGATCGTCCAGCCGAAGCTCTGCTTATTGACTACGAATACTAATAGTAGCGAAAGTGCGAACCCTAATGCCAATCCCAGGATGGCGGCGAAGGCGCCGAGGAGTCCGGCCTCGGTGAGGATCATGGCGCTGATCTGTCCCGTAGAGGCGCCCAGGTAGCGCAGCAGGCCGAGCTCGCGGCGGCGGTCGAGAACCAGCGCCAACAGGGCATTGGCCGCGCCCAGCATGGCGACGACAATCGCGACCGCTTCGAGCGCCCAGGTGATGGCAAACGTACGGTCGAACACCTGCATGGAAGTGCGGCGGAGTTCGGCGTTGGGCGAAATGGAGACTCCCAGCCCGGAGGTGCGAAGCTGGATTTCGCGCTGCACGGTTTCCAGATCGGCGCCGGGCGCAAGATAGACGGAAGCGTTGGTGGCGGGCTGGTTCGGCAGGTACTTGAGCAAGGTCGAGTTATCGACAATCACGTAGCCCTGGCTGGCGGAATAGTCGTAATAGATGCCGGCAATGGTGAGGGCGACGGTGTGCTCGCCGATCGGGAGAGTGATTCTGTCGCCGGGACGGATTCCGAACTTGTTGGCGAAAGGCTCGCTGACGATGGCGCGGTCGTGGCCGGGGAGCGAGCGCAGAACGGCGTCGCGGTCTTCGCCGTGCAGAAAGCGCAGACGCCCGGTGCGGCGCACAATTTCGAGATCGCCGCCGCCGAGCGTGGTGCGCTCGCCGCGGTAGTGGAATTCGAGGGCGCGGAAGAGGTAGACGGAAGCGACGCCGGGTGTCGAAGAAAGGATCGGAGCGAGCTGCGCGGGCAGCGGCGGATATTCGCCGGCGCGAATCGGGATGGCGGGACGGAGGTAGAGATCGGCGGTGAGTTGGACATCGAGCCAAAGAGCGACGGTTTCGCGGAAGCTGCCGACCATGATGCCGACGCTCGCCATCATGGCGATGGCGGTCGCGAGCGCGCCGGCGACCACGGACGTGCGCGAAAGCGATGCGGTGAGGCTGCGGGCGGCGAGCAGACTCTCCGCGCGGCGGGCGGTGAGCGCGCGGCTGAGGCGATTGACCGCGAGCACAATCGCGGGAGCGGCCAGCGCGGCGGCGGCGATGGAGAGCAGCGCCGCGGCGTAGCCGGCGATGGGGAATCCGCCCACAGGTGGGGCTTGCGATGCGGCCAGCGCAACAGCGGCGCAAACGGCGGACCAGGCGAGTCCGCGGCGCCAGCGCAGGCGCGCGCGATGCTCGTGCGCCCCGCGGCTCATGGCTTCCGTGGGAGCGATTTGCATGGCTTCGCGCGCCGGGGCGAAGGCGGAAGCAAAGGCGACGATCATGCCAGTGAGCATGCCGGTCCAGATTTCGCCGCCCGTGAGGCGCACGGGCGCGGGACGGCTGGTCGTGAAGAGAGCATTCACCGTGGCGGAAATCGTTTCGACGGCTCCGGCCGCGAGCAGGCGCCCCAGCAGTACACCGAGAGCGGCGCCGGCCGTGCCGAGCAGCAGGGCTTCCGAGAGAAAGAGCAGAAAAACCGTGAAGCGAGAGGCGCCCAGCGCGCGCAGGATTCCGATTTCACTGCGCCGGCGCACCACGCTGACCGAGATGGTGTTGTAGATCAGGAACGCGCCTACAATCAGCGAAATATAGCTCAGCACCCGCAGGTTCCAGTGGAAGGCGCGCAGCATGTGCTGGTTCTCTTCGCTGCGCGCGCCGGGCCGTTCGACCAGGTACGCGGCCGGAAGCAGGGCGCGGATGGCGGTTTCGACGCGCGCCAGGTCCTCACCGGGGTCGAGCGTAACATCGATGCGGTCGAGTTTGCCGTAGCGGTGGAGAAGTTGCTGCGCGTCGGCGATATCGATGGCGATGAATTCGGCGCTCCCGGCATCGGCGATGTGCGCGATGGAAAACATGTGAGGGCGGCCACCGAGGTTGACGGTGAGTTGCGGCGGGTGATTGAGGCGCCGGGCGAGGGCTTCGGAGAGAACCGCCGAGGGCGAAAGTCCGATGGCATCGACGCCGTAGAGCGGCACGGAGCCGACACCGGCGATATTGGCCTGGGCTTCGAGAATGGGGGCGAAGTGCGCGTTGACGGGAAGCGAATCGAGGCGGCCGAACCACTGTTCATCGATGCCGCCGTTAGCGAGGATTTCGAGATCGGTCTTCCCGGCGACGGTGGCGAGCGAGGAGCGGAAGGAGCCGGTGGCGGCGTCGCCGGCGAGATCGATCGCGACGATGACGGCAACCCCGAGAGCCACCGAGAGAACGGAGAGCGCGGTGCGCAGCCGGTCGCGGCGCAGCGGGCGCAGAATGAGGGTGCGGAAGAGCTTCATGCGCGCTCGATGGATTCGATCCGGCCATCGCGCAGGCGAACGCGGGTCCCCGCAATGGCGGCGGCTTCGGTGCTGTGAGTGGCCATCAGGACGGTGGCGCCGAAGCGAGTGGCGCTCTCGCGCAGGAGAGCGAGCACCTGGTCGCCGCTGGCGGTATCGAGATTGCCTGTAGGCTCATCGGCAATGAGGATCTCCGGCGAGTGGACCAGCGCCCGGGCGATAGCGACGCGCTGCATTTGCCCCCCGGAGAGTTGATAGGGCAGGCTGCCCGCCTTTTCCGGAAGCCCGACCCATTCGAGACGCTCGAGCGCAGCCTGGCGGGCGTTGGGAGCGCGAGCCAGCAGAAGCGGCAGCTCGATATTCTCGATGACCGTGAGGGTGGGGAGAAGCTGAAAGAACTGGAAGATGAAGCCGACGCGCCGGCGCCGCAGCGCGGTGAGATCTGGTTCGGAGAGCGAGCGGGTGGAGCGGCCATCGATGAGGACGTCGCCCGAGGTGGGGAAATCCATGGCGCCCGCCAGATTGAGCAGCGTGGTTTTGCCGCAGCCCGAGCGGCCCAGGAGAGAGGTGACGCTGCCCGCGGACGCGGCGAGAGAGATTTCGTGCAGCACCTGGAGCGGCTGGCCATCGAAGTACGTCTTGGAAACGGCGCGAAGCTCCAGGCGGGCTGGAAGTGTGTCGGACAAATTCTATTTTATTAGGGCTTCCAGTGATTGTTTGCAGCAGGGCGGGCAGATTTCGAGGCGTTCGCCGAGTTTCTGCGACGTGCTCCCCGGCAAAATTCGCGATAAAAAACAGTTTTCATCCGAAATGTTTTCTGATATTCTAAAGACGCTCTGGCACTCAACAAACCGCGCTTGGAGTAATGGAAACAGCCGCACAAGGCACTCTGACACGCGATGAAATGGAGAGCAGGCGTCTGCTGGCCGCGGACGATCTGCAAAGGGGGCTCTCGCAGTCCCAAGTGGCAAGGAAATTCGGGGTCAGCCGCACCACGGCCTCCCGCTGGCACCGCGCATTGAGCGGCAAGGGGCTGGAGGCGCTCCGGAAGCGGCGCGCTCCAGGAAGGCCCAGCCGTCTCACGGCGGAACAATTGCGCGGCGCGGCGGAAATCTATCGCGCGGGCGCGCGCGCGGCGGGCTTCGAAACAGACCGCTGGACCACGGCGCGGTTCGCCGATGCAATCCACGCCCGATTCGGAGTGCGCTACGATCCCGACCACGTCGGCCGCATCATGCATCGTCTCGGCCTGCGAGAGCGGAACCGCACCCGGCAGCGAGCCATCGTGGATGCGATTTACGCTTCGCGGTATTCGCCGAACACCGTTCTGAGCCGGTCGGAAATCTCTCCCACGGTGGCGTAGGCGCCGGCGGCATCGACGATTCCCGGCATCAGGTTGCCGCCCCCGCGGGCCGTCTGTTCCAGCGCGGCGAGTTTCTCCTCCACGCCGGACTGGCTGCGCGAAGCACGCACATGGCGTAGCTTTTCGATCTGCGCCCGCTCCAGCGCGGGATCGATGCGGAACACCGGAACGGAGCGTTCGTCCGCCTGCTGGAAGCGGTTGACGCCGACCACGACGCGGCGGCCGGCCTCCACTTCCTTTTGGAATTCATAGGCGGCGTTCTGGATTTCGTTCTGAATGTAGCCGGTTTCGATCGCCTTCAGGGTGCCGCCGGCGGCATCGATGCGCGCCAGGTAATCGTGCACGCCCTGCACCATGGAATCGGTGAGCGCTTCGATGTGCTCGCTGCCGCCCACCGGGTCCACCGTGTTGGTGACGCCGCTTTCATAAGCCACGATCTGCTGCGTGCGGAGGGCGATGCGCGCCGATTCCTCGGTGGGAAGCCCCAGGGCTTCGTCGCGCGAGTTGGTGTGCAGAGACTGGCATCCGCCCAGCACCGCGGCCATGGCTTGTAGCGCGGTGCGCACGATGTTGACATCCGGCTGCTGCGCGGTGAGGGTGCTGCCGGCGGTCTGCACGTGAAACCGCAGCATGCAGGAACGCGCGTCGCGAGCGCCGAAGCGGTCGCGCATCAAATGAGCATAGATGCGTCGCGCGGCGCGAAACTTGGCGATCTCCTCCAGAAAATCGCTGTGCGAATTGAAGAAGAAGGAGAGGCGCGGCGCAAAGGAATCCACTGCCAGGCCGGAGGCGATGGCACCCTCGATGTACGCAATGGCGTTGGCGAAGGTGAAGGCCAGTTCCTGCACGGCCGTCGAGCCGGCTTCGCGGATGTGGTAGCCGGAAATGGAGATCGTGTTCCACTCGGGAAGTTCGGCGCCCGCCCAGGCGAAGATGTCGGTGATGATGCGCATCGCCGGCCGCAGTGGATAGATATAGGTTCCGCGGGCGATATACTCCTTGAGAATATCGTTCTGGATCGTGCCCGACAGTTTCTTCCAGTCCGCGCCCTGCTGCCGCGCCACCAACGCGTAATATGCCAACAGGATGGCGGCCGTGGAGTTGATGGTCATCGACGTCGAGACCTGATCGAGCGGGATGGCGCGGAACAGCAGTTCCATGTCCGCAAGGGAGGAGACTGCAACGCCCACGCGGCCCACCTCGCCCGCTGCCATGGGGTGGTCGGAATCCAGGCCCATCTGGGTGGGAAGATCGAAGGCCACGGACAGGCCGGTGGTTCCCTGGGAGAGCAGGTACTGGTACCGGCGATTGCTCTCTTCGGCGGTGCCGAAACCGGCGTATTGACGCATCGTCCACAGCCGGCTGCGATACATGTCGCGGTAAACGCCGCGGGTATAAGGAAACTCGCCTGGGTTTCCCAGTGAATGGCTCATGATCGCGATATCTTGCGCGCTTTTAAAAAGGAAGAGAGCCCATAGCCCAGCATCAGCACCGTACAGGCCCCGGCGATAAAGAGCTGCACGCCCTCGCCGGTGCGATAGTAGTGGATCGCCTTACTACCGAAGATAACTCCGAATGTTATGAAAAGAAAGCCAATAACCTGGTGCCATAAGCTGTGGATCGGTTTGACGACGGCAGGCACAACATGTTTGACAAAGACGCGGCTCTGGCGAATGGCTTCACGCTGCCACACTACTCCATCGTAACAAAAGCTGCATAGAGCCGATTCCGGGCATGCTGCGCGGCCTGAAAATTGCCGATAGATAAATGTGTGGCTTGTGAAAGGGGCTGGCCTCCTCTACAATCGGAACGGGTGGATGCAGGCCCAACGGTGGAACGCTGGTGTCTTCCGGCACGTCCGCCAGTAAGGGAGTATCTGTGGAAGAGCCTTTAAAGCATCTCATGCAGGAATTGGGAAACGCCATCAATGATTCCCTTTCCGAATCCGACCGGATCGCGGAAGCGATCGGGGAGATCAAGAGAGCCGGATACGACGTCTTTCTGGTTCTGGAAGCGACCATCGGCTTTAACCGGAGGGATGAGAACGGCGAAGAGGAGGAGGAAGACCTGGAAGTAGCCGAAGAACCGAAGCCCAAGCGCAGTTTCGAAGCTACCGGCAAGATCAAGTTTACATCCCAGGACCATCGTTTTTTGCGCGCCCTCAAGATCGCTGTGGACGACGAAAGCCGCTGAATGCGGTTCGCTCAGCCCACGAGTGTTTGATAAACGTCCCAGGTTTCGCGGACGGCTTTTTCCCACGTAAACAGTTTGGCCCGCGCCACGCCGCGCCGGACAAGTTCGGCTCGCAAATCTTCGTCGCCTGCCAGGCGTCTGAGCGCTCCGGCCAGGGCCTCGGAGTCTTCCGGGTCCACCAGGAGGGCCGCGTCGCCCGCCACTTCCGGCAGCGAAGAGCGCTGTGAGGTGACGACGGGTACGCCCGCGGCCATGGCATCCAGCACAGGCATGCCAAAGCCTTCATCCCGCGAGGGGAAGGCAAAAATGGACGCTCGCGCATACCAGCCGGCGAGGTCGGCGGAAGGCACGTAGCCGGGCAGGAGAATCCGGGCGCGTGCCGGGCTGGCTTCGATGCGGCGCAGGATCTCAGCGGCGCCATATCCGGCCGAGCCCGCCAGCACGAGCGTCCAATCTTCCGGCAGGCTTTCGAACGCCTCCACCAGTCGCGCCACATTTTTACGCTTTTGCACGGCGCCGACGTGCAGCACGATCTTTTCCCGCTCCGTGGAGGATGGCGCGGGCGTGCGCACCCCGTGATGAACCGCTGTAACGCGCGCCGGCTCGATGCCGAGCAGTTCGATCACCTGCCGCTTCGTGAAGTCGCTGACCGTGATAATGGCATCGGCGCGCGCGGCGGCGTCGCGGGCCTGGGCCGTGAAGCGGGCGCGGAATTCGGGAGTCGAGTACTCGCCGGTCATCACGAACAGGTCGTGAAACGTTACCACGGCGCGGCGCAGAGGGAACTGCGGCAGCCGCTGGTTCATGCCGTGAAAGAGATCGGCGCCCCGCGGGCCGAAGGGTTCGGCCAGCAGACGGCGCGCGGCATTGCGCGGCAACTCGTCGCGCAGCGAGCGTACGTAGCGGTGAGGCCGGTAGCAGAAGCGGAAGCGCGCGTCTGGGTGGGCCGCGGCCAGGCCGAACAGCAATTCGCGCGAATAGACTCCTACGCCGGAGAGGGCATCGCCCAGGCTATAGGTGGCGTCCAGCGCGTAAGTCAATCGATTCCGTATTCCTTCATTTTGCGATAAAGCGTGGTGCGGCCGATGCCCAATCTGCGCGCCGCCTCGCCCCGATTGCCGCCTGTGGCCGCGAGTGCGGCGGCAATGGCGTGGCGCTCGCTGTCGGACATCGACACCACCGGGGCCGGGATGACCGGCGACCGCGGTGAAGGGGTGAAATCGGGCATCTCGGTTACGGCTTCATTCAGGCGGTGCAAGCCGTTGGCGGCGCGGTGGTATTGCAGGGCGGAGGGCAGGTCCATGGCCTGCAGGGAGCCTTCGGAGTGGAGCGCGGCCATGCGGTCGATGCAGTGCTTGAGCTCGCGCACGTTGCCGGGCCAATCATAGGAGAGCAGGGTCTCCATGGTTTCGGGGCTGGGACGGAAACCGCCGTCGCTGGCCAGAAAATGGTCGATCAACAGCGGGATATCGATCTTGCGCTCGCGCAGCGGCGGCAGCCGCAGGGAAAACACGTTGAGCCGGTAGTACAGGTCCTGGCGGAAGCGGCCGGCGTGCACTTCCGCCTTCAGGTCGCGGTGGGTGGCGGCGATGAGCCGCAGATTCACCTTCCGCCAGTGCAGGGCGCCCACGGGACGGTATTCGCGCTCCTGGATGAGGCGCAGGAGCTTGACCTGGAACTCGAGCGGCAGGTCGCCGATCTCGTCAAAGAAGGCGGTGCCGCCGTCGGCGAGCTCGACGAGGCCTTTTTTGTCGGCCGCGGCGCCGCTGAAGGAGCCTTTCACGTGGCCGAAGAGTTCGCTCTCCATGAGGGTGCCGACCAGCGAACCGCAATCGATGGGAACGAAATTGCCGCGCGGGTTGGCGTCGTGGATGGCGCGGGCGACGACCTCTTTGCCCGTGCCGGTTTCGCCGAGGAGAAGCACCGGCAGGGTGATCCGCGAAGCCTTCTCGATGAGCCGGCGGATGTGGCCGATTTCGGTGGACTGGCCGACCAGGCTGTCAATGTGGCTGCTCATCGTCGGAAAGCGTCAGATTGAATGGCCAATCTACCCCGATACAGCAAGACGCCATGGATTATCGGCGTTTATCGGCGTTCATCGGCGGCCATTTTATCCTTCGGAATCTAGTCGGACGACGAAGGCATTTTTCTCACCGGATTCGGTCTGAATACGATGCGAAAGGGCATCGGCGCCATCCTCGGTGGACTCGGCGCCGACCATCACGCGCCAGATGCCGGGGGATTCGGGACGCTGCACGAGACGGGCCACTCCGTAGCGGGCCTGCATTTCGGCTCGCAGGCGCTCGGCATTGTCTCGATTGCGGAAGGCGCCCACCTGCACGGCGAAAACGCCCGGCAGGACGACGTCGGGAAGACGCGTCACCACCACCTCGACCCGCGCCGTACCGGGGCCGATCATGTCGATGGCTTTGGCGGCGGCGTGCGACAGATCGATGATGCGGCCATCCACGAACGGGCCGCGATCGATAATGCGAACGTCCACCGACTTCGAATTGTCCAGGTTGACCACCCGCACCCAGGTATTGAACGGCAGGGTGCGATGGGCGGCTACGAGGGTCTCCATATTGTAGACCTCGCCGTCGGCCGCGGGACGGCCGTCATAGGGATGGCCGTACCAGCTGGCGAGGCCCGTTTCGGTGGTTCCGACGAGCGGAAGAGGCGGAGGGGGCAGAACGCGGTTGGCCACTTTCTTATGGTGCGCACAGCCGCTCAACCCGAGGGCGAGCATCCCTACAGCCAGAGCCCGTTTCATCTCTGTCAGGTCCGATTATGCCATGCCGCCAGGGCTTGCCGGTAGTCTGTCCGGTAAAGCTTTACCCATGATCAGCCGATAAGCCGGGTATGCAGGATAGGCGAACGGAAGCCCGCATGTTGTGCGCGGACATGGTCGAGATTACCTGGAAAAACGGAGCCGGCAAACCGCATCGGGAGACGGCCCTGCTGGAAGACATATCGCACTCGGGAGCGTGCCTCCAACTGGAGACACAGGTGCCGCTCGGCGCACAGGTGCAATGGGAGTCGCCGCGGAAGGCGTTCAGCGGGCGGGTAATGTACTGCGTATACCGGGAGATCGGGTATTTCGCCGGCGTGGAGTTCGATTCGGTCTCGAAGTGGTCGTGCAAGGCGTTCCGGCCCCAGCATCTGCTGGACTTGCAGAGGCTGGCGGAGACGGCCAGGCGGTAGACCGGGCTTTCTAGGCTTCGTCGCTCGGGAGGCCGCGGCCGGTCCAGTTAGCCTTGAGAAAATCGTGGTTCATGCGGGCGATGTTCTCCAGCTTGATCTCTTTGGGGCACACCGCTTCGCATTCGCCGATATTGGTGCAGCTTCCGAAGAGTTCCTGCTTTGCCTGGGCCACCATGCCGACCACCCGCCGGTCCCGTTCCGGCTGCCCTTGCGGAAGCAGCCCAAGATGAGAGAGCTTGGCGGCCATAAAGAGCGAAGCCGAAGCATTCGGGCACATCGCGACGCAGGCGCCGCAGCCGATACAGGCGGCGGCATCCATCGACCGGTCGGCATTCTCCTTCGATACCAGCACGGCGTTGCCATCGGGAGCACTGCCGGTGGAAACCGAAATAAAGCCGCCGGCGGCGATCAGGCGGTCGAACGCGCTGCGGTCCACCACCAGGTCTTTGACCACCGGAAACGCCCGTGCGCGCCATGGTTCGAGGTAGAGCTCGTCGCCATCCTTGAAATGGCGCATGTGCAGCTGGCAGAGAGTGGTGCCGGGCAGCGGGCCGTGCGCCACGCCGTTGACCATGCAGCCGCACATGCCGCAGATGCCTTCGCGGCAGTCGTGATCGAAGGCCACCGGCTCATCGCCCTTCCCGATCAGGTCTTCGTTGAGAACATCGAGCATTTCCAGGAACGACATGTGCTCGCTTACGTTGGGTACTTCGTACCGCACCATCCGGCCTTTTTCGGATGCATTGCGCTGCCGCCAGATATGAAGAACGATTCGCATTACTTGTAGCTCCGTTGCGCCGGATGCACGTACTCGAAGGTGAGCGGTTCTTTGGACAGCTCGGGGCGGTTGCCCACGCCGCGGAACTCCCACGCAGCCACATACGAAAAATGCTCGTCATCGCGCTGCGCTTCGCCCTCGCCGGTCTGATACTCCTCGCGGAAATGACCGCCGCAGCTTTCGTTGCGCTCCAGCGCATCGAGGCACATCAGTTCGGCCAGTTCGAAGAAATCGCCCACCCTGCCGGCCTTTTCGAGCGATTGGTTGAGCTCTTCGCCGGCGCCGAGCACTTTGACGTCGCGCCAGTATTGCTCGCGCAGCGCGGGAATCTGCTCCAGAGCGTATTTCAGTCCCTCGGCGGTGCGCGACATCCCGCAGTAATCCCACATCAGCTTGCCCAGTTCGCGGTGGAAGGAATCCACCGTGCGGGTGCCGCGCGTCTCCAGAAGCCGTTTAATGACGCAGGTGACCTGCGATTCGGCCTCTTTGACGGCGCCGTGCGAAATATCCACTGCCGGCAACTTGTTGCTCGCGATGTAGTCGTTGATCGTGTTGGGCAGCACGAAGTAGCCGTCCGCCAGACCCTGCATGAGAGCGCTGGCGCCGAGGCGGTTGGCGCCGTGATCGGAGAAATTGGCTTCGCCGATGACGTACAGCCCGGGAATCGTGGACATCAGGTTGTAATCCACCCACAGGCCGCCCATGGTGTAGTGGATCGCCGGATAAATGCGCATGGGCGCCTTGTAGGGATCCTCGCCCGTGATGCGCTCGTACATATTGAAGAGGTTGCCGTAGCGCTCCTTGATCAACCCGGCGCCCAGCCGCTGGATGGCGTCGCGGAAATCCAGGTAGACGGCCAGCTTGGTTTCGCCCACGCCGCGCCCCTCGTCGCAGACGATTTTGGCGTTGCGCGAAGCCACGTCGCGCGGCACCAGGTTGCCGAAGCTGGGGTAGCGGCGTTCCAGGTAGTAGTCGCGCTCGTTTTCGGGAATCTGGCTGGGCGGACGCGGATCGTCTTTCTTCAGCGGCACCCACACGCGGCCGTCGTTGCGCAGCGATTCGCTCATCAGCGTCAATTTGCTCTGATAATCGCCCGAGACCGGGATGCACGTCGGATGAATCTGGGTGAAGCAGGGGTTGGCAAACAGCGCTCCGCGCTTGTGAGCGCGCCAGATGGCGGTGGTGTTCGATCCCTTGGCGTTGGTGGAAAGGTAGTAGACATTGCCGTAGCCGCCGGTTCCCAGCACCACGGCATCGGCCAGGTGCGATTCGATCTGGCCGGTGAGCAGGTTGCGCGTGACGATGCCGCGCGCTTTGCCGTCGATCACGATCAGGTCGAGCATCTCGGTGCGCGGGAACATCTGTACGCCGCCGCAGCCGATCTGCCGCTCCAGAGCCTGATAGGCCCCCAGCAGCAGTTGCTGGCCCGTCTGGCCCCGGGCGTAGAACGTGCGCGAGACCTGTGCGCCGCCGAAGCTGCGATTATCCAGATAACCCGAATATTCGCGCGCGAAAGGCACTCCCTGCGCCACACACTGGTCGATGATGTTCACACTGACCTGCGCCAGGCGGTAGACGTTGGATTCGCGCGAGCGGAAATCGCCGCCCTTGACGGTGTCGTAGAAAAGGCGGTAGACGCTGTCGCCATCGTTGTGATAATTCTTGGCGGCGTTGATGCCGCCTTGCGCCGCAATCGAGTGCGCGCGCCGCGGCGAATCCTGGAAGCAGAAGCACTTGACCTTGTAGCCCAACTCGGCCAGGGTCGCCGCTGCCGACCCGCCGGCCAGCCCCGTGCCTACCACGATAATCGTGTGCTTGCGCTTGTTCGCCGGGTTCACCAGTTTCAGGCTGAACTTGTGGCGCTCCCAGCGGGTTTCAATCGGTCCGTTCGGGGATTTCGAATTCAGTTCCATGGCGGCATCCTCACTGCAGCGTCAGAATTCCGGCCAGTACGGCGACCGGAACGGCTATAAAACCAATGCAGACCAGGATGGCGAACGCCGCTGCCCCGCGCTTGATGGCCGGGGTGTATCGCGGATGCGCAATCCCCAGCGACTGAAACAGGCTGTAGAGGCCGTGATACAGGTGCATGCACAACAGAATCATGGCGAGAATGTAGAAGCCGGCCACCGCCGGGTGCTGGAATCCGGTGATGACGTTGTAGCGCACGTCGGGCGTGTTGGGATTGCCGTTGACGTCCTGGGTGGGCAGCACCGCGCCCACCGTCAGGTGCAAAATGTGGAAGATGATGAACGCCGCCAGAATCACGCCGCTCCAGCGCATGGTGCGCGCCGCATACGCCGACGGCAGATCGTCCTTCTTGACATAGCCGATGGGCCGCGCGGCGCGGTTCTGCGCCCAAAGCTGTACCGCCGCAACAATGTGCAGCACGACCGCCGCCAGCAGAATCAGCCGGATCCCCCACAGCGGCACGACATTGGTGGGGTTGTGCAGAAAGGCGGCGTAGTTGTTGATCTGCTCCGGATTGGACGCGAAGATCTGCAGATTCCCGAGCATGTGGCCCAACACATAGCCGAAGAGAATGATGCCGGTTACAGCCATCACGACCTTCTTGCCGATGGGCGCTTCGTAAAAGCGGACTGCCCGGTGGAGCGGGCTAATGGCGACTGCACTCATGATGTTTTCCTGATTGCGGCGAGTAGACTTCGCCGGAGCTCTCTGAGTGCGCCCGCAAGCGGGGCGCAATGCGCGGGACTGGTCCCCTCAAATATTTAGTATACGCCGCTTGCAAGGCTTCCAGAGCGCGCCGAACGTGTCAAAAAAGAAAATAGCCGTCTTTGGACCGAATCTCGGCCGCTTCCGGCTAGAACTCGTAAGTCGGCGGCGTGATGCCCTTCAGCCGCAGGTAAATCTCGGCCTGCCCCCGATGGTGGGCGGTGTGCGTAAAGTAGGCCCAGAGCCATTCGAACCCGGTCATCTTACGGCTTCCCGGACCAACCACGGCCGACAGTTTTTCGGGCGTCATGGAGGCCACGGCTTTGTTGCAGAAATCGAAGGCCTCGGTCATAAACGGGATGACATCGTTTTTGGCGGGCGTCAGCTTCTCGTCTTTCAGCGCCGGTGCGATGGCCGCCGGCGCTGCCGGGCGCGGCAGTCCGCTGGCGTATGCGCAGGCGCCGATATTCGCGCCGCTGATGTGCACCATCAGCTCCCCAAAACTCATTTCTTCGGGGTTCGAACGGAAGTCGTAGCTCTCCGCGGGCATGGCGCGAGCCACCGCCAGGGTGAGTTCTCCGCTGGTTTTCCAGTGCTGCTCCAGCGCTTTTACCAGATAGTCCTGCCCATACAGGGGCGCGACCGCCAGAATGAGGGTTAACAGGTTTTTCTTCACGAATTTGCCTCGGGCTATAATTGTTATCGAAAACAGGGGCAAAGAGCAACTCCAGGAGACAACTGTTGGGACCGAATCATCGTCCACCCTCGGGCCGCGGGCCGGCCTCCTCCATGGCCGCGCGCAGCGCCGACCGCTATTTCGAGCTCAAGAGCGAAATCCATCGCAAGCTCATCGGCGTGCTGAACCTGGAGCGCGTATCGAGCATTCCCAAGGATCGCCTGCGGGCCGAAATCGGCCGCGTGGTGGAGCGCCTGCTCGATGACGAGCGCGTGCCGATGACCACGGCCGAGCAGACCAGGATCGTCGAGGAAGTGCTCGACGAAGTGCTCGGTCTCGGCCCGCTGGAAACACTGCTCAAAGAGCCGACCATCAGCGATATCCTGGTCAACCGCTACAACAAGGTATTCATCGAGCGCAATGGCAAGCTTTCCGAGACCACGGTGCGGTTTAAAGACGACGCGCACCTGCTGCACATCATCGAAAAGATCGTCTCGCAGGTGGGCCGGCGCATCGATGAAGCGCAGCCCATCGTGGACGCGCGCCTGCAGGACGGCTCCCGCGTCAACGCCATCATTCCGCCGCTGGCGCTGGATGGTCCGTGCCTCAGCATCCGCCGTTTCGGGCGCCACGTCATCACCCAGGAGGAGATGCTGCAGTTCAACACGCTCACTCCCGGGATGCTGCGGTTCCTCGCGGCCTGCGTGCAGTCCAAGGCAACGGTTTTGATTTCCGGCGGGACGGGCTCCGGCAAAACGACGATGCTGAACGCGCTTTCGCGATTCATCCCCGAAGAGGAACGCATCGTCACCATTGAAGACACGGCCGAATTGCAGCTCCAGCAGCGCCACGTGGTGAAGTTCGAAACGCGGCCGCCGAATCTCAACAAGGAGGGCGGCATCAACCAGAGAGTCCTGCTGCGCACCGCGCTGCGCATGCGTCCGGACCGTATCATCGTGGGTGAATGCCGCGGCGCCGAAGCGCTGGACATGCTGCAGGCCATGAACACCGGCGTGGAAGGCTCGATGAGCACGGTGCACGCCAATACCCCGCGCGACGCCTTTTCGCGCCTGGAAACCATGGTGATGATGGCCGATCTCGAGATTCCCACGCGCGTGATCCTGCAGCAGCTTGCCAGCGCCATCAAAGTGGTGGTGCAGGTTTCGCGCCTGCAGGACGGCACGCGCAAGATCCTCAGCATTTCCGAAGTGCTGGGAGTCAAGGACGAGCGCGTGGATATGCAGGAGATCTTCGCCTTTGAGCGCCTCGGCGTGACCGATTCCGGAAAAGTGCAGGGGCGCTTCCGCGGCACCGGCGTGCAGCCGAAAATCCTGGACCGCTTTCGGGTCAGCGGCATTCAACTGCCCGCGGGAATCTTTACAGAGACGGTCGATGTAAATCTCGGGTAGCGCCGGCGATACGCCGCCGGTGCTTTTTGCCACCCACCGCGGTTATTCAGCGTCTCTCGGAGCCGCCCGCAAGGAGCGGTGCCTTTTCTTCTAACTTCCCCAGAGCTCGTTCACCGGGTAATACGTCACCGGATCCGTCGTCGGCACATACGAAAATCCGCGTCCCAGCGGATCGTCGTGGCGCACCGTGGTCCAATCGATCCCCATCGCGGAATAGATCGTCGCCTCGATGTCCTCGGGGTAGACGTAGCGGTTTTGCGACCAGCCGTAATTGACGGTGTCGGAACCGCTGGCGTTGGTCGCGCCGATGATCGTGCCGCCTTTGATGCCGCCGCCGGCGAAGAAGGCGAACTGCTGCGGCCAGTGGTCGCGTCCGGCGGCCGCGGTCAGGGGGCCGACCGTGCGGCCGAATTCGCCCACCATCACGACCAGCGTGCTCGAAAGCAGGCCCGCGGAATCGAGATCGCTCAAGAGCGCGGAAACGGCGTTGTCCAGCAGCACGGCTTTGGTGGGCAGGTTCGCCTGGGAATAAATGTTGACGTGCATGTCCCAGCCGTCGCTGGAAGTGATCTGGATGAAACGTGTGCCCTGGTTGGCTTTGAGAACCTGTGCCGCCACCAGGCAGGCGTTGCCGGTGTTGGTGTTGCCGTAGCGCTGGCTGTCCGCCGTGGTGTAGCTGAAGGCGGTCTTGACCACCTGGTTGTACATCATTCCGTTGGCGGCGCTGTAGAAATCGTTGTAATCGCTCATCGGCTGGCCGTCGGGCGAATTGATGCGCAGGTTGTCGTCGAGCGAGTGCATCAGGTTCCAGCGGCGGGAGAAGCGGCCGGTGCCGGAGGGGTCGTCCTGATTGGTGGTGTACTGAATGCCGGTGGTCGCGGGCGTCACCTTGAACGGCGCGTATGTCGCGGGGAAGTAGCCCTGCATCACGCCGCCGGGGGAATTGAGCGCCAGAAATGTCGGAAAGACATTCTGCACCGAACCCGGAGGGTCCTTCTCAATAGCCACCACGCTGCCGATGTTCGGCGCGATGTTGCCGAGCGCGGCCGCCGGGTTGCGCCCGATCTGCGTCCATGTCTGGCCGAGGGTATGCACCAGGGCATGCGCCTGCATGGAACGGATGATGGCGAACTGGCTGGTCATGGCGCCCAGTTTGGGCAGGATGCCGGTGGGCCAGAGGATGCCGTTGACGGTCTCCGGAGCGAAACTGGCCGGAGTGGTGCCGGACACATTCTTGAAGTCGAAGAGATCCGTATGGCTGGGAGCGCCCGCCAGCAGAATGAAGATGCAATTCGTGGCGGTATTCTTGGTCTGGGCGTTGGAGGTGGTCACGGCCTGGGCCCGGGCGTAGCGCTGCGAGAGGAACGACGCCGTGATGCCGCTGCCGGCCAGTTGGAAAAACTGGCGCCGGGTCCAGTGCGGACGGTTGAAGAACGTCTTGCCGTTATAGCCGTATTTCCGCCAGTTGCAGTTGCAGATTTCCTGTTCCTTGGATTGTGGTTTGCTGCTCATGACGCCCTCCGTTAGTAATTAAAGAGAAAATCCACTTTGTTGTAGAGCGACCAGACCAGGTCCTGTATGTTCTGCGTATGATTGGTCCCGGCGGTCGTAAGATAAGCGACGGATTTGGTCATTTCGTCGCTCGAAGGATAGCGCGAAAGAATCGCAAGATAGAGCGTGTTGACAGCGTCGGTATTACTCAGGTTAAGAACCTTCAGCACGAGTTGGCTGGGCGTGCTGCCGGTCGTGGCCAGGCGCGATTCCACGAAGCCGTTCATTTCGTTCAGCGCCTGCAGAATCGAGCCATCCTGCTTCCGCGGCTGGTCGTCGCGGTTGCCGCGCAGGAAAGCGTTCAGCAGGTTATTGGCGTTGCCCGAATTCGGGTCGCCGCTGAAGCTCTCGACCACATCCGGGCCCTGCATCGCCAAACTCAGAGTAGCCGGGTAAGGCGCGCCCTGATCCGTGAAGCCGGTGATCTTATACGAAGGGAACGTGCCGCTGGAAAGCACGATGGCGTCGTGAACTTCTTCAGACCACAGCCGCCGCACGTATTTCCGGGCAAAGTATTGCTGGTAGTTGGGATTCCACGTGCCCGGATAGCGCGAGGATAGCTGATACGTCTGCGAGTTGACGATCTCGCGCATCGTGGCTTTGAGATCGTAACCGTTTTGAATGAAATGCGTGGCCAGGGCATTCAGCAGGTGGGCGTTGCTGGGTTGCAACGTCCAGGGTGAAGGCGGGGGATTGTTGGGATCGAGGCGGGCAGGGTCGAAGGTGTCGGGCGGGTCGACAATGCCCTGGCCGAAAAAGTAAGCCCACAGATAATTGACGGCGGCGCGGGCGAATTGAAAATCGCCGGTAACTTCCTGCGCCAGAGCCACCCGGTAATTCGCGCCGGGCTTGGGAGAATCGCCATCAAATATGTACTGCGGCGGAACGTAGTAACAGGGCTGGCCGGACTTGCAGCCGGTGGGCGCGACGCGCGCCGGCCTGTTCCCGGTGGTGGTATTGAGCGTGTAGTCGTTCGTGTAACCCTTGGCGTTGTCCGCAATGTACCAGTAGTAGACATTCTTGTTGCTGGAATCCGGCACGGTGCGCCCCAGCTGCGTGTGAGAAAGGAACGACGAGAGTTGCCACGCCTGGTAGCGCGTGGTATTGGAGCCCCAAAGGCTGATGGAATCCAGATGGCCGCGGCCGTTGTGGCACAACAGGCAGTTCACATGAGTGATACCGAGGAAGGTGTCCGCCCAGTTGGCGGTCATCTGATCCGTGGTATCCTGCACCGGTCCGTTCGAGATGTACCCGCCCACCAGCCAGTTGATCGGTCCGTTGTTGTAGCTGTCGTCAGCCGTGGTGCTGAGTAACTCGGTGACCATCTGGTTATACGGCTTGCCGTTGGTCAACGAATCGTGAATGTAACTGTAGAAGGCGTTGCGGCCCTGCGCGAAACGGTTCAGGCCGGTCGAGGGGTAAGTGGTCGTATTCTTCAGCAGATCCCCGTAATACATGGTCCACTTATCGACCCACTGGGGCGAAGCCAGAAGCTGGTCGATCAGCTTCGAACGCTTCTGCGTGTCGGTATCGGCAACGAAATTAAGCACTTCGGTGGACGTCGGGATCTGGCCGGTCAGATCGAGATAAATGCGGCGCACGAACTCCCAGTCCGTAGTCAATGGCGCGGGAGTAATTCCGTTCTTCTGCAGGTCGGCAAAAATATAACTATCGATAGTACCCGAATCCTGCGTCTGGCTGAATGCGTAGGTGGGCGAGCCCGGAGGAACGTAGCCCAACGCCTGGGCAACCCGCTCGGTCGTTTCGCTGAGGACGTGGCTGCCGCCCGAGCGGCCCATCGCCTTCAACGCCTGCTGAACATACTTTTGCCGTTCGGGGCCGAAATAAGTGCAGTTGGCATGCTGCACGGGAAGCTGCGTGTCAGCAGACTCTCCCTGATCCTGAGCATGAGTAACAAGTAGTCCCGTTGTTACCAGAAGAGTGATTCCGCCGAGGACCGGAACCCATCGGGCTTTGACCATGAAACCCTCCGTAGCGCTTGTTAGCGCTATTATGACATTCTTAACCCAGTCGGTCCGCATGAGTTCCAGAAAATTTCGAAAACGGCGTACTACAGGTCGGGAAAAACCGCGAAGATTAGGGTTAAGGATTACGATGATCCACAAAACGGGGTGCCTGGGGCTGCTGCTGGGATGCTGGATAGGGCTGCCGGTTTCGGCGCAAACTCTTACAAATCAATCGATAACTGGGAAGTATTTCTTCCGCCAGGTGTCCCTGGGGACAGACGGGAGCGGCAACCTGACCGATGCCCGCAGCGTTCTCGGCACCATCACTTTCAATGGCGCCGGCAGCTTTAGCTGGACCGGACAGGAGGTCATCGGCGGCGGGGCGGCGGCGCCGCAATCGGGCTCGGGGAAGTATGCGGTCGATCCCGGTGGCTTTGTAACCATGGACAGTCCCTTACGCGCGGGCGATACCGAAAACGCCCGCTGGGGGCCGGAAGCGCTGGTGGGATCGAGCACGGAATCCACCGACAACACCTTTGACCTGCTGGTGGCGGTCCCGGCGCCGGCGAGCGCGCCGGGCTTCAGCGGATCCTACTGGACGGCGAGCCTGGAATTTCCAGGTGGATCGGCAGCCAGTGCCCGGACAGCGATTTTCGAGCTCACCACCGGGACGGCGGGGACGCTCGCCACCATCGGGGTGACCGGACACGCGGCCAACCTGACCTCCGGAACTCCTTTCACGCAGCAGGTTTCGGGCGCGACCTACACCATGGGAAGCGACGGCACGGGAACGTTCTCCTTCGGCGCCGCCAACACGGCCAACCTGTTGAGCGGCGGCAAAACCCTATATGTATCGGCGGACGGGAACGTGATGCTCGGCGGCTCGACGGCGGCCGGGTCGCACGACATGGTGATCGGGGTCAAGGCGCTCACCGGCGCTACCCAGGCCACCTGGAACGCCACCTACTGGAGCGCCGGATTGCGCATGGACGCCAGCGACGCCTCGGCCGCGGTCGGGTATGCAGGCTCCGCGCTGGCCCGCGGCCTCGGCAACCTCACCTGGAGCAAGCGGTTGAAAGCGCTTGGGGAAGGCGCACTGGATTTCACCGCGGTCAATCAATACAACCTCAACGCGGACGGCTCGGGCAGCCTTCCGTTGATGAAGACGTCGCTGGGCGCCGGGGGCAAGGCTTTCGTGAGCGCTTCAATCGACCCCAACGATCCCGGGGCTTTCGAGCTGGATTTCGGAGTGCAGACGGCGTCGCTCTCCGGCAGCGGCGTGTTCGTGAATCCGCTGGGCGTGTTGAACGCGGCCAGTTCGGCGCCGCCCGGAAACCCCATTTCGCCGGGCGAGTTTCTGGCGCTGTATGGCACGGGCCTGGCCAAGAGCACGCTGAAAGCCGCGCCGCCCTATCCGGTGGGCGGACTGAACGGCGTGACCGTGCTGATCAACGGAAAGTCCGCGCCGCTGTATTTCGTCAGCTCCGGGCAGATCAACTGCCTTGTGCCTTATGCCACGCAAGGTCCGACAGCTACGATCGTAGTGCAGAACGGCACCGTCAGTTCGAATACGGTAACTGTGCCCGTGGCTGCGACTTCACCCGGAGTCTTTTCGGCCGATGAGACCGGCGCCGGCGTGGGCGCGATCCTGCATGCCAACTTCTCCCCCGTCACCGCTGCCAACCCGGCGCAGGCCGGCGAAACGGTTCTGGTCTACCTGACCGGAATGGGAACAGTGAACCCCGTGGTGGCGGATGGCACGGCCGCAAGCGGATTGGACTACAGCAACTCGCAGCCGGAAGTGCTGGTGGGCGGCCTCAGCGGCACGGTCGCATACAGCGGCCTCGCGCCCGGTTTTCCCGGACTCTATCAGATCAATGTGACGCTGCCTGCCTTCCCGCCAGGCTCGGGAACCAGCCTCCCCCTGGCCATCAGCACCGCCAACGCCTTCCACGACCAGGTGGAAATTCCGATAAATCAGTAGAAAAGTAGGGCCACGAATGAACACGAATGAACGGAAATAAAAGTTTCCTTGACGCGTCCGCTCGTACACCGAAACGCTACGGCAAAGCGAAAAGATAATCCACCAGGTTTTGCATATCTTTCGGCGCCAGCTTATAAGGCGGCATAAAAGAACCCGGCGACAGTTTTTGCGGGTCGGCGAAGTGGTCTTCCACCCAACTGCGGGTCTGGCGTTTGGACAGGCCATTCAGCGGCGGGCCGAGTTTCATGCCGATGCCGTTCACCATGTGGCACGAGCCGCAGTGGTTCGCCTGGTAGACTAGCGCGCCTTGTGTCGCAAACTCCGGCGCGTTATCGAGCGCGGTGGCGTTGTCCGGATTCAGTTTGAGCAGGTAGGCCGCGAGCGAATTCAACTGCGTGTCGCTTAACTGAATCGGCGGCATCGAAGTGCCCGGCCGCAAGGCGCTGGGCCGCTTGAAATGCTGGATCATCCATGCGGCGTCTTTATGGATGGAGATGTTGGTCAAGTCCGGTCCCACCGACCCTCCGTGCCCGCCGATGGCGTGGCAGCTGATGCAGTTCTCCTCGCGGAAATAGGCCACCCCGGCCATCTCCTCCGGCGAAAGCTGCATCCAGTCCGTCGGCGCGGAGAAGTCCACCACCGCCTGCCCGGCTTCCTTGGGAGTGCTCTTCACGGCGGCCAGCGTGAGGCTGGTCCAGCCGATCGCCGCCAGCGCGACGAAGGCGAATGCCGCGGTGCGGCGAGTCACCTTCACCATCCGGCTGCGGTCCACGAAGGGCACCAGGATCAGCGCCAGGATCGCCAGTCCCGGCAGCACCACGCTGCCCACAATCTCCAGTGGCCCATTGAAGAGCTTCAGCGTCTGGAAGAGAAACAGGAAATACCACTCGGGGCGCGGGATGTACGAAGTGTCGGTGGGATCGGCCAGTTGTTCCAGCGGCACATGCACCGCCACCGCCATGGCAAAAAGAATCGCGAACACGATGAAGATGGCCACCGTGTCCTTGAAGACCTGCCGCGGATAGAACTGCTGCGGCGGCAGAACCTCGTCGCCCGGCGCCGGGGCCACTCCGTGCTTCCGCACGAGGTAGACATGCACCGCGATCAGCAGCAGCGTGGCCGGCGGCAGCAGCAGTACGTGCAAGCCGTAGAACCGCGCAAAGGTCACCACCCCCACCGCGCCCCCGCCGCCCAGCAGCCTCTGAATGTACGGCCCGAGAACCGGCGCCTGCCCGGCGATCTGCGTCGCCACCACAGTTCCCCAGTACGCGCGGTTGTCCCAGGGCAGGAGATAGCCCGTGAGCCCGTACGCCAGGGTCAGCAGCAGCAGCACCACCCCTACCATCCAGGTGGCCTCGCGCGGTTTCTTGTATCCGCCATACAGAAACACCTGTACCATGTGCAGCACGACGATCACGATCATCATGCTGGCGCCCCAGTGATGCAGGCCGCGAATCAGCCGGCCGCCGGTGAGCTCGGTCAGGATGTAGCGCAGACTGTTGTAAGCCTCGCCCGGCGTGGGCGCGTAGTTAAAAGCCAGCAGCGCCCCGGTGAAAGCCTGGGTAAGGAAGAGAAACACGGCTACGCTGCCGAACACCTGGTGCCATCCGCTGGAGGCGGGGATCGATTCGTACAGAAACTGCCGCACGGCCGTGTGAATGCCCGTGCGATGATCGAGCCACGTGTGCAGCGCGTCCCAACGGCGCTTCACGACGTCCTCCCCGCCGGCTGCTGCAGAGCGCCCAGCAGCAGCTTACTGCCGTCGATTTTCGTTTCGTAGCGGTCCAGCGGGCGTGGCGCGGGGCCCGAAACCACTTTGCCATCGATGGCGAAGATCGAATTGTGGCAGGGGCACAGAAAATCGCTCCTGCTTTCGTCCCAATGGTAGGCGCAGCCCAGATGCGTGCACTGCGGCCCGAAGGCCACCACGCTGTTGTCCGGCCGCTTCACCACCCAGGCCGTGCTTTTTTCGCTCGTGACCTTCCAGCCGTCGACGCGGTTGCGGCGGTACGTCATCTCCACCGGCGAATTCACGGCCAGCTTGCTGATATCGCCGACTTCGACAAACTGCTCCTGCTTCCGCAGTTTCGGCGGGAAAAAAAGGTAAACGAAGGCCGGAATTCCCAGCGCGGCCGAGATGGCCGCCCACATCCCATAGATTGCCGCCACGTAGAAATGGCGGCGCGTACTCCCTTGAGGAGGTGCCTGCCGCTCGATCTGCACGTCTCCCATGTTAAAGTTGCAGCCCTTTGCCGAATGTCATTTCTTTGTATAGAGTTTGCAAAATTTCGGAGGGTTACCTGGAACGGGGCTATACGGAGCAGTGTGGATCTCCCGAATCTCCCGAGTACGTGCCCTCTCGCCGTCAACGTAGCGCGCATCCCCGCTGCGTCGCGGAGCGATTACCAGACATAGTAACACCACGGCCCCTGGTCAGTTGCTCTCGCGCCGGCCGGTGCTTCAAGCTGTATTGCACCAGGCTGCCGCGGCGATCGCGGCTGCACGCATCGCCGGCCGTTTCCCGACTGCCTACTTGGTCGGCGTTCCGATTTCCCTGCTGTTCACGGTCGCGGGTTCGGGGCCGTCGTTCTCCCGGATCACCATAGTCTGATCCGAATAGAACGTTTTGCTGCCCGTGGTGCCGAAGGTCTCGGGAACCGCGAGCACCGTATAGCCGCTGGGCGAGCCGGTCAGGGTGTATTTGTAACCCTGTTTGGTTCCATTTGACAGATCGTTGCCGATCAGATCCGCGGCCGAGGGACTCGCGGCGCCTGTGGCAGGCGGTCCCAGCTCCGCGAGCGACGTGGCGAAACGGCCGTATTGCGAGCTGTATTGCACCTCGGCGGTGTGGATGGTCTGGATGGCGCGGATGGCCGCCGTCTCCTGGGCGAAGCGTTTGGCGTTGCTCAGCTTGGGCATGGCGATCGTGATGATGATCAGAATAATCGCGATCACGATCAGCAATTCGATCAGGGAAAAGCCGCGGCGGCGGCGCCTGGTGAGATTGTACATACTCTTCCTTCTATTCTATGACGCACGCCCGGCGCGCGGCGTGCAAGCTCTCAGGCTGCTAGCAGTTTGGCGATCAGCGCGCTGCGGTCGGCAATGCGATCCACCAGGATGCTCTCGTTGACCGCGTGAGCGCCTTCCCCGACGGCGCCGATTCCATCCAGCGTAGGAATGCCCAGAGCCGCCGTGAAATTCCCGTCCGAGCCGCCGCCGGTGAGGGATTCCTCGATTGCGACGCCCAACTCGCGCGCCAGCTTCTGCGCGGTGCGGAAGAGCGCCACGATCCCCTTCGAGCGCTCCATCGGCGGACGGTTCAGGCCGCCCGCGATCTCGATGCTGCAGCGCCGGTCGAACGGCTTCAGAGCCCGAAACTTCCTTTCCAGTATGGGCACATCCTTCATCCGCAGCACCCGCATATCGACCTCGGCCTGCGCCAGCGCCGCTACTACGTTGGACCGCGTGCCGCCGGAAACCACACCGGGGTTTACCGTGATGCCGCGCGCCGGATTGGTAAAGCCGGCGATGCGCTCGATCTGCCGCGCCAGCTCCACCACGGCGCTGGCGCCCGCGGAAAAATCCACTCCGGAATGTGCCGCGCGCCCGTGCACCGTCACCGTAAAATGCCCCACTCCCTTGCGCGCCGTCTTGAGCCTGCCCTCCAGACCCGTGCCAGGTTCCAGCACCAGCACGGCTTTGCATCCCGCGGCGTTTTTTTCGATGAGCGGACGCGAGGATTCACTGCCCACTTCTTCATCGGAATTCAGCTGCAGCAGCACGCGCGAAGGCACGGGAATTTCGAGATCGCGCAGCGCCTGCGCGGCGAATATAAAAAAGACGATGCCGGATTTCATATCGAGCACACCCGGCCCCCAGAGCCGGCCGTTCTCGTGGCGAAACGGCATGGAGCGCAGGGTGCCCAGAGGCCAGACGGTGTCGGAATGGCCCAGCGCCAGAATGCGGCCGGTCTTCTTCCTGCCCGGCAGATGCATCTCCGCCACCAGGTGCCGGCCGAATCTGCCGCCGGACACGGTTTTCACTTTCGCAATCGGAGAGAGGGTATCGGCCGCCAGTTCGACGAACCGGTTGACCGCCGCCGCATCGTCGCTGGGCGATTCGCATTCGGCAAAGCGGCGAATGAGCGCGATCATCTGCGGCTGTCTTGCCTGTATGTGAGAGAGTATGGAATCCACGGCTGATATGATAAACCCTGCCGGCCGCGCCACCGGCAGCCGTGCCCTCCGACAAATGTTCCGTTCCGCCGGTTCCCGCGACAGGTTAACCCCCTCACCCCACTGCGGGTGCGGGTTAGGGGACGAAAACGTTATGCAACAGCCCCGTTAGAATGTGGCGGGTCCCGCTCCGCATGTGGTCTGATAATCCACATGACGATCCCGGTTCTCCTGGTTGGTTCCTTTGCCAGTCTTCTCACTCTGGGTGTTGTACGCGCGTATCGCGGATTGAAACGAAAGCGGGTCGAGTCGCGCGTGTCCCGAGCTATCCGGTCTTCCACGTTCGCTTAGAGCGAATCGTATCGGCCCCATTACGGGCGGCGTCACCTACGTCAACTTCGTCAACTTCACGGGTCTTGACACTGGCACAGGCCGGTGATAGAGTGCGCACCATGTCTCGTTACGTTATCGTTATTTGCGCGGTGTTTTTGACCTCCACCGGCCTGTTTGCGCAGACCGTTACCAGCTCCCTCATCGGCACGGTCGTCGACACTTCAGACGCTGTGGTGGTCGGAGCTCCGGTGACCCTGACCAGCACGCAAACCGGGGCCGTCCGTTCGGGAACTACAGACAGCAACGGCACCTACCGGTTCGTGAACCTGTTGCCGGGAACTTACAACCTGACGGTGACGGCGCCCGGCTTCAAAACCGCGACCGTGGCCGGAATCGTGGTGGCGGCGCAGGAAGCTCATAACGCCGGCAAGGTCGTCCTTCAGGTCGGTAGCGTGACGGAAACAACCACGGTCACGGCGGAGCCGGCGGCGGTGCAGCTCGTGAGTTCAGAGAACTCGCAGACGGTGGGTTCGTCCGAGCTGGAAAACATCACCCTCAAGGGCCGGGACCTGTTCGGGTATACCGACCTGGTTCCCACCGTGATCGATACCAATCACACGCGCGATGTGACCCAGCATTCCGCCAACGGCAGCATCTACATCAACGGCAACACCGGCAATCTGAACTTCACCGTGGATGGAATCACCGATATGGATACCGGCTCCAACGGCTCGCTCCATTACGAGCCGAACCTCGATTCCATCCAGGAATTAAAGATTCTCACGTCCAACTACCAGGCCGAATACGGGCGCAACTCGGGCGGCACGATTACCGTGATCACCAAGAGCGGCTCCCAGGAATTCCACGGCTCCGGCCAATGGACGCACCGCAACGAGGAGTTCAACGCCGATAGCTGGGCTAACAACCACACGATCAAGAACGGCCAGGCCACCCCCCGGCCCGATTACCGCTACAACGTCGAAACCTATGCACTGGGCGGCCCCGTCTTCATCCCCAAAGTCTGGAATCGCGAGCGCAAGAAGCTCTTCTTCTTCGTTTCCCAGGAATTCACGGGGCAGTACGTGCCGGGAAGCACGCAAACCGTATACACACCCACGGCGCTCGAGCGCAAGGGCGATTTTTCGCAAAGCTTCAATAACAATGGCACGCTGATTCAGGTTCTCGATCCGGACAACGGCAACAAGCCTTTCCCCGGCAACGTGATTCCCGCGAACCGCATCAACCCGGTCGGTCAGAACGTGCTCAACTTCTTTCCGCTGCCCAACTTCACCGCGACCCTGCCGGCCCAGTTGAACGTTGACAACTACACCGAGCAGGCCAGCGCCAACCACCCGCGCCGCAATGACGTCCTGCGCTTCGACACCTACGTGACGAAAAAGTTGAACGGCTATTTCCGCTGGATCAACGACTACGACGATACCATCGAGCTCTACCAGGGCGAGCCGTTCAGCAGCGACGTGGGCGGGTTACTGGGATCCAAAGGCATTTCACCCATCGACCATCCCAACGGCGGCCACGGCTATTCGGGAACCGCGACTTACACTTTCTCGCCGACGTTGATCAATGAAGTCACCGTGGCGGAAAGCTGGGACACTTACTCCTTCTTTACCGAAGACAATTTCGCCAGCGAATCGCGCACCCTGATCCCCGGGCTGCCGACGCTGTTTCCCGTCCCCACGGCGGCCAGCAACCAGCCGAATATCGACCCCATCAACGGGTATCACGATCTGCTGCCGACCTTCAGCTTCGGCAGCGCCCCTTCCAACGCGGTGTCCTACAGCCGCGGCAACTCCAACGGTTCCGGCCAGGAGAGCGCCGGAGCCTATGCCAACGGTAATCCCATCTGGACGTACCAGGACAACCTGAGCAAGATTACCGGCCACCATTCCCTGAAAGCCGGCATCTACCTGGAGCACAACGAGAAGTATCAGCAGTACGGGCGGAATTACATGGGGAATTTCAACTTCGCCTCCTCCACTTCGGTTCCCCAATTGAACACCAATGACGGCTTTGCCAACGCGTTGCTCGGAATCGTCAACAGCTATAGCCAGTACACCGGCCAATCGGTTTTCGACGGCAAGTATTGGAATGTCGAATTCTATGTCCAGGACAACTGGAAAGTGAACCGCCGGCTGACGCTCGATGTCGGCGTGCGCTTCTATCACCAGACCCCGCAGGAGGATTTCAACAAGACGTTTGTCAACTTTGTCCCGTCAATGTATTCGCCCTCCGCAATGCCGCGTATCTACGTGCCAGCCTGCTCCAACGGTGCGGCCACGTGCACCAGCGCTTCCAACGGACTGGCGGCGAAAGATCCGCTCACCGGCACCTACGTCGACAACTCGTACGCTGGCGACTTCATTCCCAACACGGGCAACCCGACGGCGGGTCTGGCTGTGCTGGGAACCAATGGAGTGCCGCTGGCGCCGTATAAGCAGTCTCCCCTGGCGCTCGCGCCGCGCATCGGTTTCGCGTGGGACCCGTTCGGCGACGGCAAAACGGCGGTCCGCGGCGGATGGGGCATGTTCTACAACCGGCTCCAGACGAACGACGTTTACGCCATGGCAGGACAATCGCCGCTGAATTACCAGGTGACGGTGAGCAACACGACGCTAGGGGCAATCGCCGCCAACAGCAGCAGCCAGCCGCCCAGCCTGGCCAGCCAGATCACGGCGCCCAGCAGCCCGAGCATCTGGCCTGCAACACAGGTTCCCTGGGACAAGGTGATGAACGCCAGTCTCGAAGTGCAGCGCAGCATCGGGACAACCATGGTAGTCAGCATTGGCACCAACTGGAACCGTTCCTATGATCAGTACCTGACGTACAATGCCAACTGGATTCCCATCGGAACGGGCTGGCCCTTCAATCCCGCCAACATCAACCCGACCACCGCGGGCAGCACCTCCAACGACATCGGCTCGATTTACGAGCGGGTCTTCTACCCCGGCTATGGCTCCCTGACCACTGCCGCGTTCGCCGGCGACGGCACTTACAACGCGCTGATCGCCACCTTCCAGAAGCGCGTGGGGCACGGCCTTTCGGTGGGAACGGCATTTACCTACTCGAGAAACTTCGGCATCACCACGTACACGCCGGCCGTTGCCAACAACTCGGAATGGAATTACGGGCGGGTGAGTATCGACCGTCCGACGAACCTGCAGATCAACTACACCTACGAGTTTCCGAACCTGGGGAAACGCCTCGGCATCCGCCCGCTGGGCGCTGTCATCGATCACTGGGCGCTTTCGGGAATCATTTCGGCGCAGAGCGGCGCGCCATTCAGCCCCAGTTGCAGCCTGACCTCGGGATCGAAATCCGTCACCGGCGGCTACACGGGAACGCCGGATGTCAGCGCGCGCTGCCTCGTGGTTGGCAATCCGCTGGCCAACACGCCCACGAGCGGCAACGGCAGAGTGTACTTCAACCCGGCGGCGTTCGCCCTGCCGGGGATCGCCACCGGTCCGGACAATTCGATCGTGGGACCGCCCGTCCTGGGCAACATGGGCGGCGGCGCCGGAGTTCTGACGCTGCCTCACTGGACCAACTTCGACGCCACCCTGACCAAGACCATCCCTCTGGGCAGCGAGCGGCGCGTACTCAAGCTGGAAGTGCAGGCTTATAACGTTTTCAATCACACCGAGATCAGCGGCATTGGCTCGGGCATCCAGTTGAACCCCGCGACCAATCAGGTATCCAATATGTCGTCGCTGGGATACGCGACGGGAGCGTTCCCAAACCGCATCATGGCATTTACCGCGCGCGTGGAATTCTGACCCGCGGCGTCAGCGGCCGACTTTGCGCAACAGTTCCAGGGCCGACGCTTTGGCCTGGGGATCGCTGCATTGCGTGGCGAGTTTCAGATGCTCCGCCGCGCCGGCGAGATCGCCTGTCCGTCCCAGCACCACTCCCAGTTCGAACTGGGCGCGGCCGAAATCCGGCTGCAGGCGGACGGCCGTTTGGAGTTCCCTGACAGCGCCTGCCGTATCGCCGCGTCCGGCCAGCAGGGCACCCCACAACTGGTGCGCACCAGCCGATTGCGGAGCGGCCTCCACGGCCAGCCGCACCTGGGTCTCAGCTTCGGCAGTTTCGTCCAGCGCAGCCAGCAGCCGCGCGTAATTCAGCCGCGCCGCGGAATCGCCCGGGTCCAGGAGAAGGCTGCGGAGGAAGCACTCGCGCGCCTCGGCGGCCTGGTTCGTCGATGCCAGAAAGCTCGCGAGATTGGCCTGCGCCTGCGCGGAGCCCGGCGCAAGCCGCACCGCCTCCCGAAACTCCCGTTCCGCTGCCGCTGCATCTCCCGAGGCGAGCAGGAGGGGGGCCAGCGCGCCATGCAGTTCCGGTAGTTCGGGGTCTGCGGCGATCCCGCTGCGGAAAGCGGCAATGGCCTCCGCGCCGCGGTTTTCGCGCGCCAGCACCTCGCCCGAGATCGCCCAGGCCGCCGCATCCTCGGGCGCCAGCGCGGTGGCATGGCGCAGCGAAGCCTCCGCCGCGGCAAACTGCCGCGCTTCGAGTTGCGCGCTGCCCAGTTTCCTCAGCACGATGGCGGAGCCCGGCGCAAGCCGCGCGGCCTCTTCGAGGTAGGACACGGCTTTTGCCGGCTCGCCAGCGGCCGAAAAACCCTGCGCGAGATCTTCGTAGAAACCGGGCTCGCGCGGGTGGTATCTATCGATCAGCGACTGCAGGCGCGGCAGGCCCCCCGCGAGATTGCTCCCCTCGCGCACCTGCGCCGCCGCGAGGTACAGCACGCTGTCTCCATCTGTGGCGGAGAGTCTGGCGGGGTAGTAGGGCACCACTTCGCCCCGGTAGCGGGCAGCCGCCGATTCCCGCACTTCGGCTTTCGCGGCCAGGAGATCGCCCGGCGGCGGCCGGCGGCGAATGAAATGGTCTGTCATGACGATGTGCACGGCATCGTCGGTGCGCCTCCGGGGCATGTGGCAGCCGATGCAATTCGCCCCCGCGGGGTGCGCTCCGATGGCGATTGGCCGCTTGAGCGCGCTCTGGTGGCAGTTGCCGCAGATGGCGTTGTAGTGCGCGGCAGCGCTCTCGCCGTGCGGGATATTGTGCGGGTCGTGGCAGGTGGTGCAGCGCAGCTTCCCGCCGCTCTTGAGAAAACATTGCGATTCTCGCAGCCGGTATGCCGCGGAAGCCACCTCGAACGTCTCGCCCATGCCTCCCGCGCGGTCGAAGGCCAGTCGGAAATCTCCCAAAGGCTGGCCTGGAAGATAAGAAAAAGGACCGCGACCGAAACGATGGATGGCATGCGGCAAGGCTACGGTGGTGGTTTCCAGGTGGCACTGCATGCAGATCTCCAGTTCGCGGTCCGGGCTAAGGCGTGCCGGATTGACAATCGCCGCACGGATCTCCGCGGCCGTCACACCCTCTTTCGCGGCTGCCTGCACGTGGCGCAGTCCGGGACCGTGGCAGCGCTGGCAATCGATGCCTTCCGGCAGCGGTTGCACGAACTCCGCAACGGCGCCGGATTCTTCGTGGCCCGCGGGAATTGCCGGGTAGGCGTTGTGGCAGAACATGCACTCGTAAGTCAGCACGCGCGTGGAGCCCGGAAAATCCGGCCGGTCGAAACCGGGAGACATCGCCCAGTAGCCGCCTTTTTCGGAATACCAGGAAAGCGGCAGTTCCTGCAGCGTGCCGCGCGCGGTGAGATGCAGATAGGTGCGGGAATGATTGCCGGAACCGACGACGAAATCCACCTGCTTCTCATCGATATTGGTTTCCTTCCCGTCGAACCCCTTCTGCCAGCGGCGCTGGTAGAGCTTCCCGCCGCGCGCAAGCATCACAAAATAGGAGTCCGAAGCCGCGTGATAGAAGGGCTTGGCAAAAGGCAGGGCCTGTGCCGTATCGGCCGGTCCGGCGCGGTGGAAGGAGCGGCCCATGCCGGTTTGGCGGTACGTCGCCGCGATCCCCGGGTGGCAGCCGGCACACACGGCGGGGTCCACATACCCCTCCGGCCGGCGCGGCTGGGAACGCGCGGAAGGCGCCGGGAGGCCGGCGGCCGCGAAAGCCACCGCCACAATCGCGAACGGCGATTTCAGACCCATGGCACCGCGCACATACTGGGGATTTTCTCACGCCCGGCCCGTAAGAGTTGCATGGCACTCTCCCGCCTGCCGCGACCGCCTTGGCGGCGGCGGGCGAATCGTAAAGATCGATGCGCCCTGGGCTATAATACTCACTTCCATGGCCATTCTGGATATCAACGACATACGCGCGATTTTGCCGCATCGCTACCCGTTTCTGCTCGTGGACCGGATCGTAGAAATGGAACCCGAACGCATTGTCGGGATCAAGAATGTCACGCTGAACGAACCTTTTTTTCAGGGCCACTTCCCCGATTTTCCGGTGATGCCCGGCGTCCTCATCATCGAAGCCATGGCGCAGACGGCGGGCGTGCTGGTGCTCAAGACCATCGAAGGCCGGGAGAACAAGCTGGTCCTCCTGGTGGCCGTGGAAAACGCCCGCTTCCGCAAACCCGTCGTGCCGGGCGATTCGCTGCGCATGGAAATGAAGGTCATCAGGCGCAAGGCCAGCGTGGCCAAAATGGCCGGAGTGGCGACCGTCGATGGCGTGGTTGTCGCCGAGGCGGAAGTCATGTGCAAGCTCGCCGACAAGGACGCGAAGCAGGCGGTCGAAGTTTCGTAATCGATGCCCATTCATCCGACCGCCATCGTGGACCCCGAGGCGCGCATCGCGGAGACCGCCGAAATCGGGCCGTACTGCATCGTGGGAGCCGAAGTCGAAATCGGCGCGCGCACGCGGCTCATGGCCAATGTGTTTCTGGAAGGCCCCACCTGGATCGGCGAAGACAACCTCTTCTTTCCCTACAGCACCGTCGGAGTGGCTTCGCAAGACCTGAAATATCGCGGCGAGCGCGCCGAAACCCGTATCGGCGACCGCAATCGCATCCGCGAATTCGTCACCATTCACCGCGGCACGCAGGGCGGCGGTCTGGTCACCAGCATCGGCAGCGATAACCTGCTCATGGCCTATGTCCACGTAGCGCACGATTGCCGCATCGGCAGCCACTGCATTCTGGCCAACGGCGCCGCGCTGGCGGGCCACGTGATCGTCGAAGACTGGGTCGATATCAGCCCGTACACCGGCGTGCACCAGTTCTGCCGCATCGGGCGGCACGCCTTCATCGGGCCTTACAGCGTGGTGGTGCAGGACGTGATGCCCTACTGCACCACGGCCAGCGAACGGCCCATCAAGGTCTTCGGAGCCAACCGCATCGGTCTCGAGCGCCGCGGCTTCGACAAGGAAAAAATCGAACGCCTGCAAACCGTTTTTCGGGTGCTGACGCGGGCAGGTCTCAACACCTCCCAGGCCATCGAGCGCATACGCGCGGAAGTGCCGCCTTGCGCGGAAGTGGATGAAGTCATCGAATTCATCCGCGCCTCCGAGCGGGGCGTCATCAAGTAAATGCGCTACGGTCTGATCGCCGGGAACGGGCGGTTTCCGCTGCTGGCCCTGGAAAGCGCGCAGCGGCTGGGGCTGGACGTCACCGTGATCGCCATTCAGGAAGAGGCGCCGCGCGAAGTCGAGAGCATGGCGCCGCGCTGCCATTGGATTTCGCTCGGGCAGCTCGGCAAACTGATCGAAATCTGCAAAGAGGAAGGCATCACCGATGTAGTCATGTGCGGCCAGGTGAAACACGCCCGCATCTTTTCTTCGATCCGCCCCGATTGGCGGCTCGTCAAGCTGCTGGCCGCCCTGCCTTCCAAAAACACCGACGGATTGATTGGCGGTGTCATGAAGGTGCTCGCCGATGAAGGCATTCAACTGCGCGATTCCACCATGCTGCTCAAGCCGCTCCTGGCCGGCGAAGGCGCCATGACGCGCCGCAAGCCGGATAAAGAGGAACAGTCGGACATGGAATACGGCCGGCGCGTGGCCGATGCGCTGGCGGGCTTTGACGTGGGCCAGAGCGTCGCCATCTGTGAGCGCGCCTGCGTCGCCGTGGAGGCGATGGAAGGCACCGACGCCATGCTGCGGCGCGCAGCCGGGCTGGTGAACGGCCGCCGGCTCACGCTCGTCAAAGTGGCGCGGCGGCGCGAGCATCTCCTCTTCGATGTGCCGGTGGTGGGCCGCTCCACCATCCCGGTGATGCGCGAATGCGGCGCCACCGCCCTCTCCGTGGAAGCCGGGCGCACCCTGATGCTCGACAAGGCAGAGATGATCGCCCAGGCCAACGAAAGCGAAATCGCCATCTGGGGAAACATCCGGTCATAGGAATCGTTTATGGAAAAAACCCGTCTCGCGGTCGTCGGCGCCGGCCAGTTCGGCAGGAATCACTGCCGTGTGATCCATGAGAGCGATCGCGCGCAGCTGGCCGCCGTGGTGGATAGCGATGCAGCGCGAGCGAGCGAAACCGCAGCCCTTTACGGCGCCGAGCCTCTCACGGACGCGCGGGGGCTGGCCGGCAAAGTCGCCGCCGCAATTGTCGCGGTGCCCACCACGGCGCATGAAGCGGTGGCCATCGAACTGATGGAGCGCGGTATCGACGTGCTGGTGGAGAAGCCCATCGCGGGCGATCTCGAAGCGGCGGACCGCCTGGTCGCCGCCGCCGAACGGCTCGGACGCGTCCTGCAGGTGGGCCACCTGGAGCGCTTCAATCCCGCCGTGGTAGAGCTCGAGCGCCGCGCCACGCTGCCCTTGTTTTTCGAAATCCATCGCATGAACCTGTTCAGCCCGCGGAGCCTCGATGTGGACGTGGTGCTCGACCTGATGATCCACGATGTCGATATCGTCCTGGCGCTGGCCCGCTCCGAGCCGCAAGAGATTCGCGCCGCGGGGATTTCGGTGCAGTCGGCAAACGTCGATATCGCCAACGTACGTCTGCAGTTTCCCAACGGCTGCGTGGCCAACCTCACCGCCAGCCGCATCTCCACCGAGCGCGTGCGCAAACTGCGGCTGTTTCAGCCGCGGCAGTACCTCTCGCTCGATTACACGCGCCAGGACCTGGCCATTTTCACCGTCGGGGAGAACCGCCAGATCGGCTTCGAGCAGGCTTCCATCGCCAAGGCGGAGCCTCTCAAACTGCAACTGGAGGCCTTCCTGGACGCGGTAAAAACGCGAAATCCGCCGAAATGCTCCGGCCATTCCGCGCGTCTAACTTTGAGGGCTGCGCTGGCTATTGTTGATAAGATAAGAGAGCACTCGCACTTGGTCTCCCAAACTCTGGAAGCTGGATGGATACCGTAGTTCAACCTCCCGCCGATGCCGAACTGCACCTCCTGACAGACTGGGGCGACCCTGGGGCCGCCGCGCGGCGCGGCAAAGCGGCGGTAGCCACCGTTTTCCTGCATGTGCTTGTAATCACGGCAATTGCGTCTATTCCCGCGGATTTTCTGCAGTCCCGGCAACAGCCCGAAGAGCCGCCCCCGACCATCACTCCGCTGATCGAGCCGCCCACCCTGCTCACCCAGAAGGCGCCCAATAAAGGAAAGGTCTCCAAGGAGTTCGACGCGCGCGAGGAGGCTCCGCGGAAAGCCATTTCCCTGCCTCCCGGCCCGCCGCCCGCCCCGAAGGTCACACCCCGTCCGGCCGTGATCCCGGCGGCCCCCGCGCCCAAGCTCGCCGCCGCCCCGCCGCTCCCCGAACCGCCGAAACTGGAAACCGCTCAGAAAGCGCCGCCCAAAGAGCTTGCGCAGATCCCGCCGGGGCTGGTGGCTCCGCCCCAGATCCAGACCGTCGAGAAACCGCAGATCCCCCTGGAAAACGCCGGCCGCGGCACCCCGGTCGCCGGAGTCATCCACGGACCCCCGCCGACGACGTCCGTCGCTGAAGCGGTGCAGGATGTGGCGCACAACGGCGCTCCGGGGATCGGACTGACCGTTGGCGATGTCGCGGCGTCAGGCTCCGGCTATGGCGGCATCCTGCAAAACCCCAGCGGCGCAGTCCAGGCCAGCAACGTGCAGCTCCTGAGCGACCCTATGGGCGTGGATTTCACCCCCTACCTGCGCATGATCCTCCAGACCATCCGGCGCAACTGGATGGCCGTGATGCCGGAAAGCGTCCGCTTGGGCCGCCGCGGGAAAGTGGTGATCCAGTTTTCCATCGTCCGCGACGGCAGCGTCGGAAAACTGGTATACGAAGAGCAATCCGGGGCGGACGCCCTCGACCGCGCCGCTGTGGCGGGAATCAGCGCCTCCAATCCCTTCCCTCCGCTGCCCGCCGAATTCAAAGGCGGGCGGGTGGTTTTGCGGCTCAACTTCGCCTATAACATGCCGCGCCAATGAATACGCAAGCCAAACGTCTCGCCACCGCCATGGGATGCTATGCCGTCCTCGGCCTTCTGGCGGCTTTCACCCTCGATGGCGGACTGCTGCGCAATGCCGTCTGGATCCTGCTCGCGGGCCTGGCCGTGAAGACCTATATCGCCTATCGCGCAGGGTTCTAAGAGCAGACCTCCCGCTTTGAAACCGCCCCCGTTTCAGTTTGAAACAAGCGTTCCATTCTGAAACACGAATATCCCGCCAGCTTCTTGATAATAAGATATTTATACCTTAATACCTGTGGCACTAAGGTTGCACCCTTATAGCTGCCGGACGAACTGATCCGGTTCTCAAAACCAAGCAGAAAACGAGGACAAAGCGATGCGGGCTACAGGTGTGTCTAAACGGCGGCAGAAGGTTTCCCGGGCGGTGCGCGACCAGATCGTGCTCGATCACCTGCCCCTGGTGAAGGCAATCGCAATCCGTGTGCACGAAAACCTGCCGGTCCATGTGGATCTGGACGATCTCATCCACGCCGGAGTGCTGGGTCTGATCGATGCCGTGGAGAAGTACGATGCGGCCAAGAATGTCGCCTTTCAGAGCTACGCCAAGCATCGCATCAAAGGCTCGATCCTGGACAGCCTGCGGCAGATGGACTGGGCGTCGCGAGACATGCGCAAGCGCCAGAAACAGGTCGAGGCGGCCGTCCAGGACCTCTCCGCGCGCCTCGGGCGGGAACCCAGCGACACCGAGATCGCCGAAGAGATGGGGATGAGCCTGCCGCGGTGGCGCCGCGTGCAGCTCGAGATGCGTACCGTCGGCCTGGTGTCCGCCACCCCGCGTCCCGGCGATGACAACGACCACGTCCCGGAATTCGCCGCCGGGCCGGACCTGCGCCCGGACCAGATGGCGCAATCCCAGCAGTTGCGGGTGACCCTCGCCCGCGCCATCGGCTGCCTGCCCGAACGATATCAAAAGGTCGTATTTCTTTACTACAGCAACAATCTGACGATGCGCGAAATCGGCGATCTCCTCGGTGTCAACGAAAGCCGCATTTCCCAGATCCACAAGACCGCTCTCAAAAAAATGGCCGTTGTCCTGCAATCGGAAGGCATCCATTCCGCCGAAGCCTTCTGAGCTCGCGCCCTCTGGCACCCCGGGAAAGCCGGGCCCCCCTTACCCGATGCGAGCGAATCGTAGACAGAGCGAATAGCCGATAGCGCTGTACGGTAAGATATTAAGTTTGGGCAAAATGAGAAACGTCATCATCCTGGGCTCCCAATGGGGAGACGAGGGCAAGGGGAAGATTGTCGATCTGTTCTCCGAACGCTTCGATATTGTGGCGCGCTATCAGGGCGGCCACAATGCGGGGCATACTGTCTTCATCGGCGACCGGAAATTCGTCCTGAAGCTCATTCCGAGCGGCATTCTGCGCCCGGGCAAGAAGGCTGTCATCGGCAACGGGCTGGTCATCGACCCGGCTGCGCTGCTGGCCGAAATCGAGACCCTGGAATCGCTGGGCGTCCAGGTCAAAAGCAGCCTCTTCATCAGCAATCGCGCGCACGTGCTCTTTCCCGTGCACCGCATGATGGAGCGGATGAGCGAAGGGCGCCCGGGACGCGTCTCCATCGGCACTACTTCCCGCGGCATCGGCCCCTGCTATGAGGACAAAATTGCGCGCCGCGGCATCCGCATCGCCGATCTCCTGAACAAAGAGATCTTCCGCCCGCAATACGATTCCGTCATGGAAGAGAAGGCCACCATCGCGCGCAGCCTGGACATTTACGAAGAGATGGATTTCGCCGCCACTCGCGACGATTACGAACGCTTCGCCGAATGCATCCGGCCCATGGTCTGCGATACCGCGTTGCTGTTGAACGAAGCCATTCGCGACGGCAAAACCGTGCTCTTCGAAGGGGCGCAGGGCAGCATGCTGGATATCGATCACGGAACCTATCCGTTTGTGACCTCCTCCAGCGCCACCGCCGGCGGAGCCTGCACCGGCACCGGCGTCCCGCCGACGCGCATTTCGGGCGTCATCGGTGTTTCGAAGGCCTACATTACGCGCGTGGGCGGAGGTCCCTTTCCCACCGAAGCGCTGGGACCCGAAGGCGACACCATCCGCAAACGCGGCAATGAATTCGGCGCCGTTACCGGACGTCCGCGGCGCTGCGGCTGGTTCGATGCTCCGCTGCTCCGCTACACCGCCGCCATCAACGGCTTCGACAGCATCGTCATCACCAAGCTCGATGTCCTGGACGAATTCGATACCATTCCGGTCTGCGTGGCCTACCGCTCCAGCGGCAAAGAACTGACCGCCATGCCGCCCACTGTGGCCGGGATCGAACACCTCGAACCCGTTTTCGAATCCGTTCCGGGATGGAAGCAATCGACCTTCGCCATCGATTCCTACGACGCGCTGCCGTCCCGCGCCAAAGATTACCTCGCGTTTCTGGAAAGCCGGACGGGCGTGGAAGCGGGCTGTATCTCCACCGGGCCGGAGCGCAACCAGACCATTCTGCGCCCGGGGTCGCGGCTCGAAAAGCTCATCGCATCGTGATCGTACGCGCACTGGCCGGAGACTTGCACCCTCCCCTGTGTGAGGCGCGTTTGCCTGTTCCTGCTGATGGCCGGTGTTCTGGCCGGCCAGCCTGACCCGCACGAGCTGGTTCGCCAATCGATCCGGAATGGCGAGCGATCCTGGGCCAGATCCTTCGAATACTATTGCCTGAAGAATGACGTCGACCGCGAATTGGGATCCGATGGCCACGTCAAAAGTATCGACGAAGATCTTTCCCAGATCATTCCCACCGGCTATAACACCTCTTTCGATTTCCCGCTCAAGCACGATAATGAGCCCGTAGCGGCCGACGTGCGCGCCAAAGCCGAGCGTGACCTGGCGCGGCTGCGCGCGGAGTCGCCCGCGCAGAAGCGGAGGCAGTTCCAGAAGCTGGAAGCCCAGCGTTCCTATATGAAGGAGGTCCCCGACGCCTTCAATTTCCGGATCGTGGGCACGGACAATCTTCCCACCGGACCGGCCTGGGTTCTGGAGGCTACGCCGCGGCCCGGCTACCAGCCGCAGTCGCGCTACGCCCACATGTTCCCGTATATGCGCGGTAAGTTATGGATCGATAAGCGCGACGTGCAGTGGGTGAAGGCCGATGCCGTCGCCACCGATACCGTAAGTTTCGGTTTCTTCATCGCGCGCCTCGCCAAAGGGTCGCACATTATTCTGCAGCAGACCAGGCTGCCGGATGGCGATTGGGTGCCCGGGCGGATTCAGGCCCGCGCTTCGGCGCGCATGTTCATTTTCTTCCTGCACAACTTCGAGGAAGACATTACCTACCGGGATTACCACAAGCCGGGTGCCGCGGTCGCCGCGTCGCGCACGCCCCTGCCGCCTCACGTTTCGCGCGCCGCGCGCGCCGGCCGGTAACGCAACAGGCTCCAGGGGCGTACCATGAAGAGTGCGGCTTCTCGCTTTCCTGGCTCTTCTTCCGTCCCTGGCAATAGCCCAGGATGCCCGCGAAATCGTGCGCCGCTCTATCGAGCTGGACCATCGGAACCTCGAACTGGCGCGCAATTTCACCTACGTCGAACGGCAGGAGACGCGCTTCCTCGACAGCACCGGCCGCGTCAAAGAGACCAGCAGCCGCACCACCGATATCATCTGGCTGGAGGGCTCGCCATACCGCCGCATGGTGGCGCGCGACAATAAGCCCCTTCCGCCGGCCGAACAGCGCAAAGAGGACGAGAAGCTCCGCCTGGCTACCGCCGCGCGGCACGCCGAAGGGCCCGCGCAGATCCAGGCGCGCCTTGCCGATTGGGACCGCCGCCAGCGCCACATGCACGAACCGCTGAGCGAAGTGCCCGACGCCTTCACCTTCAAACTGAGCGGCGAAGAGACGCTCAACGGCCGTGAAGCCTATGTCATCGATGCCACCCCCAAGCCCGGATACAAACCCAGGCAGGCGGCGTCCGCGTATCTGCCGCACGTCAAGGCGCGGCTGTGGATCGCCAAGTCCGATTTCCAGTGGTTGAAGGCCGAAGCCGAGACGCTCGACACCATCACCTTCGGCGGCTTCCTGATCCGCATCGCCAAAGGCACGCACATCGACATGGAACAATCGTACGTGAACAAGGAAGCCTGGATTCTCACGAAGGTCTCGCTCCACGGCAGTGTGCGGATCGCGCTGGTGAAGGTGATTCACGGCGCGATCGACTTCAACTGGAGCGGCTTCCAGAGAGTCTCCGCGGAACCCAGCGTCGCCAGCACCCCCCGCCAGGAGAGATGACCCCACCGCGCGTTACACTGTTCCCCATGCGGCTGCTCGCAGGACCCGCGGGATCCGGAAAAACGGCGTTCGTGCTCGAGCGGATGCGCGAAGCTCTGCGCGCGGGCAACCATCGCGTGCGCCTCCTGGTGCCCACCGCCACCATGGCCCAGCATCTGCAAAACCGCCTGGCGCGCGAAGGCTTCGTGTTCCGCTGCGCGCAGGTCGAGACGCTCTCGGCATTCGTCGCCCCCCTGGCCGGCGAAATGCCGCAGGCGCCCGATGTCGTCCTGCATCTGCTGGTAGAGCGCGCGGTGCGCCGCGTGGACCGGCCGGAATTCGCGTCCGTGGCGCACATGCGCGGCTTCTGCGCCGCGCTGGCCGGCACGATCCAGGAATTCGCATCCGCCGGCTGCTCCAGCGCGCGCCTGGCCGCCTGTCTGCCGGATGCGCCGTTGTCGGAAGCCTTTCTGGCGGTGTATCGCGAGGTGGATCGCAGCCTCGAGGAGCGCGGGCTGGCCCTGCGCGGGCGCAGGCTGCTGGCCGCGGCGCGGCGCATCGAAGCCGAAGGCGCGGGCGGAATCGCCGAATTCTGGCTGGATGGCTTCCACGCCCTGCCCGATCCCGAATTGCAGGTGATTGCCGCGCTGGCGCGCCATGCCGCGGTCACCGTGACTCTGGGCGAAAGCCCCGCCACGGCCGGAACGCGCGCCCGCCTGCTGGCCCTGGGGTTCGTCGAAGAGCGCGCGGCCGGCGGCCGCCCCGCTCCCGCGCTGCACCTGGCGAAGGCCGCCGGAATCGAGCGCGAAGTGGAAGAAATCGCGCGGCGCATCCTCGAGCAAGCCGCCGCCGGCCGGCCGTTCCGGGAAATGGGAATCGTGGTGCGCGCCTCCGAATCCTATGTGCCGCTGCTGCGCTCCACCCTCGAACGCTTCGGAATCCCCGCCGCCTTTTACTTCGATGAACCGCTGGAACGCCATGCCGCCGTGCGCTTTCTGTGCGGCATCGTCGACGCCATGCAGGGCGGCTGGGAGCACCAGCAGACTCTGGCTGCGCTGCTGCTCGCGCCGCGCTTTGCCGACTCCGGAGCCATGGACCGCTTCCACTTCCTGGTCCGCGAGCAACTGCCCAACACCGGGCTCGGCGCATTGAAGGCCCTGCTGCTGGACGAAGACGGCAAGCCGCGCGGGCCGTCCGACGAGCGCCTGCTGCACAAACTCGACTCGCTCGCGGCGCTCGAAGAGTGGCGCTCCTTCGCTCTGCGCCCCGATCAATGGGCGGCGCGATTCCGCACCCTCCGCAACTACTTCCGGCCGGCGCGCCCGGCGCCCGTTTCGCACCAGATGGCGCTGGAGCTGAAAAGCCAGGCCGCGGTGCTGGATCTCTTCGACGAAGCGCTCGAAGAAGCCGCCCGGGCGCTGGACGGCACGCGCGAAATTGAGCTGCCCGAGTTCTGGAGAACGGTGAAATCCGTGCTGCGCCTCAAGCCGCTCCGCCTCGAAGACGGCCGCCGCAACGTGGTCCACGTGCTCAGCGCGCCCGAGGCGCGGCAGTGGGTGCTGCCGGTGGTTTTCGTCTGCGGCCTGGTGGAAAAACAGTTTCCGCGTTTCCATCCGCAGGACCCGTTCTTCAGCGACGCCGCCCGCTGCGCGCTCAACGCCGCCGGCATTCGCGTGCGCACCGCCGCCGAATTCGAAACCGAAGAGCGCGCGCTGTTCGATACCGCCATCAGCCGCGCCGCCCTGCTCACCGTGCTGAGCTACCCGGAGTTCGATTCCCGCGGCGACCGGCTCCTGCCGTCCCTTTATCTCGAGGGCCTGTTCCTGCAGGCGGCCGAAGGTCCGCCGGTACGGCCCGCGCCCGGAGCTGCCGCGGCGGCCATCCACGCGACCCTAGCGGCGCCCGCACGCATTCAGGCGCCTGCCGGCCTGGAATATCTCAACGCGCGCAGCACGCGGCTCTCGCCCAGCGCCATCGAATCCTATTTGCAGTGCGGCTTCCAGTATTTCTCGCGCCAGGCCCTGCGTCTGAAGCCGGCGCCCCTGCGCCCGCAGGACCGCCTCGATTTCCTCACCTGCGGCACCATCGTCCACGCGGTGCTCAAGCAATGGTGGGGCAGCGGAAAGCGCATCGAAGCCGTTTTCGAAGAGGAATTCGCGCGCGCCCTGGAAGACAAGCGCATCCCGCAGGCCTATCGCACCGAGCGCCTGCGCAACGCCATGCTGGACGATCTGCGCGCCTTCGCCGCCGGCGACGCCTGGCCGCTCGCCGACTACACCTCGCAGACGGAACAGGAGTTCCTCTTCACGCTCGATGGCGCAGTCGAAATCTCCGGCAAAATCGACCGCCTCGATACCACCGCCGATGGACGCGCCTACGTGATCGACTACAAGTACTCCGGCAGCCAGAACACCAAGGCCAAACTCAGCAATGACAACCTCGTGCAGGCGCCGCTTTACCTCATGGCCGCGGAGCGCGTTTTCCAGAAACGCCCTGCGGGCATGTTCTATGTGGGGCTGAAAGGCGGCCCTCTGTACGTCGGCTGGAGCGAGCCGCCCATGATGCAGAGCAATCCGCTCCCGGAGGACTGGCTGGAAAAAGCGGAGGCGCGGGTGCTCGGCGTGCTGCGGCAGATCCGCGCCGGCCGCATCGAAGTCGCGCCCGCCGATCCCCGTAGCTGCCGCTTCTGCGATTACCGCGACGCCTGCCGCGTGCGCGCGCGGGAGGCCGACTCGATGGCGGAGGGCGCATGAGCGAAACGCCGTTCACGCCCGAACAGTTGGCCGCCGTGGAGATCTCCGGCCCGCGGCTGGATACCTGCGTGGTGGCCGGACCCGGCTCCGGCAAAACCACGGTCCTGGTGGAATACTTCCGCCGCCTGGTGGCCGCCGGCGCCGATCCGCAGCGCATCCTGGCCATCACGTTTACCGAAAAAGCCGCGGCCAACATGCGCAAGAAGCTGGCCGAGGCCTTTCAGGAAATGCCCGCCATCCGCGCCCGTCTCGAACGCGCGTGGGTTTCCACCGTGCACGGCTTCTGCGCCCGCCTGCTGCGCGAAAACGCAGTCTTCGCCGGCGTCGATCCGGAGTTCTACGTCGCGGGCGAGCGTGAATCCTGGCGCCGCCAGCAGGAATGCATGGAAGAGGCCATGGAAAGCCTCTTTGAGCAGCATCCCGCCGCCGTGCGCGCCCTGGTGCGCGGGCTTTCCTCGAACGATTTCGAAAACGCCGTGCTGAATGCCTACGATGCCATGCGCGGCGCAGGTGTGCGCGTGGCCGATCTGGCATCGTACCCGGTTCCGCCGGGCGTAGTCCCAGCCGATCTCGCGGCCACCCTGCGCGCCCTGCGCGCCGACCCCCTTACCTACTGGAATCATTCGCAGAAACAGGTACTCGCCGCCAACCTGGAAGGCGCCGAACGCATCGCGAGCGCGCCTGACGCTCAGGCGGCGCTCCAGGCCATCGCCGGCTTCTCGCTCGCCCGGCGCGGATGCAAAACCGGCACCCCGGCATATGCCCTGCTGAACCAGTTGAAGCAGCAGATCGAAGGCCTCCAGTACACGCTCATCACGCGCCATTACACGCGCGAGCGCGAGCTGCTCCTGGAAATTCTGCATCGCTTCGATGCCCTCTACCGCGCCCGCAAAGACGCCGCCGGCGCCCTGGATTTCGGCGATCTCGAAGAGTTCGCCGTGCGACTGCTCGCCTCCCACGCCGCCGTGCGCGACCGCGTCCGCGCGCAGTTCGACCGCGTCGTCATGGACGAATTTCAGGACACCAACGGCCAGCAGGCGAAGCTGCTCGAACTGGTGCGCCCGCCCGACGGCTTTTACGCCGTGGGCGACATCAATCAAGCCATCTTCGGCTTCCGCCATGCCGACCCCAGCGGCTTCCAAGCCTACCGCGAGGCGGTCGAGGCCGGCGGGCGCCGCGTGGTTTCCCTCGAAGCGAATTTTCGCAGCCGGCCGCAGATTCTGAGCGCAGTCGAAACCATCATGGAGGGCGAAGCGGGCATCGAGCCGCGCGCCCTGGTCGCGGGCCGAATATTCCCTTCTCCGCGGCCGCTCTGCGTGGATGTCATGGCGCTGCCCGACCAGGCTTTCGAGGCGCAGTGGGTTGCCCACCGCATTTCCGCGTTCAGCGCCGAATTCGCCCTGCGCGAAATCGCCGTGCTGGTGCGCAACACCGAAGTGCTGCCCGACTTCACCGGTGCGCTCGACGACGCGGGTATCCCTTATGTCGTCAATCGCGGCAAGGGCTTTTACAACTCGCGCGAAGTCAGCGACCTGGTGCACCTGCTGCGCGTCGTCGCCAATCCGCGCGACGAAATATCGCTCGCCACCGTCCTGCGGTCGCCGCTCGTCGGCGCAAGCGATGACGCGCTGCTCGCCCTGCGCCTCAACAGCGCGGCCGCCAATCTGGGCGGCGCCTTCCTGCAACTCTCCCCCGCCATGGCCGCGGCATTCGACCCCGCCGATTTCGAGAAGTTCACCCGCTTTCGCGCCCGCCTGGCCGAATGGCGTGCGCGCCGCGAATACCGCTCCTTCGACCGCCTGCTGCTTGCCGCCCTGGACAACTGCGGCTACCGGCCGGAAAACGGCAGCCGCGGCGCCGCCAATATCGAGAAGTTTCTGGCGCAGGCGCGCGAAGCCTCCGCCGGCATGTCCCTCGAGGAATTCATCGCCGAGCTGGATCTGGTGCGCAAGCTGAATCCGCGCGAGCCGGCCGCTCCACCGGAAGACGCCGTCAACGCCGTGCAGATCATGACGGTGCATTCCGCCAAGGGACTCGAGTTTCCCGTGGTCTTCGTCGCCGCCATGCAGAAAGGCGTGGAATCCAGCGCGCCGGTGGTCGCCTTCTCGCGCCACACCGGCCTGGGCGCGCGCTGGCGCAACCCCGCCTGCCGCGAAGACAAAGACGATCTCTACCAGCACCAGCTTCGCGCCGAGTTCAAAAAGCGCGAAAGCGAAGAGGCCAGCCGCCTGCTCTACGTCGCGATGACGCGCGCCGAACAGCACCTCGTCCTGAGTTTCAGCGGCAAACCCGCGCTATGGGCCAAAACCCTGGCCGCCAATCTGGACCTGGATTGCGAAAGCGAGTGCGACCGTGTACTGGCCCGCCACGCGCCCGATGGCAAGGAGTGGACCTTGCGCCTGCTCGTGACCGCGCGCCCGCCCGAGCCCGTGACCACCCGGCCCGCGCAAGCGGAACCAGCCGGAGACCCCGTGACGCTCGTGACGGCGCCCGCCGTCACCGGCCAGCGACAGGGCAACGCCACCGTCACGGCGCTTTCCCGCTTCGCCCGCTGCCCGCGCGAGTACTTTCTGGGGACGTATCTCGGCTTCGAAGGCCGCCCGCGCAAACTGTCCGATGGCGGCTCCGAAGAACTCCCCGCCGGCGAATTCGGGACCCAGGTGCATGCGCTCCTGGCCGGCACTCTTCCGCCCAATCCGCACCCGGAAGCCGAGCGGCTGGCGCAGGTGTTCCGCACCAGCCCTCTTGGACGCCGCATCGCCCGCGCCTCGCGCGTGGAACGCGAATTCGATTTTCTGATGTCCGTCGAAGACCTCGTAATCCGCGGCCAGGTGGACCTCTGGTTCGAGGAGAACGGCGAAATCGGGATCGTCGATTACAAGACCGATGACGTCACCGCCGCCGAGGCCCGCGAGCGCGCCCAGGATTACGCTCTGCAACTGCGCCTTTATGCGCTGGCCGTGGAAAAAGTGGCGGGCCGCGCGCCGCTCCGCGCCTGGCTCCATTTCCTGCGGCCCAATACGCTCGTGGAAATCAGCCTCGCGCCCTCGCTCCTGGATTCGCCCGAAGAGGTCGTCCGCGAATTGCAAGAGGCGCAGGAGCGGCTGGATTTCCGCTTAGTCGAAGGCGCGCACTGCAAACGCTGCCAGTTCTATCGCGACCTGTGCCCGGCGGGCACGGCCGCGGCGCAGTGACCGGCGGTGAGCCCTACTGCTTGCGCAGAGCCGCTTTGGCGCCGTGCGGGTGCGAGAAGAGCTGCTGGAACTGATCTTCCGGCAGGGTGAGCGAAACGTTCACCGCGGTGCCGCTGGCATTCACCGTCAGGTTCTTCAATGCCGCGACGCCCTGCGGACTCTTCCCCGAATTCGCCTGCGCCATGTTGACCAGCAACTGGATCACACCCGCCATGGCCGTGGCATCCTGCGCGTTATCCGCGTTCGCCGTGGCCGTGAACTGCACGTTGGCCCCGAACTTCACGCCGCCGTTCGCCGATTGCACCTGCTTCAGCAGGTTCTGCGCCGCGTTCGGCGGGACTCCGGCCACCGTGCCGGGATGTTTTTCCAGCGACGAAGGGGGCACCGTCGTCAGAAACCAGGCATCTTCCGCGTTGCTCAACTGATCGATCTGCGAAAGCACGGCCGAGGGCAGTCCCGGCGCCTTGCCTTGCCGGTCGATCGCCGCCTCGACGCTCGCCAGGTCGCCCGCGATCGCGATCCCCGAGCCCAAAAACGCAAACGCGTGCGTCTGTTTCGGACCCTCCAGAATCGCCACCCCGTGATACGTCTGGCTGGCGGCGCCGGCCAGCGTAGCCGCCGCCATGATGGCCGACACGTTGAACGTCCCGGTAGCCAGCGCCAGCCCCGTCTCGGGCGTGCCGTTACTGGCCAGGAAAATCTCGTTGAGATCCTGGCGCGGATCGAACCCCACCGTCGTCGCCAACGTATTGAACCCGTTGGCCGCGGTGATCTGCCCGATCACAAATTGCCCGAACGGCGAGGCCTTGGCGGAAAGCACGTTCACATCCGCCATGGCGACCGCATCGGGCATCGACAGGCTCAGAAGTTGGGGGTCCACGGCGGGAAGCACCCCGCTGAATGCCGTGAGCAGCGTCGCGCAAGTGAGGATTCGTGAAGTCATAATCATCGGACGTCCATCCTGCATCATTATTAACGCGATTTCGCGGTCAAAGGTTCCTTTATTGGGGGTGAACGATCGGGATCTGGTCTACCACTTCGATGCCAAACCCTTCCAGAGCAACGATTTTCCGGGGATGGTTGGTGAGCAGCCGGATGGTGTGCAGCCCCAGGTCGCTCAAAATCTGCGCCCCGATGCCGTGTTCGTGCTGAAGCTGCCTCTGCCCCGCTTCGCCTTTGTAGTGCATGAACTCCCGGCCATGGGATACCAGGCGCGCTCCGCCGAGCCCGTCCGGCTCGACGCGGAATCCCGGCCCGCTTTCGTGCAGGTATACCAGCACCCCCTGCCCTTCTTCCGCGATCGCGCGCAGGGAATTGCGCACCAGCTCTCCGCAATTGCAGGTGGTCGAGCCGAACAGGTCGCCATACGCGCAGCGCGCGTGCATCCGCACCAGCACGCGCTCCTGCCCGGAGACTTCGCCCTTCACCAGCGCCAGGTGAAACTCCGGGTCCAGGTCGCTCTTGTAGGCGATGGTGCGGAATTCGCCGAATTCCGTTTCAATGCACCCCACCGCCACCCGCCGCACGTAGCGCTCGGTCTTCATGCGGTAGCGGATCAGGTCCGCCACCGAAATCATTTTCAGGTTGTGCCGCGCGCAATATTCGCGCAGTTGCGGCACCCGCGCCATGGTGCCGTCTTCATTCATGATTTCGCAGATCACTCCCGCCGGCGCCAGGCCCGCCATGCGCGCCAGGTCGACGCTGGCCTCGGTCTGCCCCGCCCGCACCAGCACCCCGCCTTCGCGCGCGCGCAGCGGAAAAATGTGGCCCGGCCGCGCCAGGTCGGCGGGCCGGCAGTTGGCGTCGAGCGCCGTCAGGATTGTGCGCGTGCGGTCGGCCGCGGAAATCCCCGTCGTCACGCCCTCGCGCGCGTCGATCGATTCACAGAACGCCGTCCCGAAATTCGAAGTATTGTTCGGACTCATCAGCGGCAGCCGCAGATAATCGCAGCGTTCCGGCGTCAGCGTCAGGCAGATCAACCCGCGCCCATGCGTGGCCATGAAGTTAATGACCTCGGGCGTCACCTTTTCCGCCGCAATCGTCAGATCGCCTTCGTTTTCCCGGTCTTCATCGTCAACCACCACGAGCATCCGCCCCGCGCGAATCTCCTCGACAGCGTCAGGGATGGAGATGAAGGGCATGATTTATTGTAGCCATTAGCCGTTAGCCATTAGCCATTAGCTCGCCTTTCCGTCGCGGCAGTCCTTTCCCGCCCGCGAGCAGGAACCCGCCCCCAGCCCGGAACCGCCCTCCCTCTACCCAAAGCAAGCTAACAGCTGATAGCTAATCGCTAACAGCTAATCCCTAACAGCTGAAGCTACAATATGTTTTGAGCGCTCCTTCCATGCTCAAGCCTCTACCCGCGCTGCCCAACCTGGATCTCACCGGGGTCATCGATATCCTGGTGGTGGCGTTCGTGGTCTACCAGTGCTTCATGGTGGTTCGCGGAACGCGCGCGGGGCACATTCTGCTCGGCATTCTGGTGATGGTCTCGCTCTACGGCATCTCGCTGTGGGCGGGCCTGGAAGCTCTGCGGTTTCTGCTTTCTACCATCGTTCCCTACCTGGGAATCGCGGTCATCGTGCTGTTTCAGTCGGAGATCCGCCGCACACTGGCGCGCATCGGCCGCAAGCGATGGCTGGGACTGATGGCCGGCGGCTTCCGCGGGCCGGAATCGGTCAGCGAAATCATGCTCGCGGTCGAGCAGCTCGCGGCGCAGAAAATCGGCGCGCTCATCGTTCTGGAGCGCGATATCGGCCTGCGCACCTTCATCGAAAGCGGCGTGCGGCTGGACGCCCGCATCTCGCGCGACCTGCTCCTCACCATCTTTCAGCCCGGAATGCCGCTGCACGACGGCGCCGTGATCGTGCAGAAAGACCGCATCGCGGCCGCCGCCTGCTTCCTGCCGCTCACCACCAATCCTCAGCTCTCTTCCAAGCTGGGAACCCGGCATCGCGCCGCCATCGGCATCACCGAAGAGACGGACTGCCTTTCGCTGGTAGTCTCCGAAGAGACCGGCCGCATCTCGGTGGCTTCGTTCGGCGAGCTGGCGCAGGGCGTGGACGTCGCCGAAGTCGTCGAGCGCATCAATCGCCACTTCGGCGTCCATCGCCCCACCCTCATGCACATCGATGAGTTCGCGGCCGATATCCCCCTCGCGCAGGAGACCGGCTCCGCGCCTCACGAGACAAGGCCTTCGGAAAGAGTCAGTCAATGAGCCGCAAGGGATATCGCTGGTGGCTGGGGCTCGTTACCGAAAATTTCTGGTGGAAGGTCCTGTCCCTGTTGATCGCCGTGGTCCTCTGGGCGCTGGTTGCCAGCGAACCGGAACTCCTGACCACCGTGAATGTCTCGGTCGAGTACAAGAACCTGCCCGACGATCTCGAGATCAGCTCCGCCGAGCCCGGCAGCTCGGTGGCGCTCGACCTCCGCGGCCCCTCCGGGGAACTGCGCGGAGTGGGCGATCGCGGCGTCCATCCGGCCGTCATCCTCGATATGAGTTCGGTGACGCCCGGAGAGCGCACTTTTCCCATCGGCGACGGCAACGTGCGCGGCCTTACCCGCGGCGTGTACCTGGTGCGCGCGGTGCCTTCGGAAATCCGCTTTCGTTTCGAACGGCGCGCCACCCGCACCGTGCCGGTCGAGGTGCGGGTCACGGGAGACGGCCACGGCGGCTACAATGTGGTCAGCACGCAGGCCGATCCTCCGCAAATGACTATCGTCGGGCCAAGCAGCGACGTCGCTAAAATCGAGCGCGTCACCACCGACCCGGTGGACGTTTCCAATGTGGTCGGAACCCAGCAGTTCCATGTCAACGCGTTTGTGGCCAACCCCTACGTGCGGTTTGAATCTTCGCCGCAAGTAGTCGTTACCGTCACAATGAAGAAAATGTAAGGGAGAAAGCATCGTTTTGGGAAAACAACTTTTCGGTACCGATGGAATCCGCGGCGTCGCGGGAGAATACCCGCTCGATCCCGCCACCGTTTACGCCTTCGGCGCGGCGTTGGGCGAGGATGTTGTAGCGCGGCACGACGCCCCGGAGATTCTGATCGGCGCCGACACGCGCGAATCCGGCGTCTGGATCGCGGAAACCGTGGCCGCCGGCCTCTCCGGGCGCGGCGCGCGCGTCCGTTACGCCGGCGTAGTCACCACCCCGGGGGTCGCCTGGCTCACCCGCACCGGTGATTTCGTAGCCGGGGTCATGATTTCGGCTTCGCACAATCCTTACGAAGACAACGGCATCAAAGTTTTCGGGCATAGCGGGTTCAAGCTGCCGGACGAGGAAGAGCACCTCATCGAAGAGGGCATTCTGCGTCTGCGGCAGGCGTCCGCCGCGCAGCCGCAGCTGGCACTCGCGGTGGATGAATCGCTCAGCCGCCGCTACCTCGATTTCCTCGTCTCCCTCGCTCAAGTGCGCTTCGATGGCGTCCGCATCGCGGTCGATTGCGGCAACGGCGCCTCCTACCGCCTGGCGCCGGAGCTCTTTCGCCGCCTCGGCGCTCACGTGGCCGCCATCTGCACCGAGCCGAACGGCCGCAACATCAATTTGAACTGCGGCGCGCTCCATCTCGAGCCGCTGCAAAAAGCCGTGCTGGAAAACGGCGCCGACTTCGGCGTGGCGTTCGATGGCGATGCCGACCGCGCCATCTTCGTCGCCGCCGGCGGCCGCATCGTCGACGGCGATGCCGTCCTGCTGGCCGCCGCGCGCGCGCTCAAAGCCGCCGGGCGCCTGGCCCACGATACCGTTGTCGCCACCGTGATGTCCAACCTCGGACTCGAAAAAGCCCTCGAGCGCGAAGGCATCCGCATGGTCCGCACGCCGGTCGGCGACAAGTACGTCCTCGAAGAAATGGTGCGGCTGGGCGCCGTGCTGGGCGGCGAGCAGAGCGGCCACGTCATCTTCCGCGAGTTCGCCACCACCGGCGACGGACTGCTCACCGCGCTGCAGCTTTTCGAAATCGCGCGCCGCGCCCGAGCCGGGCTCGACGAGTTGACCGAGGGCCTGCAGGTCTATCCGCAAAAGCTCGTCAATGTGCGGGTGCGCGAAAAGGCCGGCCTGCTCGAGCGCCCCGCCGTGGCCAGCGAAATTCGCCGCGTGGAAGAGGCCTTCGCCGGCTCCGGCCGCGTTCTGGTGCGCTTCTCCGGCACCGAGCCTTTGGCCCGCGTGATGGTCGAAGGCCTCGACCAGGAGCAGGTGGACGCCTTCAGCGCCAGTATCGCCGATGCCATCCGCCGGGAAACCGGGCTCTGAAGGCCTGTCCGGTGCCGCGGCTCTTCTACTGCGACCATTGCGAGATCCCGCTGCCCGAGGGCCACAAATTTCCCATCGCCAAGTACGCCCTGCTGCGCGAACGACTCGAAGCCGAGGGCTTCTATCGCCTGGAAGCCGCTCCCGCGGCCACGCGCGCCGATATCGAACAGGCGCACGACCCCGCGTACGTGCAGGCTTTTTTCGAGGGCACACTCGATGCCCGCGCCATGCGCCGCATCGGCTTTCCCTGGTCGCGCGAACTGGTGCGGCGGACGCTTTGCTCGGCCGGGGGCACTCTGGCCGCCGCGCGCGATGCGCTTTCCTCCGGCTTCGGCGGCACCCTCGCAGGCGGCACGCATCACGCCTTCTATTCCGAAGGCTCGGGTTTCTGCGTGTTCAACGATATTGCCATCGCTATCCGCCATCTCGCCCGCCGCGCCGCCGTGCTCGATCTCGATGTTCACCAGGGCGATGGCACCGCCAGCCTGCTTGCCGATGACGACGCCGTGCTCACCGTCTCCATTCACGGAAAAAACAATTTTCCGTTTCGCAAACAGCGCAGCGGGATCGATGTCGAACTCGACGACGGCACAGGCGACCTGGATTATCTCGACCGCCTCGCCGCCGTTCTGCCGCGAGTGTCCGATTTTGCACCAGAGATCGTCTTCTATCAGTCGGGCGTGGATGCGCTCGCGAGCGATCGCCTGGGACGCCTTGCGCTCACTCACGACGGCCTGTACCGGCGCGATTTGCTGGTGTTTCGGATGTGCCTCAGAGCACACATCCCGGTAGTGGTCACTCTCGGCGGCGGATACGCGCAACCCATTGTGAATACAGTCGAAGCGCATGCCAACACGTTCCGCGCCGCACGGGAGTTTTTTCACGGAATTGCAACCTTTGGAGATATCGGCGCGTCTTGAGAAGTGAAGGGTTTTGCGAGTGGCTCCGCGGATGGTTTTTGGGTTCCGCGGACCAGCCGGCGGGTGTTATCCTCCGAGCGCCCGCCGGTTTTTTTCGACTTGTCGCCGTTTCCTACACTCTCCGCAGCACCATCGCTGAGTTCTTGCTCCCGAATGCAATGCAATTCGCCACGGCGTTCTCAATCTGCATGCGCCGCGCCGATTTTCCCGCCACGTAATCGAGATCGCACTCCGGGTCGGGCTCATCCACATTGATCGTGGGCGGCACCACGCCGTCGCGCATCGCCAGCAGGGTGGCCGCGATCCCCGCCGCGCCGCACGCTCCCTGCGGATGCCCGATCAGGCTCTTCAGCGACGATCCCGCCAGCTTGTAGGCATGCCCGTTGAATGCCAGCTTCACCGCGCGCGTCTCGATGCGGTCGTTGAGTTCGGTGCTGGTTCCGTGATAGTTGATGTACTGCACCTCCTCGGGCGGAATGCCGGCCTCCCCCAGCGCCATCCCGATGGCGCGCGCCGGCTCTTCCCCGCACTCCTCCAGCCGCACCCGATGATAGGCTTCGCACGTCGAGCCGTACCCCGCGATTTCACCGTAAATGTGCGCGCCGCGCGCCCGCGCGCGCTCCAGTTCCTCGATCACGAAAAACCACGAGCCCTCGGCGATCACAAACCCGTCGCGGTCGCGCGAAAACGGCCGCGATGCCCGCTGCGGCTCGTGATTCCACCGCGTGGACATAATGCGCATCAGTTGAAACCCGCGCAGAATCAGGGGCGCGATGGGAGAATCCACGCCGCCCGCCACCATTGTATCCAGCATGCCGCGCTGGATGTGATGATACGCATACCCGATGGCATCGGTCGAAGAGGTGCACCCCGTCGATACGATGTGGCTCAGTCCGCGGAAACCGAAGCGCATGGAAACTTCGCTCGCCAGCGTGCCGATCGTCCCCGTGGGAATCGTGTACACGCTACACTGCTTCTGGTGCCCGGTATAAAAGAGACGGTACTGCTCTTCCGTGAAATCCTGGCTGCCGCCGCCGGAACCCACCAGCACGCCGATGCCGCGCAGTTCTTCGCGGTCCATCGCCGAAACGTCCAGCCCCGCGTCCGCCAGCGCTTCGGCCACGCTCGCCGCCGCCAGCGGCACCGAGCGCGAAACGTGCTGCCGGTCTTTGGCATTCACGTACACCGTCTCATCGAAATCGTCCGGGACTTCGCCCGCGACCTGTACCTGAAAGCCCGAGGGGTCGAAACGGCTGATTCTTCTCACGCCGCTGACACCGTTTTGTGTGGCTTCCCAGAAGCGCTCGCGGCCAATACCATTCGGGCTCACGGCGCCAATTCCCGTAATCACGACACGACGCATGGATTTTGCTTTGCCTTTAGTCTTCTCGTCAGTATAGGCTGAATCTTATGGAGGCTGCCAGCGAAGTTCGGCGCGCGAGCCCTTTTGATGCACTTTTGGCTGGTCTGCAGGCCGGCATGGTGGGAGCCCTGTGGATGCTCGGCTGGTTCGGATTGAACGACGCCTGGCAGCGGCGCAGCTTCTGGAGCTCGGAAAATCTCTTCGCCAGCGCCTTCTACGGAGACGCCGCCATCCGCCGCGGTTTTTCTTTCCCTACGCTCGGAGGTCTGGCTCTCTACCTCCTGCTCTACAGCTCGCTCGGCGCCATATTCGCCGTCATGGCGCGCAACGAAGCGCGGCCCCTGCGCGGACTGCTGCTCAGCCTGGCGTTCGCGCTTGCCTGGTATTACGCCTCGTTCCACTGGTTGTGGAAAAGCGCAATCCCAATGGTCGCCCTGCTCCATCCGGAGCGCCCCACCATTCTCGGCCACCTCATTTATGGAACCTGGCTGTCGCGCTTTCGTGTCTACCTGCCCAAGTAGCGATGTGTCTCGCTAGGCGATTTCGACCTCGATCCGCTTGCTCCCGGCATCCAGTTTCGTGATGCGGAAACTGCGAATCTGCCCCGCGCGCGCGGGCTCTTTCCGCGAAGCGCTGCCGGCCTGCCCGCCTTTCCACTTCGCGGCCAGCATGGAACTGAGAGAGCTCAGGTCGGCCCGCCCATCGCTGGCCTTCTCTTCCGGATCGGCCGCGTCCGCCCCCGTCCCCGTCTTGCAGGTCGCCTGGATGCCCTCGCCCAGTTCGACCTTGGTGCGGCTGCCGGAAGCGTCCGTAATCCGCCCCGTCACCACGTCGCCTTCCTTGTGCTCGGCGATGTACTCGTCCAGGCTCGTGGGAACCAGTTGCTTCATGCCGAGCCGCAGACGCCGCTTCTCGGTGTCCACTTCCAGCACCTGCGCCTTCACCACCTGCCCGTTTTTCAGCGCGTCCTGCGGATGATTGATGCGCTTGTCCGCGCTGATATCGCCGACGTGAATCATCCCCTCGATGCCCTCGGCAAGCTGCACGAACGCGCCGAATTTCTGGATGCTGATCACCGGCCCTTCCACCACGCTGCCCACCGGATACTTCTGCGGAACTTCAGCCCACGGGTCGCCCAGCGCCTGTTTCAAGCCCAGCGAAATGCGCCGGTCGGCCAGGTTGACTCCCAGGATCACGACGTCCACCTGCTCGCCGGCCTTGAGCACGTCGGAAGGTTTTCGTATTTTTTTGGACCACGACATCTCGGAAAGGTGAATCAGCCCTTCGACTCCCTTTTCCAACTCCACGAACGCGCCGAAATCGGCGATGCGCGTCACCGCACCGTGCACGCGATCGCCCACTTTGTAGCGTTCGCCCGCCATTTCCCACGGGTGCGGTTGAAGCTGTTTCATGCCCAGCGAAACGCGCCGCTTGGCCGCATCCACCTTGAGGACTTTGGCTTCGATCTGCTGCCCCACCGTCAACACGTCCGCCGGCTTGTTCACGCGGCTCCAGGAAATGTCCGCCACGTGCAGCAGTCCGTCCACGCCGCCGATATCCACGAACGCGCCGAAATCGGTGACGCTGCGCACCGCACCGTGCACCACTTCGCCTTCTTTGATCTCCGCGTAGCGGCGCTCCCGGGCCTCGCGCTCTTCCTCTTCCAGCACCGCGCGCCGGTCCACCACCACGTCTTCATCGGCCACGTCGAGCTTGATGATGCGGCAGCGAATCTCCTGCCCCACCAGCTTTTCCATTTCGGCGGCGTCTTTGGCGCCGCTGCGCGATGCCGGCATGAACGCGCGCACTCCCACGTCCACGCTCAGCCCGCCCTTCACCGCGCCCGAAACCACGCCCGCGATGGCTGCCTTCCCGGCGAACGCACGCTCCAGCGACGACCAGTCTTTCGGCCGCTCCACTTTGATCTTGGAAAGCTCGTAGTAGCCGTCGTCGGTGCGGCCTTTGATGGAAACCGCGACCTTGTCGCCGGCCTGGATGCTTTCGCCCGCGGCTTGAAATTCCGCCAGCGGAATCACGCCTTCGGTCTTGTATCCGATATCCAGGAAAACCGAGTCTCCGGTTACAGCCACGACGGTCCCTTCCAGACCTCTGCCGTGCGCTTCATCCGCCTTGTGCGAGTGCGACTGCTCGTATTGCGAGAGGATATCGCCGAAAGACTCCGTGGAGTCGTTGTTGGGTTGGGAACCCGGACCGGTGGCCCGATCCTGGTCCAGCATACTTGGGTTGGGCATGAGAGGTGTTCTTTTTTATTGTGACATAAATTATGTGTGCATTCTGCGAGCGCCCGCTACCGCGCAGGATCTCGGTACCGAAGCGAAACTCCACGGCCCGCCGCTTTCGACTGGACACCCGGCGAGTACCTCATTCGTACCGGTACTTTGAACCCTGTTCAGCCGGGGCTTTGCGCCTTAGAATTTTCTCGTGAACCAATGGCGCGCCATCGCCGTTCTGCTGTTGGCCTGCTCTGCGCATGCGGCCACTATTCTGCAAACCGGCGATTCGCTCGCTTTCCCGATTTCCGACCGCGGGTTCGTCTTCAACAGCCTGCGCACGGGCGGTCCCGCCGCGCCAACCGGTGTATCTTTCGTATTCACCACCGAGCCGCTCACCGGAAGCACCCTTTTCGACGCCACGCTTGAGTCGCGGGATGGCAGCGTTTCCGTGTCGCTCGGCGCCGGCTTGAGCTTCCAGCCGGGCTCGTTTCAGGGGACGTATTACAGCGGACCGGCTTCCGTGCTCTTCGGCCGCATCACATTGCCGGAAACGGTGTCAAGCCAACTGTTCGCGGGCAACCAGGCCGTCCTGGTGCTGCAAAATATCGGGCCCGCCATCACCCTGGGGCTGTCGTCGTATACCCTTGCCCAGGAACTCGATGTTTCACTCAGCGGGACGAATCTTTCTGTCGGCGCCCTGGGTATGGGGGCGGCGCTCACCAGCTACGGGTCTAACGGCAACCTGCCGGAACCGGCTCCGGAGCCGCCCAGCGGGCTTATCTGCGCCGTCGTGGGAGGTCTGTTTATAGCGGCCGGGCGCGTCCTGAAGCATTTTTCGCGGCGGCGCATCAAATAGCACGTAGGCACTCGAAATCAGCTATTTGCAATCCGCAGAGGCTCTTTGATACTATCTAGTTGGCAGATCGGAATCCTCCCTTTGAAGTGCCGCAAATCCAAACCACGGAGTAACAAAATCAACTGAATGAGCTTTACCGTATTTCTTGGCAATCTCCCCACTTGGGTCACCGCCGATGACATCAAACAATGGCTGGCCGCCGAAGATCTCGTGGCGGACTCAGTCAAGGTGATCCGCAACCACGAAACGCAAGAATCCAAGGGCTTCGCTTTTGTCGAAGCACCCACCGCCGACGAAATGCAGGCGATCATCCGCCGCTTCGATCGCGCGCCCCTCGAAGACCGTTTACTGCGCGCCAACCCCGCACAACCCCCCAAGGGAAAAGACGCCCGTGGCCCGCAGCAGCAACAAGCCGCAACGCCCAATGCGATTCGCACCCAGCAGCGACCCGACCGCAAGAAGCGCGGCGGTAGAGACCGGGACCAGCAGCCCCGCAGCGCATTCGCGACCGAACTGGCAAAAGTCCTGTAATCGGGACGGCGCCGGTTCGATCGGGAACCGCCTCTCACCTCCCCAACACACCTGTGAACCGGAATCACATCCGGTAATCGTTTTTTTCATCCTTTTTCTAACGGTTACGCTTGGTACCGCGCGTGCTTTCGGGCACGCCATGAGATACGCCTGGCTCGGCTGCCTGCTTTTTGGCTGCCTGCTCTTCGGGGGAACACAGGATTCCGACCTCAACGTGAATACGCGCTACACGGTGGATGCCGTCAGCCTGGTCGGGAAGGGCTGGCAGACCAGCCTCGCCGCCCGCGGCGATCAGTCCGAAAACGCCCCCAAACTCAGCGCCCGCCTGCGCAGGGATCTCACCGCCCTGATCGGTGAGAAGCTGAACCCGGCCACCCTCGATACTCTCGCCACCCGCATCCGCCGCGAGCTCAACGCTCGGGAAGTTACCCATCGCCTCCTGCGCAGCAACATCGCCGAACACGTCCGCGTGGAATTCGATGTTACGCCCGCCCGCGGCTCGGTGGACCTGAATGTTACTCAATTCACCTACAACACCCGCAATGGCTGGAGCGGCGCAGGCGAGGTAGGTTTCGATACCCATTCCAACTATTTCCTGTTCGGGCTCGTCAGTGACGGCGATACCCTCAACGAACGCTACGCCGGCATTGACGCGCGCTACGAAAACCGCTTCCCCGGCACCGATCGCGTCACCTTCGGGGTGCAGATCGAAAGCTACCACGACCAGTGGGACCCGGCGACCCTCCATGCCCTGGCACCCGGTCCCCGCCAGACCGGCGATGCCTATCGCTCGCGCCAGAATGTCGAGCCCACCGCCACCGTACGCCTGGCCCGGCCGCTAACCCTTGAAGTCGGCGCCAGTTTCGAGAGTTTCGATGATGAGATTCCCGGCCTCCCCACGCAATCCGCCAACGCCGTCATGGGGGCCCTGCGCTACCATCGCACCCTCGAAGGCTCCGATCTCGGGCAGGAAATCGACGCCAGCTACGCCCTGCGCTCCGCCCCGCGGGTGTTTGCCAGCGATTATCTCTACACCCGCCACATCTGGCACCTGCGTTACAATGCGGCTCGTGGCAAGCAGAGCATTACCGAAGTTGCCTGGGGCGGTCTGATCACCGGCCGCGCGCCCCTGGATGACCGCTTCGTACTGGGAAATTCGTCTACCCTCCGCGGCTGGAACAAGTACGACATCGATCCCATTGGGGGAAACCGGGTAATTGCCAATTCCGTCGAATATCGTTACGGGCGCTTGCTGGCATTTTACGATCTGGGCGCCATTTGGGACGCCGGTCAACCGGCCCCTCTCCGGCACTCGGCCGGGGTCGGCATTAAGCAGTCGATCTTCTCTCTCGCCATCGCGTTTCCGTTGCGCGGCGGCCGGGTAGAGCCGATCCTCATTATGGGCTTGCTTTATTGATGGCGCATTCTGCGCGGACATCACAGATCAGCCGTCGACGCTGGCTCCTGGCCGGCCTTACTATCCCTCTGTTCCGCGTCCGCGCCGCCGAACCCCTCGGCGTTTCGTTCGATGGCGACTCGCTGCACGTGGCCGCCCCCACCCTGCATTTCCTCACCGGGAAGCCCCTTGCCCGGTTGAAGGACGGCGCCACCGTCGTATATCTTTCCCAACTCACGCTTTACAAGGATCCCTACCTCACCCCGTTAAGGCGCGCCGCGGTCGAGCGTTTCGTCATCAGCTACGACATCTGGGAGGAAGACAAGTTTTCCGTCTCTGTGCCCGGACAGCGCTCCATCTCCAACATCTCCGCGAAAAAAACCGAAGCGTGGTGCCTGGAGTATATGGCGATCGGCGCCGGCGGCCTCACTCCCGATACACCGTTCTGGCTGCGGCTGGACATGCACACCGCCGACCCCAGGGACCTTTCCAGCCTGGTCGGCGAGCCGGGGCTGAACCTGCATAACCTGATTCTGCTGCTCGCAAAAAGGCCGGGCGCGGACGATCCCTGGTGGACGTGTGAGGCGGGCCCGTTGCGCCTCGCCGACCTGGCCCGCACCCCGGGCCGGGGGTCCCGTACCGGGTGAACCGCCTCCGCAACAGACTCATCCTGGTCTTTGTCGCCGCCACCCTGGCGCCGCTCGCCGCCACCGTGTGGATCACCACATCGCTTCTCGAACAGAGTCAGGATTTCGCTCCCACCGCCAAGGTCGACACCCTTTCCCGCAGCCTGCAGCAGACCGGCCGCGCCTTCTATCAGCATGCCTGCGATGAACTGCGCCGCCGCGCCCAGGCCGGCCTCGCCAACGCCCAGGTCTTCAAAACCACCGAACAGGCCACCTGGCCCGAAGCCGTCTCGAGCTTCTTTCAAAGCGGCGACGCCGAACGCTTCCGCCTCGCCGGAGAAGGCGGCGACCAGGTCGAATACCTCGTCCGCGACCGCGATGGCGTCCGCACCTTCCGCGCCGGCCTCGGCATGCAACTGGACCCGCTCGAAAAACAGATTCGCAACGCCCGCGCCACTGTCGATACCGCCCGCGAACTCGACGTCCGCCGCGGCCTCAAGCTCGCCTACCTCCTGCTGGCCGCCTTCTTCTGGTTGGCCGCCCTGGCCGTTCTCGTCTATCTCGCCCACCGCATCAGCCGCCCCATTCAAGGCCTGACCGCCGGCCTCACCCGCCTCGCCTCCGGCGACCTCAACGCGCGCGTGCAGGAGCGCCGCGACGACGAAATCGGCCGCGCCATCCAGGCCTTCAACGATATGGCCGGCAAACTCCAGGAAAGCACCGAGCGCCTCGTCTACCTGCGCCAGGTCGCAAGCTGGCAGACCCTGGGCCGCAAAATGGCCCACGAAGTCAAGAATTCGCTCACGCCGATTCGCCTCACTGTCGAGGAGATGCTGGCGCGCTACGACGATGCCGACCGCGGCTTCATGGCCCAGGCCACCCAGATCGTGGTCGACGAAATCGAAACCCTCGAGCGCCGCATCCGCGCCTTCTCGCAGTTCGCCGCCGAACCGCCCGTCGAGCCGGCCCCCATGGACGTCAACTCCATGCTCCAGGAGCGCATCTCGTTTCTCAAAAACGCCCATCCCGAGGTGGCCTACGATTGCCGCCTCGCCGATGTGCCCAGCGTCCTGGCCGACCAGGACCTCATCAAAGGCATCCTCACCAATCTGCTTGAAAACGCCGCCGAAGCGGCCGGGCAGGGCGGCCGCATCCTGGGCGTCACCAAGGCGTCCGACGGGCGCGTCGCCATCGAGGTACACGATTCCGGGCCGGGATTGAGCGAGCAGGCGCGCTCCTCTCTCTTCCAGCCCACCATTTCATTCAAAAAAAGAGGGATGGGACTGGGACTTTCCATTGCGCGGAAGAGTGCGCTGCTGTCGGGCGGGGACATCGTGGTCGTGAAAGGAGAACTGGGCGGCGCCGCCTTCCGCGTCCTGCTGCCCGTGGCAACCAATGGCTTCCAAGCGCGTCCTGATCGTGGATGATGAAGAGAATATCGGCCGCTCGCTGCGCATGATTCTGGAACGCGAGGGATACGCGGTCAATGTCTGCCGCACCGTCGCCGAATTCGGCCGGCACCCGGATTCGCAGCGCGCCGACGCCTACCTGTTCGACATGAAACTGCCGGACGGCAACGGCATCGATCTGCTCAAGGCCGTGCGCCAGAACGGCCCCACCTCGCCGGCCATCATGATTTCCGGCCATGGCACCATCGCCGATGCCGTCGAAGCCACGCGCGCCGGCGCTTTCGATTTCCTCGAGAAACCGCTCAGCCGCGATCGCGTCCTGCTGGCGCTCAAAAACGCCATGGAGCACGCCAAGCTGCGCCAGGAAAACGAACGCCTGCGCGAACTCGTGGGCTGCGCCCCCAAGATGATCGGCGCCTCCGCCGCCTGGGTGCGCGCCGTCGAGCAGGCCTCGATGGCCGCCCGCAGCGATGCCCGTGTCCTGTTGATCGGCGAATCCGGAACCGGCAAGGAACTGCTCGCCGCCCACATCCACGGCTCCAGCCCCTTCGCCGCCGGACCCTTCGTCAAGGTGAACTGCGCCGCCATCCCTACCGAACTGCTCGAAACCGAGCTCTTCGGCCACGAAAAAGGCTCCTTCACCGGCGCCACCGCCACCCGCCGCGGCAAGTTCGAGCTCGCCGACAGCGGCACCATCTTCCTCGACGAAGTGGGCGATCTGCACGGCGCTTCCCAGGCCAAGCTCCTGCGCGTCCTGCAGGAAGGCGAATTCCACCGCGTCGGCGGCGAGCAGATCATCCGCGTCAACGTGCGCGTCATCTCCGCCACCAACCGCGACCTCGGCGCCCTCGTGCAGCAGGAGAAATTCCGCGAGGATCTCTACTACCGTCTCAGCGTCGTCCCCATCCGCGTCCCCGCTCTGCGCGAACGCCCCAACGATATCCGCCTGCTCGCCGAATACTTCCTCGAGGATTTCTGCGCGCGCAACAATTTCCGCCGTAAGGTGCTCGACGAAACCGTCTTCCCACCGCTCGAAAGCTACGGCTGGCCCGGCAACGCCCGCGAACTGCGCAATGTCATCGAGCGCATGGCCATCCTCACCTCGGGCGAGCGCCTCACCCGCGAAGCCATTCCCGTCGAAATCCGCGTGCAGCGCGAAGCCGGCCCGAAATCCACCATCCAGGAGGCTCGCGAATCCGCCGAGCGCGAGCACATCCTCCGCGCCCTCGAGGAATCCGGCTGGAACGTCTCCGGCGCCGCCCGCGCCCTCGGCATGGAGCGCACCAACCTCCACAAGCGGATCCGCGCCCTGGGCCTCAGCCGCGGCCGGTAGCGCCGGCGGTCTTGCCGCCGGTGATTTTAATCCGCGCCGGAAGCTGCACCGGCGACCGTTCGGGTCGATTCCGACGAATCAGGTAACGGTACCTTCGCCCGGAACGTTCGCCAGACATTGTAACTTCGAGCGCCTCCGACTAGACTGAGAGTATCCAGCAGCCAGACGGGGTCATCATGGAAGACGACAAGGAAAAAGCAAAAGCAGCCGCGGTTGCGGGTGTCGGCGCGGGCGTCGGCGGCGCCGGCGGTGCCACCGCGGGCGTGCTCGAACTCGCGGCCAAGGGCGTTGCCACCGCTCTCTCCGCGGGCGTTGTGATCGGCATCGGAGCCGCGGCCGGAGCCGCCGCCGCTTACGGCATCTACCGCTTCTTCAAAAAGGAAAAAAAGACTCCCGAAGCCGCTTCGGGCTCCGGAGAGCCGAAAGCCTGAGAACCGGCCGAGTCCTCACCATGCACCTGAACGGCAAAGTCGCGCTGATCACCGGCGGCAGTTCCGGAATCGGCCGCGCCGCCGCCATCGCCTTCGCACGCGCCGGCGCCAAGGTCGTCCTCGCGGCGCGCGGAGTTGAGCGCGGCAACGCAGTGGCGCGCGAAATCGCTTCCTCCGGCGGCGCGGCGCTGTTCTTCCCCACCGACGTCTCCCGCGCCGAACAGGTGCGCGAACTGGTCGCACAAACGGTCGCCGCCTTCGGCCGTCTCGACTGCGCCTTCAACAACGCCGCCAGTGTCGAAGAGCCCTTCGCCCGGACCGCCGATCTCACCGCGGAGCAGTTCGACCGCTCGATCGCCCTCAATCTCAAAAGCGTCTGGCTTTGCATGCAGCAGGAGATCCGCCAGATGCTGGCGCAGGACCCGCCGGGCGGCGCGATCGTCAATACCTCTTCCGTGAACGGCCTCGGCGGCGCCGCCATGGGCGCATTCTATGCCGCCGCCAAAGCCGGCATCCTCGGCCTCACAAAATCCGCCGCCCTGGAGTACGGCCGCCTGGGAATCCGCGTCAACGCTCTGGTCGCCGGGGGCTTCGACACCCCCATGCTGAACGACGCCATCGACCGCGTCGGCGGCGGCGACCCTGCACTCCGCCAGGCCGTCGTCAAGCGCTATGAAGCCATGACCGCCCTCGGCCGCGTCGGCCGCCCCGAAGAAGCCGCCGAAGCCGTCCTCTGGCTCTGCTCCCCCGAATCCTCCATCGTCACCGGTCACTCCATGATCGTCGACGCCGGCTGGACCGCAAGCATGCGATAACGCCGCCAGTCGCGGCCCGGCGAGACGATGTAACCTGCTCACGGAGCCGCGACCAGAGGGAGCGGTGCCTCTTCCGTCTTACTTCACCGCCACCGCGTCCACCGCAAACCCCGCGTCCATCGAAGGCAGCCCCTCGAACACCAGCAGCGTCCCCGCCGGCGGACGATCCTTGTCGAAGAACTCCAGCCGCAGCTTGCGCGCCTGCGCCGCCAGCGGATTCGCCAGCGCGTAGTACTGCGCAAACGCTACATCGTGGAACGAGGCGCCCGTCTTTTCGACCTCCCGCCGCAGCCGCTCGAAGGCCAGCCGCCCGTCCTGCTCCTGGTATCCGAAAGACATCTGCGTCCCCGTCAGCGCCACCTGCTGCGCCCCTACCAGGGCCGCGTCGGATTCTCCCGGCTCTCCCGGCTCACCAGTGCCCCGGATAATCCGCAGCCTCCCCGGGTCCGCCCGCAGGCGCGCAACCCCTTCACATGCAGCCAGCGCCGCGCTCGGCGCCCGCTGTGGCTGCACGAAATCCGTTGCCGCGTGAGGATACGCCGTGGCCACTTGTACGCGCACCGCGTCCAGCCCGTCCAGCGAGCTCAGAAAGCAGGTCACCCGCACCACGTCATCTGCCTGCGCTCCGACCGCGTCGACTTCCTTTCCCAAATTGGCCAGCGCCGCCGTCACCGGAGGCGGGTCCAGCGGATTCTCCCCCACCGCCGGCCGCGCCGAAAAAAACGCCAGCCCGTACGGATTTACTTCCTTCCGCGATTGCCCGATGCCCTCCAGCACCACCTGCGCGCCTTCCATCGGCAGGCCTCCGGCGCGGATCAGACTCAGTGCCGGCAGCGGCTGCTTGCGATCCGTGAAGAATTCGCTCACCAGGTCGCGCACCCGGCGCACGTCTCCCGTGCCCGCCACGAATGCCCGGATCTTCAAAATCGTGTCGCCGCTCGCCTGGTGCGTCAGCGCGCGCAGAGCCTCCTTAATCTGCGGCGAAAGCAGCCCTTTGGCGGAGAGCGGAGTCACATGAAACGTGAGCCGCCGCGTTTCTCCCAGCACCGCTTCCGGCAGATCCTTCGGAAGTTGCAGGGTCTGTGTCTGTTCTTCTTTGTTCTTTTTCTGCGGGGCGGCGGCGAGGAGTCCCAGAGCGCAAGCCAGGGCCGGGAGCGCCATGCCCCATTTCCTTCCCGGAGACGAAGGGCAGGGCAAACGCATAGAATTAGGATTGTACCAGACAGGAACAGGAATCCCGGCCGTCGGCCGGCTCGCATTGAGCAACCGTTTATGTCCACCTTTCCAACCCGCCTCCCGTCCGAACAGGCCCCCAACCACCGCAGGCGCCGCCCCCCCTACCTCCGCAACACCCTCATTGCGCTGCTCGTCCTCACTGTCATCATCTTCGCCGGCATCACCGCCGGCCGCCTGCTGCACCGTCCCGCGCACTCGCTGAAGGGTTCGCTGGAAGGGTACGTTTCCAATCCCTCCGCCCTCACCACGGAATACGCCAGGTTCAAAGGAAAATCTCCCCAGGACGCCGGCATGGCCGCCGACTTCGCCAGCGCCGCCGCACTCGCGCAAAAAGGCGATTTCGATGGCGCCCTCAGCCTGCTCGACACCCTCTCGAAACATGCCGCCGTCCCCGTAGTCTTCAACGATATGGGCGTCCTCTATGCCGCCATCGACGACCGCGCCCGCGCCATCAACTCCTTCCGCGAAGCGCTCGCGCGCGATATTGATTACGCACCCGTGCGCGCCAACCTCGATCGCCTGCGCGCCGAGCCCAGTTCCGCCCTCCCCGTCTCCGCCGAAGTCGAACCCAACAACACCGACCAGCTCGCGAATTACATCGGTCTCAATAAACCCGTCGACGGCGAAGTCACCCCCCTCGAGAACGACGAGGACTGCTTCCGCGTCGTCACTCCCCCCGCGCCCCGCGACCTGATCCAGATCAACCTCACCGACCGCTCCCAGACCCTCGAACCGCGCGTCCGCCTCTACGACGAGGTAGGCATGATCCTGCCCTGGGAAAAAACCAATCAGCAGCCGGGTGCGTCGCTTTCCCTCGTCATCGCCCCCCAGCCCAACGTGCCGCTCTACGTCCACGTTTCCGGGGAAGGCACCAACGGCGGCGCCTATACCCTGCTCGTCAAACCGCTCAAAGCCTTCGACAAGTACGAGCCCAACGACGATATCTTCAGCGCCACCAAAATCACCCTCGGCCAGAAGATCGAAGCCAATCTCATGGATGCCGACGATACCGACTTCTACTCCTTCGCCGCCGACAAAACCGGTAGCGTGGCCATCGATATCCAGAACGAATCCCCCACCCTGGTCCCCGCCGTCACCACTTTCGCCCCCGACATGCGCACCACCGGTTTCGGCCCCGACGTCCATCCCGGCGAGAGCCTGCACCATACCATGGCCGTGCAGGAAGGCCAGACGTATTTCATCCAGGTCTGGTCGCAGGCGAAAACCTTCGGCGAGTATGGCTTGGTCCTGACGGCTCATCCATTTTGATTCGGCCAATCCAATATGGTATGGTTGGGTTGGATGGTTTTCAGTCCAGGCCTGGAACACGAGTCCGAGATCCCGCTGTACCGCCAACTTTATGAGCGGATTGCAGCCAAAATCCGGTCCAGAGAGCTGAATGCCGGAGAGCGCCTGCCAGCCACTCGGGAATTGGCTGGCCAGCTTGGACTGAACCGAACCACCGTCTCCGCTGCCTACGAACTCCTCGAGTCCGCCGGCCTCATCTCCGGACACGTCGGCCGCGGCAGCTTCGTGGCCGGCGGCGCCGCTCCCGGCGGCGTCGATTGGGGTGCCATGCTGGATCCCTCCCGCACCTGGCGTGCCCCCCAAACCGCCATCGATCCCATCAGCTTCGTCATGTCGCGCCCCTCGCGCGACCTCTTCCCCCTCGACGATTTTCGCTCTGCCTGCGAAGCCGTCCTGCACCGCGCCGATCTCGCCGATATCCTGCAGCTCGGCTCTCCCAGCGGTTATGAGCCCCTGCGCCGTTATCTCCTCGCGCAGGCCCGCGCCGAAGGCATTGCCTCCCCGGAAGACGATCTCCTCATCGCCAATGGATGCCAGCAGGCGCTCGACCTGATCGGCCGCGTTCTCCTGCGGCCCGGCGATACCGTCGCCATCGAAGACCCGACTTATCCCGGTTTGAAGAATCTCCTCGGCGGAATGGGCGTCCGCCTGGCCGGAATTCCCATGGGCAGCGATGGTCTCGATCCCGCGCAGGCCGCGCGCGTCCTCGAGCGCGATCGCCCGCGATTCCTCGTGGTCACTCCCAATTTCCAGAACCCCACCGGCGCCACCCTCCCGCTCGCCGCCCGCCGCGCCCTCCTCGATGCCGCCCGCGCTGCCAAGGTTCCGGTCGTCGAAAACGATCCCTACGGCCACCTGCGCTACGAGGGCGAAGAAGTCCCCGCCCTGAAATCGCTCGATGATCGCGGCGGCACCGTGCTGCTGCGCAGTTTCTCCAAAGTCAGCTTCCCCGGCCTGCGCGTGGGCTGGATGCTTGGCCCCAAGCCCCTGATCGATCGCCTGCGCCAGGCTAAAGAGACCGCCGATCTCCACACCGACCAGCTTTCGCAAGCTGTGCTCCTGGAATTCGCCGAATCCGGCCGCCTCGAACAACACCTCGGCCGCGTGCGCGCCGCCGGAGCCGAGCGCCTGCGCGCCCTCCTGGATGCCTGCGCCCGCCGCCTTCCCGCCGGGACCCGTTTCACGCGCCCGCAGGGCGGCATGAATCTCTGGGTGCGGCTCACCGAGCCGCTCGATGCCGAGTCCCTTTTGCCGCGCGCGCAGAAACAGGGCGTGGCCTATTTGCCCGGCCGCTACTTTGCCGTCGCGCAGGCCGAGCCCGGCTCTCTGCGCCTCAGTTTTGCCGGCCTGCCGCCGGACGAAATCGCCGCCGGCATCGCCGTTCTGGGACAGATTTTTTCGGAGGAACTGGAAAACGCCGCCCGCGCCGTGGAACCGGCCTCCGCAATGGTATGAAGCCGACCGAAAGGAAGAACTGACATGTTTCAATTCACCAGCGAACAATTCCGCTTGAAAGTTGGCCTCGCCGAGATGCTCAAAGGCGGGGTCATCATGGACGTCACCAATGCCGCCCAGGCGAAGATCGCCGAAGACGCCGGGGCCAGCGCCGTCATGGCCCTCGAGCGCGTCCCCGCCGATATCCGCAAGGAAGGGGGCGTCGCCCGCATGGCCAATATCGCCGTAATCGAAGAGATCATGAACACGGTCGATATCCCCGTGATGGCCAAAGCCCGCATCGGCCACTTCATGGAAGCCCGCATTCTCGAATCTCTCGGCGTCGATTACATCGACGAAAGCGAAGTCCTCACCCCCGCCGACGAAGAGCATCACATCGATAAAAGCGAGTTCAAAGTCCCCTTCGTCTGCGGCGCGCGCAATCTCGGCGAAGCCCTGCGCCGCATCGCCGAAGGCGCCGCGATGATCCGCACCAAGGGCGAAGCCGGCTCCGGCAACATCGTCGAAGCCGTGCGCCACATCCGCACCATCGTCAAAGAGATGAAGCAGCTCACCGTGCTCGGCCCCGAAGAGCTCGTGCACCAGGCCAAGAACCTGCAGGCGCCGCTCGAGCTCGTCGAGTGGGTGGCCAAGCACGGCAAGCTCCCGGTGCCCAACTTCTCCGCCGGCGGCATTGCCACACCCGCCGATGCCGCGCTTGTCATGCAGCTCGGCGCCGAAGCCGTCTTCGTCGGTTCCGGCATTTTCAAATCCTCCGATCCGCAGGCGCGCGCCCAGGCCGTTGTCAAAGCCGCCAAGAACTACAACAACCCCGAAGCCCTGCTCGAAGCCAGCCGCGCCCTCGGCGCCGCCATGCCCGGCCTGGACGTCTCCAAGATGCCCGAAAGCGAGCTACTGCAAACTAGAGGCTGGTAATGAAACGCGTGGGAGTGCTTTCCCTGCAGGGTGATTTCGCCGCTCACGGCGCGGCGCTCGAGCGCGCCGGCGCTGAGCCCGTCTACGTGCGTTCGCGCGACCAGCTCGCGTCGATCGATGGCCTCATCATCCCTGGCGGGGAAAGCACCACCATGCTCAAGCTTCTCGGCTACGAAAACCTGCTCGGGCCGCTGGCCGAATTCGGTCGCACGAAGCCTATCTTCGGCACCTGCGCCGGCGCCATTCTGCTGGCCCGCGAAGTCACCCATCCCGAACAGCACAGCCTCGGCCTCATGGATATCGGAGTCGAGCGCAACGCCTACGGCCGCCAGCTCGATAGCCGCGTGGTGGATATCGAAACCGGCCCCGAATTCCAGGACCGCACCGCGCCCGGCAAACTCGAAGCCGTTTTCATCCGCGCCCCCATCATCCGCCGCGTGGGTGAAAACGCCCGCGTGCTCGCCTCCTATAACGGCGACCCCGTACTGGTGGAGGAGGGCCGCCACCTCGCCGCCACCTTCCATCCCGAGCTGACCGGCGACTCGCGTGTCCACGAATTCTTCCTGGAGAAACTGTGAACAAGACCGAGCCGCCCAAGAAACGCGTCCTTTTCGTCTGCATCGGCAACGCCTGCCGCAGCCAGATGGCCGAAGCCTTCGCGCGCTGCTATGGCTCCGACGTCCTCATCCCCGCCAGCGCCGGTCTCGCGCCGGCCTTCGTCGTGGCCCCCGATACCCTCAAGGCCATGCTCGCCAAGAACCTCGACCTGCACGACCATTTCCCCAAGCACCTGCAGCACCTCGGCCGCTCGCAGTTCGATCTCGTCGTCAACATGAGCGGCCACCTTCTCCCCGAAATGCCCGGCGCGCACATCGTCGAGTGGGACGTTCCCGACCCCGTCTCCATGAGCTATGACGAACACTGCGAAGTCCGCGACTTTATCGAGGGCCTCGTCATGAAGCTGGTGGTCGATTTGCGCCAGGCCAACGCTCCCAAGTTTCGCGGCCAGGGCTCCGGTCCATTGCCTCTGGACAAATAAACGCAGCGCAGCGTCACCGGCCGCCGGATTGCCGCTCCCGCTGCAGTTCCGCCTGGTACGCCGCATCCGAGCGGTCTACAAACGCCCGGTAGCCCGCCGGATCGAGGAACGGATTCTCCTTCGCTCCCGCCTCCTGCCGCTCGCGTTTCGCCCGCAAATTGAAATATGCGCCGTGCGAGCCCAGAAACACGTCGCACTCGAGCCCGCGCAACACGCGGAACGTCCGCGCGTAATCCCCGGCAATCCCCGGGTACAGCGGTTTGCCCAGCAGCTGCACCCCGGGATTGATGCTCGTCCCGCCCACGAACACCACGGCGTAGCTGTTGGCCCCGTCCCGCACCTCCATCGTCCACGTGGTGCAGCCCCGGGTGTGCCCCGGCGTCAGATGCGCCGTGAGCGTCACGCCTCCCAGCGTCACCCGCTCGCCATCGGCGACAATGTGGTCCACCTTCACCGCCGGATACGTCCACTCGCGGCCGAACCGCGGGTCCGTTTTGCCGCCGCTCTCCAGCACCCTGGCGTCGGCAGCGCTGGAATAAATCTTCGCGCCCGTCCAGTGCTGCATCGCCGCCTGCCCCGCCACGTGATCGAAATGCGCCTGCCCGTTGATGAGGATCTTGACGTCGCTCAGCCGGAACCCCAGCTTCAGAATGCCGGCGCGAATCAACGGCGCCGTGTCTTCATACCCGCTGTTCAGCAGAAAATCGCCCGCCGGCGACGTAATCAGGTACGACGCGATATCGCTCGCGCCCACGTAGTAGATGTTGCCGATGATGCGGAACGGCGGAAACGGCTCGTTCCCCTCTTCGGTCTTCTGCGCCGCTGCCGCCAGGCAGCCAAGAAGCATCAGCGGAACCGCCGCGCGCGTCCTCACACAACTGAGTATACTGCGCGCCTTCAGTGCAGCAGATTGGCCAGCGCCGGCAGCGGCACCGCGCCTTCCCTGAGCGCGCTGTCGTTGAACTCGCTCAGGCTGTACGCCGCCCCCTTCGCCTTCTTGTAATTCTCGCGAACCTTCAGCCAGCCGTCCCACCCCACGAAGTACGTCGGAAGCTGCGCCGAAGTCAGTTTCGCCCGCTGCAGCTTTTCTTCGGCCTCCTCTTTTTCCTGGAAGGTCTGCTTCTCCATCAGGTCCAGGGCATCCTGATCGGTCATGCCCAGCATCTGCAGGCGGATATCGATAATCGCATTGGCGATCACGCGCAACTGCTCCTTGAGGAAGGTCAGCTCGAATTCCGGCGCGTGGTCCAGATACCCTTCGTCGAGCATCATCTGTTCCGAATACTCGCCCCAGCCTTCGATGTACGCTCCGTTTCCGTAGAGCGAGCGCAGCAGCCGGCGCGTGGTGGGCTGCACGTCGTCGGCGAATTCGAACTGCACGTAGTGTCCCGGCATGGCTTCGTGCAGCGTCAGCAACTGGAGCTTGTAGAAGTTGTATTCGCGCAGCTTCGATTCCACGCGGTCCTGCGGCCAGTCCGGCGGAATGGGAGTGATCCAGTAATACGCGCCGAGCTGCGGCTCGAGCGGCGGCGCCGGCGAAAAACCGCCTACCGGATACGCTCCGCGCATGAACTCGGGCGTCGGTATCACCTGCAGGTTGCCGCGCGTCGGCAGCGTCAGCAGATGCTTCTGCCGCACGAAATCCCGCGCCTGCTCCAGGTCCTTGCGCGCATCGTCCATATACGATTGCGCCGTCGAGTGGCGCTCCGCAATCTTGTCCAGCACCTCGCCGATAATCAGGTTCTGCCGCGCATCCGCCGCCAGGTTCTCATGCTCGCCGTGATCGCGAAACATCTGCCGGTGCAGCGGAACCGCCAGTTCCAGCATGCGCGCCCGCACCACGGGAAGCTGCCGCTCGGCGTCTTCCAGCACGGTGGCCGCTTCCACCCCGCTCTCCAGCGTGTCGCGGAACTTGGCCGTGTAGACGTCGCGGCCCAGGCGCCAGTCGGCATCCGTGCGGTTTGAGAGGTTGTTCGTCAGGTAGTCCTGGAACTTGTTCATGGCGTTGAGCGCCGTTTGCGCCGCCTTGTCGTATGCGCCCCGCAGATCCGCGGGTACGGCCTGCCGGATGGTTTTATCCACCAGAGCGATGTTGCCCGCGTTCTCCTGCGCCGCCACCTGCGTCCAGATAGCCGGCGCGTTGCTGAGATTCGTGTTGGCCTGGTCCAGGTACAGCGGCACTTTCTGCAGCCGCGCGATGATGTGCTGCATGCGCTGCTCGAGCGGCGCGTATTCCAGCACGAAGGGGCTGAACAGCGCATTCCCCAGCGTCTCCACGTACATCACCGGGTTGTGCAGGTGCGTGTGAATCTGGGTGAAGTCCAGCAGCGCCAGAGCTGTCTGATCCTGGAGAATTTTCAGATCGGCGCGATCTTCGGCCGAAAGCTTCGTGGTATCGAGCTTCGTCAGTCGGTTGCTGAAATCCTGATAGAAGTTCTGCTGCCGCGCCAGCGCGGCAGTGCTCATATCGTCCAACTGATCGTCCAGGTTCTTCCCCTGATACTGATGCAGTCCCGCCGCGGTGGCGGCTGACGGGGAAAACGAAAGCGTGGTGTCAACGAATTCCTGGGAAAGCTGGGAGAGCCCAGCGGGATTCCGGCTGCAGGCAACAGTGAGCACAAGAAGCGAAAGAACGGCAACAGCAGCAATTTTCGCCATCGTTGCAATTGTACAACCGGACTGTAACGAAGACTCTTATCCCGCTGTCGCGGGCCGATGCGGCGACATGCCCGGCACTGGAAACGACACCGGTTCCGGCTGGTGCCGCAAGCGCCGCAAATCGCGCAGAACGCGCTCGCGTTCCACCATCGCGCGGTGCATCGTCACGCGCTCGCCGATCCAGCAGCCCCAAAGAAGGGCAACCGCCAGCGCGATCGCCGATAAACCCTGTCCGGTAATTTTCACGATCGGCATGACGGCCGCTCCTTCCGCGGCCATGCTGCAAATCCATGACCAGTCCGTTTGCCGCTGCCCGCGCAACACATTGCCGCCTCGCAGGTGTGGACCCGCGGTCACAGGTGAGGATGAAAACCGGTAGCGCCCGCGCTACTGGCCCGTGTAGGAGAGATACCAGATCTTGTTGCCGCCGTCGTCGGAAATCAGCAGGCTGCCGTCCGGAAGCTGCAGCAGGCCCACCGGGCGGCCCCACACTTCGCGCTTATCCGGAGCGATCATCCATCCCTTTACGACTTCGGTGATTTCGCCCGCCGGTTTTTCGTTCCGGAACGGGATGAATCCGATCGATTGGCCCACGCGCCTGGAACGGTTCCACGATCCGTGGAACGCCAGAAACGCTCCCCCGCGATACTCCGCCGGAAACTGCTTCCCCGTGTAGAAAAGGAAATCCAGCACCGCCACATGCGAGCCCAGCAGCACATCCGGCGTTATGGTCCTGGCGACCATCTGCGGGTACCTGCCTTTATTGATCGGGTCTTCGTGCGGGCCTATGTATGCATAAGGCCAGCCGTAAAATCCGCCCTGCTGGATGTGCGTGAAGTAATCCGGCACCAGGTTGTCTCCCAGCGTATCGCGCTCCTGCACCGCCGCCCACAGCGTATCGGTGCCCGGATACCAGCGCATTCCGATGGGATTCCGCGTGCCCGTGGCATACAGCTCATGGCCGCTGCCGTCGGGATTGTAGCGGTTGATCGCCGCGCGCCGCGGATCTTCGCCGGGACTATCGTTCGACCCAGACCCCACCGCCACGTACAGCTCCTCTCCTTTGCGGTCGAACAGCAGATCGCGCGTCCAATGGTCTTCCGTCAGGCCGCGCAGCGAAATCACTTCCGCGCCCTTCCCCACCGTCATGGTCCTGGCATCGTACGGGTAGCGCTGGATCGAATCCACTTCTCCGACGTACAAATAGTTTTTCCAGAACGCCAGCCCGTACGGAAGGTCGAGTCCGCTAATCAGCTTCCTCCGCTCGTTCGCGTTGCCGTGCGGAAAAACGTAGACCGTCCCGTTCGGCGCATCGCCCGAATCGCTCAGCAGGACTTCGTTGCCCGGTCCCAGCGTCATGTACCGCGGGCGCTGAAAGCCCTCGGCCCACACTTCGATATGGAAACCCGGAGGGACGCTCAGCCTGGCATCGCCCGGCCGCTGAATCACCCGCGGCCCGTTGTCGGCCGATGGCGTGGCATAAGGTTTGGGCAGTTCCGCAACCGTGTGTTGGAACGCGAAGGCGGCCGCACAGACCGCTCCGGCACCCACAAGAACCCCCCGTAAGTGCATGTCCCTATAATCCCACGATGGGGTGGGGTTCGCTTCCCCGAGACCGCTTTTTTACCGCGCTGCCATCAGCGCGCGCAGCCGCCGTGCCCGCTCCGGAGCCCGCAACTGCCGCAGCGCCTTGGCTTCGATCTGCCGGATGCGCTCACGCGTCACGTCGAACTCCTGCCCGATCTCTTCCAGCGTGTGCTCGCGCTCGCAGCCGATCCCGAAACGCATCCGGATCACCTTCTCCTCCTTGGGAGAAAGCGTCTTCAGGATGCCCGCGGTCTCATCGCGCACGTTGGATTCGATGACCGCGTCCACCGGAGAACCCACCCAGCGGTCTTCGATCAGATCGCCCAAGGCCGATTCGCCGTCGCGCCCCACCGGAGTCTCGAGCGACACCGGATCGCGCGAAATCGTCTTCAGCTTCTGGACCTTCTCCACCGGAATGTCCATCCGCCGGCCGATTTCTTCATTTGTAGGAGTCCGGCCAAGTTCCTTTTCCAGCTCGCGCGTGGCGCGCAGGAACTTGTTCATGCTCTCGTTCATGTGAACGGGAATCCGGATGGTCCGCGACTGGTCTGCGATCGCTCGCGTGATCGCCTGCCGGATCCACCACGTGGCGTAGGTCGAAAACTTGTAGCCGCGGCGGTATTCAAACTTATCGGCCGCGCGCATCAGCCCGATGTTCCCCTCCTGGATCAGATCCAGCAGGTGCAACCCGCGGTTTACATACTTCTTGGCAACCGAAACCACCAGCCGGAGGTTGGCCTCCACCAGGTCCTTCTTGGCGCGCTCGGCTTCGGCTTCGCCGTGCCGGATCACCGTCAGGCTGTGCTTGACTTCCGGAAGGCTCGCGCCCGCCTGCGCTTCGCGCTTCCGGAGTTCGCGCTTCAGTTCCCGCGCCCGCTGCTGGTTGATGGCGTTATTCCGCCCCTCCAGCTTCTTGATTTCGCTGTCGAGATGCGAGATTTCGTCCACCGCGCGCTCGATCTCGCGGGAAAACTCTTTCCATTTGTTCGGCCGGAAGGGGCAGCGCCGGATCGCCAGCGACGTCTCCACCTTAGCCCGGTTGAGCTTTGCACACAGCCGTTTGCGCGGCTTTTTGTTCGCCACCGGAGTGGCTTCGACTTTGTCCTGAAGCTGCAGTAGCTTCTTGTGCAGCAAAATCACATCCGCGAACTGCCGCGCGGCTTCCGTCCGTACTTTTACGTCCGCCGGAGTGCCTTCCTCGACATCTCCCAGGTCGGCAACGGCTTCCAGCTCGATCGCGCCCTTCTTCAACTGCTCCGCCAGGTCCACCACCGTCTGCTGCACCAGCGCCGACCGGCTGATCGCCTTCTGCATCCTCAGCTTGCCGCGTTCCATGCGGCGCGCCAAATCCACTTCGCCCTCTCGCGTCAGGAGAGGAACCGCGCCCATTTCACGCAGATACACCCGCACAGGGTCGTCGGTGTAGATGGATTCTTCCACCGGGGCGGGATGCAGGAAATCGGCCTCATGCGCAGCTTCGGGATCGAAGAACTTGGCTTCGTCCTCAAAATTAATACCAAGAGTTTCCGGGTTATCGGCTAAGAATTGATCTTCGAATTGGTCCACTAAGACTCACCTCCCCCAGAAACACACGAAGAACCCAACCGGATGTCTGGGAAATAGGTTAATGCCTGAAAAAGTATCGACTTGCTGGTCCAGCCCCAAGGTTCAAGAAGATCCGCTGCATTCGGGCTTCGGCTTTCACCTGATGATAACATCGTTCGCCAGCGAAGTTAAAGCTCTATTTTAAGAGATGTCTTAAAACTGAGAAGGTTACACCGATTTAGAAGGTTGGTCCCCACCCCCTCGGCCGCGTTGTATTTCAAGTCAGTTTCTGCCGCATCAGATTCTTCAACTCGTTGAAAAACGCCTGCTCATCCTGAAAATCGCGGTACACCGACGCGAATCGTACATAGGCGATCTTGTCCAGATCCCGCAATGCCTCCATTAGGAATTCTCCGATATCTGTAGTTTCAATTTCCCGGTCCGGCGAGTCGCTGACCTTCGATTCCACCCGGTTCACCAGCTCCGACAGCTTCGCCATACTCACCGGGCGCTTCTCACAGGCCTTCAACAGCCCCGTCAACACCTTCTGCCGGTCGAATTTCTCCCTCCGGCCGTCTTTCTTCACCACCATGTACGGCACTTCATCGATGCGCTCATACGTCGTGTAGCGCCGCTCGCACGCCAGGCACTCCCGGCGCCGGCGGATGGCATCCCCCTCCTTGCTCTCCCGGGAATCCACCACCTTGTCCTGCAAATGATTGCAAAATGGGCACTTCATCTCGGTGCCTCCCGCCCGATCCGGCGCAGGCTACGAAAATCCAAACCGTCTTTCAGAGCCCAGATCAGTCCTACGGGCACAATTACTACAAATGACAAAATCCAGGCGAGCACCGCAAACGAAGTCGCCAGCTCCAACCGCACGCCGAACAGCTCCGTCAGCACGAGCGCCGCTACTACTTGGATGCCTCCCCCTATACCGGGGATTTGAATTGTCGAACCGAACGAAACAAACCCCAAAAAAACAACCACATCGACAAATGTAAAATTAATTGTGCCGGAAAACGACCGCGCCAGGCACCAGTAACACGCAATAATCAGCGCCCACTCCAGAATGGAATACAGGAACACCAGCAACAGCGCACCGTCGGAGCGCGTCGATTCCACCCCCTGCACAAATGCCCCGATCAGGCTCTCGAACTTCGCATAGTATCGCTCCGGAAGAAACCGGAACGCCGCCAGCAGCCGCCGCTGCACCGGCTCGGCGAAGTGCCGCATGGCAAACAAAAGCAACAGAATCGCCAGCGACGCCACCCCCACCACCCGGCCTCCCACCGCCAGCACCCAGCCCAGCCGCGGACCCACGTGCGCCCCTGCCGCCGGCAGATGGCTGAGCGCGAATGCGAATACCAGCAGCGCCATCAGCAGGTCGAACAGCCGCTCCAGTACCCATGCCGCCAGTTGCGAAGGCACCGGGACCTTCTCTTTCACGGCGATCAGATACGGCCGCACAAACTCCCCCGGACGCCCGAACAGCGTGATCGCCGAAAACCCGATCACCGTGGCTGCAAACAGGTTGCGGATGCTCGGATCGGGCTTCAGCGGCTTCAGAAACACCGCCCACCGCAAGGCCCGCCCGTAGTAGCTGGCGAAAATCGGAACCAGCGCCGCCAGCAGCCATTCCCCATGCAAACGGCGCAGGCTCGCGGTCGCCAGACCCCAGTCGAACGAGTGCGCGGCTAGCTGCGAACGAACGAACCAGACGAGCGCTCCCATCGCTACCGCTACCGCGGCGGCCCATTTCCAGGTATGATGGCGAATCGGTTGTCTCCTTAGCGGCGGCTGACGGCTTTAAAAATTGAACCTATCATGATAAAGCCTCGTTCCTTTAATTGGAAGAACGAGTGCAATGGGAAGCGCGATCCTAGCTTTCGGAACCTTCGCCAACCGGGCAGCAGCCGCCGATGGCCTGCACCTGACGGCGGCGGTTCGCGGCGGCGGCGCGTCGATAGACACAACCTTGGACTCAGATTCCACACTTGTAGCAAGGTGCCTGCGCGGCGACGAGGCGGCTTGGGAGGATCTGGTAAGGATTCACACCCGCAGGGTTTACGGTCTGTGCTACCGCTTCACCGGTAGCGGCGCCGAAGCGCAGGACCTGACCCAAGAAGTATTTCTGCGCGTTTTCCGCACCGTGGGAACCTTCCGCAGCGACGAAGGCTCTTTCGGTACGTGGCTGGCGCGCGTGACGCGTAACCTCCTGATCGATCACTATCGCCGAACCAGGCAGGATCGCGCGACGGATTCGATTGAAGATCAGTTGCCGAGGGTCGAAGAGGAAGGCGCCTCGGCCATGGCCCGGCCGGATCAGGCTCTGGCCGGAAGGGAAACCAGCGAGATTTTGCAGCAAACCCTGCAGAAACTCTCGCCGGATTTGCGGGAAGCGGTGATCCTGCGCGACCTGCAGGAAATGGAATACCGTGAAATCGCCGGCGTCCTCGGCATTCCCGAGGGCACGGTGAAATCGCGAATCAACCGGGGACGGGCCGAGCTGTCCCGGCTGCTCCGGAAACAGAAGCTGGCCGTATGAACTGCGCGGAGATCGAAATCCTGATCTGCGATCTCGTCGATGGCACGCTCAACGAGGCCGATAAGGCCGCCGTCGAGCAGCATCTGGCGGGATGCCCGGCCTGCGCCGAGCTGGCGCGGGACTCCGCCGCCGCGGTCGCCTTCATGGAGCGCGCCGCCGTCGTCGAACCTCCGCCGGAGCTCATCACCCGCATCCTGTTCGACGCCCCCTGGGCCAAACAGAAGTCCGAAACCAAGGCCGGCCGCTGGCTGCGCGCATTGTTGAGCCCTGTCCTCCAGCCGCGCTTCGCCATGGGCTTCGCCCTGACCATGATTTCGATTTCCATCCTGGTGCAGTCGGCCGTACCGCACCAGTTGAAGGCTTCCGACCTCGAGCCCGCCAAAGTCTGGAACGCGCTGACCTACCGCGTGGACCGGGTCTGGGCGCGCACGGTCAAGTTTTACGAAAACCTGAAGGTGGTTTATCAGGTGCAGACCATGCTACACGAGTGGCAGCAGCAGCAAAGTGAAGAACAGCCGGCCGCGGGCGGTAGTAAGAACAGCGGCGGAACCACAGATGACCGGAAATTGCCGGTGAAAGCACCCGCTTCGCCGACCTCTGGGGAGAGCGGGACACCACGGTAGAGAGGTAGAGATATGAACTGTCAGAATCATCCGGATGTACCGGCAACGGCGTACTGCCGCACCTGCGGCAAACCGGTTTGTGACGAGTGCCGGCGCGATGCCTTCGGCACGGTGTTTTGTGCCGAGCACATTGCCGCGCCGGGAGCGGCGGCGGGCGCGGCCGCCGGGCCTGCAGGAGCGCCCCCGCCTCCGGGCGCAAGCCCGATGCCGGGGCCGCCTTATCCCCTCGTGCCCCCCTTGGGCGGTCCGCAAATGCCGCCTCCGCCCGGTTACGTGCACTCCGACGTGTCGCCTCCACTGGCTCTGTTCCTGGGCATGATCCCCGGTGTCGGCGCCATCTACAACGGGCAATACGCCAAGGGTCTGGTGCATGCCATCATCTGGGGCATCCTCATGAGCATCGCCAATTCCCGCGCCGCCAACGGCCTCGAGCCGGTCTTCGTCATGCTCGTCATGGCCTGGTGGGCCTATATGGTTTTCGAGGCCTATCACACCGCGCGCAAGCGCCGCGCCGGCGAGCCCGTCGACGAATACTCCAGCATCGTCGACCTCCGCGGCCGCAAGGAAAACGTGCCCATCGCCGGAATCGCTCTCATCCTTCTGGGCGTGCTGCTTCTGCTGCGCACCCTGAACCTGCTGGATTTCGAATTCGTCGCCCAGTATTGGCCCGTGCTCCTGATCGTGGCCGGAGTGTATCTGCTCTGGGGCCGTTTCTTCGGGTCCGGCGATGCCGAGGGGGTGCGCCATGAAAGGCGGTGAGCATTCCCTGGTCCGCTCCATTCGCGGACCCGTCACCCTGATCACCATCGGCGCGCTGTTCGCCCTGAACAACTTTACGCCGTACCGCTTCGACCAGACCTGGCCTGTGATCCTGATCGTCTTCGGTCTGATGAGCCTGTGGGGCCGCGCCGTCGAGCCCCCTCCGCCGCCTCCGCCGCCGAATTACTATCCCAGCGGATATCCGACCGCCGGAAGCTACGGACCCGGCTCCTACAGCCAGACGCCCTACGCCCAGCCGCCCTCCTCCAATCCCGCCGGCTCCCCCAACGCCGGCAACCCGGGAGGCTCGCAATGAGGCGCCGCTCCGTCACCGGGCCGCTGCTGCTGCTCCTCATCGGCGGCCTGTTTCTGTGGCGCAACCTGCACCCGGAAACCCCGATCTTCGAGCTGATCGCCCAATACTGGCCCTTCGTCCTGATCGCCTGGGGCCTGCTGCGGCTGGTCGAAGTGGTCTTCACCAACGATACCCGCCGCAGCAGCTTCAGCGGCGGCGAAGTCGTCCTCATGGTGCTCCTCTGCTTCTTCGGGTGGGGCATCTGGGAAGGCTATCAGCACGGCATCCACATCCAGCCCGGCGGCCTCGACTGGTTCGGCGAGCAGTATGACTATCCCATCTCCGTCTCGGCGCCCGCCGCCAAAATGACGCGCATCGTTTTCGATAATCCGCACGGCAATGTCAAAGTCACCGGCGGCGACGTTCAGGACGTCACCGTCAACGGCCACAAAACCATCCGCGCCTATAACCGCAACGATGCCGACCAGACCAGCTCCCGCACTCCCGTCGAGATCGTTCCCCAGGGCGACCGCCTGCTCGTGCGCACCAACCAGGATCACGCGCCCGACAGCCAGCGCATCAACGACGATCTCGAAGTCACCGTGCCCCGGGCCATGGCCGTCGAGTCCCACGGCAGCTCGGGCGATTTCGATATCTCCGATGTCACCGGCGATGTGGAGCTCTCCACCAACCGCGGCGACGTCCGCCTCGCCCGCCTCGGCGGCAACGCCCGTCTCGATATCGGCCGCAGCGACCTCATCCGCGCCTCCGGCGTTAAGGGCCGCATTGATCTGCAGGGCCGCGGCTCGGATGTCGAACTCGAAAACGTGGACGGCCAGGTCACCATCGGCGGCGCCTACACCGGCACGCTCGATTTCAAAAATCTCTCCAAGCCCTTCCAGTTCGAAGGCGCGCGCAATACCGAAGTGACCGCCGTCGCCGTGCCCGGCCACATCACCATGGACCTCAGCCAGCTCACCGGCAGCGGGCTCACCGGCCCCCTGCGCGTGGTCAGCGGCAACCGCGATGTCAAGCTCGACCAGTTCACGCAGTCGCTCGACCTCGAAACGCAGCGCGGCGATATTCAGTTGCAGCCCGGTACTCCCATGCCCGCCATCGAAGTGCGCGCCGCCAGCGGCCGCATCGAGCTCATCGTGCCCGATAAAGCCGCCTTCCACCTCGATGCCACCGCCGAACGCGGCGACGCCGTCAACGATTTCGGACCGGGTCTGCAACAGGAGTCGCAAGGCCACACCGCCACCATACGGGGAGTAGTGGGCGATGGGCCGGCCGTGCGCCTCACCACCAGCCACGGGGATATCGAAATCCGCAAGGAAAGCAGCGCCGATACCGAAAGCGACGCCTCCAAGGCCAAGGCTCTCAAAGACACTGAAGTGAAAATGTGAAGGGCGCGCAGAAACGGCGCGCCCCTCCCGCCCTGGGCGTCCTCTTCCTCGTCAACGTCGTCAACATCTATGACCGCCAGGCCCTCGGTGCCCTGGTCGAACCGCTGCGCCACGCCTTTCACCTTTCGGACACGCAGCTCGGCCTGCTACCGAGTCTCTTTACCATCGTCTATGCGGTTGCCGGACTTCCGCTGGGCCGGTTGGCGGATCTCTGGAGCCGCCGAAAGCTCCTCGCGCTGGGGGTTGCGGCCTGGGCTGGATTGACCGGCCTGGGCGCGCTGGCGGGCAGCTACGCGATCCTGCTGGCCACCCGGCTGGGCGTGGGGATCGGAGAAGCCGTCTGTGCACCCGCCGCCACAAGCTGGATCGCCGCCCTCGTCCCCGCCGCACGCCGTGCCCGCGCCATGGCCGGTTTTATGATGGCCATCCCCATCGGCATCATGCTCAGCCTCGCAATCAGCGGCCCCGTGGCGCAGGCGTGGGGCTGGCGAACCGCGCTCGCCATAGCCGCACTTCCCGCCGCCGCGCTGGTGCCCGCGATTCTCTGGCTGCGCGAACCCGCCGCCGGCGACGATGCCGCCGCACGCTCGCATCGCTCGTTGTCCGGCCTCCGTCCCTCCCCGCTCTTCTGGTGGCTCGCCGCTTCCGGCGCGCTCGTCAACTCCGCCCTCTATACGTTCTCTTACTTTCTACCCGCCTTCCTCACCCGAGTCCACGGCGTCCCCGTCGGCAATGCCGGATTGTGGACCGGCCTCGGCTCGGGCGCAGCCGGAATCCTCGGCGCCCTCGCCGCCGCCACCTACGGCGACCGCGTCCCGAGCCGCCTCCGCCTGGCCGCCTGGGCTTCGCTGGCCGCCGCTCCCGCCGCGCTCGCCGGTATCCTCCTTCCCGCCGGCCACGTCGCGGCCGCGCTCCTTTTCTCCATGACCGCCTACGGCCTGCTGCAGATGTACTATGGCCTGGTCTACGCCGCCCTGCACAGCGCCGTTCCCCAGGACCTCCGCGCCACCGCCATGGCCGCCTACCTGCTCGTCAGCTACCTTTGCGGCGCATCCTTCGGACCGCTGCTTACTGGAAAACTGAGCGATCTTTTCGCGCATGGCGCGGGCGAAGCCGCTAAGGCAGCCGGCCTCCACCAGGCCATGCTGATCATTCCCATCCTCTGCTTGATGCTGGCCTGGGTTCTATGGCGCGGCAGCCGATCCCCCGCGCCAGCCGTGCGGTAACGCCGGCGATCTCGCCGCCGGTGCTTTTCTTCGCGAGTCTACCCGCTATTCCGCCCGCAGCGTCGCCGCCGGATCCTGCCGCGCCGCCCTCCGCGCCGGCAGCCACGCCGCAGCCAGCGCCGCCGCAACCAGCACCGCGCATCCCGCCGCCAACGTCGCAGGATCGCGCGCCGTCACCCCATACAGCAGGCTGTCCAGGTAGCGGGTGAGCGCCAGGCTGCCCGCGATCCCGATGAGCGCTCCTGCCGCCGACAGCCCCAGCGCCCGCCCCAGAATCAGCCCCGCGACCTGCGCCGGCCTCGCCCCCAGCGCCAGCCGGATCCCGACTTCGTGCCTCCGCTGCGCCACCGAATACGCCAGCACGCTATAGATCCCAATCGCCGCCAGCGTCACCGCGATCGCCGCGAACAGCCCCAGCAGCCGCAGCACGAAGACCTGCGACGCCACCAGTTCCGCCATCGCCTCGCGCATGGTGCGGATTTCCGGCGGCGGCAGGTCTCTGTCTGTTTCGCCAATCCGCCCCGCCAGCCATCGCTCCAGCCCGCGCGGATCGCCCGCCGTCCGAACCACGAGCGTCTGCGCGCTGCCTCCGCTTTCCGACTGCGCCGCGGGCTGAAAAATCTCCGGGCGGATTTCCGCCGCCAGGCTGCGGCTGCTCTGCTCCACGTTGCCGGACACGCCCACCACCTCCAGCCAACCGGTCACGCCCTGGATGCGAATGCGCGCGCCGAGAGGCGACCCGCCTGCAAAGAAACGATGCGCGAACACCTGGTTGACCACCGTCACCGCCGGCCGCCCGGCCGCATCTGCGGAATTCAGAGCGCGGCCTTCCAGGATGGGAATCCCCATGGCGCGAAAATAGTCGCCGGCGGCGAAATTCACGGCCACCCCATCCGCCCTGGCAGGGTCGAGCGGCTTCCCTTCGATTTCGGCGCTGCTCGTCATCACAAAACCGGCATACGGCGGACACGCCACCTCACCCGCCGCTTCCACACCGGGACCGGAGCGCACCTTCTCGAGCAGAGCGTCCAGAACTGCGCGCTGCCGCTCCGCCGTGCGATATTTCCAGTACGGCACTTTGACCGTCGCGGTGAGCACGTGGTCCGGTTGAAATCCCGGAGGAATTGCCGCCAGCCTTGCCATGGTCCGCATCAACAGCCCTGCCCCGGCGAGCAGCACCAGCGCGAAGGCAATCTCCGAAACCACGAGCAGGCTTTCCGTTCGCCGCTGCCCTCTACCGCGCGTCGCCGCGCGGCCGGTCTGTTTGAGAGCCTCTTCCGGATCGATGGCCGATGCCGCGCGCAGCGGCGCAAGCCCGAAAACCAGCCCCGTCAGCACCGCCATCCCGATGGTGAATGCCAGAGCCGCCGCGCTGATGTGCGCGGCCTCCACGTGCGGCACATCCGCCGGCGCAATCGCGCGCAGGAACCGCGCGCCCGCGAATGCCACCCCCAGCCCGGCCATCCCGCCGACCCCCGCCAGCAGCATCCCTTCGGTGAGAAGTTGCCGGAAGACCCGCGCGCGCGCCGCGCCCAGCGCCATCCGCACCGCGATCTCCTTCTGCCGCGCCACCGCCCGCGCCAGCAGCAGATTGCAGATGTTCACGCACACAATCAGGAGTACCAGCCCCACCGCGCCCCACAGCACCAGCACCGCCGGCCGCACGTCGCCCACCAGGCGATCGTGCAGCGTCAGCACCTGCGTCCGCGTGCCCGCTCTCCGGCTGTCGAAGTGTCCCGGGTATGCTGCGGCCAGCCCCCGGTTGATGAGTTCCAGATCGCTCTCCGCGCGCGCCGTCGTCGCCTGCGGCTTCAGCCGCGCGATGACATTGTAAAAGTAGGTGCCGTTCCCCGGTTGCGGGCGCGGCTCGGTCATCGCCACCAGCACATCGGCCGCGCTGTTCGCCGGGAATTCGAAATCGCGCGGCAGCACGCCCGCGATCGTGTATTGCTTGCCGTTCAGGAGAATCGTTTTCGAAAGAATCGCCGAATCGGCGTGGAGCCGCCGCGCCCACAGAGAATACGTCAGCAGCGCCACCGTCCCTCCGCGCCGCCCCGCGTCGCCCGCGGTCAGGTCGCGGCCCAGGAGCGGAGCCATTCCCAGCGTGCGCAGAAAGCCCGGCGTCACCGCCGCCCCGCGCAGCTCCTCCGCATCGCCTTCCCCCGTGATCGTGAAACGCTGCGGGAAGTAGGCCGCGATTCCCGCAAAAACCCGCGCTTGCTCGCGCCACGCCGCATACTGGAAGTCGGCCACCCCCATCCCTATCAGCGTGTCTTTCCCGACCACCATCGGCGCCACCAGCCGCCCCGCGTCCGGATACGGCAGCGGCCGCAGCAGCACCGCGTTGACGATGCTGAAGATGGCCGTATTCGCGCCGATCCCGAGTGCCGCCGCGAGAATCGCTACCGCCGCGAACCCCGGATTCCTCGCGAGCGACCGCAGCCCGAACCGCAGGTCCTGCACCAGCCTGTCGCGCCAGCCGTATCCCCACGCCGTGCGCGTGTCTTCCTGGATCAACGCGAGGTTGCCCAGTTCCCGCCGCGCGGCGCTGCGCGCCTCACGATCCGTAGCCCCGTTCTCGCGCTGCTCCTCGGCCTCATGTTCCAGGTGGCTCTGGAGCTCCCGTTCGAGATCCTCTTCCCTGTGCTTGCGGCGCCGGAACATGTCCACACCTCCCCGGATTTTGTAGACATCCTACTCTATGAAATCGCGCCGCGCAAGCCGGTCATTTCCCCTCCCGCAGCCTCGCCACATACTCCCGCGCCGATCGCCGCACCGCCGCGCCATCGTGGAAAACCCACAACAGCGTCGCGTAATAATCCGCGGCGAATTCCCGGCTGCCGCTCTGGTACCACTTCGGCCGCGTCACGAACACGTCCTGCATCAGCGCGTGCAGCAGTTCGTGCGTGCACGTATTCACCGAAACGAACGGCGCCTGGTTGCCGTGTGCGTATGCCAGCGCGATCAGGCACACATGGTACCCCTCGAAAATCGTGGTCACGCCGGCCAGCGCGCGGGCGTCGTCCCAATACAGCGGCAGATAGCTGGTCAACACAAGGTTAACCACCCCGCGGCGGAGCCCCAGGAAATACGGCCGGTCGGCAGCCGAATGCCGTACCTCGCCCGGACCGTCCGTCGTAACCAGGTCGATCCCGCCGCGCCCGAAATCGCGCACGCATTCCGGCCAGATACTCCACCAAAAGTGGCGCAGCCAGTCCGACGGAATCCGCGCGTGCGCATCCGTGATGCGGTGGACCGGCACCGCCACGCGCCCCGCGGCGCTGCCGCCCGGCGCCGCAGCCATCAGCATCGAGACGAGATCGCGGCGGGTCATTGGCTCCGGCGCGAGTGGCAAGCGTACCTGAACACCATCCATCCTAAGAATTAGTCCTCGCGCACGCCGTATTTTTTCAACATCTCCACAGCCCCCGCCGACCCGTTCCGCTCCGCCGCGCGCGCATGGCTCCACGCCGCCCCGTTGTCCCCCCGCACCGCATAGATCTCCGCCAGCGCCGCATGCGCCTCCGCGAACGCCGCCTCCAGCTCCACCGCGTGCAGCAAAAGACCCAGCGCCTCCTCCTGCCGGCCTTCCATTCTGTAAAACTGCGCCAGGTGATAATACGGCCGCGGATTCCCCGGCTCCCGCCCGATCCACGCCAGTTGCTCCTCCATCTGCCTGCGCGTCTCGAAATCCAGGGCGTAGTCGATCACGTCCTTGCGCCAGTTCATGCGCGCGCTCCCACCAGCAGAATCCGTACGTCCGCCACGTTCGTATTCGTCGGCCCGGTCATCACCAGGTCGCCCAAAGGATGGAAGTAGTGATACGAATCGTTGGCCTCGAGATACCGCGCGGCGTCCGGGTTGCGGCGCAGAGTGTCGCCGTCCGCGATCGCCCCCGCGGCATCCGTCGGCCCGTCCGTACCGTCCGTCCCCGCGCTCAGCACCACGGTCGCCTGCATGCCCGCCAGGTCGATCGCCGCCGCCAGCGCAAACTCCTGGTTGCGCCCGCCCAGCCCTTCGCCGCGAATCGTCACCGTGGTTTCGCCGCCCGTGATGATGCACGCGGGCGGTTTCACCGGCTGCCCGGAATCGGCGATCTCCCGAGCGATCGCCGCATGCATCCGCGCGATCTCCCGCGTCTCCCCCTCGATCGTGCTCGAAAGAACCAGCGTGCGGAACCCCAGTTCCCGCGCCCGCGCCGCCGCCGCATCCAGAGCCAGCCGGTTGCTGCCCACAATCGTGTTCCGCACCCGCCGGAAGACCGCGTCGCCCGGTTTGGGCGTCTCCGCAATGGCTCCCGCGAACCCCGCCGCGATGCGGTCGCGGATCGATGCCGGCACGCGGTCGCGAATTGCATAGCGATCCAGAATCGCCGCCGCGGCCGCAAATGTCGAAGCATCCGGCGCCGTGGGCCCGCTCCCGATCACGTCCAGATCGTCGCCGATCACATCCGACAGCAGCAGCGCTTCCACCGCCGCCGGATGGGCCAGCCGCGCCAGTTGCCCGCCTTTAATGCGCGAAATGTGTTTTCTGACCGCGTTGATCTCGTGAATATTGGCGCCGCACGCCAGCAGCAGCCGCGTCACCGCCTGCTTCTCTTCCAGCGTCACCGGCTCGGCCGGCAGCGGCAGCAGCGCCGAGGCGCCGCCCGAAATCAGGCACAGCATCAGGTCGTCCCGCCCCGCCGATTCCGCCATCCGCGCGATCCGCGCCGCGCCCGCCACCCCGCGCTCGTCGGGCACCGGGTGCCCGCATTCGTTCAGTTCGATGCGCCGCAGCCGCGCCACATGCCCGTCTTTGACGTTCACCAGCCCCGCCGTGATGCGCCGCCCCAGCACGCGTTCCGCGGCCCGCGACATCGAGGCCCCCGCCTTGCCCGCGCCCACCACGTAGATGTGCCGGAAACCCGAATAATCGCGGCCTTCCAGCCGCCGCACCACCGCCGCCGCGGGGTCCGCCGCCGCCAGCGCGGCTTTGAAGATGGAGAGTGCCTGCCGGCGCAGAACTTTCGTCATCCGCCCGCTCACCGCAGCAGAGGATGGGTGAGGATCGCCTCCACCGTCACCGCCGGATCGTCGCTCTCGATCGCGATCCGGATGTCCGCCGCGCTGTACGTTTCGCGCCGCGCTTCGTACAGCCCCGCGAAGCTCTCCGGATTGCGCGCCAGCGGCCGGTGCGACGTCTGCCCCACCCGCCGCTCCACCACTTCGAAGGGGCAGTCCAGCCACACGGCAATCCCGTTGTCGAGCAGCAGCGCGCGGTTCTCCACCCCGCAAAACGCGCCCCCGCCCAGCGCCAGCACCGTCGGCCGCCCGTGCCCGATCCAGTCCACGTGCTGGCGGATCATGGCGCTTTCAATGCGCCGGAATTCGTTCTCGCCCCGCGTGCGGAACAGTTCGCTGATGGCCGTCCTCTCGGCGGCTTCGATCTCTTCATCGGTATCGAAGAAATTCCATCCCAGGCGGTGCGCCAGAAGGCGCCCTACCGTGGTTTTGCCGGCCGCCATGAAGCCGACAATGTACAGACCCGGTGTGCGTTTGAGTCTCAGATTCATGCCGTTCCGTTGATCCGGGCCATGCGGCCCTCCACAATCCCGGGAAACAGACGCATCAGCCCGATGAGAACCCATCCCACGGCCGGCGTCACAACCGTGCGGGCGTCGCGTTCGACCCCGCGGCGAATGGCGGAAGCGCACTCCCCGGCGCCGATCGCAAACGACCGCGCCTGCTGCACGCTTTGCGGTGCCTCCCCGGCAATCGCGTTCTTCTGAAAACCCGTATTCACGTAGCCGGGGCAGACGATCATGGTGCGGATGCCGTCGCGATGCAGTTCCATGCGCAATCCCTCGGTCCAGGAGCCCAGCGCATATTTGGAGACGCTGTACAGCGTCATCCACGGCAGCGTCATTTTGCCGGCAATCGACCCCACGTTAACAATCATGCCACTCCGCCGCGCGCGCATGTGCGGCGCCACCAGCTGCGCCATCGCCAGCGGCGTGAAGAAATTCAGCTCCATCACCGCCCGCGCCTCTTCCATGGGAACGCTCCACGAAGGCCCGTACAATCCCGCGCCCGCATTGTTGATCAGGATATCGATCGCCCCGAACCGCTCCAGCGTGCGCTCCACCACCCGCCGCCGCGTCTCCTCCGCGGTAATATCGCCCGCCGTCGCCAGCGCATCCGCGCCTCCCGCCGCGCGCAGAGCCTCTTCGGAGCGCGCCGTCAGCGACAGTTTCGCGCCCGCCCGCGCGAACTCCCGCGCGCACGCCGCGCCTATCCCCTGGCTCGCTCCGGTGATGAGAACAACCTTGCCTTCGATCTTCATGCCGCGGAAGCGCCGCTACCGCTGCGCCGGACGGGTCTCCAGCGCCGGCACACGCTCTTCCGGGGCGTTGACTTGCTCGTTGAGAGCGTTGGCGGCGAATGTCCTTTCCTCAATTCTAACGGACGCGCTTGTAGAGTGTAGCACCCTCACCCGGTGCCTCCTGGCTGACGAAATGCCCGCCCGCGGGTCATAATGTTACCATGTCCGCGCGGCTGCTCCCCCTCTTTCCGTTGCACGTCGTGGTCTTTCCACGTACGGCGTTGCCGCTGCATATCTTCGAGGAGCGCTACAAGGAGATGGTGGGGAACGCAATCCGCGACAATTCCGAATTCGGTGTCGTGCTCGCCAAGGAAGAAGGCATCGTCAACGCCGGCTGCACCGTCGTGGTCGACAAGCTGCTCCACATGCACCCCGATGGCCGCATGGATATCGTCACCCGCGGCCGCCGCCGCTTCGAAATCTCCACGCTCAACGAAGAGAAGGATTATCTGCAGGCCGAAGTGATCTTCTTCGACGACGAAGACTTCACCCCCACCCCCGCCGAACTGCGCGACGAAACCCTCAGCCACCTTCTCTCCCTGCAAAAGCTCTCCCCCTCCGAGGACCGCGAACCCGATCTCGCCGACCCCCAGCTCAGCTTTCAGGTGGCGCAACTTCTCCCCGATCTCGATTTTCTCAACGCCCTCCAGCGCTATCGCTCCGAAAACACCCGCCTCAAGCAGTTGAACCGATACCTGGCCGACTATATCCCGCGCCAGCGCACCGTGGAGCGGCTGAAAAACCTCGCGCCCACGAACGGCTTCGGCGGCAAACCGGCGGGGATTTAGAATGATCCTGCCGACCCGCGTCGTCATTCGTGGAAAAACGGATCGGCTGCGGCAGTCGGCCTCGTTCGCAACCTCCGTGTGCCTGCACGGCTTCGTCCTTGCATGGCTCGTGGTCTCCGCCGCGATACAGCCCAAGGAACCGCCCAAATCCATTTACGATCAGGAGATCAAGCCCCACCTGGACCGCCTCATCTGGTACAACCTGCGCGAAAAGCTGCCCGACGTGCGTCCCTCCGCCACCGCCGCCGACCGCCGTCCGCCCCGCGCGCGCCACTTATTTCACCAGCATCTGGTGGCCGGCGCCAAAGACAGCGAGCGCGCGCCGCAATTCATCTGGATGCCCGCCGCGCCCAAAATCGAGCTGGCCCACGCCCTTCCCCTTCCCAACGTGCTCGCGGTCGCTCCTCCCAGGCCGCGCCGCGCCTTCACTCCGCCCGCGGAATCTCCGCGCCGCGCCCTGCCGCCGCCGCTCCTCGCCGAAGCGCCGAAGCTTTCCACCGCCGGAGAAATCAGGCCCTTCGCGATGAACGCCGCCATGCCGCGCCCACAGGCGCGCGCCTTCACGCCTCCGCCCGCCGCCAAAACCGCACCCGCCAGGCCCGCCCTCATAGCCGAAGCGCCGCACCTCGGCATGGCACCCGAACCCGGCGCGGCCCCCGCCCTGGATGCCCCGGCTCTGCGCCCCCGCCGCGCCTTCACCGCGCCCACAGCCGAAGAAAAACCAACCCCCGGCCGCGTCGATCTCGCCGCCCCGCCCGAAACCGCCGATTCCCCCGCGCCCGAAACCTCCTCCGCATCCCTCGCCATCGTTGGACTCAACCCCGCCAGCACCACCGAAGTGCCCCGCCCGCCGGGCGCACACGATGCCGGCTTCTCCGCCGGCCCCGAGCCGCGCAACGAAGGCGGCAGCGGTGCTCGCACCAGTGACGGCCTGCTCGTGGTTCCCGGCCTGCTTGCCACCGGCGGCCCCAAAGACGCGCAGCCCACCCTCGCCGCCGCCCTCACGCCGCCCCGCTACATGCACCTTCCCGGCAATCCGCCGCCGCCCCGCCCGCGCGATTCCGCGGGCGCCCCCGACGACCAGGCGGCCGTCCGCGTCTCCAGCTCGCCCGATCCCCGCTGGCAGGGCCGCGCCATCTACAGCATCGCCATCCAGATGCCCAACGTCACCAGCTACTCCGGAAGCTGGATCGTCTGGTTCGCCGAGCACGAGCCCCTCCCCGGCGCCCCGCCGCTCTCCATAAAACCGCCCCTGCCCCTCCACCTGGTCGATCCCAGGTACATCGTCTCCGCGATGGAAGAGCGCATCGAAGGTACCGTGCGCCTCTCCGCCGTCGTCCGCAAAGACGGCCGCGTCGATTCCATCGCCCTCCTCCAGCACCTCGATGCCCGCCTCGACCGCAGCGCCGAAGAGGCTCTCTCCAAGTGGCTCTTTCAGCCCGCCGAACGCGGCGGTGTCCCCATTGATGTCGATGCCGTCTTCGAAATCCCCTTCCGCCTGGCGCCCAGGCCAAAACGATAATGCGCCAATTCCTGATCGTAGACGCCGACGACACCCTCTGGGAGAACAATATCTACTTCGAGCGCGCTTTCGACGATTTCGTCCGCTTCCTCGACCATTCCTCCCTCTCGTCTCGCGAGATTCGCGACGTGCTCGATCGCATCGAAGAGACCAACGCCCGCATCCACGGCTACGGCTCGCTCAATTTCGCGCGCAATCTCCGCCAGTGCTACGAACGGCTCGCCGAGCGCGAAATCCGCCCCGCCGACCTGCAGGAGGTGCTGGGCTTCGCCGAGCGCATCCTCGAGTGCCCCATGGAAGTCATCCCCGGTGTGCCCGAGACTCTCGAATACCTGGCCCTGCGCCACGATCTCACCCTATTCACCAAGGGCCACGTGGAAGAGCAGAAGCTGAAGATCGATCGCTCCGGCCTCGGCGTCTTCTTCGGCCACACCGCCATCGTCAAGGAGAAGGACGCCGCCGCCTACTGCAGCCTCATCGCCGAGCGCGCCATGGACCCCGCCCGCACCTGGATGGTCGGCAACAGCCCGAAATCCGACATCAACCCCGCCCTCGAAGCCGGCCTCAACGCCGTCTTCGTCCCTCACGCCCACACCTGGGTCCTCGAAAAACAGGACATCCGCCCCGGCAAAGGCAAACTGCTGGTCCTCGACGAATTCAGCGGCCTGCGCGCACACTTCTGAGCCGGCCGGCATTCACCCGCCGTAACCCCTTGTAACCCCGGCGGCCTCCAATTCTGCAGCGGTTTCGGACTAGCCTGAATGCAATCAAGTTTCGCGGATTTGGCCCCCGGCGCCGTCCGACGGGCGTGCCGGCCGCTGCGAAGCCAAAACCGCTGCAGGAGGGATGATGTCTACAATCGTGATCACGGGCGCGAGCCGCGGAATCGGCTTCGCGACCGCCGTTGTCCTCGCTCGCGCTGGCCACTGCGTCACCGGAACCATGCGGGACCCGGCTGCCTGCCCGGAGTTGTCCCGCCTCTGCGCTGATGAGGCATTGCCGCTCCGGATCGAACAGATGGATGTGGATTCCGACGAGAGTGTCGCAGGCTGCTTCGCGGAGATTCTGTCTCGCGGTCCCGTGGACGCGCTGGTGAACAACGCGGGTGTCGAACACATGGGCTCGGTCGAGGAGACGGATTTAGCGTCATTTCGGGCGTGCATGGAGACGAATTTCTTTGGCGTCCTCCGGTGCGTGAAGGCGGTCGCGCGCCACATGCGCGAACGCAGGCGCGGCGCCATCGTCAATGTGTCCTCCGTGGCTGGGAAAATCAGCGTCGCTCCGATGACGCCTTATGCCGCATCGAAGTCCGCTCTCGAAGCGGCCAGCGAGGCGTTGGCGCAGGAGATGGCCGCGTTCGGAGTGCGCGTTGCCATTGTGGAGCCTGGGATCACCGACACTCGTATGGCGCGCGCCATCGAGGCGCAGCAGCCATCTCCGCTGTACCCTCATGCGCGACGGATCGCGGCGCTGTTCGCCGCGTCCCTGCGGAATGGCGCGGCCACGCCGGAAATCGTCGCCGGCAAAATTCGCGAGATCATCGAAAGCGACGCCCCCCTTCTGCGCCAGCCTGCGACGCCGGACGCCCGTCCCTTCCTGAGTTGGCGCGAGTCGATGTCAGATGAGCAGTGGATCCGGTGGGGCTCGCAGGATGACGAGGCGTGGTGCGCAACCGTGAAACGGGATTTTGGAATGGACGTGGTGTTGTGACTCGGACCCCGGGCCGGCTGCGACGGGCGGCGGCGTCCGGGCGGGCCTCTGTTATACTCGTCTGATTTATGGCTGCAAGCCTCGAGAGAATCGCGGAAACTGTCTGCAATAGCGAGACGTTCCGGTCCAGCCCGCGGCTTCGCGAGTTCCTGCGGTATCTGGCTAAGCAGAGCGCGGGGGAGGGATGCCTCAAGGAGACCCTGATCGGCATCGAGTTCTTCCAGCGCGTGCCCGGATACGACCCGCGAAAAGACCCGATCGTTCGGGTGGAAGCCCATCGATTGCGGAGGCGGCTCCTCGAATATTACCGCACCGAAGGCGCCCCCGAACCCTGGCGAATGGAACTGCCGGCCGGGGCCTATGTTCCGGTTCTAAAGCGCGCCGGACAGACATCTTTCGAGCGCCGTTTGGCGGTCCGGGTCGAAGCTCCCGATCCACTCACGGCGGAGGGGCTGACGGCGGAACTCATCCGCCATCTAGGCGGGCTGGAGGGCGTCACGGTGCTCGCTCCGGCTTCCTCACTACGCGCGCGAGGCGCTACGGAGGCCGCACAGCAACTCGGGGCGAACGCCATTCTGGACTGCCGCCTGGACGGAATCAGGCTGCAGGCCAGCCTCAGCCGCGCCGAAGGAGACCGGCTGACGCCGATCGGCACGTTTGACAATCTGATTCAGCCGGCCGTGGAAGCGCTGGCGCAGTTCGTGGCCTCCCATCTGGGCACACGGCGCCCAACCGGTGTATCGCGGCAGTTGCTGGACCTGGAAACGTACCAACTCTATCTCGCGGGACGAGCGTGGTTCCACAGATGGTCTCCGGAGAACCTGGTTCGGGCGGAGAAATCCTTCGAGGAGGCGCTCGCCCGCCGCCCGGACTTCGCGCCCGCCTGCGCCGGCATCGCCAACATTCAAGTGCTGCGAGCATACTGGCACGAGGAGCGGGCTCGTCCCGTGCTCGAACGCGGATTTGCATATGCAAGCAGGGCCGCGGAACTCGATCCCGGATGCGCCGACGCATACTGCTCCCTCGGCGCTCTCCGCGCCGTGCTCCATCACGACTGGGCGGAAGCGGAAAACCTGTTCCGGCGCGGGCTGAAAGCAAACCCGAACGACGCCCTGGCGCTGAACTGGCTGGCGATTATCGCGCTGGTTCCACAACTGCAGTTCTCCGAGGCTGTGGACACGGTGTTCGCCGCGTATGATCTCGACCCCGCGTCTCCCGAGATCGGCAACGAAATTGTGTGGGTCCGCCTGTGTTGCGCACAGTACGCCGAGGCCGCCGAGCAGTCGCGGCGGATCGTGGAACTGCATCCGGACTTCCTGGAAGCGTACTGGTCGCTCGCCGTCGCGGAATCCTGTTGCGGCCGCCATCCCGAAGCTATCGCGGCTTTGGACCGGGCAGATCGTGTCGGTGACCCTGCCCCGATGACTCTGGCGCTACGTTGTTACGTGGCCGGGGCGCGGGGCGACGCCGGCGCTGTGCGCCATAGCCTGGCGCGGCTGGACTCGCTGAACGAACCCGGTGCCCGTCGCGCCATTTTCCGCGCGTGGGCCTATGCGGCTCTGGGTGATATCAATCGGGGAATCGAGTATCTGGAGCACGCGGTCGAGGACGCCGATCCGCACGCGTTGTACGTAGAACTGTTTCCGCCAAATGCGCCCCTTCGAAGCCATCCGCGATACGTCGACGTCCTGCGGCGGCAGCAACTGCGGGCCCTCGGTACCTGCGAGATATCGGCCTCACCTTAAGGTTACAGGAGGATTTATGTCTTTGACCGTGGATCCTGGCGTAGCGGCCGCTCGTCTACGCGTTGTGGAAGAGCACATTCGACTCGAATGCGCCCACGAGCTGGATGGACTGATGGGCACTTTCGGTATGCATCCGGAGTGGCACAACCAGGCCGGAGGAGAAGTCCTGCACGGTCACGAGGCCATCCGCGGCTTCTATGAGGACCTGTTCCGTGGCTTTCCCGATTTTCAGCTTCAGGTGCAACGGCGTCATGTTGCGGACAGTGTGGTGATCGAGGGCGTCCTGGGGGGCACGCATAGGCACGAGTGGATGGGCATTCCGCCGACGGGAAAGACAGTTTCGGTGCCGTTCTGCGCGGTTTTCCTGTTCACTGAGGACGATCGACTCAAAGCGGAGATCGTCTATTACGACCGTTTCTCGCTGCTGGACCAGCTCGGCGTATTGAACGTACAACGCTCCTGAGATCCGCGAGCTCGCGCATCCGGCCGGAATCCGCGTGCCGAACCGCTGCTGACGGGCGCCAGGGCGAACCATAGCAGCCGGCCGCTACTTATCAGGTGGGGGCGTTGCCAGCGTCATGCCATGACGGCGGAAGAATTCCATCATTTTCGTGCGATCGGGCGGGGCGCCGGCAGCGGCGTCGATTGCTTTGGCGGCTTCGCGGAAGTACGCGGGGCCCATGATCGCAGGGGATATCACGGCGAGCTGTTTCACATCCTCGCCGCCGAGGTTATCGAAGCGATGCACCGCGCCTCGGGGAATGCACAGCGCCTGCCCGGGACCAACCTCGATAGGCGTGCCGTCAACCGTCCAGGTAAGGACGCCCTCGATACCGTAGAGGATCTCCTCGTAGGCATCGTTCTTGTGGGCCGGCGCCGCCAGTTTCTGCCCGACCGGGACGCGAACCTCGAACACCGAGACGCTTCCGCCGGAATCATCTCCCGTAAGGAGGAATCGGATCCCCAGCGGACCAATCTTGATGATCTCTTCCGAAGGGTTGACTCTGATCGTACGCTGCTGCATAATCGCCGCCTTTGTGTGAAGCTACCACATCTCTTCAGTTACCTCTTGCATGTCGCCAATTCGTCGTATATACTGAACCACATGGTTCAGCATTTGGAAACCGTCCTCGATGCGTCGTTCGCCGCGCTCTCGGATGCCACCCGGCGCGGCGTTCTGGAACAACTCGGACGCGCGGATGCTTCGATCACGAACCTTGCCGAAAAGTTTCACATGACCCTGACGGGCATGAAGAAGCACGTCGGCGTCTTGGAGCACGCGGGGCTCGTCACCACAGAGAAGGTCGGGCGCGTGCGCACCTGCAAGCTCGGCCTGCGCGGACTGGAGCAAGAGGCGGCATGGATCGAGAGGTACCGCCGGACCTGGGCCGCCCGCTTCGATGAATTGGACAAGCTTGTCGAGGAACTGAAAAAGAAGGAGAAAGCCGATGTACGAAACAAGAGGTAGTGAAATCAACCCCACAAAGTACGAGACGACAGTGGAACGGAAGTCCGGGCGTGAGCTCGTCGTCACTCGAACCTTCAACGGTCCCGCGCATATTCTCTTCGATGCGTGGACCAAACCCGAACTGCTCAAGCGCTGGTGGGTAGCGAAGTCGTTTGGAGCTTCCTTCGTTTCCTGCGAGGCCGATGTTCGTACGGATGGCACGTACCGTTTCGTGTTCAGTCACCCTTCCTCAGAGCAGCCTATGCCATTCTTTGGTAGGTACGTCGAAGTGACTCCGGGCTCCCGCCTCGTCTGGACGAATGACGAAGGTGACGAGGATGGGCCCGTCACCACCGTGACCTTCGAAGAAAGCGGTGGCGAGACGCTCGTCGTGATACACGAACTCTATCCCTCGGAAAAAGCCCTCGATGATGCAGTGGCCTCTGGGAGTATAAGTTGGTCTGGCGAGCAGTTCGAGCAGTTGGACCAGCTTCTCGCCGCCCCGGGAGCGAGCGTGGAACCGTAACGCCCGGCATTCCTCGTCGCGCGCTTCCGAAGGTTCGGCTCTGATCGCACGCTGCTGCACAATCGTCGCCTCTGCGTGAAGCGTCGCGCCTGACCATTCTCCGTACCGCGCGTGATCCGACCGGAGCATCCGACTTCCACATCTCGTCTTTAAGGAATCGAAAGGGTCACTTCCACGATGCTGGCCGGCGGAGAATGAAGCCAGTAGGAGTGCGCACCTCCTCCGGGAACTGGCTCTTCTCAATGGAGCCGTGGCCGATCTTTAGGAACGCATGCGCCGATCTGCAGAGGTGCTGCGAGAAGCGGCCGGGCGGGCAGGCGACGATGACACGCTTGTTTGGAAAGAGCTTCTTCACTGCCTCGATGGGCGCGATGAGATCGCTGTCGGCCGAGATGAGAACTGCTGCGTCGAAGGCGTCCTGAAACGCGTGCTGCAGGAGTTCCACCGTGATATTGACGTCGGTCATCTTCTCGCTGTTCGCGTTGTAGACGTGGCCGCAGTTGCGGCATGTGTGCGGGTTGGTCTGGTACTTGCCGAAGTTGATCGAGGTGTCGGCGAGAGTGTTGATCGCATCGATGTACGTCGATTGCCGCTTCGCCTTATCCGGCGGGTGGGTCACCCGGGAGGTGAAGTATTTTGTGAGAGCGAGGGTCTGGCCGGGCTTTAGCAGGTTTCGGGACAGAGCCTGCACGTCGAGCCACAGGAAACGCTCCCAGCCCTGAGATTTGAGGCCAAAGTACAGATTGAAGCCGTCGATTTAGGCGATAACTCTAGGCATTGCAATGTGTTAGATGGCGTTTGACAATCATACCAGAATGGCCTAATTTGAACATGAACAGCCCCGGAGATAGTATCTCCGGGCCGACGACCAGGCCTAAAAAGCCTGGCCGTTTCTTTTTAGGGCCATTCTTTCCGCCCCGTTACCGGTGCCAGAAGCGGATCGGCCCCAAGCCTCCCACGGGTGGAATTCAGGGCGCTGGCTCGATTCCGATATGATCGTTTACCGCAGAACCTATTCGTTGCGTGCAGCCGAGGTATCGCTCGGTCGTTTCCACCGAGACATGCCCAAGGAGGAATTGGACCTGCTCCAGTTCACCAGAGCCTGGCACGACCATTGTTCCTAAACGGATTTCGATGAGATTCCAGTGAATTCCCGTCCAGGAATGGGGAACGAGAACGCCCATTACGCCGGCCGCCAGACAGCTCGCCGGAAGCCGCAATCAGGACTTCGGACGCAACTAACGAGGCGATAGGGTTCGCGGCCGTCCAGCGGGAATCCCGTGAAGCATCCCTTCGGCGCTAATGTCTTCGTCGACGTCGGGCCAGTGTATGCCAGAACCACTGCCGATAATCTCGAATCGTGAGCGCTGCTCAGGAGTCGCCTCGGACAGGCGCCATGACCACGCCAAAGGCACGCTGATCGTGCGACCATCGAGTAACTGGGCAGAAATTAAATCGTCCGACACTGAAACACTCTGAATTCTTGGCTCAACGTTCTGTGCAGTGCTCATACCAAGCCTCCAGGATCTTCTCGACGTTACGGACCACCTCAGCACGAATCTGATTCAACTCCCGCGCGGAGAAACCGTCGTTCCGAGCAAACGCGACAGGGATGAGCCAGTACTTGCAGACTCTGTTCTCGCGCTGAACGTGCACGTGTTCCGGTTCGTTGCAGTCGAAGCTGTAAAAGAAGAATCGATAGCGGCCCGAAATGTTCTTGACCGTTGGCATCTAGTGTCTTCATTGCCGCACGACCACCATGGTACCGCACTCGCGAATGGCACCCGCACAGCTCAGCGCTTGCCGATCGATGCTGTCATCTCCGCCGCAGGCTCCAATCGTCGACGTCAATCGTGCGGCCAGCATTGATCTCGCGAGCTTTTGCCGTGATCCAGACAGATTACTCCCCAGAAACGCCCTGCGACGTGAGGAGATTTATCCAGGCCCACATCTCCTCAGGTCGTAGCGCGCAAGGGATTGACGATCGTCAGCCCAGCGAAGTCTCTTTCGTTATCGGTCACGAGCACGCAATCATTTGCTTCCGCGATCGCCGTAACGATCATGTCCAGCGGACTTTGCGGCCGCCCGCTCGCGGTCCCGTCAGCCATCAGGCGCGCCCAGACAATGCCGGCCTTCTCATCGAACGGAAGCACGCGGCCAGCAAACAGCGCTTGGGGCCGTCAGGGCCGGAGAACCAATTCTCCAGTTCCTTCCGTTTCTTGCCGGCAGGCTTCTCCGGCAAACCACGCCAAATCTCCGCGACAGTCAGCGAGCAGATAAACAAATCCTCGCCTGCCTGTTCCTCCATCCATGCAACGAGTGCGGTCGATGGCACCGGTTTTGTGACGTTGCTGATGATATTCGTATCCAGAAGGTGGCGGCTCACAGGTCCGTCTTGCGGCCAGCCACGACCGGCCGTTTGAGATTCAGTTCGGCGCCTACCAGCGGTGAGCGGCGCAATGCCTTGAGAACACCGCCCTTGGCCGGCGGTTCCCCCGAGATCGTTCGGCGGACAGCGGCACGAATCCGGACTGAATCCTCACTGTCCTCGGCGAGCCGCTTCGCGAGCGACCGGATCAAGTGGCGATCGGCCTAAGCCGCGGTCGGCAGGCCCGGCCAGGTCAGGGATTACTCCCCATCAACGCCCGTGCGTGATTGGAAGTTCGTGAGAGCGTGTACTCAGGCTGCCGGGTTGGCACCTGGATACGAATACGCCACAATCGTTTCAGGAGCGCGTGCGGTGACGAATTTGACGATTGAAATGCCCGGTGATCTCGTGCGCCGGCTGGAAGGGATCGCGGCGGTACAGCGGAAGAGTGTTCAGCAACTTGCGCTGGATCAACTGCAGTCCCTCGTGGAGGCTGGCGACAAGTATTCGCCCGGATCACCGGGCGGCGTGCTCCGCGCGGCGCAGGCGGCGCCGCATCTGCTTCCGGCGGATGTTGACGACCTCGAAGCGGCAATTGCATCCGCTCGCCTTCCGGTCCAAGTGAGAGAACCGTTTTCGCATCGGCACTCGTGACTTACCTTCTCGACACTAGCGAGGTGGGGCAGCCGACCGGTCGTCCCCTGACCATTCTCCGTATCGCGCGTGATGCGACCGAATCACCCAGACTATGAAGGAACCGAAACAAGGCGCTCCGAACTCGCGGCCGGGCCTTGCGGTCAGAGCTCAGCGGTATGAGCTGCGGGTGTCGGCGTAGATTCAGAGCCAGCGCGCGTCAACGACCAGTAATCGGCGGCACTCGGACCGAGATGCCCACAGCGTATGCCCGCCGCCAGTAGGTTTCAGTGGGCGGTGCGCTGCCGGAGAACCCAGCGCCGAGGCTTTCGCCGACCGTCAGGCCTTGCGTCAACCGCACATCATGCCCGTAATGCATTAGCGCGCTGAACATCAGAGTGCGCCAGGAAATGGACGGGCCAAAGGCGAAATCAGCGGAAGTCGTATTGGGGTTGATCCCGACGGCGCCGGTCACGTAGACCGCGGTGCGCCAGCGGCCCCCGAAATCCCGGCTGACTCGGTAATTGGCGGCGGCGAACGGGACGACGGTCGGATGCAGAACGCTTTGTGTGATCTGTTTGTCCGTGACGGTGTTTCCGGTAAAGACTGGCGATACCGCAAAAGAGCGCACGGCAAGCGACGAGAAGAACACGCCAGCGGAAGGCTCCCACCGGGTGTCGCCGTAAAGGATAGTGATGGCGGCGAGGGTGCGTTTCTTAGTGGGGTCGGGTACCGCTTCGCGGGAGTTCTGGAGCAGGTTCAGGGCATCGAGGTTGTAGGTGACCTGTCGGGTAACCTGCTTGGGATCGCCGGTCTGCGGGTCGGGAATGGGAGGAAGTGAGACGGGCGCAGGCTGGGCACCCCTACAGTCAACAGTGCCGTCATCATTGGTCTTATGAGGTTGCCAGTACGCACACCAGGAAGGCAACTCGGCGATATGGGCCGCATAGGAGAAGAGGTCTTTGGCGATCGCGTCGGCCACGGCGCTCAACGCAGAAAGGTTCAGGAGATCGGGGTCGGTGGAATCTTTGGCTGCGGCGGCGATGGACGCGGACAACTCGAATTCAATGGCGCAGACCGCCTTGATGTTTGGCGCATTGCTGGCGGCGATGGCCTGCAGGGCCGTATCCATGTCCTGAGGGCTAACCGTCAGTGGACCGCCGCCGGGCACACGGGAATCGGGTGCAGCAAAGGGCTCGAGTTGGTGATATAAAGTTCTGGCGTCGGCGGCGAATTGGGCGAAGCATTGCCGGTAGAGGTCGGCGTGGGACGCCACGTCCGCTTTCGGAATCTTCTGGATGGTAGCAGGGCTACAATCGATCCTCTTTTCCGGCGTGACGTTGAGCAGCGCTTTGAACTCCGCGGCCTTGGCCAAGGGGGTCAAGAGACCGGATATTATGGTCGCACCAACATCGGGCACGACGGCTATCTGGCCACTCTGGTAATCCGCGAAGTAGCGCTCGAAGTAGTAGGGGTTCCTCACGATGATGGTCACTGTCTCACCGGAGTACATTTGTATAGTCGGGGGGGCCAGCGGGTTTGTCCGGTCGATGGTGAGGGTACAGCTCTTGTTCGTCCTGGCGACGGAACACTCGCCGGCGTACGCGGTCGCGGGTATCGCGAACAGGACGGTTAATGCGGCTGCCACAACCTCGAACGGTTGAGATGGGGTTTTGATCATTGGTGTGCTCCTATTCGGTTAGAGCGTAAAGAATCCGGCCTAAGGGACAGTCGCGAGGAAGCAGGCGGCGATGACAGGCACTGAGGCGCGCAGGCGCGGCTGGCAAGCGCTGGAGGTGATGCCCGCAAGAGGCGCCTGATCCCATGATCCGCTGAAGGACATTGCGAACACAAGAATAGCGATGTTATGTTTCGCAGGCAAGCTGTTCACCCACCCGCTCGAAGGTGGACCGTCTTCTCCGTAAACACAGAAGCCGCGGCCGAAGAGCACTGATCGCGTGGCTTATTGGTATTGAACAGCGCAGCGCTATTAAGAACTGGCTTGCCAACCACTTATCCGGTAAAGGCCTATGGTGCGATGCCCTGGCACCCAGTCCCGGGTGGATCGTCGGCAACCCGACCTTCCCCCGCCAGGACCCAACCCTTCCGCCTCCCTCAGAATCCCCCCGGGTGCTCGTTCATTACATGGAAACTTCGCTCCAGAGCCAGCCCCGCCTGCGCCACGGTCCCTTCTTCGAACAGCCGTCCCAACAAAGTAATCCCGTGCGGGACTCGCCGCGGCGGCGAGAACTTCGGCAGCGGATGCGCCGGGTCGGGCGCCCAGTCGCTGCGCGCCTCCGAGACTTCCACAAAACCCGCGCGCAGCGTCAGTGACGGATGCCCGGTAAAATTGCTCAGCGTCAGCATCTCATCGCGGAGCGACGGCACCAGCAGCAGATCCACCTCGTTAAAGATCCGCGCCATCTCCTGCGCCACCCTTCGCCGCATGCGGTCGCACTGCACGAAATCCACCGCCGAAAGAAAACGCGCCTGCCGGAACAGGTTCGGCCACGCGTCCGAGACCTGCGCCTTCATCTGGCGCAATCCGCCGGATAGCGTCAACTCCTCGAACGCCGCCGCTGCCTCGGCAAACAGGATCAGTTGCATCGAGTCGTACGGCCAGTCCGGAAGAGACACCTCCTGCGTCGACATCCCCAGCTTGCGGACCGTCTCCAGCGCCGCGCGGTCCACGTCCGTCGCCGGCGCCTCTTTCATCCAGCCGGGAAAGTACCCGACTCGCAAACCCTTCACCGGCGCCGTAGCGTCAAAATCCAGCCGCGAAGGAACGCTCGCGAAATCGCCGGCATCCGGACCGGAGATCGCCTGCAGTACCAACATCCCGTCTTCCACGCCCCGCGTCATCGGGCCCAGTTTGTCCAGCGACCAGCACAGCGTCATCGCGCCCGTCCGCGGTACGCGCCCGTACGTCGGTCGCAGTCCCGTCACTCCGCATCGCATGGACGGGCTGACGATGCTGCCGCCGGTTTCACTGCCGATCGAAAAACCCACCAGGCCCGCGGCCGTCGCCGCTCCCGGCCCGGCGCTCGAGCCCGACGCGCCCTCTTCCAGCAGCCACGGATTCATGGTCTGCCCGCCGAACCAGATGTCGTTCAGCGCCAGCGCGCCCAGGCTCAGCTTGGCGATCAATACGCCTCCCGCGTCGTAGAGCCGCTGCACCACCACCGAATCCTGCTGCGGAACCCGATTCCGATACGGCTCCGCGCCCCACGTCGTCGCGATACCCGCTGTGTCCAGCAGATCCTTCACGCCGAACGGCACCCCGTGCAGCGGACCCCGGTATTTTCCCGCCGCAATCTCGGCATCGGCTTTCCTGGCCTGTTCCAATGCGTGGTCCCGCGTCAGGGTAATGATGCACCGCAGTTTCGAATCGAACCGGTCGATCCGGTCCAGGTAGATCTGCGTCAGCCGCTCGCTCGTCAGCTTGCGCGCTTCGATCCAGCGCGAAAGCTGCGCCACCGGCGCGTAAGCAATGTCCGCATCGTTCGCCGGCAGGGGCTCGCCGTCGCTCTTGCTGCGCACGAACCGGTCCCGCGCGGGCATGGTATGCAGTCCCGGCAGCATCGGGTTCCACAGCGTCGCCGGCGCGGTCGCTGCATCGGGCGCGAACTTGCGCGGCCCCGTGCGCCGTTCGTAGACCGCCGCCATCGTCCTCCGCCAACTGTCGGCGGCCTGTTGCCGCTCGTCCGGCCGCAGTTCGAACTGGACCAGTTTCTCGGCTTCCGCGAACGTAGCCGTCGTGACCTTCGGTCCAACTTCCGGAGACGTGCCGAAAGCCGGCGGTGCTCCCGCCGGAGGCGCCTCCTCCGCACCGGCCTTCTGTTTCGCCTCCTTGCAAGAGGACGCCGCGCCGGCCATCAGGACCGATGCGCCGGCCAGAAAATCCCTTCGCGATTTCGCCATCGCATCATTGTAAGCCGTCCCGTGCCGCCTTCCCCCGGCAACGTCGTTCACCCGAGACCCGCCCACAGATTCGTTACACCCTGGCGGGTCCCGCCCCGGATATAATGCACGCATGAACGCCGAGTCCCTCGACCGCTATCTCAATATGAGCGCTGATCAGCTTGAGCTCGCGATTGGAGATGGCCTTCTCACCGATAGCTTCGGCGCCCAGCCGCCCACGCCCGAAGCCCGGCGCAGCCTCGGCCGCAACTGGTTCACGCAAAACCTGCCCCAGTTTCGATCCATCGTCTGCCAGTCTTCCTCCATCCGCGATTACCTCGCCAACCGGCGCGCGCAGGAGCGGCTCGTCATTCTCGGTTCCATCGGCGACGCCATTGCGGGCGTAGTCGGCGTCGTCCCCGTCGGCGCCGTCGCCTGCCTGATTTTCAACTTTGGCCTCGAAGGCTTGTGTGGAGGAGAGAAATATGAGCCCGAAGGACGCGCTGGCGCCCATCGTTGAACTCTACGGCGGCGAGTACAAAGACACCGCGCCCGATTTGCTGCCCCCCGAGATCTCCGCCCAGTTTCGCGGGGCGACCCGCCTGATTGTCGAGCAGTTTCCCCACTTCGAACCCGCCGAAACCGGCCGCGTGGACTGCGTCCTCGTCAACAGTTCCGCCATGAATCCGCGCGTTCACTCCCTCGAAGGTGGCGCCCGGCTGATCGTCTTTCCCGTCGGCGTGCTGATCCGCATCTACTGGATCGCCCATGCCGTTTTCGAATACTGGGGCGAAGGCCTCAATGTCACCATCGCCGGCAGCCCGCTCGACGATCTCCCGCCCGAGTGGTACGAGATCGCCGGGCCGTTGAAGCCCCTCTTCGTTGACTATGCTCAGGAGTCTGACTTCTGGACCGACATGAACGCCCTTGCGCCCCTGGTCGTGCGCAAACCCGATTTCGAACACGACGCCCGCTCCATCGCCCGGCTCGCCGCGCAGTTCCTGGTCTGGCACGAGCTCGGGCATATTCAGCTCGGACACTTCACGCTTCGCAAGAATCCGCTGCTGCCCGACTGGCGCGACTGGATGGGCGTTGACGATCACGACTTTCAAGCGGGTCTGGAAGCGCAGGCCGATCGCTTCGCCTCCTCGGCTTTGATCCATACGTTGCTCGGCGAAATTGAATATCGCCGCGGAGGCCGGCCCGAAATCGAGCGTGCGTTCGGCCTCTGCACCGCTGGCCTGATGCTCATGCTGGGCGCCTTCTGGCCCGCGAAAAAGTTTGTCGCCGGCTATAAGGGGCTCGGCAATCAGCACCCCCTGGTCCGCCGCGAAATGATTGCCGACGCCATTGCCGCGGCGCTCGCGGATGACGCCGCGAAAACTGAGTTGTTCCGGCAAATCGATCTGAAGATTTGGGAACAGGTCGTCTGGGCCTCAAACCGGCTCGCCATGTACGCTCACGAGCGGTACAAAACCTCCGGCACCGTCACCGTCATGCCGCTCCTCTCATCGCTCTCCTACGGTACCGGGTTCGCCTTCCCGTTTATCGAGGCGCATCGCGTCCGCGCCGCCTATCTCCTCTCCGCCGCCGACGGAATCCTCAAAACGCACACCGATTTTCGCAGCCGCGCCCCCCAGGGCAAAGATCCTGACGCGTTCCTCGCTTCTCTGGCCGAGGTTTTCAAGCAGCATGATTTGCAGGTTCAGGATCAAGTCCGTAAATTGAAGCCCACACCCTGAGAGACGCCGCTTCCGCCGGAAGCCCGCGCCGTGCGCGCTCCACCCCCGCTCATTCCGCCCGGGCCCAAACGCCGCCGGACAAACCCCTGCCATATACTCAAATCGAGGCGAACACTCGTGGACAAAGGGATGGCGCGGCGGGAATTTCTGGGAACGATTCCGTTAGGGGCGGGGATGATGGCTCGTGCCGTCCAGGCGGCTCCCGAGCCGGACAGCCGCATCCGGCTGGAAACCTTCGAATACCGGGGGGTGCGCTTGCTCCCCAGCCGCTGGCTGGATCAGGTACGGCAGAACCGCGATTATTATTTCGCGCTGGCGGACGACGACATCCTCAAGGGATTTCGCGCAGCCGCCGGGCTTCCCGCCCCGGGAACCACTCTCGGCGGCTGGTGCGAGCGCGACAGCTCGCCCATTTTCGGCCAGTGGCTCAGCGGCATGGCGCGCCTTTCCCGCGCCACCGGCGACTCCGCCCTGCACGCCAAAGCCGTCCACCTCATGACTGAATGGGGCAAGACCGTCAAACCCAACGGCGATTGCGGCATGCGCCACTATGCCTGGGAAAAACTGGTCTGCGGCCTGGTGGACATGAAGGTTTATGGCGAGGAGCAGTCTGCCGTCCCCCTGCTCGAACGCGTCACCGCATTCGCCGAGGCCAACTTCAGCCGCGCCAATCGGCCCGCCAGCCGCGATCCGCACGGGTCGTTCTCCGGCAATCCGGGGGAATGGTACACGCTGGCGGAAAATCTGTATCGCGCCTGGCAGGCGACGGGTGACGACCGGTTTCGCCGGTTTGCCGAAGTCTGGCTCTATCCTGCCTGGTGGAACAGGTTCGCCGAAACGTCCAACCCCTCCGACGCTTACGGCTTCCACGCCTATAGCCACGTCAACACCTTCAGCAGCGCCGCCATGCATTACGAGGTCACCGGCGACCCCGCAACTCTGCGCATCCTGCGCAATGCGTACGACTATCTGCAGAATACCCAGTGCTTCGCCACCGGCGGCTTCGGACCCGACGAACGCCTGCTGGCGCCGGACGGCAGTCTCGGTGCGGCGCTCGAAAACCGGCCCAACACCTTCGAAACGGTCTGTGGCTCATGGGCGGGATTCAAGCTCGCGCGCTACCTCATGCGATTCACCGGCGACGCGCGCTACGGCGACTGGGTCGAGCGCCTGCTCTACAATGGCGTCGGAGCCGCGCTGCCGCTGGCCGGACGCGGCCGCAACTTCTATTACTCCGACTACCGGTCGGGCGGCGGCATGAAGGTGTACCGCTATGACAACTTCACCTGCTGCTCGGGTACCCTGTTTCAGAGCCTGGCGGACTATCACAACCTGATTTACTTCAAAGATCCCGAGGCGCTCTCCGTCAATCTCTACCTTCCGTCGGAGGTCGTCTGGAGCCGGCCCGCCGGTGAGGTGCGGGTTATGCAGAAGACCGGATATCCGCTGGAGGAGACCAGCGAATTCACCGTCGACCTCCAGCAGCCGTCCCGGTTCGCGCTGCGCTTCCGCGTGCCCGCCTGGTCCAACGGCATGTCGTTCCGCATCAACGGCCAGGACGAATCCGTCGATGCGCGCCCCGGCGCCTGGGCGTCGCTCTCTCGCACCTGGAATCCCGGCGACCGCGTCGAAATCCGCATCCCGCTGCGCTTCCGTTGGCAGGCAGTAGACGGCGAGCATCCGGACCGCCGCGCCATCGTGCGCGGAGCCGTCGTGATGCCCCTCGAGTTCCGCTACCTCGAACCCCTCCTGCAAGTCCCGCTGGATGACGAGGGGCTCAATCGAATGCTCACCGCCGACACCCGAACCGGCATCGTCCACGGCCTTTCCAACGGCGCCGGCTCCTACCGCGTCCGCGGCTCCGACGGGCGGCCGCTCATGGCCATGGTGCGGCCGTTCTTCCAGTACACGGAGGATTACCCGTACCTGATGTACATCGACGTTAAAAAATGGCCCGTGAAGTATTGGTAAGCCGCGCTCTTAAGCGATAGCCGGCCGCCGTTTGTGCCAGTCGGTCAGACTCTGGAAGCGGTGCGCTGCCTCGATCACCGCGTGGTCGTTCCCCGCTCGCCCGATAAACTGAATCCCGTACGGCAGGTTCTCCGCACTGAAACCGCAAGGCACGCTCAGGGCCGGCAGCCCACACAGGCTGGAGACGCCGTCCGGCGCGCGCTGGCTGTTGTCCGGCGGAGCGGGCTCGGCTTCCCGCGGCGTCGAAGGCCGGTTCTGCGCGGCGCGCGGCCCGCGGACCAGCGGCTGGGCCGCGGTGTTGCTCCCCGCCGTCGCAAGCACATCGAATTGATCGAATAATTGATCGACGCGTTTCTGCAGAATGGCCCGCACACGCTGCACCCGCAGGTAATCGGCCCCGCCCAGTTCTTCGCTGATGTAGCCGTTGATCTGCCCCAATGGGTCCACCAGCTGAGCGCACGTCCCGGAGTGCACCATATTCTCAAACGCCGAAACCGCTTCCATCAGGATGGTCAACTCCGCAGCGTCCTCGAAAGGCCCATCGGGGAACGCGGCATCGCTCACCTTGGCTCCTCCCTTTTCCATCGCCAGCACCGCGCCGTCGATGGCCGATTCCAGCCCCGGCGCCATGCGCGTCCACGCATTCGTCAGCTTGCCGATGCGCAGCTTCCTGGACGACGCCGAAGGCGCGTAGTGAAAATCGTTTCCGATGACCGAAAGCACCAGCCCGCAGCAATCCGCCGACCGCGCCATCGGCCCGAGTTTATCCATCGACCACGCGATCGTCATCGCGCCTTGCGTGCTGACGCGGCCCCAGGTGGGCCGCATTCCCGAGATTCCGCACCACGTCGTGGGACAGATGATGGAACCGCGCGTATCGCTGCCGATGGCCCATGGTGCCATGCCGGCCGAGACCACCGCGCCCGAACCGCTCGAAGAGCCGCACGTCCAGCATTCCGGATTCCACGGGTTGCGCGCCGGTCCCGTCAGCGAGGCGCTCCCGTTGCTGTAGCCGAGGCCGCCGGCCAGTTCGATCATCGCAGCCTTTCCGATCAGCACCGCACCCGCCGCGTTCAGCTTCTCCACGATGGCGGCGTTGTAATCGAACTTCCGGTCTTTGAAGGGCGGCGCGCCCCATGTGGTGGGGTAGCCTTTGACCGCCACCAGGTCCTTCAGCGCGTACGGAATTCCGTGCAGCGGCCCGCGATAATGTCCGGCCGCGATCTCCTTTTCCGCGGCGTTCGCCCGCTGCAAAGCCAGTTCCGGAGTCAGATTGGCCCAGGCATTCAGCCGCGGACCCAGTTGCCGGCTCCGTTCCAGGTAGCTTTCGGCCAACGCAACCGGCGACAACGTGCGGCGGCGAATGCGGCGGCCCAGTTCCCGGACCGGAAGGTAAAGAATATCTTCGCTGAGCACGACTATCCCCTGCTGCCTTTCGCATAGAGGTGGAGCTCGGTGGCCGGCGCATCGCCGTTTTCGAGCGGAAATTCGCGCACGCGCATCAACATGCGTTGGTGGCGCCCCAGCACGCCGCGAGCGCGCGTCTTCTGCTCTTCCGTGAGCCGCTCGCCGTATTTGCGAACCATGTCGGTGAACTTTGCATCCACTTCGGACTGGTCCGGCGGCGGAAGCGGCGCCTGGCCGCCCCCGCGGCCCTGCGCAGCCGGCGCTGACGGACTCAGGGCAGTTGCCAAACCTGCCCACACGGCGCGGCGTCCGAAGTTGCGCCGCGAAAGGGAAGCTCTCTGATTTGTTGACATCCTTGCTGGAATTATACAATCGCGCCCGCACTCGCTCGCCGCCCGGGGCGAAGTCGCCGCAAGTTTTCGTTGTCGCTTCGGAGGCCGGGGCCCGAGCCCCTCTACTGCAAACTGATTGTGACCGGGTTGGCCGCCTGTCCGTTCACGGTCAGCACCACGTTCACGGTTCCAGCACCCTTCAGGTTCGCCGGAATCGCCAGGTCTACCTGGTCCAGTCCCGGATATTGCGCCTGCGCGCCGGCGAACACCACCTGGACGCTCTGCCCGTTGATCGTCGCGCTCACTTGCCCGGACGTCGCATTCCGGATACCAGTGCCGTAGAGCTCCAGGAAGTACGAGTCCGTCGGGTTCATCGCAATCGGGTTCGCCGTCCACGTGTTGGTGATCGGGCTATACAGCGCCGTATTCAGCCGCGTCTGGCCGCCGCCCGGCGCCACATCCACCACCAGTGCCTGGGCTACGCCCTGCCCGGTTTGATTGGCGGTGAATATGCCCGGTCCGGTTTGACTGATCACGATACTCGCCGCCGACGTCGCGCCGTTCGCATTGGTCACGGTCACCGTGGCCAGGCCGAGAGCCGCGTTCGCGGGCATCAGGAAATTGGCCTGGGTCGGTGAGACAAAGTACAGTTGCGCCTGCTGCGAATTGCCCGCGTTATCCAGAATCGTGACACTGACTCCGCCCAGCATCGTGGGCAGCGGAAGTGTATTCGCAATGAGCGTGGTATTCGTCAGATTGTTTGCGAAGATCGCCGCCGCCCCGCCGGGCGAGAGATTGTTCGACGAGTAGCTGGCCGCATTCGTAACCGTGATTTGCGCCCCGGATTCCGCAATCTGTTGCGCCGCCGAAGTGCTGCCGGCGAAATCCGTGTCGCCGGAATAGACCGCCGTCAGCAGATCCGAAAGGATTGTCTGGCTGGGCTGCGACAGCGTGTACGTCGCGGTGTACACGCCCGCCACATTCACCAGGAACACGGTGCCCAGCACCGTGTTGCTGGTTGCGTCGAGGAATTGCACGCTGCCCGTCGGCGACCCCGCTCCCGGCGCCGTCACCGTGACCACAGCCGTAAACGTCACCTGCGGATTCGTCGTGGAACCGTTGGGAACCGCCGCCAGTGTAGTTGTCGTCCCCGCCTGGTTGACTATCTGGACAAACGCCGGCGAACTGCTGCCCGAGTAGCTCGAATTCGCGGGGTACTGCGCGATAATGTTGTGCTTTCCCGGCGCCAGGCCGGTGAGGGTTACCTGCGCGGATCCATTCACCAGGGTCGCTGCCTGCCCCACGGCCACTGCATTGTCGAACAATTGGACCTGGCCGCCCACGGGTCCGACGCCTGGAGCGGCCACTGCCACCGATATCGTGTACGTCACCGCCTGGCCCCAGACCGAAGGATTCGGCGAACCCGTCATCTGGATCGACGTCTGCGCGAGCGTCACCGTCTCCGGCTGGAATGCTGAAGTGCTGCCGGTCCAGTTGATGTCGCCGCTATACACCGCCAGTATGTTGTGAACGCCCGGCGATAGACCTGCCGTGCTAAACGTCGCCACACCGGACGAAACCGGCCCCGCGCCAATCTGGTTGGAACCATCGAAAAAGGTCACCGAGCCCGTGGGCGCATTCACGCCCGACGGGGGATACGGAGTAATCTGCGCCGTGAACGTGACGATCTGGCTGACTACCGCCGTCGTGCTGCTGCTGGTCACCGTGACAAAACTCGGAATCCTGCTGATGACTTCCGGCAGCGACGGCGAAAAATACGGCTGGTATGTCGCGTCCCCCGAATAGCTCGCCGAGATCGCATGAGTCCCTACGCTCAGCGTGCCCGTAGTAAACGTCGCTACCCCGCCCAACAGAGTCACGGTGCCGAGTTGATTGCCCGTATCGATGAACGTCACCGTGCCGGTCGGCGTTCCCGTCGCCGGCGCCACCGGCGTTACCGTGGCCGTCAGGGTAACGGGTTGCCCCAGGACCGAAGGATTGGCGTTGGGCGTGAGCGAAACCGTGACCGCGGCTTTGGAGGAACTACCCCCGCCGGAGGTGACCGACGAAGAGCTGCTGCCGAGGAAGCTGGCGTCGCCTCCATAAATTGCGGTGAGCGACGGGGTGCCCTGCGGCAGTTGGGCAAGCGTAATCGCCGCCACGAACTGGTTTGCGTTTCCGGATGTCGCGAGTGTCCCCGAACCCAGCGCAGTCTGAATATTGTTTGCCGTGTTGTAGAACGTCACCGTTCCGGTCGGCGTTCCCGCTCCGGGAGCCGTCACGGAAACCGTCGCCGTCAGAGTCACAGCCTGGTTCGAAGGGTTGGTGGATGTGGTCAGAACAATCGTTGTCGCCGCTTTGCTCACCACCTGTTGCAAGGCTCCGGCGCCCACAGTCAACGGAGAGGTGCTGGCGTTGTAGTTTCCGTCGCCCGAGTACGCGGCCGAAATCACAGTGGTTCCCACCGGCAGCGCCGCCACACCGCTGCTGGGAACCATCAGGGACGCGGAAGCAATCCCGCCGGCCACCGCCACATTTGCCGTTCCGATCGGAGTTCCGTTGCTCGAGAAGGTGATCGTGCCACTCGGCGCGGAACCGCTGCCGGTGCCCAGCACAGTGGCGGTAAACATCAGCGTCTGACCAACCACGGATTGGGAGGAGCTCGATATCACGGTGGTTGTGGTGGCTGCTTTACTCACCGTCAACTGAGACTGCGTGGTGGAAGAAGAGGTGCTCGCCTGAAAGCTCGTGTCGCCTCCGTACACGGCGACAATGTTGTGGACCCCGATCAGCGGGTTTGCCAGCGGCGAGTTGGCTGCGATCTGAATCGTCGCGATTCCCGAGGATACCGTTGCGCTCCCCAATACCGGCCCGGACGCGCTTCCGTCGTAGAACGTAATACTCCCCGTCGGGGTGCCCGCTCCCGGCGCACTCACCGTCACCGCGGCGGTCACTGTAATGTTGCTCTGCCCGTATGTCACCGCGGCCGGAGTAATGGTGCTGATCGCCGTCGCGGTCTGCGCCTTGCCCACCGTCACCGTAATTGGCGCCGAGGTCGCCGTGGAGAAGTTCGCGTCGCCGCTATACTTCGCGGTGACCGCGTTGTGCGTCCCGACCCCCAGCGTTACGTTCGAAAGCGTCGCCGTTTCCGAGTTCGCGGGAATGGTGACCGGACTCCCGGTGATGGCGTTTGCGCCATCGTAAAACGTCACCGTGCCGGTGGGAACCCCGCTGTTGGGAGACTGCGCGGGAGTGATCGTCGAGCTGAGCGTGATCGGCTGGCCAACCACAACGTTGGTTTGCGAGGTGCCCAACGAGATGTTTACCGTGTCGGAGTTGACAACCTGAGTCCAGGCTGAGGAAGTGAAGGTCGCATAATTGCCGTCCCCGTTGTACGTCGCCGTGATCGAATGACTCCCCGCGGCCAGCGGAGTCGACAGCGCCAGCGTCGCCGACGCCGAAGGAGCCGTCCCCGAAACCAGGTTCGCCACCCCCAGGCTGGTGCTGCCATCGAAGAACTGCACGCTGCCGGTCGGCGTGATCCCGTTCGATCCCACAACCGATGCCGTGAACGTCAGCGGCACGCCGTACAGGGAAGGTGTGCCGTTTGAAGTAACCGTGACCGCTGGCGCCGGCTTGGGCACCGTATAGGAGGACGAGCCGTTGCCCGTCAGGAAATCCGCGTCCCCGCTGTAAGTCACGCCGACGGTGTAGAATCCGGCAGGCAGGGCGGCTGGAGGCGTATAGCTCGCGGTTCCGTTGTTGAGCCCGGTCGCCGCGCTCGTGTTCGTGCCGTCGGTAAATACAACCGTCCCGGTCGGCGTAAGAGCGTTGCCGGCAGGGCTGCTCACCGTGACGTTGTACGTCGGCGGCGATGTCGGCGGCACCGCCGGCGCGATACTCACCGTAACCGTGGGCGAGGCCTTGCTGACATTGGCGGTCACGACGTTGCACGCGGTGCACGGAAGATAGTAGAGATCGTTGCCGGAGGTGGCGATCGAAAAGGTCTGGGTGCCGCTGTTGTAGTGCGTGTAGACGTTGGTGAAACTTGCCGAGCCGTTGACCAGTGGAACCGCCGGTTGCGCCGCCGGCGGGAAAATCTCCGCGCCCACGTTCAGCCGCGCACTGTTCGAAGGCGCGATGCCTGGGACCAGCGCGCTTCCATTTACGGTTGCCGTAAAGTACTGCCCGGCGATGAGTCCCGACGGAAGCTGGAGCGTGAAATCCGGATGCGCCTTGGCTTGCGAAAATGTAGTGGTGCCGCTGCCGGCGCCGTAGGAACTGCCTGCCGCCGGATTGTACGTCGCCGTCAGAGTAAGACCGCTGCCCGGTTGAATGCTGTCCGTTGTCAGGGTGGCGCTTCCGTTGACCAGCCCCACCGCAGCCGCCACCACCACGTTTCCATGCGTCGTATCCGTCAGGGTCACCGTGCCCGCCGGTGTCTCCGCCGTGCCGGAAACCGTCACGATGAACGACGAATTCGTTCCGAAGGTGCCGCTGGCAGGGGGACTGTTGAACATGACTCCGGCGGCTAACGCATCGGTGAAGGTGCTCTGCGCAATCGATTGGCTCCCCGTCGCGGTCGCCAGGAAGCGCGTTCCGACATGATTCTGGTCGATCGGGAAGCCGGAAACGGAAACTCGTCCCGCTGCATCCGCGGTTGCCGATGCCGTGAACTCCGTGTTGTGCTGGTCGGCCGGCAGCGCCGTAACCCGAACTTGAACCTGTTCCCCTGGAACGAATCCCGCACCGGATATGCTGGCCGTTTCACCCGGATGGTATTCCGGCCTGGCCGCTGCGATGGTCGCGAAACCGTAAACTTCGCTGCCGGCCATGAGCCCGTCCGGGTTGCGGCCTCCCGCTACCACCAGGGACCCTTGCTGCAGAAGGGACGCGGTCATGCCGCGGCGAGCCGCATCCATCGGCGCCGCGGGCAGGAACCTGCCGGCCCAGAACGGATACATCTCGGACGAAGAGAGACTCGAACTTCCGTCCGTCCCGCCAATCAGCAGCACTGTTCCATTGTTGGCGAGCGCATAGGACTGGTGTCCGGCCCGCGCTGTCGCCAGGTCGGGACCGGCATTCGATGAGCCCCGGGCCGGATCGAAGATTTCGGTGGATTTGAGCGGGTTCCCCGCGGAGTCGTACCCGCCCGTCATCAGGACGGTGCCATCCAGCAGCGGAGAAGCGGCGAGCATTCGCCGCGCCGTCAACATCGTGCCGGCCATCGTGATCGAGTTGTCCAGGGCGTTAAACACCTCCACGCTGTCGAGCACGTGTTGACCGTCGGTGCCGCCGGCGATCAGAACCCGGTAATTCGGAAGCGCCGCCAGCGCGTATTGCTCGCGCGGGACAGCCAGCGAGCCGACGCGCTGAAAGGTGCCGTTTGGCTGAAACAGTTCCACTGTGCCGCCCGGCTCCCCGCCCGCAATCAGCACGGATCCCCAGGGCAGAAGCGTCGCCGTATGGCCGGAGCGGGCCACCGACATGCCGCCCGGAATCGCGGTCCACGTTCCGGCGCTCGGGTCAAATACTTCGGCGGAGCTCAGAGCCGAGGTCCCGTCGCTTCCACCCGTGACGAGCACCCGGCCATCCGCCAGCGTCGTGCACGCCGCATCCTCTCGCCCTGCGTTCATCGCGGGCGCTGGCGCGAAGGTGCCGTCCGGGCTGTAAAGTTCTGCGGTATTCGAAACGCCGGAGGGCGTTGCACCTCCGGCCACCAGCACGCGTCCATCCTGAAGAAGCGCCGAGCAGGCGTTCGCGCGCGCGGCAATCATGTTCCCAGTCGAAGTCCAGCGATTCATCGCGGGCCCGGAGAATTTCGCCGGGGAACCCGTCATCCAGGCAGTCAGACACATTGAACAAACAACAATAAAGTACTTAGAGTCCCGTAACACCTGCTGCCTCCGACACACTTTTGACGCCGTGTGTTCCATAACGATACGCACGATAAATCAATAAAGTCAACATCTTCGGACGCTTAACGGAAAACTTGCCCGAAGGTTGGGAGAGGAGCAAAAGTACCAGAACTAAGAGCGGCAAAGCCCAGCGATGCGTCGGCGGATCTGATTGGGACACCCCGCCAAAACAGCCAGACCGCTCAGCATCAGGAGGGCGTCTCCAGGCTCTGGAATCGTTGGTCCCTGGCTGCCGGTCGGGTTGACTCGGAGGCTGTCAATCAGAAAGCCCTGCTGGGTTACCAATGGCTGCGATGAGGTGCCCGTATCGTAGGCATAAACAACCACCTTGGTGATTCCTGCGGCGGCAAAGCCTATATAAGGCGCATCGTCACAAGCTACCGGATCGAAGCCGTTGGTTTGCGGATTCAGCAGCGTCGAACATAGGCCGCCCAACCCGCTGGCCGAGATCACTTCATCCCCGATCAGCCCGCTGCTGTTGTACGCGTCCAGTTCGGCGATAAAGTTGGTGTCCGTATTGGTGCCGCTGATGGAGCTGATCCGGAATTCGACGCCGCTCACCGCCTGCGGGAAAGTCAAAGTCATGGGAGCCGCAACACCGAGCTGGCCGCCGCTGCCGGATGCGGTCATCCCCAGCAGGTTGTCTCCATCGCTGGAGTTCGTCGGCGAATTGTCGTCTCCGAAATGGCCGCCGTAGTAGGAAAGACCCGGCACCACGTCGCTCGGCGAGTCCCAAAAACCGCCGCTGTTTGAGTTCCAGAGAAATGCTGCATTATCAACGCGCTGCAACTGATCGGCCTGGGGGTATGGGACCACCACCTGCCCTGGCAGGGTGGTGTTTCCGGGACCCAGGGAAGTGAGCGAGATATCCACCGTTCCTAAACTGTTGGGGAGGGTTGCCGCGGCTGGAGGGTTAAACGGATTGCTTCCCGAGATCACCGCCGTGCCGAAAGCAGATCCCCAATCCAGAGTCGCCGACGGTGTAAACAGGCTCGCCCCCGAACAGGCTGCCACGTTGGATAGACTCGTTCCGCATTCAACCGTGCTTGCAAAGCCGGCTCCCGTCACTGCCAGTAGCCCAACCAGGATCCTTAGTTTCCGCATTGGCGCCCTCCGAGGCGCAGCCGTAGGGTAACCTATAGAACTCAACCCGTGAGTCTAGCGAAAATGCGGTGAAAAACACAACTAAGAAACGGGGGAAACTCAGGGAAAGACCGGTGTAACGCTTCCGCGTAACATTAGTTAAGTTTATTATTATGTTGTCGTTACGAGAATCAAGTACCGTTCCGGCCGCCGACGCTGACTAGTACTATTGGTTCAGTACTAAAAAGCGTCACTGGTCGGTTTTTCGTTGTCTTTCGTAAGGGGTTTTGAGGTATTTCGCAGCGACCACCTGCGCGTTCTGCGTATTGTCTTTGGTGCGGATCGCCAGGTTGTATTCGTTCACCGCCCGGTCCCTCTGGCCGGTGATATCGAAAATCTCGCCCAGGTTGATGTGCGCCCATACCTCGGTCCACTGCGGAGTCAGATCGCCGTTCAGCGCTTCCCGGAAATCGTTGGCCGCCTGCTGGTAGTTGTTCTCCAGGAAATAGACTTCCGCGATGCGGTAGTGCGCCAGCGAACTGTTGCGCGTGGTCTCCAGCGCCTTCTGGTATTCCCGCAGGGCATCGCCGAACTGGCTCATCTGCGCAAACTGCTCCCCGCGGCGGATCGCCACCGCCACGCGCACCTGCGGATCCCATCGCAGAACCATGTTGTCCGGGTCGATCACCACGCTCACCGGCTTGCCGAACGTGTCCACGCTGAATTCCGAACTTGTCCCCACGACCTCGATGCGCTTCGACTCCGGATTGCCCTCGGTCACGATCTTCAACTCCACCGGCATGCGGAACGTGTCCACGTCCTGCGAGATTTTGCCCATCACGCGGAAGCCCTTGTTCCCGACGCGGTAGATCGTGTAGTCCAGCTTGAACTCCGGCGAGAGGCTGGATTCGATCCATTGGATGAAGAAGTAGTCCAGTTTCTCTCCCGTGACGTCGTCGGTTATCTTTTCGAAGTCGTCCGTGCTGGCCGATTTCCACGCATACTGCTGCTCATAGTTCTTGAGAATCTGGAAAAACTTGGCGTCTCCCACCACGTAGCGCAGCATGTTGAGCACGGCCGCGCCCTTGCTGCCCGTCAGCGCCCACAGTTCCGGCGAGTAATCGTCGAGCCGCGCCGATTGAATGATGGGGACGTTGTCGATCGTGAGCGCGCCCACCATTTCGTTCTCCAGCGCCGTGTGCATGGCGGCTTTCCCCTCCGACTGCTCCACCCACAACAGCTCCGAATACACCGCCAGTCCGTTCTCCAGCCAGAGATGATTGCGTGTGGTGGGCGATACCAGATCTTCCCACCACTGCCGCGAGACCTCGTTCGCCAGCAGCCGCGAGTTCAGGTTCTGCGTGATCGCGTTGGGCGCCAGAAACAGAATGCCCGGCGCCGCGTAGCCGTTCGGCGCGCCCGCTTCCGTCTCCACAATCGACAGGTTCGCGGAAAGCGGCAGCCCGTAGGTGGCCGTGAAGTACGACAGGATTTTGCCGGCTTCGGTTCCGTACTCCTGCGTCATGGCCGCCTCCGGTCCGCGGAAATACACCGCCATCGTGGCGCCTTCCGACTGCACCTTCACCGGCTGGTCTTTGACCACCGCAATGCTGCCCGGAAACGAGGGCTGGTCGAGCTTGAACTCGCAGACATTCTTATCGGCGCTCGTCTGGTGCGAATCCAGGCCGCTGCCGATTACCGAATATCCCATCGGCACCGTGACCTTCAAGTCCGCTGCGAAGCGGTCGGTCGTGTAGCCCGCCACCGGAAACCACCGCGCGGGATACATCAGGAAAGAGAAATCCGGATGAATGGCTGCGAATTTGATGCCGTAAACCGGAGAATCCTCCTGCCCCGTCAGGCGGCCATCGTAATAAAAGGTCACCGAGACCGGCTGACCCTTCACCAGGGGCTGATCGAAATTCAGCCGCACCGAAAAGTCCTGCTGGTTGCGCGATGCCTGGATCTGCTTCCCCTGGCTGTCGGTAACGCGCGATACGTTGAGCGCGTTGTTGAGCTCGAAAGAGGTCGACGTGATTCCATCGTCGAGAGGCGTGAACCGCACCGTCGCCTTGGCCTGAATGTCCGAGGTGTTGGGAGAGATTTCGGCATCGATGGTGTAATCCTGCACGTCGATGCGCGCCCGCCGCTGCTCCTGCGCCAGCGCTCCGGCTGCGAGCAATACCATCCCGGCGGAAACTGCCGCCGCCCGGCGAAAACGGAAATCACGAAACATGTGCCACTTGTCCTTCCAGAACCTCTTGAATGATGCCGGCCGCCCTCGCGGCGGCGTTTTTTCCGCCGGCCAGCGTTCCGCTCTCCAGCTTTTCGCGAACCTCGGCAAGTCCCGCCTGCATCTCCGCGCGCGCCGCGGCGTCGTCCAACAACCGGCGCGCTTCCCGCGCCAGAGCCTCTCCCGTCATGGCATCCTGCATCAACTCCGGAGCGACGGCGCGCCCGGCAATCAGATTCACCATCGAGTAATACGGCACGTCGACGAGAAACTTTCCCGCCGCCCAGCTCGCCCGGGTGACTTTATAAAAAGTCACCATCGGGGTGCCCAAAAGAGCGGCCTCGATCGTCACCGTCCCGCTCGCCGCCAGCCCGACATCGGCATGCGCCATGGCGTCCCAGCTCTCTCCTTCAATCACCCGAATCGGCGACCCCCCCAGGCGTTCACGGAAAAATTCGGCCCCGGTAGTGACCGAGGCCGGCAGAATGAAATTCACCGCCTGCTCCCGGTATAACCGGTCCGTGGCGTCCTGCAACGCAGGCAGATGACGCGCAGCCTCACCCCGGCGGCTTCCCGGCAGCACTGCTATCAATGGACGCCCCTGGGTCAGCCTGTGTTTCTTAAAAAATTCATCCCGCGTCAGAGACGGCCGCACCAGTCCCGCCAGCGGGTGTCCTATATAACAGGCGTCCACGCCCTCGCGCCGGAAAAATTCCTGCTCGAAAGGAAAGATACACAAGAGCTTACGTACGGTGCGGCGCAGTGTCCGGACGCGCCCTTTCCGCCACGCCCAGGCCTGCGGAGCCACCAGATAGATCACCGGAACGCCCTGCGCCGCCAGGCGCCGCGCCACCCTGAGGTGAAAATCCGGGGAATCGGTCAGAATCGCCAGGTCCGGCCGCCGTGTTTCCGCCGCCGCCAGCAGTTTGCGATATTCCCCGTAAATCCGCGGAATGTGCGATACCACCTCTACCAGCCCCACCACCGCGAGTGCCGCCGCGTCCACCACGGTCTCCACTCCGGCCGCCCGCAGGCGCGGACCGGTGCAGCCGAAAAACTCCGTGCCGGGCGACCCGAGACGCAATTCCTGCGTCACCAGCGAGGCGTACAGATCGCCCGACGCTTCACCCGCCGACACGAGAATTTTGCGGCCCACTGCATTAAGTTTAGCGTGGCGCCCTGTTACAATCGACTCACTGGGAATGTCCACGGAAGCGGAACGCTCGAAAATGACGGTGGCCGAGATTGCCGCGCGTTTTGGCGGCGAGATGATCCCGGTCACGAGCAGGTTCTCTTACTTTTCCACCATGCCGATGGCGGAAGAAGATCTGCGCCAATATCTCAACGATCCGATTGCCGCCATTTCGCCGGCCATCATCGCCACCCTGCCGCGCATCGGCCTGCTGCTGGCGCCCTACCTGGAAAAGGCCAACGGCAAGGATAACGGCGATTCGGTGAGCTTTGAACGCCCCGCCGAATCGCGGCAGATCCGCTGCTCGCGCCGCGACCAGGATAATTTCACGTTCCTCGCCCTCAGCGTGAAAGATATCGAAGTGGCCGATTACCACTACGAGTTCTACAGCGCGCTGGCCTCACTGGTGGCCGATCGTTGGCCCGTGGAAGCGCAGGAGCGTTTCTACCGCACGATTCGCGAAGAGTTGAGCGCCGAAGTGCACGGCGAGGTCGACGAGAAAAGCTGGCATCTGAAACAGGCGCTGGTCCGCCGCCAGACCAACGTCCGCAAAGAGACGAAGCTCTTCCGCGAATACGCCCGCCGCGCTTTTGAAGATACTCTCACCCTCTACCTGCACGGCACCTGCTGCGACATCGATGTGGAAACCGGCCCGCGCCAGATGCCCAGCCGCTACCTCCGCCGCCGCATCGAGCTACTCATGAACCTGTTCCCGCCGCCCGAGGGTTACGCGGTCCTCCCCGAGCAGTTGAAGCCGAGATAGCAGCGAAAAAAGCGGCGCCTCTGCGGTAAACCGACCCGCTCGCTATTTATCCGGAATCCGCCCGCTATCTATCGGACATCAGCCTCTCCACGATCCGCCCCGCTACTTCCTTCCCGCGTTCTCCCACTTCGCCCACCGGGCCGACGCACGATGGGCAGCCGGCTTCGCACGGGCATCCGGCGAGCAGTTCCGCGGTCTGCGCGAGCAGGCGCGGGGCGAGGCGGTAGAGCGGCGCGCTCTGGCCGACGCCGCCGGGATACGTGTCGTAGAGATAGAGATTCGGCTCGAAGGTTTCGAGCGAGCCTTCAATCTGCTCGCTGAGCGCGATTCCCAGATCGCGCGGATCGCACATCAACAGCAGCGCGGCCACGGTGCGCAGCGCGTTCCCGAGGCCGCTGATGCCGCTCTGCCGCTCGGCTGCGGTGTAGTCGCCCAGCGACGACAGAAACGTAGCCGGAAAATGCAGCCAGAAACTCGTGGTGTGCATCTCCTGCTCCGGCATGGAAAGCTTCCCCGCCCCGACGTTTTCCATGGTGTAGAACTTGATCTTCTTGAATCCGACAACCTGTGTATTCACCCGCACGTCGCCGTGCGCGCGCCGCGCGCCAGCCATCGCTTCGCCTTCGAACTCGTCGAGGATTTTGACCTGCGTGTAATCGATGGCGTCGGTGTAGTAGTCGGAATCGACGCGCCGCACGTAGGCTTTGCGATGGTCGTAGTCGAACCGCTCGACGTGATACTGGCGCGCTTCGTGGAGATAGATGGCTTTTTCGTGAAGCGTGGTGAGCGCGGTAGAGAAGGAGACTTCGGCGATGATCTCCGGCTCGCCGGTGGTATCGACTACGACAAAATTGTCGCTGCTCACGCTGCGCAGGCTGGTGGCATCGGCGGGATACGTATCGGTGGTCCAGTGCCAGGCGCCGCCGGAGTGGTGCAGAAACCCGGTCTCTTCGAGGAATCGGCAGATCTCGCCGGTATCGTGTTTGCCGAACTTTTCGCCGTCGCGGATGGGCAGTTCGAAAGCGGCGCACTTCAGATGCGCCAGCAGGATTTCGAGATTCTCCGGGTTGATGTAGGCGTGCTCGGGCGAGCTTTCGAAAAAATAATCGGGATGCTCGACGATGTACTGATCGAGCGGCGCGCTCGAAGCCACCAGCACGGCGGCCGAAGTGGCGTTGCGCCGCCCCGCGCGTCCCGCGCGCTGCCAGCTCGAAGCGATCGTGCCCGGGTAGCCGGCCATCACGACGGCATCGAGCGAGCCGATATCGATGCCCAGTTCGAGCGCGTTGGTGGCCACCACGGCCCGGATGTCGCCGGCGCGCAGTTTGCGCTCGATCTCGCGCCGCTCTTTGGGCAGGTAGCCGCCGCGATAGCCGCGCACGCTTTCCACCGGGACCGGGCCGCGCTCGCTGGCATCCTTTAAATAAGTGACCAGCACCTCGGTAGCGAGACGGTTGTTGGCGAAAACGAGCGTCTGCAAATCGCGCTCGATGAATTCCAGCGCTACGCGCCGCGTTTCGTTGATGTAGCTGCGGCGGATGCCAAGCTGGCGATTCACCACCGGCGGGTTATAAAAGATGAAGTACTTCTCGCCGCGCGGCGCGCCGTTGCGCTCCACCAGTTCGAAGCTTTCGCCGGTGAGCGCCTCGGCCAGTTCGCGCGGATTGGCGATGGTGGCCGAACAGCAGATGAAGCGCGGGCGCGAGCCATAGAATTCGCAGATGCGCGCCAGGCGCCGCAGCAGGTTCGCGAGATGGCTGCCATAGACTCCGCGATAGGAATGCAGCTCATCGATCACGATGTAGCGCAGGTTCTCGAAGTAGCGCGCCCATTTGGTGTGATGCGGCAGAATGCCCGAGTGCAGCATATCGGGATTGGTGAGCACGATATTGGCGCGCTGCCGGATGGCTTTGCGCGCATCCTGCGGCGTATCGCCATCGTAGGTGAAGGCGCGAATCTCGCTGCCCATCTCCTCGATGGCGGTGTTCAACTCGTGGAGCTGATCTTCGGCCAGCGCCTTGGTGGGGAACAGGTACATGGCGCGCGCGCCCGCGTCGCGCAGCAGGAAGTTGAGCACCGGGAGGTTGTAGCACAGGGTTTTGCCGCTGGCGGTGGGGGTAACGATGGCGACGTTTTTGCCGGCCTCGATATGTGCGAATGTTTCGGCCTGGTGGACGTAGAGGCGAGCGATGGCGCGCCGCTCGAGAGCGGCGCGCAAAACCGGATCGACCGCATCGGGAAGCGGCGCGAAGAGGCCTTCGGCGGCGGGTTGATGATGAATGGCGCGAACGGGCGACTCGGGATCCTGGTGGGACGCGCGGAAGCGCGACACAATCGCTTCCAGCGACGGCTTCGACGCCAGAGCGAGCTGCTGCGAAAACTCGGGGAATGCCAGTGAGAGATCCACGTTGTCCATAGAACTGCTTCGCCTTTTCTTTGCCAGCTTACAACGAAGATACGGGGGCGGACAAGGAGGGTGCGGCGGGAAAGCGGGGAGGGACCGCGGTGCCGCGGGACGAGCGGACACGAAAGGTGCGGCGCGGGGAAGCGGGCGGCGAATCGGGGAGTCACCCGGGGGTGCGTGACAACGCCGGGGGGCTCAGCGCTCGCGCACGAACTCGTAGCGCTCGAGCGTGGCGGCGATCTGGTAGCCTTTCGAATCCGGATCGACTTCCGCAGGTTCGGTGCGCAACACCTTGCCGACGCAACGGAGGTTCACGACCTGCGACGGATCCCGGTTCAGCGTGATCACATATTCAATGGCGCCGCCGAGATCGGGTTCCCGTTCGGCGGTGAAGAGCACGCCACTTGAACTGATGTTGCGGGTGTAGCCCGCAGTGCTGATCCGCTCGGCGCCGGCCCGCGTGATCGAGAGCGGCAACTGGAGTTTGAAGCGCCTGGTTCTTCGCTGTTCCATGAACTTGCACTCAATCCTAAGTTCCTTTGTGCCTTACGGTCAATAGAACCAAGATATGGGCAGTCCTGCGAAGGTACTAGCAGCGGAGGCTCAGTAGTACGGGCGAAAAATACGGCAGGAGCGGACCGCAATGCGCGGTCCGCTTTCGGAAGCAGCAATTACGCCACTTTGATAATGATGATCACGAGGGTGTAGAGCGCGAGGGATTCAATCAGAATCAGACCCAAAAGGAGCGCAAATCGGATGGACGCCGCAGCGCCCGGATTCCGCGCCATGCCTTCGGCGCAAGCCGCGATGGCGCGCGCCTGCGCCAGGCCGCAAAGCCCGGAGGCGATCGCCATGCCGAAGCCGGCGCTCACCGAAACCCACCAGTTGCCGACCGGCGCAGCCCCGCCACCCGGCGTCTGCGCCATTGCCATTGCGGCGAACGCGAACAATAGCGACGCCAGCATCATCAACTTTCTCGTCATTTCGTACTCTCCTTAGAATTCGCTCCCAGGAGGTGGTTCCCGTCATCCTCTTGCAGCCGGGCTCACACTGGAGGAGCGGCATAAAGCCGGTATTAATGTTCTTCGTGGGCAACCGCGCCGGCCACATACAGCATGGTCAGCAGCATGAAGATATAAGCCTGGAGCAGCGAAACGAAAACGTGCAGCCCCATAAAAATTGCCGGGATCGCAAAGTAAGTGAGAGCGAGAAAGGTCATGGTGACCTGCTCGCCGGCATACATGTTGGCGTAGAGACGCAAGGTGAGAGAGAGCGGCCGCGCCAGGTGGCTGACGATTTCGATGGGAATCATGAGCGGCGCCATCCACCAGATGGGGCCCGCGAAATGCGCCAGATATTTAAAAATGCCGTTGGCCTGAATCCCCACAAAGTTGTAGTACGCGAAGGTCGCGACCGAGCACCCGAGCGGAACCGCGGGCACCATGGTGGGAGATTCGAAACCGGGAATGATTCCGATGAGGTTACAAAACAGAATAAAGATGAACAGCGTGCCGAAGAAGGCCATATAGTGGACGCCTTCGTGGCCCACCTGCTCATCGGATTGGCCGAGCACGAAATCGTAGACGACTTCGAAGAGGTGCTGGAACTTGCCCGGGTTGGTGGCGGAGAGGCGCGGCCGCAGCAGCGCGAACACCACGATAATGATGAGGACCACCATGATCTGCATGGTGACGTAATTGGTCCACGGCCGCGGTTCGGCGGGAATCCCCACCAGTTTCAGAGCGGCATTGCCCGGTCCCGCCAGGTAGGCGTTGAAGAGCCTGGTGATCCAGAGTTCAGTTCCGTGCATAAAAGAGTTCGAAGACGATTTCCACGACGACCGCGGCAGCCGCGATGAACAAGCCGGCCAAGGCCGCCAGCTTGCTGATTTTTGAAAACCTCAATATAACATAGGCGCCTCCGCCCAACAGCAGATAGCGCGCCGCGGCGACGACGGCTACGCGCTTGCGCGGCGCTTTGGCTCCCACGGCATCGGCGACCTGTTTCAGCCAGCGGTAATTGAGCCAGGAAACCAGGGCGCCGAAGGCGAAACCGGCGCCCCAGGGCCAGCCGCGCCAGGCGAGCAGCGCGAGCGTTCCGCCAGCGCCCAGGACGAGCATCAGCCGGTGAATGCGCACGAGGGCGCGGGCGAAGAAGAGTTCGTCAACGTCCGGCACGGTTCTCGGGATCGCGCGACAGTTCGCGGATGAGTTGAATGATACCCGACGCTACGCCGACCAACAAAAAGACGAGATAGAGGAAGCGGGTGTGGAAGAGCTTATCGAGCAGGTATCCGATGGCGTAGCCGATGAAGGTGGAAATAGGCAGCAGAAGCGCGAGCGACATGTACTCGCTAACCTGGGCGGCGAGGGTTTTGGGGCGCTGGGCCATCGTCGTATTTATGGTAGCGCCGGGATTTGGGGGAAGGGGCACGGGCGGCAAGATCTCCAGGCAAGACCGCCGGCGTTACCGGAGGCGGGCGGCTTCGTTGACGAGGATGCCCATTTTGGGGTGCGTGGGTTCGAGGGCGGGATGGATTTCGAATTCTTCGAGGGCTTCGGTGGTGGTGGGGCCGATGGAACAGACGGTGCAGTTGCGGAGGGCGGCGAGGGTTTGCTCTTCGATGTTTTGATCGCGGGCGACTTCCGCGAGGTTGGCGATCTGCACAGCGGTGGTGAACAACGCGATGGCGAATTCGCCGGCGGCAAGGCGGCGGGCGGCTTCGCGGAGCGGTTCGGGATTTTCGGGAAGGCCGTACTGGTAGATGCGGACGGGGGTGACTTCGGCGCCGCGGGCGCGCAAGGCGGCGAGGAGTTCGGGATTGCTGCGGCCGTACTCCTGCACGGCGATGCGATTTTCAGAGCGGCCCTCGATGACCTGCAGGAGTTCGCGCCACGTGTTGGGCTCGGCGGCGACGGCGGCGGGGGTGACCGCCATTTCGCGGAGGGCGGCGACGGGCTTGGGGCCGCGCGCGATGACGGCGATGCGGCGCAGGGCATCGGCGAAGGCGGTTTCGCCGTAGCGCGGCGCGAGCACGCGGTTCAACTGGCGCGTGCCGACGCCGGTGAGCAGGATCATGCAATCGAAGCCACCGGCGAAGAGGCGATCGGCGAAGCGAAAGACTTCGGCATCGTCCGGGATAGGCACTTCGCGCATGGCGGGGGCGACGAAGGGATCGCCGCCCTGTTTGCGGATGAGTTCGGCCATCTCGGCGGAGCGGCGGCTTTCGAGCGCGAGGACGCGTTTGCCCTGAAAGCTCATGACCGCGGCTATTTCCCCTCGTCCATGCGTTCGAGCTCGGTCCGGTCGCGCTGCAGGTAGGGGACGCCTTTGACCATCCACTCGGGTTCGGGTGCGCCCTTTAAATAATGATCGAAGAATTCCTGCATGCGAATGGTGTAGTCCATCTGGTTAGGCCGTTTGTTGAGGTGGTGCGGCTCGCCGTTGTAATCGAACAGATAGACCACCTTGCCGAGGCGGCGCAGAGCGAGGAAATACTCGAGGCCCTGATACCACGGCACGGCGTCATCGGCATCGTTCTGCAGAATCATGAGCGGGGTTTGCACGCGGTCGGCCCAGAAGATGGGGGAGTTTTCGATGAAGCGCGTGGGGTATTGCCAGATGGAGCCGCCGATGCGGCTCTGGGTGTGTTCGTACTGAGACTGGCGGGGAATGCCGGTGCCCCAGCGGATGCCATCGTAGGCGCTGATCATATCGGCGACAGGCGCGCCCGCTTCGGCGGCGCGGAAGCGGTTGGTCTGGGTGATCATGTAGGCGATCTGGTAGCCGCCCCAACTGTGGCCCTGGATGCCGATGGCGTTTTCGTTGACGAATCCTTTATCGACGACGGCCTGCACCGCGGGGAGCACGCACTTGAGCGCGCTCTGACCGGGGTATCCGATGGTGTAGACGATATCGGGTGTGAGGACCAGATAGCCGTTGCTGACGTAGTAAGTAATGTTGATGCTGTGGCCGGGGCGCGGATCCACGAAGTGGTTGAGACGGTCGCTCAGTTTTTCGTAGATATAGACCAGCATGGGGTATTTCTTGTGGGGATCGAAGTTCTCGGGCTTGTAGAGCGCGGCGGTGAGCGGGACGCCATCGGCATTCTTGAAGGAAACGAGCTCGCCGGCGCCCCAGAGAAGCTGCTGCTGCTGCGGGTTGACATGGCTGACCTTGCGCATTTCCTTGAAGGCGCCGTCGGTGATTTCGAGATCCGGAAATTCGGAAAATGACTGCTCGGTCAGAAGGTAGACGTCGGCATTCTTGGCTTTGACGGGAGCGGTGTAGAACTTATGCGAGAGCACGAGCTTTTGCGGTTCGCCGCCGTGCAGGGAGACGCGGAAGAAACCGGAATCCCAGGTCTTGAGATTTTCGGCCTGGAGAAGAAGGGGCTGGGAAGGATCGATGCCTCGATCGCGGGGGTCGAGATCGGGGCGGGTGACGCGGAGGCGGAGGTCGTGGGCGCGGCCGTAGCCGGCGGTGAGATCGACGGCGGAAGAGCCATCGGGCGCCATGCGCCAGACATCGTACTTATCGTAGAGGAGGACGCCGGCGCCATCCTTGGTCCAGCCGCCGGAGCCGTAGGCGTTGGGAGAACTGGGGGTGTCCTGATCCTCATTGAAGAACTTTACGGGCAGGTGGGCGGTGAGGTTGACGGTTTTGCCGGCGGGGACGGAGATGGTGCTCCAGTCACGGCCATCGAATTCGAGAATCCAGCGGCCATCGGGAGAGATGGATGCGGTGCCGTGGTGCTTCTTGAGAACGAGGGTGCGGGCGCCGGTGGCGGCATCGACGATGTATTCGTCGGAGTAGTGCTCGTCGTAATCGTTCATGCGGCGGTAGGCGCGAGTATCGGTGCCGAGGGCCCAGCGGGAATTGTCGGAGAGAGAGACCTGTTCGAGGGAGACATCGGCCAACTGCTCGACTTTGCGATTGGGGATGGAGTATTCGGCGGTGAAAGTGTGGTTGCGATCGCGGGCGGCGGTGACTTTCTGGATGGACTGAATGTAGTCGTCCGTATAAGACCAGAGATCGACGACGGCTTTCTCGTCGGAATCGGCAGCGGGAGGGGGTGGAGGAGGCGGCGGGGCATCGCCGAAGATGACGGCTGCGCCATCGCGGGAGAAGGCGAGGGCGCCTTTATCACTGATGGCGAATTCCTTGCGGAAGCCGGGGGTTTCGGCGGAGACGATTTCGGCGGCGGAGGTAGCGCCGCGCTGCCAGCGGTAGATTTTCCACTTGGGCTGTTTGGAAGAGGCATCGTCGCGATCGCTGAGGAAGGCGATCTGGGTCTGCTTTTCGTCCCAGACGAGTTTGAGGTACTTGCCCTTGCCGGCGAGGAGAGCGACGCCGACGCCGGAGATAGCGGGGTGGGCGAGGAAGACGCCGTTTTTGCCGGGATCGTGCGCGGCGACGGCCCAGACGAGATCCTGGCCGTCATCGCTGAGGACGAATTCGGCGACATCGGGCACGGTGTGTTCGGCGCCATCGGCGAGGCTGCGGACGACCATATCGCTGCCGAATTCGGGGCGCGGGGCGCCGGCGCCACCGCGGCCGCCGCGACCTCCGCGACCGCCCTGCTGATCGGCATCCCCGGGTTCGGCGGTGGAGCGGGAGCCGCCCGCGGAAGCGGATTCGGGAGCCTCTTTGGAATAGACCAGGAGGCTGGGATTTTTCTCAGCCAACTGGAAGCGGCGGACGCGCTCGATGCGGGTTTCTTTGGCGGAGGCGAGATCTACGATGACGAGAGAGTCTTTGGGCGCGGGCTTTTTTTCTTTTTTGGCCTTTTCGACTTCGGCGCGCGGGGGGAAGGCGGTGAACACGGCGATGCGGCTATCGGAGGTGATTTCGATGGTGAGATTGCGCTGCTGGGGAGGGCCTTCCTCAACCCCGGATGCGGGGGCGGGCGCCGGGCGCTCGCCGGCAGCGTAGCGCGATTCCCTGCCGGTAACGAGGTTGCGGATGACGACTTCGCCATCGCCCACCTGCGGGAAGGCGGCATAGACGAGAAACTTGCCGTCGGGCGAAAGATGCTGGCCGGCGATGGAGCGCCAACCGTCGTAATCGTGGTGATTGATGGGGCGTTTGGCCGGCTGGGCGAACGCGAGGGGCAGAACGGCGGCTGCGAGCAGGCAGACAGCGGCCCGGGAGAACGCGCGGGGAAACATGGTCACCTATTTTACCGCGGCCCGGAGCGGCGGACGGGACCGAATGAGGGGGCAACGGGGCGGATGGTGGAGGCGCGGAAGGGAGTTCGGAGCCGGCGGGCGGCGGCGGGGCGGCGGGCGCGGGGGCGGGAGGAGCGGATTCGGGCTGCTCGGGCTCGGGAGGGTCGTAGCCTTCGGCGACGAGATCGAAATCCGGCGGAATGTTGTTATCGGGAAGCGGTTCGGTTTCTTCGAGTTGGAGGGGGGAATCGGGTTCGTTTCGAATTTCGTCGCGGAGGGCGCGGATGCGCTCAAAATCCTCGACGGCGCGGCGGTAGAGGCGCTCGGCCTGGGCCTGGTAGCGGAG